>Ga0105238_10000042_pt1 | contig 154892 bp, 161 predicted proteins | sample KBSC34metaG_FD_81526 | JGI IMG/M metagenome (GOLD analysis project Ga0105238, IMG submission 81526) | Corn rhizosphere microbial communities from Kellogg Biological Station, Michigan, USA - KBS C3-4 metaG | ecosystem: Host-associated > Plants > Roots > Rhizosphere > Soil | place: Michigan...
CAACAGGCTCGAATGCGTATACGGATTTGCACCAGAAGGCCAGATTCGTAGTATAGTAGCCATAATTCGCGCCTATGTCATAAAGCACAGGACTGTATAAATGACGGCACAGTCTCCTAAGCCATTCATCGAGATTCTTCTCGTAGTAACCATTCTTGTCGAATGACCAAGCCATATCATCAGGTACTATCATCTTCGATCCATCGTCAAAAGATAGACGGTCATTATTTTGCGTAATTAATTTAGAAATCAATTTACCAGAGAAGCTGGAATGCTTATGCCTGTTTTTATTCTTGAAGCTTTTATTTATATACAGCTGATCGCCGGATATTCCTTCTACCGAATCAATCAGTTTAGTGAAACCGTTTTGAGACATAAAATTCTCGACATCATTTTTCAAAGGCTGATTGTCATAAAGCTCTACGTTTTCAACTTCCATCCATATCAGGGACACTTTATTAAGCATCTTTCCGGCACCTTTTAAAACCATCAGTTCAGCCCCTTGCACGTCTAAGTACATGAAATCAATGGAGTTAATATGATGTTGCTTGCAGAATTTGTCTAAACGGGAGGTTTTAACCTTTATTTTCTTATCGAACTTAATGAAGCTGTGGGTATTAAGATGCTCTTTTGGAGCCAGTAGCGAACTTGATTTATTCCCGTAATCCCAATTGTCATTTTTGGGAGCGTTCTTTGGCCGGCCGGAAGATACGAAAAACTCTGATGTACCATTCTTATCACTCAAAGCTAAGTCGTATATCTGGCTATCTTCCAGGCCGTATATTTCAAAATGCTCTTTGATCTTTTTTAGATTGTTAGGTACAGGTTCGAAAGCATAGATTTTAGCGTTCGGGAACCTTAATTTTAACCTTATGCTGTCTTCTCCCTCGCATGATCCGATATCGAATACAGTCAATCGGTCGGCCTTATTGAAATAATCACCCAGCAAGTGATTGAATGGTAATGTCTGCTGTATATATTTCTCTAATTCCATCACTTACCTTTTAGGTTCTTAAATTCTTCCTTGTATCTTTCGGGCAACTCGTCTAGATTCCAGCTACTGACATTCTGATCCATTCTGTATCTATAGAAAATCTCTTCTTCTGATAATTTCTTAGGTTGCTGGTACCAGGGCAGATGACGTGCTGTGTATGGATCGCCCGTCCTTATACTCGGGTGGAGCGTATACGAAAAAGTCCCGGGCTTATATAAAGCGAAAGTTGTGTCGACCCCGGCTTCGAAAACCCCTTTTTGCAGTTCAGTTTTCCAGAACTGGGACTCCCATTTAACTACCTGACTCTTCAGGGGGTAATGATCCGGCAGGTCATCTATTTTAAGACCAAGACCGACTTTCAAATGGTATGGGAATTCGCCATGGAGTTCGTAGAGCCTTGATACCACATCTATGTTTTCTCGTACCGGAACGATGTCGGGATCAGTGACTATATAATAATCATCGTCCAGCAGAAGCTTTATAGCACCTTCATCCCACAAACCCGTCTGCTTTGTATTCTTACCCATGTACAGGACCTGGAACCCAGTCTCATCAAGGAATTTTGTCATGGGTGGGAATATCGAATCATTGTCAAAAAATACGATTTTTGAAAGTCCGACGGACTCAAGCCATTTTAAGAGCTTAGCCATTATTTCAAGACGGTCACGGACGATGATGAATACGACAGTTTCATTAGGCTGCTCGGACATATATCGTAGGCGCTCGGAGTAGTACTTATTCAATAATCCGATATTTTTTATATAGCCGGCCCCGTAGACTTCGTTCTTAATGTGTCTTAGTTCGGTTGCCAGATTTATTCTATTGAAGGTTAAGACTGTTAGAGCTAAATTCTTAATCCTGGCAAGCTTTAATCGGATTGTGATATTGGATGATAAAAGCCAAACTACCAGATTCCTAGTCTGAGCAATCCTATAATATCTTGCTGCAAGCCTACTCATTTTGGTATTGGACTCTTTATCGCTGTGCAAGCTATTGATTAGCGATTCGACTCTCTCCGTATTTCTGGTCATGGATTCGACAGGGCCATTGTAATCAGACAGCTCATTATCGTAGGAATATTTGAAACTAGCGAAGGTGGAGTTAATATAAGCGAATAAGATTAACGACCTCATAGAGTCGCTGGAATTCAAATCCTCTATGGACCGTCCGGCGTCCAAGAACTCAGATTTGGCTATAAGTATCGTAGACGAGCAATTAAATGACCATACGTTTTCAACTGAACTTAAGATTTCATTAGTTTTTGAAAATGCCGCCATTTTTTTGCCGTTTTTGCGCATGTCATAGATATGACGCCGATATTCCTGGACTTCATCAATGGATGGTAAACCATTGTCTTTAGATAGTATTAACCAATCATTCCTTGAAACCACAGCCGCCATCTTAAAGTCATCAGCACTAAGAAAATCTTTATTCAAGCAGTAGTGGATATGAGGTCTATGTTTAATATGCGATATAACCTGCTTATTCTTAGATGAAACTGCCAGTTCGTTGTAACCGTCCAAGTTATTTGCGAACTCTATGAGTTCTGAGTGTATTCCTACACCGGGTACCGTGATTATACTTACCGGGGACTGTTCGGCAACGATTGTCCGGTTATAGTCACTCGGCCCAAACTGCCTGGTTAACTTACGTCTCTCGACGAACGCTAAAGGCCAGTGGACCATATTATATATAAAAGCTTTCGCGTAGGCTTGATGCATTGGCCTTTGCGATTTATCTGTAACCGACCTTACAAATGAGGCACTGCCCATGATCAAGTAGAATTTCATAAAACGCAGTAAAGACCATTTATCGAAATTTCTTACGGCGAATCTGAATCTGTTTCTCATCATCATGTATAGCGAAAATGTCGGGGCTTTTTTACTTGATGTCTTTGCGTTTGCATGCCAGATTGCCAGAGCGGGGTGGTAAATAACCTTATAGCCTGATCTTTTCATGCGGGCGAACAAATCGGACTCTTCATAGTATGCAAAGAACGGGTCGTGAAGATAGCCGGTTTTTTCTATCACTTTCCGACTAACCATAACGCAGGAGCCCGAGACATTATTTACTTCTGCGGGATATCCGCTATCCGTGGTAGTGAAAATACCTTCGCCAGTTATAGGATTTATATTCTGATATCCGTAAAACTTATTTGAAGTATCAAAAAGTGGATTATCATCATCCCAAAGATAGGCCCGTCCACCTAGTGCTCCGATATACTCATCAGCCTCGATATATTTTACGGCTTGCTCGATATAACTCTTGTCCATGATCGCGTCATTATTCAACAGCAAAATGAACTTACCTTTTGACGCCTTATAGCCGGCAATGTGCCCACCGGTAAATCCTAGGTTCTTAGAATTACTAACTAATGTGATGCCTTTCATTTCGTCTAGCATTTTTACAGATGAATCGGTAGATCCGTTATCTACGACTATGATTTCAATATTCTGGTATGTTTGATTACCTAGATGATCCAAACATTCTTTGGTGTCATCGATACCGTTCCAATTAACAATGACTACCGATACAAGCGGTTCGTCTTTTGACATTTAGCGTAAGCCCGCCACCTTTAGTGATCTGACCACCATTTTCTTAATCGGCACGGGCACTATTTTCCTGGCCATACGATGTAGGCTTCCGGCTTCTTTCAGGTCATGAGCATCGTCTAGGACTACTAACTTATCATGTTCGGATAACAATGACTTTTTTAAATTACTCATCGTAATATCCCAATCAAAGGAAGCTCTGGCATTCAATACATTATTCCTGACCTGCTTATATCGTTTGGGCTCCAGAATTTTTACGATGGCCTCCGCTACGGCTACCTCATCATTAGGGGGTACTACTATGCCAAGATCCAGCGGCTCGATTACGGAGTCTGATAAATAGTCCCCTTTAGTAGAAATAGTAGGCAGCCCAGCTAGCAGGTGGTCAAGTACTCTGGTACGGTGAGAAAATTCAGTTTCTATCGATTCCTTGTGGGTATTAATCGCTACATCCGCTTCTAGCAGGTAATTTATCCTATCGTTATATTTGACCCAGCCATCCAAGAAAAACACGTTCTTATTGATAACACCCAGTTTCTTAGCCAGAAGTCTGGTATCTAGCGACTCTTTCATTTCAGGAATACTAGGGTTGGGATGCTGCGTGCCAAAGAAAACCAACTTGATATGGGGGTATTTCTTATACAAGCGCGCCATGGCTTTTATTAGTACTAGACCATCAAAGTGTCCCCAGATACCACCGGTCCATAACAGGACACTATCGTCTTTATCAACTCCTTCAATTACGCCTTTAAGAACGGATTTATTGTGATCTAACGGAGTGCTTAGATCTATGCCCATAGGAGCGTAGATGAAACGGTCATATATCTGCCGTTTCTTATAGGATGAGAGATGAATGGTCTTAGCTCCGAAAGCATAGCCCGTCCAGAAGTCCAGCTGCCTATTGTTTGAAAAGAGGAACAGATCACCATATTCAAAAAATATATGATACATCTCAAGCGTGTGGTCGTATGCTGCATCATCTTCTGGCTTTACTGATTTACCGCCGAATAAGCTTCCTGCGAGATTTTCTATAGGTCCTGGAACGTAAAGATCGAAAACCAGGAATATCTTATTGATGTTGCAGTATCGAATCATCTGAGGAGTAAGCCAGTGCGATATAACGATGTCTACACCCTCAAAGCCGCTTTCGAAATAATAAGCGTCAATGTGCCTGACTTCATATGATCGTTTGAAGTTCTGTTCGGGTAAGTAGGATTTATCATAAAAGCCTACGACCACATCGAACGATTTGGAAAGCACCTCTGCCATGTAGTGATAACGTATCCCTGGCCCTGCCATGGCAGGTCCCACTTTGTCGTGGGATATTATCAATAATTTTTTCCTAGACTTGGTCTCTGACACGTCCTTATATTGTATCAGTTAGATCGGGTATAAATCGTTAGCTAACAGGTTGCTAGGTCGCCTGTCCTAGCAGGAAGCGATGATGGCGCGATCTGGTATAAATCCCTGTATCCGTAGTGCCATCGGTTGGCATAACATTCCCATGGCCCCAAAGGCTGTTTTAGTATGCCGCTGCCGTCATAATCGACTAAGTAGATATTGCCGCTCGAGAACAGGATATTTCCTTGCCTTAAATCTAAGTTGGTACCGTCCGGCAAGCTTAAATCCGCGGCCGTCGCCGCCTTAACCTCATCCCATGAGTAATTATTGGTCGTAAAAGCATCAGGACCTAGCACCCATCGCTTAGAGGCCTGGTCCAGAAGATAAACTTTTCCGTTACCGGCTATCAATGTACCGGCGGGGTGCTGATTGGAAAACAGAATGCTGCTAGAAGTTGCTGCCGGAACATTAGCGGGAGAAACATATTGGACTTCGTCCCATGAATAGCCCAAGCTGTTGAATGCGGAATAAGATATCTGTTGTTTAACTAAATTGCCACTTTCATATGTCATCACATATACCGGAGTATTGTCGGAACGAAAGACAGTGCCAGCTGCCAATGTATTAATATTATTGCCATCTGGTAAATTGGCATCACCAGTAGAAGCCGTTTTAACCTCGAACCAAGGAATCCTATAACTGGTAAAAACATCACCATTGGTGATCCAGCGCTTCTTACCGTTCTCTAGCATGTAGGCGCGACCATTAAGGGCTACGACCGTTCCGTCCGGATGTGGCGTGAAAGTATCGTTGGCATACTGGCTGCCAAAATATTGATTAAAAATCGCGTCAAAACTCTGGATGTGTGGGGTATAGACATATAAAGCCGCAGTCGCTCCATTGTCCATATGTAGTGCCTGGCCGTCGATAGTCGCATAACCGTCATAGTACGTGGTTGTTGAGTCGGTTGGGCAGCGTTTCAAATTACCCTGTGTCATCAATCCGCCGTAGCACGCCCAGCTAGCCGGGATATTCATATTAGAGGGACAAGTATTTACATCGTCGCAATGGTTCCAGTTACCATTGACAGCCGCCCAACCGGTCTGGCCTTCTGACTTATGCTGCCAGATCGAAAGCGCCCAAGCAGCGTGAACTACCTGTTCAGAAAAACCGGCGTAAACATTGTGATTGACGCAGGAACCAGTGATTGTATTTACCGCCGTTCCGTTCCTGTAGTAAATTGGCGTCGCCAGCGCGGAAGAATCAGAGAAGGGATCTGCTCCGGTATAGCTGTAATTGTGGCTGAAGGTATCGGAATCGGTGCAGGCATAACCTACCGCCGATGCGTAACGCCACGTACTGCTGCAGCCGGCACTGCCGTCTACTAACTGTTCTTCATTCTGAAGTTTAGTGATTAAGACCTGAGGATTAAGGCCATGAGCAATCGCAGCATCATAGATTACTTTACCGGCGGTTACCGGTGACCCATAAAGATATTTACCGTCAGCATGGGGGTAATTCGGTGAATAACCTATAGGATCCGATGAGCTAAAACCACTATTAGTACTGATGCAGCTGGAAGGGAAGTTTGAATTAAGCCAGATATCGATCTGTGATGCCGTTAGCGTGGTAGTGTCATCAAACGTAAAGTCATCCACTAAGTTATTATTGTTCGTGACAGCTTGCGCATGGCTGGCAGGTTTCATTCCAACAAGACAAAGGGCAAAAAGTATAACAGGTAATAAGTATATCTTTCTCATTGGATAGTCAGCCTTAAAGCGTCATCAGTGCTTTTAGATTGATCCCCTAGGGTGGCAACGGCCGTTATCTTCCAGCGGCCGCTTGTAAGATGAGCATCATCCTTTACGTCCCAGTACCAACTGGTCGATCCACGACCATCTACGGTTTGTACCGGCAGCTGGGTTGTAGCGCCACTATCAAGGTTCGTGAATTTTATATAGCAGCTCGCGCCAGGACTGGTATTGCATGTAGAAGATTCGGAGGTAGGTGAACCGTTTTCTCCAGGGAAATGATTGCTTACGAAGTTACCCGTTGGCGCTACGAGGGTGTGGTCTGTAGTGTCAGGCGTGGTATCCGAAGTATCACCCGGATTAGAACTAGAGCCAGAACTGTTTGAGTCACTTGAACTACCGGGGGAATTTATCGTTGTGCCTGAATTGTCACGGGCTGGTATTACCGGAGGCACTTTCTCTTTGTGGAGTAGATGGGTGGTGTTTGTGAGTTCTGAAACAGCGAACATAACCAGGATCAATGCTGCTATGCCTACCAGTAAATATCGTCTGTTAATAGATGGTTTTTTGCGTCGCATAATAAGTTTTTTTGTTTTAGTTACGTACCTAAATTATATACCATAAATCAAGAGCATAACAGTTATAGCAACCCATTCAGGTACTGGCCGTAGCCGGATTTGGTTAGGGGTTCGGCTAAAGCGCGGAGCTGGTCGTCGCTGATGAAGCCCTGACGCCAGGCTGCTTCTTCTATAGAACCGATCTTGATGCCCTGGCGCTCTTCTATCACCTGGACGAAGGTACCGGCGTCGTTCATACTCTGGAAAGTACCCGTGTCCAGCCAGGCGGTGCCGCGGTCCAAAAGGGCGACTTTTAGTTTACCTTTCTGCAGATAGGCATCTAGGACCGATGTTATCTCAATCTCGCCGCGGGGGCTGGGCTTGACGTTCTTGGCGATTTCTACGACGTCGTTATCGCAGAAATATAAGCCGGAGTTGGCGTAGCTGGACTTGGGCTTTTCTGGCTTTTCGACTATTGATAGTACGTTCATGTCCTTATCGAATTCATAAACTCCGTATCGCTGGGGGTCGTTGACGTGGGCCGCGAAACCGACCGCCCCGTCAACATCAGTATATCCTTTAAGTTGTTCATCCATCTGGCTGCCATAAAAGATATTGTCACCCAGTATCATTGCGACTTTATCGCGACCTATGAAGTCGGCTCCGACTATATAAGCGTCTGCCAGACCCCGGGGTTCTTCCTGTACCTTATAGCCGAAGCTGCAGCCGATCTGCGAACCGTCACCTAGCAGCTGTTCAAAGCGAGGCAGGTCGTTCGGTGTAGATATAATCAATATTTCACGGATGCCGGCGCTTATTAGTGTACTGATTGGGTAATAGATCATCGGCTTGTCGTATACCGGTACCAGCTGTTTGCTGACACCGAGCGTTATGGGATATAGCCGGGTGCCACTACCGCCGGCTAAGACTATTCCTTTCATTGCGATAACTCCTTCTTTACATAGTCCGATAAGTCTTGGCGCCAATCCTTCGGTAAAAAGTTAGTAGCTTCAAGTTTGGATAAGTCCATGATGCTGTTTGCTGGTCTTGGGGCGGTCTTAGGCTTGTCTTTGGAGTATTCATCAGTAGATATGCCGGTCACTTCAAGGTCGAATCCGGCATCATCGAATATCTGCCGGGCGATATCGGCCCAGCTGGCCGGTTCGCCGCCGTTGGTCAGATTGTAGGTACCGAAAGCCAGTTTCCCCGCCAGTAAATGGTCTATGCCTTTGACTAATTCGGACGTAAAAGTTAACCGACCGATCTGGTCATCGACTACTCTGGGGCTGATAGATTTCTGCCCGAGCCCCAGCATAGTACGGACAAAATTCTTACCTTCTCCGATTACCCATGAAGTGCGCAGAATATAGTGCTTCGGCCACAGGGATAAAGCGATATCGCCGGCGGCCTTACTGGCACCATAGACGCTCAGCGGACTAAAAGGCTCGTCTTCTTTATGCGGATTCTGGCTGCCGTCAAATACATAATCCGAAGAAACATGTAAGACGGTAATATCCTTGTCCCGGGCTAACCGGGCCAGGTTTGACGGACCAAAGGCGTTAATCTTCCATGCCGCAAGTCGGCCATCATCCGTCTCGGCGCCATCGACGTCTGTGTAGCCGGCGGAGTTTAAAACCAGCGTAATATTCCCCCAGTCAAAGTTCTTAACAGCTGGCCATTCGGTGATATCTAGCTGTTTGGAATCAGTCGCCCTGGCGTTAGGATATTTTTCCTGTAAGGCCAGACCCAGCTGGCCGTTGGCGCCGGTAATCAGGAATTTTGAATCGTCCATCAGAGGTCCATCGGCCTTACGTTCTTAAGCGGCGGATGGCCGCGGTCGCGGTCAGACATGGTCGATTCATCAAGCGGTATCGGCCATTTGATAGCTATGTCCGGATCGGCCAGGTTCACGAAGGTATATTTATCGTAATTTTCCTGTGTCCAGTGGTCGTTAACGCTGTATATATAGTAGGTCTCTTCCAAGGTCTGGAAAGCGTTGGCTACGCCTTTAGGCAAAAAAACTGCCTTATCATGGTTAAGCTCTACCGTTACTTTGTTGCCAAAACTGTCGCCTTTGCGTAAATCGATGTAGGCGCAGAAAACCTTGCCGGCGACAACTGAAATGTATTTATCCCACGGTTCGGCGTGCAGGCCGCGGATTACGCCCGCCTCCTTGTTATACGAGACGTTAGTCTGGACGACATTGAAGTCGGCTGGCATGCCGGCGGCTATCAGTTTGGCGCGCTGGTATTTTTCCTGGAACCAGCCGCGGTCATCGCCGATGCTGGTGACATCTATCAAAAGCAAACCCGGAATCTCGGTTTTGGCAACGGTAAACTCGGTAGTCTGCGCCATTACTGACCCTTCTTTGCGTAAGCGGCTTCTACCGCCTTTTTCTGGGCTTGCCACCAGCCACGGTTATTGGAATACCAATCGATCGTCTGCTTCAGCCCTTCGCGCATACCATTGTTATCGGTGTACTTAGGTTTCCAGCCAAGTTCCCGTTTGATCTTTGACGAATCCATGGCGTAGCGCATATCGTGACCCGGCCGATCGTTGACGTGGTCGTACCAGTCCTTTGGCTTACCCATCAGTTCCAGGACCATTTCAACCACCATCTTGTTATCAGTATGGTCGTTATCGGCTCCTACGATGTAGGTTTCGCCCGCCTGGCCCTTTTCTAAGATCAGAAGCACCGCATCGTTATGATCAATTACATGGATCCAGTCGCGGACCTGCTCGCCGGTTCCGTAAAGCTTCGGCTTGATGTCGCTCAGCACGTTGGTTATCTGGCGCGGTATGAATTTTTCGATGTGCTGGTAAGGCCCGTAGTTATTGGAGCAGTTGCTGATAGTGGCTTTAATACCGAAACTGCGAATCCAGGCCCGGACCAGCATGTCCGACCCGGCTTTGGTGGAAGAGTAGGGGCTTGATGGATTGTATGGAGTCTGTTCGTTAAAGCGGTTCGGATCGTCCAGCTCCAGATCGCCAAAGACTTCATCGGTGGAAATATGGTGCAGTCGCTTGTCGTGTTTGCGAACAGCTTCTAGTACCTGGTATGTGCCGATAACGTTGGTTTCCACGAACGGCCATGGGCCGCTCAGCGAATTGTCGTTATGCGATTCGGCCGCGAAATGCACGACTATGTCGCAGCCCGCCACAGTTTTGTCGATTAGTTGCTCATCACAGATGTCACCTTTGATAAACTTGGCCCGGTTAAGATCCAGTCCGTCCAAATTGCGCTGGTTCCCGGCGTAGGTAAGCTTGTCTAAGACCGTGATTTTCCAATTTGGCCGCTGGTCGTATATGTATCTGACGAAGTTCGACCCGATGAACCCGGCTCCCCCGGTAACAAGTAATTTCATGCAAGCTATATTATACCCCGTACACCTGGCCGGCTTTGTTATAATCCGTGGTAATGAGTACCGAATGGGGAGCTAAGATAGTATCGCTGGACGAGTTCGCCAAGCTGCGGCCGAAGCTGGGACGGATAGTAACTACCAGCGGCGGTTTCGATCCCATTCACCCCGGCCATATCAGCTGTATCATCCAGAGCAAGAAGTTTGGCGATACATTGGTAGTTATTGTGAACGGCGACGCTTTTTTGGCCGCCAAGAAAGGGCGCCCGTTCCAGAACCTGGAGACCCGCAGCCTGATAGTCAGCGGAATAGCTGGCGTGGATTACGTCATACCGTTTGAAATAGACAATGATCAAACGGTAAACAAAGCGCTGGAAGTCATCCGGCCCAATGTATTCACGAAGGGAGGTGACAGGGTAGACGAGGCCAGCTTGCCGGAATGGAAAACTTGTGAAAAATATAATATCAAGATTGAATTCGGCGTCGGCGAAGACAAGAAGTGGTCCAGCAGTTGGTTCTTAAAGGACTGGACTGACACCAAATCTATAAATACTTAACTTGTTAAGTATTTATAGGGGGTTATACAAAAACTATTCCACGGTTACGGACTTGGCCAGGTTGCGCGGGCGGTCGATATCGCAGCCTTTCTTGACGGCTACGTGATAGGCGAATAGCTGTAGGGCGACCGCCACCAGCAGCGGCTGGAGCTGTTCCAGCGTGCCGGGTATATAGATGACGTCATCGGCCAGTTTGCCTATCTGCGCGTCGCCTTTGGTGGCGATGGCGACTACCGGGCCGCCCCGGGCTTTGATTTCCTGGATGTTGGAATTGGTCTTTGGCCGCATCGGCCCTTTGGGATTGATAGCGAAAGCTGGGAATTTCTTATCTATCATCGCCAGCGGGCCGTGCTTCATCTCGCCGGCGGCGTAGCCTTCGGCGTGGATATACGAGATTTCCTTGAGCTTTAACGCGCCTTCCAGGGCGCAGGGGTATGAATAACCCCGGCCGATATAAAGGAAGTCGCGGTGGCCGCTGTATTTATGGGCTATACGCTCGATCCTGGAATCTTGTTTGAGGACTTCTATTATCTTGTCGGGAATGGCCGAAAGCTCGTTCAAGACAGGCTTATATATCTTGCTGCGACCACGGCTTAGGAATAAGGCTATTTCCGCCAGGACGGTCACCTGGGCCATGAAGGCTTTGGTGCTGGCGACGGACTGCTCCGGACCGGCGTGGCAGTAGACGCCGGCGTCGGTCATGCGGGCTATGGTTGAGCCGACGGCATTGACCACGCCTAGCCTGAGCACGCCGTAACCCTCGACTTTTTTAAGCGCCGCTATGGTGTCGGCGGTTTCACCGGACTGGGAAATGGCGAGCAGGGCGGTGCTACGGGAAAAAGGCTCGCTGCGGTATTTGAATTCGGACGCCAGCTGGACCTCTACCGGGATGCCGGCGATCTCTTCCATAAGATATTCGCCGACCAGGCCGGCGTAATACGAAGTGCCGCAGGCTACAATCACGATCCGCTCGATGAATCTTAGCTGCTCTTCCACCGATTCTAGACCGCCCAGCTTTACCGTCCCGGTTTCCGGACGGATACGGCCTCGGGAAGCCGATTGGACGGTCTGAGGCGCTTCATGGATCTCTTTTAGCATGAAGTTGGGATAATCGCCCATCAGCGCCGACTGGACGTCAAAGTCGAGCATCTCGGCCTGGCGTTTGACATCGATGTCGTGCCTGATGTTATGCAGCTTGACGTCATCTTTGGTGAGCACGGCTACTTCATAATCGTTTAAGTAGATGACTTTCTTGGTGTGCTCCATGATGGCCATAGGGTCTGACGCCAGGAAATTCTCGTTTTCTCCAACGCCGATTATCAGCGGACTGGATAAGCGCGCGGCGTAAATGGTATCCGGATCTTCAGTCTGCAGGGCGGCGATGGCGTAGGCGCCCTTCAGATCCTGCAAAGCCAGTTTGAAAGCCTGGTAAAAGTCCTGGGAATGTTTCCGGTAGTAGTCAATCAGCTGAGGTATGACCTCGGTATCCGTTTCGGTGACGAATTCGTAGCCTTCGCCCCGCAGTCTTTGCCTGATTTGGTCGTAATTCTCGATGATACCGTTATGCACCACATAGATATCACGCCCGCCGTTGAAGTGAGGATGGGCATTGGAGACCGTCGGAGCGCCGTGGGTCGCCCAGCGGGTATGACCGATGGCGATATGAGAGCCGGCAAAGCCCCTATTATTGGACACCGCGGTTTCCAGCCCCTCGACCCGGCCTACCTGCTTGGCGGTTATCGGTCCCTGGCTGCCGATAGCCGTCATCCCGGCCGAGTCATAACCCCGGTATTCCAGCGACTTGAGTCCCTCTATGATGGGCTTTACGGCCGAGCCTTTACCTATGTATCCGACGATTCCGCACATTTATTTTTCCTTTCGCTTCTAAGAAATTAATCGACAAAACCTTAGTATAATCGGCGCGGGCCTTAATGCAATAGGATGTGTCAACAAAATAATGACAAAAAACTATAGATTAAATAAGTAAAATGTGATAGCATCTTTTGACATGAGTGAAGAATCATTGCTTCAGCGGGTCGGACTAAGCAGGGTAGAGGCTAAGATCTACCTGGCCCTGCTTAAAAGCGGCCCGACTTCCATCCGCCAGCTGGCGGCCGCCACCAAAGTCAACCGCGGCACCGTTTATGAATCGATTAAAAACTTGGTGAATACCGGATTGGTCAGTGTCAAAGCGGTCGGCAGCCGATCCAAATATTCGGCCGAGAGCCCCGAGAAGATCCAGCAGATCATCAGCGAGAGGCAAAGAGAACTTAAGGCGGTAGAGAGCCAGGCCATGGATATGATGCCGGGTCTGCTAGCCTACTCCAAAGCGACGGCCGAAGAGCCGAAGGTCAAGTTTTATGAAGGCGACGAAGGAGTGGCTAATATCCTGCGTGACGTACTGGCTACGGCCGGCCGACTTGATAAGAAAGAATACTATGTATATTCTTCGCGGGCTTTGCGCCAGTATCTATACCGGCGATTCCCGAATTTCACGAGCCAGCGCATCCATGATGGTATCTTCGCCAAAGTTATCGGGATCGGCACCGGCGGCGACCCGGCCGAACTGTCCGAAAGGAAAATCATAGAGGATGACAGTTACGAGACTTCATCCAGCTACAACATCATATATGGCGACAAAGTCGCGATGATATCCGTCAGTAGCGACCTTACTCCTTATGGAGTGGTAATCGAGGAGCCGGGGGTCGCCGCTATGCAGCGGCTGTTATTCAACCGGCTTTGGGAATCTTTGGGCTAGTCTTTGAACCGATGAATTCGGACATCTTCTTTTTAAATACCTCCGGAGCGAACGCCCGGGCCGATTCGTAGATCGTAGGGCCGTCGTAATTCCCTGGATTGAAATTCTTTAAGACTTTGGCCAGTGCTTCGGAGGTTTGGGGTTCGAAGAACTCACCGGTGGTCCCAGGCTGGACATAATCCAGCGCGCCGCCGGCCTTATAGGCGATGACCGGCGTGCCGGCCGCCATAGCTTCCACCGGAGTAATCCCAAAATCGTCCAGACCCGGGAAGATGAAAGCCTGAGCCGATTGAAAACGTTTAATTATTTGATTATCGTCCAGGCGCCCGACGAAACTCACGCTGGCTCCGGCCATCTTCTTTAAACGTTTATTATCAGGACCGTCGCCGATCACCGTCAGTGGCAGACCGAGCTTGGCGCAGGCTTGCACGGCCAGGTCGAAACGTTTGTACGGTGTCTGACGCCCGGCTATCAGAAAGCCAGCCCGGGAAATACTTGACTTGTTAAGTATTTTGAAACGGTCGATATCGACCGGCGGATGGATCACCACGGCGTCGCGGCCGTAATATTTTTTTATCTGCGTCTTGATGTAGCTGGAATTAGCGATCATAAAATGCGGCCGCTGAGCGGCTTTATAGTCCCAGCGGCGCATCGGTCCCAGCAGAAGTTTTAAGCCGAGCCGCGCCAGCCAATCAAAAGCCCCGAAGCCGGGATGTGCCATATATTCATCGTAACGGCTCCAGTAATAATGGGTAGGGGCATGGCAGTAGTTTACGTGCGTCGCCGGGCTCTTGACTTTGACACCCTTGGCTTCGGCGCCGGAGCTGGAAATCACCAGGTCATAATCGCTTAGATCCAACCGCGAGAACCACATGGCGCGCAGCGGCGGCAGGAATTTGCGCAGTTTGGAAAACGGCCAACGCTGCATGTAACTGCTGATGACCGGCGCGCCCGATAACTTCTGCCGCCATTCCGGGGAACAATACGAAGTATAGATCGGCGCCTGCGGGTACATCTTATGCAGTTCGTAAACTACTTTTTCGGCTCCCCCGCCCACGAACCAGTCATGAACGATAGCGACTTTCAAGCTACTTGGCTCCTATGCGGGCAAAGACCAATCTGACGGTTTTTACGATGATCACCAGGTCCATCCATAAGCTCCAGTTCTGCACGTAATATACATCCAGCTTGCGGCGTTCAGGCGTCGGCAGATCGCGGCGGCCCGATACCTGGGCTAACCCGGTTAGGCCCGATTTGACGGCTAGGATGAGGTCTTTGCTGGAAAATTGCTCCAGCTCGTGAGGCTGCAGCGCCCGCGGACCGACAAAACTTATATCGCCCTTGAAGATATTTAGAAGCTGGGGTAGTTCGTCCAGGCTGGTGCGACGCAAGAAGCCGCCGATACGGCTGATCCGCGGATCATCGACCAGCTGGTCGCCGTTTTGCCGGTATTCCCGGACCAGCTCCGGACGGCCCATCTTAGGGAATGCCTCCTCTGGGGTCAAACCGCTATATTTTTGCTTCATCGTCCGGAACTTGTAGATCTTAACGGTGCCACCGAACCGGGTAAGCCGGGGGTCTTTATAGATTATCGGGCCCCGGAAATCGAAAATCTTTACCAATAAGCCAATGATAATCATCATAGGTATCCCGGGTATAAGCATGATAATGCTGAATAAAAGGTCGGTGAACCGCTTGACCACCCGGCCCCAGCCGATGAGGGCGGTCTGATGGACGGCGATGACCGGAATCGAAGACCGGAACAGTTCCACGGCGATGTTGCCGACGAACAGCTCGCTGTTGCCCGGGACGAAGCGGTAAGAAATGTGGTGGGTCTGGGCGTATTCAAGGATCTGGTTGTTGCGGTTGCCCGAAGCGTAAAGTTCGGTCTGGACGATGCCGTGGACCCTGCCCGGATTAAGCTCGTCAGAGGCTTCGGCGAAGTCATTGAACAGTCTAAGATGGGGGTAACGCAAGCTGGCCTTGGCTTTATCGGCGACTACGCCGACGATCCGATAGCCTGATATCTTATAATCTTCCAGCAGTTCTATAAGTTCGATGGTTATCTTGGTGTTGCCGATTAGCAGCAGATTAGTTATGCCCACGCCGTATCCGTAAAGCCAGCTCCGGAAACCGCGGGCCAGGTTTCGGAAAATCACCAAAAAGACGAACGCCAGACCGAAACCGTAAACCGGTACCATCTTGGAAGGGAAGACGGTGTGGAGCGAGAAATAAGCGTAGCTGGTGACGAAGAACAGGCCTATGAACGAACCGATGAGCAGCCGGCCAAGTTCCACGAAGCGCTTTTCCTGGATGCTGTTGCTGTATAAACCCATAAGCCCGAATACCAGCACCCAAAACGGCAGCAGCAGCAGGAAGATTTTCAGATAAGTGGTGCCTTGGATGGGGTGGGCCACTGGCAGGTGTCCGAAGTGACCACGCAGGATGTAAGCCAGTACGAAGGCTATCACCAACGCCAAACTGTCGCCCACTACTAAAACGAACCCGTAAATGAGCGAAGCATTAGATTTCATCTATACTATAGTTTAGCACTTATGAAGCGGATAACCCCTGTTAATAAACCAGCCGAATACCTATCCTGGATCGCCGGGCTGATAATCGTACTGCTACCGTTCCACGCTTTCCTGACCATTTGGCTATCCAGCCTGACCGGTCATTACACCTTGCTGCGACTTTGGAAGGAGTTCTTATTACTACCACTGGCCGCCGGAGCCATATATTACCTCTTGAAAGATAAGCCGCTCAGAACGAAGTTCACTGATTCGTGGCTAATCAGGCTGATTTTCATTTACTTCCTGTTATTATCATTGGCCACGGCCGTACCCCTTGCTGCTGGCGACGTCAGCGCCAAGGCCGCCTGGTACGGGCTGTTGGTGGATTCGCGTTTCCTGGTGTTCTTCCTGGCCGCCCTGGTGATAGCCGATCGATCCAGCTGGCTGGCCGGCCGCTGGCAGAAGCTTATGCTGGCGCCCGCCGTGCTGGTAGCGGCTTTCGCCGTGCTGCAATACCTGGTCCTGCCGTATGACTTTTTGAAACATTTCGGCTACGGCGACAGTACCATCAGCCCGTACGAGACCATCAACCACAGCTTGAATCACATAAGGGTGGCTTCGACATTGCGCGGCGCCAACCCGCTGGGCGCGTACCTGATACTGCCGATCAACGCCATGGCGATTTATTTGATCGGCGAGAAGCGCCAGCGGACCAACAAGTTGATACTGGCCGCCGGGTTGCTGATGGCCCTGGCTTTCAGTTTTTCGCGCAGCGCCTGGCTTGGCGCCATCGTCGCCGTAGCTGTCGTCTGTTGGCTGGCCTTGCGCAGCCATCAGGCTCGTCGCCTGGCTCTATATGGTGTCGGAGCGCTGGCGGCACTTGGGATAATCCTGGGTCTGGTTTTTCATAACAACCATCAGTTCCAAGAAACTTTCCTGCACACCGAAAGCGCCTCGGCCGCCAAAGAAAGTTCTAACTACGGCCACCGTTCGGCGTTGACGCGGGCCGTTAAGGACGTGGCTCATCATCCTCTGGGCGGCGGCGTCGGCACGGCCGGCCCGCAGTCTTTCTATAACAAAGACCTGCCGCGCATCGCCGAGAACTATTACCTGCAGATCGGCCAGGAGGCTGGCTTGGTTGGGGCGGCATTATTCATCGCTATAATCGCGCTGGTTTTCATCCGGCTGTATTCGCTCAAACACCAGCCGCTGGCTTTAAGCCTGCTGGCCAGTTTGGTCGGCATCTCCGTCGTGGGGCTGTTGTCGCATGTCTGGACCGATGACACATTGGCTTACGTCTGGTGGGGGCTGGCTGGAATCTGTCTCAGCCCTGTTATACTTACGGATAGACATAAGCTCAAAAATGCCCAAAAAATCAAACCGTAAACTAGTAATCCAGTTCGTCGAATATCTGATTTCCGGCGGCGCCTATTTCTGGGTCGGTTACTTCATCCTGATATTTTTGAACGATTATTATCAGAATTCCTTGCATTGGAGCGTGGCGAAAAGTCTGTGGTGGGCGACAATCATCAGCAATGTCATCGGCTGGACCGTTAACTATCTTTTGCAGCGTTTCTGGGTGTTCAACAATAAGTCGCTTGGCAAGCATAAGACCCAGGTCACCTGGCGTTACATCACGATCACTCTGGTCGATTTCGTCCTCAACTACGTCATATTGCTGGGCCTTAATAACATCGGCATCCCGCCCAAGATCGGCCAATTCATATCATCGGCGTTCTTCACCGCCTGGAATTACTTATGGTACCGGTTCTGGGTTTTCCCAGAGAAGTTAAAGAAAAAACGGCCGGTTATCACGCCGGCGCGGGTAGTCGCCCACCGGCCGCACGGTCACGCGGCTTTCAGGAGCTGAGCATGGCTGGAGTCAAAGAGACTAAAACCGCCGATTCTACCATCAGACCGACCAAAAAACAAAAGGAGCTGCTGGATTTTATCGAGACTTTCATCACTGAGCATGGCTACAGCCCCAGTTACCGGGAAATCATGGCCGGCACTCGTCATACTTCGGTAGCGACGGTCAGTCTGCACGTGAATAATCTGATCAAGCGCGGACATTTGCGCAAACGAGACCGCTCGGCGCGGTCTTTGGAAGTGGTCAAGCCCAGGAACGCAGCGCCGGACCAGCCGGTCGTCGTCAAACAGCTCAAGACCAGTGAGGCCCGGTGGCTTATAGCCAAAGTCGAGAAATTCTTCAAAGACGCCGAGGCGGCTGTCGGACTGGATGAAAAGGAACTGGATAAACTCTACGTTCTGATCGGGGCGCTTAAAGTACTGGGCCAGGAGGGCGCCGCCCAAAGTTTCGTGCCGCGCCTGAGCGAACTTAAGAACAAGCAAGCCGATAACGAGTATAGCGTCTAGACGGTCTCGGGAGCTTTTGGCTGGTCGTGCGATGTGCGCAAAGGGACTTCTTTTAAGAACCAGCTGGCCACGAAGGCCAGTGACACCACCAAGCCGCCTATCAGAAACAGCCGGGTGATGGAATCCGAAAGCACGGTCTTGAGTTCGGGCGTGATGCTGCGCCCGCTTAAGCTGGCCAACTGGCTGGCCGAGACCTTTATATGCGAGTTAGCCAGGCGGTTGGTAAGTTCGTTGTTGAGGATGGTACCGAGAACGGCCACGCCGACGGTCGAACCGATGCTGCGGGCCAGTAGCACGGAGCTGGTGGCCACGCCTAATTTGGCGTGTTCAAAAGCGTTTTGGACCACCAGATTGAATATCGGCATGGAAATGCCCAGGCCGGCGCCGATCACCATCATCCTTTCGATTACGTCGGCGGATGAAGAGTTGACCGTCAAGGTGCTGAGCCACAGGATGCCGCCGGCGGTCAAGACCGTCCCCAATATGGCTATAGACTTATAGCGCCCGGTCCGGGTAATGATCTGGCCGTTAGCCAGACTGACGATCGTAAGAGTAAAGACCATCGGTATCAGGATGACGCCGGAATTGGTCGCGGTGCGGCCCATTACATCCTGGGCGAACAGCGGGATGTAGGAGATTGCCCCGAACATGGCGAAACCTACCAGGAACATGATGATGACAGACACCCGGAAAATCGGATTCTTGAAGAAGTCCAGCGGCAGGATAGGGTCTTTGGCGTGGGCGTGTTCCACCCGGGCGAAAAGGGCGATTAGCAGTGGTGATAAGACGAACATGCCGATTACTTCCCAGGAGCCCCAAGCGTATTGGTTGCCGCCCCAGACCAGCCCGAGCAGCAGCGCCGAAAGGCCCCCGGCTAGCAGACCGGCTCCCAGAAAGTCGATCTTCTGGTCCTTTTTGTCGACCGGTATATGAGGCATGAAGGTGCTGATCATGAACAATGCCAACAGGCCGACGGGTACGTTGATATAAAAGTTCCAGCGCCAGCTGGCGTGATCCGTCAAGTAACCGCCTACCAGCGGTCCGATGACCGATGCCAGTCCAAAGACCGCGCCGATCACCCCTTGCCAGCGGGCCCGCTGGGCCGGCGGGAACAAGTCGCCGATGACCGCGAAAGTCATAGAGAACAGCATACCGGCTCCCAGGCCCTGAAAGGCCCTGAAGCCGACTAATTCGGCCATGTTCTGACTGATACCGCTGAGCGCCGAGCCCAGAACGAACACCACGATGGCCACGATGAATAATTTCTTTCGGCCGAAGATATCGGACAGCTTGCCGGAAATCGGCACCGAGATAGTGGAGGTCAGCAGATAGGCGGTGATCACCCAGCTAAGGTCCTTTAGCCCGTGCAGATCGCTGACGATCCGGGGCAGGGCAGTAGCCACGATGGTCTGATCCAGAGCCGCCAGCAGCAGACCGCACATGGCGGCGACCATCACCAGGATTTTTTGACGCATGGAAATATTAGCTAACATGGGGCTCCTTTACTTTTGGGTTTTTATAGATACGGCCGCTATCTTGGCACTCAAGCGAGCCAGCTGATCCAGCTCTTCGGTAGTCAAAGCGTCCAGCCTCATCCGGAGACCGGCGGATTTGAGCTTATGGATCTTCTTGAATACCTGGCCGCCCTTGGGGCTCAGGCTGAAGCGGACGATCCGTCGGTCCGTCTGGTCCGGTTGGCGGTCCACCAGGCCTTTATCGGCCAGCGAATCCAGCATCTGGCTGGCGGCGCTGTTGGAGACGCCAAGGTTATCGGCCACCTGTTTGACCCGCAGGTGCTTATAAAAGTGCAGCATGAAAAGCATCCCTATCTGGGAGTGTGACAGGCCGATATCCCGCCAGCCAGAAAAATTGGCCGGCCGCTGGCAGCGGGCCATATTCTCGACGATTTCCTGGATCAGATCTTCCCTTTTCATAAAAAATAGTTTAGCAACTTAAATGTTAAGCTACTAAACTATTTGTGTCAAGTGACTATTTTTTGACGACGAGGAAGTAAACCGCGATGGCTACCACGACTACCGCGGCGATGACGCCGTACATCAGCATGTTGCTTTTCTTAGCGGGCGCGGCCGTGGCCGGAGCGGCCGGCGGCGGAGTCGCCGTGGAAGGATCCGGAGCGGGCGCCGGGCTAGGCGCTGGCGCGACGGGAGCCGGAGCCGGCGGAGTCTGGGTTGGTGTCTCGGTTGGCGTTGTCGGATTCATAAATTACCTCTCTTAATCATCTAATTTTATCATGTAACCTTAAGAGTTATTAGTCCAAAGATGATAATATGGCCCTGTGCATCAGATAATTATTTTTTGCGCCAAGTACCTATTCATATTCGTGGTCCTGGTTTTCGCCTGGGCCTGGTTCAAAGCCCCGATGCGTTATAAACGACAGATGGCCGCGGCCATAATATTCGCCGGGATCGCCGCCGCTATCTTTGATAAGATCAGCGCTAAACTGTATTATGACCCCCGGCCGTTCGTGACACATCACGTGACGTCTTTGGTCGCGCACGCCGCTGATAACGGTTTCCCTTCGGAGCACACCTTGTTCACATTCACTATCTCGGCGGTCTTATTCTTTTATAGACCCAAGTTAAGCTATCTTGCTTTCGGACTGTCGGCGTTGGTCGGCATCGGACGCGTGGCGGCCCACGTGCATTCGCCTATAGATATACTGGGCGCGATAGTTTTCGGACTGATTTCCGGATATATCGGCTACTACCTGGCTAAAAGCTTAGGGCGAAGATTCAAAAGCTTGAAAGCTTAGACGCGGCTTTAGCGCCAGGCGGCCAACAGACCGCCGTTGATCACTAGTACCACCAGGAAATAGGTGGCGTTTATCTGCCACAGGCGCCAGGGGCGACCTTCGAATACGTGGTGCACCAGGCTGGTTATGGCCGTGAAGCCCAGCCACAGGAAGAAACCGACCTCCGCGCCCCTTAGGAAATCCAGAGCCCCGGCGTACCTTACGAAATGCACCAGGATCCAGGCCTGGACCAAAGAGCCGGCCGCGGTCAGCGCGTAGCCTAGATTGCCATTGGCCATCTCGCTGGGATGCCTTCCGGCGGCCTTCGCCCAGGGCTTGCCAAAGCCGCTTTTGGAATACCAAAGCGACCCGATAATCATGTTGATTAAGGCTGCTACCACCAGAGCCAGCCAGTTAATATGCACGCTTGGCATAAATACCTCCGCTTACGTTTAGATATTCCTATCTAACTACCAAGCGGACAGGAATGCAAACACTCTGGAATATCTGAGTTTCAGTAATCCTCCGGCGAATTCTCTTCTTCCCTGGGCATCGCTGGTACTTCTTCGCGCATGATATCGACCTGCTCGCTGCGGCTGGAAAGATCATCGCGGTCAAAAAAAGTCAGCCAAGGGGCGAACCGCTCATAAAAGTCGATTATGGGCTTGGGGGCGTTCATATCATGGGCAAAACGTAGCAGCTCGTTGACCGTCACAGGGTATTTATCGACTTTGGCGATAAAACCGTTCAGGGCTCTCAACTGGGGATTGGACGCAGCTTCCATAAAACACCTCCGTTTACTAACTCATATCTTGACCGAATATGATTCAGACGGCAGTAATTATAATCACAAGGCTAGTGTGAGATGATGATTTAAACCAGACGGTGGAAGATGGCGACCAGGTGCTGGTAGTGGAGACTGAAGAACCAGAAGTCGAATGTCAGTATCGCCAGGAATAAGGCTTTCTCGGCTAGTTTGCCGGTGGTGATGCGCAGAGCCTTGAGCGGCGGTATGCCGAACTTGACCGGTATCGGGAGCAGCAGGGGAATCCCCTCTTTGGTGAACAGGTCCATGAATAAGTGAGAGACTACCCCTATCATGAACGCCCACCAGACGATGTGGGCATCCATCTTGGGTATCAGCAGGTTGACCATATGCAGCAGCCAGTGGAATAACCAGCCCGTCAGCGCCACGCCGATTAGACTGTGGGTTATGAACCTGTGGCCGCCTAACAGGCGGTCGAAGGCTTTGCCGAACAGCCGGCCGATGGGCAGGTTCCGCCAGAAGGGAGCGGTCGGCTGGTCGATATCAGGGAAAATGCCGCCTATCTGATTAAACAGCAGAGCCAGTATCAAAGTGGCGACGGATAACGGGCGGACCGATTGATAAGTAGCAACCAAGCCGAAAGCGGTGACGGCGGCTAAATCATGGGTCCGGGCGGTCATAACTCTTATGATAACAGTTAAGTTCGGCGAAGAAGGGGTGTTGTCCACCCCTTCTTCGCCTGGCCTCAAGGATTAGCTTTGCGCGGCCACCGCCACCGCCACGGCGTGGGCCGCTGGACGGCAAAGATGACAGGGCACCCGGTCGGAGTACGACTTAGCGCCCGGCCGGACCTGGGTCCGGCCGTTACAGCATCGCGGGCAATGCACCTGCAGACTGGGAATCTCGACAACAATCGTGGATTCCTCTTCGAGCAGAGTGGTCATTTGGAGCCTTTCTTCCGGATTGGCAGGAATGCTTCTAGCGCGGATGGCGGCTGCCATGCGGATAACTGCCGGCCCTCATCTTCACCGGCACCTTTCCAGCGCCTTTGCATGTCGGGCACAGCCCCTCTGGCAGTCGGCGGCCGCCAGTGCATTGGGGGCAGCGTTCCATGACGATCGGTGCCATGATTCGTCTCCTAAAAGTTGGATTTTTGATTTTAGCTTTCCTACCCCGGATTTTTCAGGTGGCTTCTCCTTGTAGCCTGGTCTTTTCAATGGATAAATGGGGTAAAAAGCCTTTGAAACGATATTACTTTACCATAATCTCATGAATATGAAACCGCTAAATTGAAAGGCGGCAGCCGATGTACGGCTGCCGCCAGGTAAAAGCGCGTCTCTCAACTTCTAATCATCGATTCTTCTTTGGCTTCGACCCGCAGCTGTTCCAGACGCTCGGCGAATTGCTCGAAATCCGGCGCGTAGTGGATCTCCAGGCCTTTGTCCTCGGCCTCCATGCTGGGCGTCTTGACCAGCACGCTGCCGTAGTCCAGGATGCGGCCGCCGACTTGGGCATGTGGCGCTACCGCCAGGATAGTAGTCAGCGGCTGGGGATCGTAAGACTCGTTCTGCCACAGCCAGAAAGCCCAAGCCCACGGCTGGTAGATGATGATCAGGTGCTGGTTGGTTATCACTCGGTACACCGCCCGCCACTCCAGCCATTCCGCCCAGGCCCATGACACACCGACCGGGGCCAGCGCCAGGCAGGGAATCCACAGCCAACCAAGTGACACGTAGCGGATAACTTCCCGCTTCCCGTCGTATGCGTGGTAGTGGTAACCCAGCGGATGGACCGCCAGCCATAAGCCGGCGATCAGAGCTACGACACCCAGGGCAAAGGCCGCCCCTCCGGTCTGCCAAAAGACGATCGGATGCTGCCGGTCGGCCCAGTACACGGTGTCTTCGCCATCGATGAACCGATGCGTAAGAGACTTAACCGATAACTGAGATACGCGGCAGTTCTCGACTTTTGACAAAGGTTTGATTTGGCGCCGTTTGGAAATGATCTTATTTACCGGGCGGATGTAGACCGCCCAGACGGCCAGCGTCAAGCCGATCATGCTCAGAACCACGATGATTCCGGCTGTCAAAACGACCTCCGATCGTCGAAGAGAATTTTAAAAGACGTGGGGATTTGCCCGAACGTCTCGGGTATCATCTTTATACAACCATATAGTCCGTTTAGCAAATTTTAATGTTGACATATAAACATTTTAGTTTTAATATAAGGGGGTTCTGATATAAGTCAGCTTTGAAGCGTAACTCCCCATTTGGTCGCTTAAGTTACGTGGAGCTAGTAGCGAACCCACGGCTTTTACCCATTTGCAATTGAAGCCCGGTCCTTATATTGGAACCGGGCTTTTATTATGGCCCGGTACGACAATTTGAAGTCAGCTTTGAAGCGTAACTCCCCATTTGGTCGCTTAAGTTACGTGGAGCTAGTAGCGAACCCACGGCTTTAGTCTACTAATTGGATTTTTATTTGAATCCCCGTGTGCTGCTAGCACCCGGGGCTTTTTATTAGCGCTAATAAAAGCGCGAGCTGACTTGGATCGTTGTCCGCTTGCGGCGCTGATATTAAGCAAATGGGGATTTCAGCGTCGCAACCGGACAAGAATCCGGCCTTGCAAACTCGCCTTATCAAAGGCTCGCAGCTTGGGAGGAAACTCGCACCTTAAGCTTCACAGTCGTTCTAACAGGAGGTGACTTTTGCCATTCGAACGCAAGGACAGACCTTCGGGACTGCCGACTCAGATCATCAGATCCAAGCCGGCCCGCCCGGAGCCCTCGGCACGAAAGACCAAGGAGGTGTCTCTGTTGAGCAGGATCCGCAACTTCTTCGGCATCGCCAGCACGGCGATGCTGGCGGCCGTAGTGTTCGTCTCGCCGGCATCGGCGGCGACCAGCGGCTGTTCCAACCAGTGGGCCAACGCATTCAAGCCCTCGATCGACACGTTCACCAGCAACAGCAAGGGACTGTACGTCACCTTCGCTGTCGCGATCGTGGTCCTGGCTCTGGTCGCATTGGCCTTCCTGCACGCCACCAGGCACAGGGGGATCCTGATCGCGACCATTCTGGGCGTCATCGCCGTGGCAGTGTTGCTGCCGGCGGCGCCCGCCATCATCACCAGCCTGACGGCGCACGCTTGCGGCTAGCCGCCCATGCTGCGCCCGCGGCCTGAACAGTCACGCCCGCCACCCGGCCTAGTCTTAACGTCTAGCGCCGGGCGGCGGGCCTACTTGAAAGGAGGTGAGGCAATGCCTGTAGGTACTTATCTGGTGGCCGGGATCATCCCGGTGCCCCATCTGCCAAAGTGGTTGACCGATCCTTGGGGTTACATCCAGGGCAAGTTCGAAGACCTCTACAACAGTTTGGGGAGCTCGATCAATACCTTCATCGTCCAACCGCATCGTCCGATTCCTGGCGCATGGCTCGATTACCTGTATGGCAATTCGGTGGGTCTCGCCGTCCTTTTCATCGCGGCGGTATCCGTCTATTGCCTGTTGGTACTGGCCCTGCGTCCGACCGGAACTTCCAGACTTGTCCGGGCGCTCATCGCCGCCATCGCGATCGGCGCGGCGCCGGCCTGGTTCGCGCTGGTCAACTGGATGACGGATTCCGGCGAGCATGTCACGCAAAGCCTGTCGGTCAGTCAGTACGACGGCACCAAAGTCCTGCTGATGCCGCACATTCACAACGTGTTCGGCGACATTCTGGGCATCGTGATCCTGCTGATACTCGGCGGAGCGCTGGTAATCATCTTCCTGGGATTTGACATCCTGCTGGTGATCGCCGCTACGGCCGGGATGCCGCTGATTTCCCTCACGCCTCTGAGCGATGGGTTCAAGCACCGCTTCCAGCAGATCATGGCGCTGGTAATCGTGACGTCGTTCCTGGGTCGTCTGGCCGCGGTATTCATCCTCAGTGTCGGTACTCTTGTCGTCTCGCACATGCCTCTGGGCGATACCGCTCTGGGGCAGATCGGTTCGCTGGCCGCCACTTTCGCTCTGGCGATTTACGCCCAGTGGTGGCTGCTCAAGCAGGCCGAACGGGTGTACGGCAACATGACCGGACGCACTCTTGGCACATCGAAAGTCACCGGAGTCGTCCAGACAGTCAAGAAACCGCTCCGGCGGGACAGCGGTCCAGCGGCGGCGCAAGCCGCTCACAACCGCGCCATCACGCCGGCGTTGGTGCCAAGTCCCGGCTTCGAGCATTCCCGGTACAGCGTTTCCGCTTCACGGTTCTCGTCCACCCATACCCGCTCGCCGATTCCCAGGCCGCGCCGCGAAAGCCGCTCGGCATGGGACTCTTTCCGCAAAAGCTCTTAGAAAGGAGGACGAATGACCGAGCCGCTCCGGTCGCTGGACGCCGATTTCCCAAAACGCGTCAGCGGCCGATGGTTCAAGCTGTCCAGCACCGACGTGCAGTTCATCGTCTTCGGACTGATCTGTATCTTCGCGGTGAACCACTTCGCCGGCAAGGCCATGGGATTCCTGTCAGTCGTACTGCTGGGAGTGCTGATCGCGCCGTTCGATTACGGCCGGTTTTACAGCGTCCTCGGCCAGTATCTTGGGATCGCCTGGCTCAATCGCCGGCATTCGGGAGCGGTGTGGGAGTCCGACCAAAAGACCAGGTTGCCGCAGACCGAACCAGTGCCTGTGGCCATCTTCGGTATCGATGAGCTGGGCTTGCTCCGCACCGCTGACAACCGCGACATCGTGGTAGTCGAAGCCCAGGGCAGCCGGCTGGCTTCCCTGGAACTCGACAGCCAGTTCGATGCCCATAGGGACCTGGCGGACATCATCCGCAAGGTCGCGTCGATGCACGAGGCCCGCGGCCAGAACATCGGCTGGGGCTGGCTGTACCGCACGCGACCGCTCGACATCGACGGGCTGCATACCAGCTTGGGCGATTATCTGCACGGACAGGTTCTCGTACCATCGGCTCTTGATAGGCCGGTGGAGGAATGGTCGGTGCAGGATCGCCGCTGGCTGGCTTACGGCGAGAACGTCCAGCAGCTGCTGGACGTGACTTACGAGTACGCCAGGAACGTGACGATGGCGGCGGTCTGCACCATGCCCCGTCAAAGGATCGATGACGACCTGAGCCCGGATGCCGCCCGGCGGCTGCCGGCCGTCCAAACCGCTAATCTGCTGGCCTCCGAGCTGGAAGGGAACGGGGTGATAGACCCGCGACCGCTCGATCCGGCCCAGATGCACGGTTTCCTGCGGGGAGCTTGGGACATCAAGAATATCAGCGATTACTACGAGTGGCGCCTGAAGAGCACGACGGATGAGATCCTCGTCTCAGACCGGCACCATCCGCAGCAAAAGATCGAAGCTGGTCATGACTACGTCCTCATCGACGGCTCCTATACGTCGGTGATCTGGGTCAAAGGTTACGAAGGTCGGATCCTGCCTTTCAGCCTCCGCCAGCTGTGCGACATCAATGTCCCCTACCTGTCAGTCAGCCTCATCGGCAACGTCAAGAGCTACAACCTCGAGTACGCCTGGCTCGATCGTATTTCTACGGTCAGCGAGGAAACGGAAAGGATTCTCGGCGTAGTCCATAAAGGCCCGAGGGCCGGCGAGAAAGTCGACAGCCGGCTGAACCGCCAGCGGCGGATTTACGAAAGCCGCTACTCCATGGACTTCAACGTCCTGGTGGCGGTCCATCACATCGACCGGGAGGGATTGGAGCAGGCGGTAGACACCGCGCTGCAGCAGATCCGGCTCTCCAACCTGGTTGGTGAAAGGGTGCTGGGCAGTACGCGGCAGCTGCCGTTCGCGCTCAGCGCGACGACTGCCGTCGACTTCACGACTGTGTGATGAGCGCTTACCAGGCGCTCGTACAAGCTAAAGGGCGTTCGCCTGGCGGTTAGAGCCTAAAACTCTAGCCGCCAGGTAACTACACGAATCTGCGGTTTAATCAAACGATTGATTGAGGCGCAGAGGCGCGAAGTAATGCACCTCGACCTTTGACATATCGGAAACCAAAAACTAAGGAGTGAGTCAGTTGAGGATCAAACACTTGGCAGCTACGCCTGATGAGGCGGCGCTGGTCCAGCCGTTCATCGGCTCGGCCTTGCCGCCGATGCCGGGTCTTCCGCTGGGCATCAACACCAGGCTCAACAGTCCGAACATGTTCGACCCTTGGTGGGCCCATCGCCTGGGTATCGTCAACTCGCCGGTGTACCTTATCACCGGTAACAAGAGCAGCGGCAAGTCGACCCTTCAGAAGGTCCTGGCGCTGAGATACGGCGCCCGGCGCGGAGCTTCCACTATCCACGACGGTCAGATGCGCATCCGCTTCTACGACCGCAAGCTGGAATCCGCCGAGCCGGAGTACTCCGCAGTGGTGTCCTACCTGGGCGGAAAGATCGTCAATCTGAGCCGTCAGGCTTCGATCAACATCTTCGATCCGCTGATGAACATGAGCGAGACCGACATCGTCGAGACCGCCACCAATACCTGCGAGATGATCAGTAATATCTCGCCTCTGCCGCGTTTCCAGAACCTGGCCATCCAAGCCGGTGTCTGGAAGATGCTGCGGGAAGGCGGGGACGTCAATCCGGAGGTGCTGGAATCAAAGCTCTACGGGCTGACGACGGCCGACGTCAAGGACTATTACACCGAGGTCAATCCGGGCGTAGTGGACCTTAACCTGCCAAGGGATCAGTTCGAAGAGGACGCTTCGATCGTGGCGGCCTGTTTCGGTTCGTTGGTGCGCGGTTCGTACGGTGGCATCTTCGGAGGAAAGAACTCGCTGCGCGATGTCCTTTCCGAAAACGTGCTGCTCCTGGACTGGATGGGCGTGCCGGACAGAGCCCGTACGCTGCTATCGGCCATGCTGTGGAAGTGGGACGAGATCTCCCAGCGAAACGGCGACCACGAAATCATCCCGGACATGATCTTTTCCGACGAAGAGAGCACGGCTCTGAACAACATCATGTACGCCCGGTTCATGTCGGCCAGCCTCAAGGAAGCCCGTGCCAAGCGGACGGCCTACTTCATGAGCACCCAGCACGAGACCGACCTGACCATGGCCGGCGATCCGGGTTCCGAGATCCGCAAGCTGTGCGAGAGCATCGGCCTGGGCATCTCGGGACGATTCATCTTCGAACAGCCGCACGATAAACAGGTCCTTGAGATCTATCGGCAGATGAACTTCTCGTCTTACGACGTGGGAGCGCTTCCCGGATTGAAAAGGGGAAGCTTCTTTTTCCACGCGCAGGGCCAGGCTCCGATCCCGGTCCATCTGGTCCTGACGCCCATCGAAGAAAGACTCAGCCAGACCGAAGGCGCGGTCATCAGCATGACCAATACCAACGGCCGGGTAAGCGACTGACAAGAAAGAGGTGGCTCGCTTGAATATCACGCCCTTCCGGCTCAGGACGATCGGGCTGGCGGCGCTGTCCGCGGCGCTGATCGTGCTGTTGCTTGCCGGGCACGGCAAGCCGCCGCGACCGGCGGACAAGTCCGCCGTGGTAACGACGGTCGGCCGGAGCCTACCTCCGGCCGACGTCGCCACACCCAAGAATCGGACAGCAAAGCGACCTGACGTCACGCTGTTGCGCCGCCAGGCCGCGAATTTCCTCCGTTCCTACTACAGGCTGGTGCCGGCTGACACGCCGGTGGCCCGTCGCGGTCGTATCGCGCCTTTCGTTTCCAAACGGCTGCTGGAAAGCCTGGACTTAACACCCAGCAAATCACGAGCGACTGTGCAGGCGTCCGTAGATGCCAGCCAAATGGACATCCGGCTGAATGCCGGAAGCGCCAGCGTGTCCGTGACAGTCAGTCTCTACATCCAGCGCGCAGACAGCGGGGCAGAGAAGTACATAAGTCTGCCGACGCATTCGCGCTGGCGCTGGCGGTCGGGCAGCTGGGTCCTATCAGGGTTCAACTAAAGGAAGGGAAAGCATGAGACGCTCTTTGCTGGCCGTGACTTTCCCGGCCTTGATGGTTCTGGCGGTTTTCTCGAGCGCGCTAATCGCGCTGACAGCCGGCGGCAGTCGGGCGGCGGCGTGTACGATCAGCGGTTCACTTGTGGTATCGCCGATCAGCGTTGTCGTCAGTCCGACGGGGATCACCATCGGCGGATCTCCGATGAGCCCGACTCAGATACAGGACGCCGAAACCATCATCGGCGTGGCGGAAGCCCGTTCTTTGTCAGAACGGGATACGTTGATCGTGCTGATGATCGGCATCGAAGAGACCAAACTCACCAATCCCAACTCGGGTACCGGCGACAGTCTGGGCATTTTCCAGCAAAGTCCGGCTAACGGATGGGGGACCCCCGAGCAGATCATGGACGTCGCATATGCGTCCAACATCCTCATCGATCATCTGCTCCAGGTTACGGAGCGTGATTCGATGAGTCTACTGGCGGTGGCCCTGGCCGTCCAGAGACCCAACCAGGCGGCTTACCAAAGCCCGTCAAACTACTTCCCCGACTGGCAACCGACCGCACAGAGGATCCTCGATGCCGCCGACCCGCCAGTGAGCGGGCTGACGGATCAGGTTCCGAACTACCAGCAGGTCTGCGCTCTCACCGGTCCGCCGGATGGGAAGGTAGAAACCGCCGTGCGGTACGCCCTCAGCGTCACCGGCACGCCGTACGTCTGGGGCGGAGAAAGCGAAACCAATGGTTTCGACTGCTCCGGACTGGTCTGGTGGGCGTTCTTCTCGGCAGGCTTCCCGGTGGACCGCACCTCGGCCGCTGGGGAATATGGCTGGGGGCAGCCGATAGGGCTGGACCAGCTTCAAAGGGGGGACCTGGTCTTTTGGGCTTACGACCCGCTGGACCCATCCACCATCCATCATGTCGCCATCTACATTGGCAACGGCCAGATCGTGGCGGCGCCGCACACCGGCGACGTCGTCAAGATCGAGCCGCTGTACGATCCAGTCCACATGCTGGCCGTACGCATGCTCCAAACAGCTGGAGGTAAATAAAAGTGCCGCGTGTACTTAGGAAAAACCTGGGCTGGGGAGCGGTGGCGGCGGTGTTTCTGCTCGTCCTGGTGATCATCGTTCACAGCGGCGGCCATCATGACGCGTCAGTCAGTACGTCAACGGCCGACCGGCCCGCGACGGAGACGGTACGGAAGCTCTTCAAGCCGCCGCCGAAGCCGGCCAAGCCAAAACCGAAAAAAGCCGGTCATAAAAAGACCCGAAGGTCAGTTCTGCCAGTCAGAACCACTACGGTCGTGGAAACGTTGCCGGCGCCACCGCCACAGACACGGACCGTCACCGTCACGCGGGCCATCCAAGTGCCGCCTATGACGGTGGTAACTCAAAAGCCGAAACCGAAGCCCAAACCAAAACCAAGGCCGGCTAAGCCCAGGGTCATCGCCCGGTTCGTATGGGTGATGGCCAATGTGAGCAGCGCTGCACAGCAGTCGCCAGCCGTCCGTTTGCGGGAATACGACGGAAAAGACGTCGTCAAACTGGCCACCTTGAGATCGGGGAGGGTCTACCGCTACTACTACAAGCACAAGGCTGACCAGCTGTGCCAGGTTATCAAACCGGGCACCACAGCCACTTCGCCCGTGTGCGTACGGATCATGGGCGGAACGCAGGTGATAACCTTCACCAGCAACCAAGTCTAGCGACGCTGGTGCGCGGCTTGGCGAGACCGGGCGGGCGCGGAGTTACAAAAAACTCCTGCGCCCGCCCTATTTAATTACCAAAACTCCGGGTTATCTAACCTTAACGTGTCTCTTATATGTCGGCGCTCTTTACGGTATTCGCTCAATCTATCGATTATATTGGCCATCCATACCCTCCTTACAAACCACCCTTACTCTAAACCTATCCGGCAATTGGCTCTGTTAATAAATTTACGGCCAGAGCGCAGAAAGACTACAATAATGATTAGTTATGAGATCGATATGGAGTGGATCAATCGGCTTCGGCCTGGTGAATATCCCGGTAAAGCTATACAGCGCCAGTCAGAGCCACGAAGGCATAGATCTGGATATGCTGCATAAGGAGGACCATAGTCCCATACGCTACGCGCGTATCTGTCGCGAAGACGGAGAAGAAGTACCCTATGACGACATAGTCAAAGGTTACGAATATAAGAAGGGCGATTACGTGGTGCTATCACAGGAGGATTTCAAGAAAGCCGACGCTAAAAAGACCAAGACCATAGATATAAAACAATTCGCCGACGAAGATGACATCGACAGCCGTTACTACGAAAAGCCTTATTACTTAGAGCCGGACAAGGGCGCGGAAAGAGCCTACGCGCTGCTGCGCGACGCCTTGGCCCGGGCCGGAAAAGTAGCGCTGGCCAAATACGCCATGCGGGCGCGGGACAATATGGCGGCCATCAAGCCGATCGGCAACGCCCTGGTCTTAGTGCAAATGCGTTTTCCGGCCGATTTAAGAGCCGCAGGCGATTTGAAATTCCCTACGGAAAAGGCCAAGAAAGAAGAGCTGGAAATGGCGCTGACTCTCATAAAACAGCTGGACAAACCCTTCATTCCAGAAGACTGGCACGACACTTATACCGAAGAACTGGAAGAGATCATCGAAGAGAAAGCCAAAGGCCATAAACCCAAAACCCACGGCAAAGAGCCGCAGGATACAAAGGTGAAAGACCTGATGGAGACTCTGCGCGCCAGCCTGGATTCAAACAAGTAATTATGGCGTTAGCCGAATATCACAAAAAACGGCGATTTTCAGATACACCCGAACCTAAGGGTAAATTGCGAAAAAGTGGCAAAAAATTAGAATTCGTCATTCAGAAACATCACGCTTCCAGGCTGCATTATGATTTCCGTCTGGAGCTTGACGGGGTCTTAAAGAGCTGGGCGGTACCCAAAGGGCCATCTCTTAATCCCAAAGACCGCCGCCTGGCGATGGCGGTAGAAGATCACCCTTTCGAATACCGGAAGTTCGAGGGGGTTATTCCTGAAGGCAATTATGGCGCCGGCAATGTAATTATCTGGGACCGGGGCTGGTACGAGCTGGACCGCCAAGCCGATGACTGGCCAAAGACACTTCAGGAAGGGTTGAAAAAAGGTGAGCTCAAATTCGTGCTGCACGGCGAAAAGCTCCGCGGTTCATTCGCGCTGATAAAGACGCCGCGGATGGGCGAAAACGCCTGGCTGCTCATTAAGCACAACGACAAATACGCCAGCCAGGACGATATAACCGAACAGGACCAATCGGTCGTCAGCGGCCAGCCGGTCGATCCCAAGGAGGTTACCGAAGCCGCATCGGCGCCAAAGTCCACCATGCCCCAGAAGGTTAAGCCGATGCTGGCCACTCTAACTGATAAGCCGTTCGATGATCCGGACTGGATTTATGAGATCAAATGGGACGGCTACCGGGCGATCGGCGCCTGGGACGGCCGCCAGGCCCAGCTTTATTCCCGTAACGGACTGGATTTCAGCCAAAAGTACCCGCCGGTATTCGAGGCTTTGAGGCAACTGAAAAAACCGGCCGTCATAGACGGCGAGATAGTCGTTTTAGATGATAGCGGCCGCTCCCGTTTCGAACTGCTCCAAAATTATGGCAATGACGGCGGAAGGCTGGCCTATTACGCGTTTGACCTTATATGGATGGACGGCCACGATCTAAGCGGCTTGCCGTTAACCGACCGTAAGAAAATCCTGGAGAAGTTACTCCAATCCAAGGGCGTTATACGCTACAGCGACCATATACAAGGCAAAGGTAAAGCGTTCTTTAATAGCGCCCAACGGCAAAAGCTGGAGGGTATCATGGCTAAGAACGGCCAAAGCCGATACAGTTTCGGCGTCAGGACCGAACAGTGGCTTAAAGTAAAGACGCATCTGCGCCAGGAAACAGTCATCTGCGGATTTACCGAGCCAAGAGGCGGCCGCCAATACATCGGCGCGCTTATCCTGGGAATCAACAGGAGGGGGAAACTTAAATACGTGGGCCACGCTAATGCCGGCGGCAACCCGCGAAAATTAAAAGAATTGCGACAAAATCTGCAAAAGATTGAAACTTCCAATTCGCCTTTCTCTCAGAAAATCCGGCCTAACGCGCCCGTGCATTGGGTAAAGCCCCGACTGCTGGCGGAAGTCAGCTTCAGCGAGTGGACGAAGGACGGCTTGATGCGCCAGCCGGTGTTCAAAGGCATCCGGACAGATAAGGATCCCAAGGAGGTGGTTATGGAAAAGCCGAAGAAAAAGACCAGCCAAAGCGTCGGTGGAAAAATTAGCAAACTGGAACTATCGCACCTGGATAAGGTGTTCTGGCCCGAAAAAGGGTATACCAAGGGAGACCTGATGGATTATTACCGGTCGGTATCCGACGTGATGTTGCCCTACATCAAAGACCGGCCGCATAACCTGCTGCGCCAACCTAATGGCTACAAAGGGAAGTCCTTCTTCCAGAAGGATATGGGCGATCTGCCGCCCGAATGGATCAAAACGGTCAGTATATATTCGGAATCAAATCAGAAGGAGATAGATTACTTGGTCTGCGATTCGTTGGATAGCCTGCTTTATATGGTCCAGCTCGGGTGCATAGAGATAAACCCGTGGAGCTCGCGCGTCAAATCGTTGGATAAACCAGATTGGGCAGTTATCGATTTAGATCCTGAAGATATACCATTCAACCAAGTGGTTGAAGTCGCTAATATAGTCCGGGCCGTGACGGAAGAATTAGGCATCCCGACGTATCCCAAGACTTCCGGCAAGAGAGGCATCCATGTCTACGTGCCACTGGCCGCTAAATACGATTATGACCAAACCAAGAAATTCGGCGAGATACTGGCCCACCTGGTTCATCGTCGGACAGATAATATAACCAGTCTGGAACGAAGCCCCGCCAAACGTCAAAAACGGATATATCTTGATTTCCTGCAGAACCGCGAAGGTCAGACGCTGGCCGCGCCGTATTCCGTTCGTCCCACGCCGGAGGCTTCGGTATCGACCCCTCTTAAATGGGAAGAACTGAACAGCCGGCTTAAGCCCACGATGTTCACGATCAAGAACATGCAAAGACGGCTGGATAAGGTCGGCGATCTGTGGCGGCCGGTAACAGATAAGGGAATAGATATCCAAAAAATACTTCAGAAACTCGCTTGAACCGCTTGGTATAATATATTCATAAGTTAAAAAACAGAAAGGGGGTAATCTTTGAAACGAAGTCCTAAATCTAACTGGCGGAGGACAGCTAGTTAATTTCTGCGAGGTACGGGCTTAGCTAGTACCGACTCCTTTCGCCTTAGTAGGCCAAATATCTTAAGCCGCTCTTAACCTTGGGAGCGGCTTTTTGCTGCTTAAGAGATAATCCATCTATAATTTAGTGGTGAATCGCACTAATTTAAAGCGCCGTCATGTGCTGATGTGGCAGGCCTTATTGCTTTTACTTGGTACCAGCTGGCTGTGGGCGCCCCGTCTTAACCCGTATTTATCCTATCGGACGTCTTTGATTAGTCAGTACGAAGCTTTGGGCGAGCCATTTTCCTGGCTGTTTAGGATCGGCGACGTGGCCGCCGGTTTATTGATTATCCTGGCCTCGGCATACTTCCGGCCCAGATTTAAAACCTATGGTTGGTTGCTCTTGTTTATCGGCGTCGGAGTGCTGCTGGACCCTCTGCTGACGACCACCTGCCACACAGTCGCCGACACATGCAAGGAGTACGTATCGGTCGGTTTCATCCTTCACGCCACGGAAACCGTATTTACTTCCATATCTTTCTTCGCGATTGGTGTATACGATTATTGGCGGCGCAAAAAAGTGGTTTCTCTGATGTTCGTCATATTCCAGTTCGTTTACGGCCTGATGTTCGTAAGCCAGCTGGCCAGCCAGGATAATTTCAACACCGTCTCCCAGTATGTCTATCAAATCGTCTTGCTGGTCTGGATGGCTTGGCTGGGACGCGAGTTAGTTTCGGTCGCTGATTTTAACATTAACGATAGTCCCAAACAATCGACGCTGATAAGAAATCTGGCGGCGGCCTGGGCTTTCCTAAACGGCATCCTAGCCATCATTATCAGTCTGGCGCACATCGATTTGCTGGGACGCATCAAGGGTTTATATTTTTCAGGAGATACCGCCTGGCTGGCGCAGCACGGCATCGTCGTCGGTGTGGTTATGATTTACCTGGCCCGGCACTTGGCGCGCGGCGAAGCTCGGGCCCGTCAGATATTCCTGGCGCTTGCCGGCGTAGAGGTCATAAAATACGCAGTGATATCACCACATGCCGGCCTGATGGTGTTTTACATGCTGACATTCGTAGCGTTGTTCTTATTCGGAGACGACTTTGATAGAGGTAGCATTCCTTTGACCTGGGCTATGAAACTCAGGGATCTGTTTTTCATGCTCGGCGGCCTTATGAGTTCCGCAGCCCTGGCGCTTCTAATAATAGACAGGGATGATCAAGCGTCGGTCGTAGCTTTCCGGGCGGCCGATAATTTTACGGATTATGTCACCCAGCGGCGTGAACTGCTGCCTAACCCTCTTCACAGCGTGCTTTTAGCTCATAGCGCATCGGCATTCCTGGTCGCGGGCATTCTAGCGATGCTGTGGATATTATTTAGACCGCGAAAAACCCACCCCGGCGGACGGCGAGACTATGCCGCGGTAGAAGAGAGACTCGATAAGTTATCCGCTTCTTCCGAAGACTTCTTCAAACTCTGGCCGCACGATAAACGCTATTACTGGTCCGAAGGCAAAACCGGCTTTGTAGCTTATAAGATTCAAGGATCGGTGGCTTTCGCGATGGCCGACCCGATCGCTAAAAAGCCCCGGAGACTGGTTCGTGAATTCAACGACTGGTGCCGCCGGCGGCGGCTCAAGGTCTGCTGGCTACCGGTCTACGAAAATCACAGGAAAATGTATGAACGGTCCGGCGCGACTCTTTTGCAGATCGGCTCCAGCGCGCTCGTGAATATCCAAGACTTTATCCAAAAGACTTCCGGCGACAAGTGGTGGCGTTGGCGGATTAATAAGGCCCGGAAAAATGGCTATCAGTATGGATACTCAATGCCGCCGCATGACAAGCGGTTATTAGCGCGGCTGCGTTACGTATCGGATGTCTGGCTGGCCAGCGGCGGCCATAAGGAGCGAGGCTTCGCCATGGGATATTTCGATAAAGAATATCTGCAAAGGTGCAAAATCCACTATCTTAAAGACGAAGGAGGCAGAATAATAGCTTTTACTAACCAGGTGCCGGCATTCGGCGGGATCCCAACGTCAACTATCGATTTGTTGCGCTACGACCCAAAGACCGAATCGATGGCTTATCTGTTGCATCAGACCATCTTTAATATCAGCGAAAATCCAGATATCAAGGTCTTTGACCTGGGATTCGTACCGTTTGCCAGGGCCAAGGGTCCGCTTCAGGCCATAGCTAAGGCGATCAGCGCCAACCGTTTCTCGGCTAAAGGCCTGGAACAGTTCAAGAACAAATTCGACCCGGTCTGGGAACCGAACTATCTAGCCTATGATGGAGATGTCGCGGACCTGGCCGTCATAGCGCTGAATATCGAAAGGGTGATGGAACTGTAGGGGAGAGGGACAATCATCTCCTAGGGTTTGCCGTTGAGGTATTTGCCGGCGACGCTTAGCGCGAAAGACGGTAGAATCACGAAGACATCAACCATAAAAAGTTTTGAAACAACTTTACTGAAACCGGTTCCTTTACCGGGATCGGTGCCTGTCAGGACCAGGTAAACGCCTAATATACCGAAAGCGATTGATGAATAGATGAACACTCTTGTAGCGATTTTTTGCATAGATTAATTATATCAATGCGTAGCTCACCACATCACCACATAGAGGACGTTATAACCACAATAAAGCAGTTTTTATCTCAAGGTTACGCACATTAGTACAATCTCGCACTAGGTTTATTAGCACTAAAGGATTAACAGAGCTAGTATACTGACGCTAGGGAGTTTTATAGTGGCTCAACCAAAAAAAATAGCGCATAAATTATTATCTGCATGGGTCATACATCAAGAGGAAGATTCGCTGATAATTTCTGGTGGAGCTGATGCTCAATTCGTGATTAAACTTGAAAATAGTAAACCATCGTTCTTTTCGACTTTAAAAAGCACCACTTTTTTTAATCGCGAGGAGCTTAACGAAGTAGACTTAAGGGTGCTAGAAGAATTAGTAACTGCAGGGATTGTTGTTCCTATATTGCAAAAAAACAAGGTCATGAGGGTGGCTATATTGGGTGACAATAGTAAGCTGGCTCCGAATGGTGATATAAATATTAAAATCGTTGAAGGTGACCAAGTCTATGACTTGGCACTTATTATCCGCACACACAGTACATATTTAGACTTGTTAAAAAATGTTGATTATCAAAGCGTCATAAAGCCCCACTTATTGATAGATGCAGCATTTCACCATACGCTTTCAATAGGGCCATTAGTATTTCCTGCAGAAACAGCGTGTATTGCATGCTTGCAAGGTCGAATTAGCACACGATGGGGAGATAGTACTCCACCCTCAAAACCACTGGTCGCCAGCAAGTATGAAAGAGTTATTCCTGAGCTTATTGCCACTGAGTTAGCTAGGATTGCCAAAGACGATACAAGCCTGACCAATAAAACCATCTCCTGGAATTTTCAAGACAGAATAGTAAAAACAAACCAATTGTTAAAGGTTCCCCTGTGTCCTATCTGTACGCAAAGTAAGATTGACGGCAGCGGAGCATTAGCATTACCATGGGGGAAAGATGAGAGCATTACAAACACAGTTTGATGACACAAGATTATCCAATGCGGTTGCGACGCCTACTTGTTCTTCGTGTTGCTGCTGCTGTTGTTGCCTAACGACTACCTTAGCCTCCTCAACCATATTGGCCAGGCGAATAAACAAAGAGGCTCGCGAAAAGAGAATAAAAGACCCAATAGGATTAACCTTATTGGCGGCTCTCTTTCTCCCCGTAATCGGTGTCATAACTTACTTGCTAATATTTGCTATCAACAGTAATTTTGGAAAATGCATCCAACAGACATACGACAATGGACTGGGCGGCACTAATTCTTATCAGTACTGTTCAACTCCTGGAACTAGTCCTTACATCATTATCCCAGTAGTTCTTTTGGTCGCCATTTTTGTCCTCTCTTATTTATACGTTCGAGTAAAAATGGGCAAACCTATCCTAAGAGCAGTAATTGTAACTGCCATTGTTGCTACGGCGTTTGTAGCAGAGGGTATTGGTGGAGCTATACTAATACTTACCGGTGTTGGTGGTGTAGTTTACTTGATCGCAATACCGTTTTTGTTGGCTGCCGTCCAGCGGTTCTATAGCCGAAAAATTCTACACCAAACTATTCTAGGCGCCAAAGTTACTTAATGGCGGAGCCTTTAAGCGCTCGTCTAATAATTCAGTCGGCTAATAACCGACATGGGATAGCGTTAGAACCTCAACGCGCTCAGGTTTCTTTAAGTGACGTACAAGACATTGTGCATATGGGCGTGCCTAGTTCTATTGAATCGCCTTGGGAAAGCGCAGCCGGTGGTATAGGAACCGATGAGAACAGTGCAAAGCTTGCATCTATTAGCGAAGCTATAGAACGATACTGCGCAACGCTTATTAAGCTACCCTTGAAAAATAAGCAATCCATTCCACGCGGTAAGTTCATAGAAGCCGAAGAATGGTGCTTATTCACAGATAAGCAATTGCAAAATCCTGAGTTCCCTTTTAGCAACATTTATTCCGATAGTTGTATGTATACGAACGTATATAATTTTCAAAATAACGGGGAGCTATGGGTACCTCATCCCTTAGTTGCACTTCGTGACGATTATCAAACGGGGATACCCACGTCGTCTGGCCTAGCTGCTGGACCATCGGCATTCCAAGCTTTGCTAAGAGCAATTCAAGAACTGATAGAGCGTGATGCCTTGATGATGACGTGGTTACATAGTGTACCTGCGCGAGCAATAGTAGTACCTAATGAGTATTCGGACAAAGTAAAAGATTTGAACGGAGAAGTGTGGGCTTTTGACTTAACCCCCGCCTATAGCCCATTCCCAGTTATCGCAGTAGCAGGTGGCATTCAAAAGCGAGGTAAGTGGCGCTACTCTCTTGGTGTCGCCTGCCGAGAGACATGGGAAGATGCATTTGACAAGGGCTACTTGGAGTGGAACCAAGGGGTCCTGTTTGCTGGGATTTATGAAAAGTATGTCGACGCTTCCTACATTAATGACCCCCATAAAGTAAAGTCCTTCGATGAACATGCCATTTTCTATACCCTGCACCCAGAAAAGTGGCACAGTCTGCCAATGTTCAAGAATAAAGACCAGACTCATGAAGTTTCAGTAAAGGGTAAAAATATGGACAATAAAAAAGCCTTATGGACTATTAGGTCAGCACTTGCCAATAATAATATTCGGCTTTTTTATCGCGACCTTACAACTATAGATGCCGGCCAGCTTGGCCTGCATGTCATACGTGCTACCTCGCCTGATCTTGCCTCTATCTTTGCTCACCAGGAATGGCCGCTGCTCGGTAAGCTACAGGATAAGCTTAAAAGTAGGTATCCTTGGGCATCGGATAAACTTGAGTTTCCTAATTTAATGCCTCATCCTCTGGGTTAAGAGTATGTTTGACGACGAAACATTGTTTGACCAGTTTTGGGAAGCATCCTCACTAGATAGATTTAACGTCCGACAATTTGCCCAGCGGCTTAACAGTTACGATAGCGACAATAAAGAACTGATGCTTGAATATCCTGATGCACCTGAAGTGTTACCACAGGCGCGAACTCAGGTTAATAAAATCGCTCAAAAGCGGAGTAGTAAACGCAATTTTTCGGGCAAGCAGCTCTCTTTAAAAGAACTTGGTCGGATTCTATCAAGTTTCTATGCATGGAACGGCGTAGAGCATCGTGCGTATCCGTCGGCGGGCGCTACGTATGTTACTGAAGTATTTTGTGTTGCCTTTAACGTTGAGCGATTTACCGGTAAAGTCATTTATTACGATCCTGAAAAGCATGGAGCTGTGATTGTGTCTGATTCAGCTCCTTCATGGGAAGAGGCAAGTAAATCGCTCAACATGGAGATAAGGGGCATCCCTAACTTGCTCACTATCTTTGTTGTATTCCCGCAACGCGCTATAGCAAAGTACGGAGAACGTGGTGGAAGATTCGCTTTGCTAGAGGTGGGCGCAGCAGTCCAACAACTATCCTTACAAATTGCAGAATCATCAAGACTAAAGGGGGTAGCGGTTGGTGGAATGCTTGACGGAGTATGGAGGCAAAACATAAAACTAGATAATACCGATGCTCAAGTAGCCCTGGGCTACTTAATTGGAAAGTAGCTAATTTTTACTGTGGTAAACAAAAGGCAACACTTGGATAAAGACGGTTTCAAGTCTGGTCTGTCTATATAAAAAATCAGAGCTGAATTAACGGTTCTGACTTCGTCTATTCTGGCGTGGCTCCGGAGGCCGGATTCGAACCGGCGACCTGGGGATTAACAGTCCCTCGCTCTACCGCTGAGCTACTCCGGATTAACAGATTGATTATAAGAGAGTTAAGTTATGCACGTCAAACAGTCTTGAACTTACGAAACATTAGGAGTTTAATGCTCTTATCACCTAATAATAAATAGGAATTTAAAAATGAGTGTTTTCGAGCGGGAACTTTCGCATAATAGCGATTCGGGGGCGACTTATATTTTCGGTAAAGGTCAAGAGACTGATTTTGAAGATTATGATATGGCCGATGCGGCAGTTCAGCTGCGGCGGCTGGGGCATGAGATCGTCCAGACAGTATTTGAGAGCGAAGTGGTGGATAGGGAAGCGGCTTTGGTAGTGCGCCGCGGGATCATCAAGGTATTGCCAGCCCTAAGCCAGCAGGAATTGGGAACCATAACCAGCGAAACCGGGTTTTCCGCCAGGCCCGTACTACACTAAGACTTCTTAACCTCAGAAGCCCCGGCCGGCATCCCGTAGAAAACCTTATATTCTCCAAGTCCGTTTATAGTCTCTATCATCTCTTCCATATGGGCATGGACGTCGGCATCAGTTTCAATTTCACGAGGCTTTAAAACGGCGCCCACCGTTTTTTCGCCCTGCACGTCCATCGGCATGCCGACCACTACGCTGGTACGCTTGCGGATCGTCCGGGCCTGGATCTCACCCAGCCGGGGCACGCACATCGCCGAACTGCCGTCTGCCAACTTGATATTTTTAGCCCTTGTGCCGCTCGGCGCCCGGTGGATGGCATTGCCCTGCGTGAAAGCATCCACCATTACCGGCGTGGCTAGCCGGTCCACATAATCGACCAGCTCGCTGCTAAGGCCGTGCTTGGCGGCCCCGTCTAACGGGATGCCTCTGACGATTCGGCCGGACTTTCTCAAAGCCAGCATAGTCTTTATGCCACTTATAGACGTCCAGGCCAGCATCGGGTTGGCTATCAATACGTTATGGTTGGCGAAATCCTCGTCTTCCGACGCTACGAACAGCTGATTGTGGCTGGCGGCGGCATCCAAGACGCTTGTCAGGTGCAAAGAAGATATCAGGGTGCTCTTTTTATCGAGCCGCCTTTTATTCACCAGGTCCACCGCGCCCAGGCGCTGCAGATCTTCCACGATTGTCTCGGAAACGGAACCCAAGCCCAACTTGCCGATCTGCGCGGCCATTTCCAACGAAGGGTCGGCTGGAAACTCTACTATGCTTATGTCCTGATGTTCGTCCTCGCGGTCGCTCGGGACAGTATCTATATACTCGCTCTTATGGTCGGCCGCCCAAATCGGGAATTTATAATCGGCTTCATCTTGCAGTAACGCTAATGGAATCTCGCTCGCGGTGTAACTCACTTGCACTCCAGCTTAAATCATGTTCCATTATATCAAGCCAATAAGTTTTTTCCGTGAAAAAAGTACTACGATTTTTATAAAATAAGCGTGGTATATTAAGGTCATTAACAAATGACCAGCTGGAAGCGGGTGAAATTCCCGCACTGTGCCGCAACGGTGATAGTCCGATACAGCGAAAGTAATGATAAGCTCCCGAGCAGGAGAAAATACTTAACAAGTCAAGTATTTTTACCCCCGGACTCGCGAGCGGGGGTATTTAATTGGAAGCACGGTCCGAAAATAAGACTTTCCAGGAAAGACGCTACGAACAGCTGCGACGGGAGCGGGCATTGGGTCGCGCCGCCCTGGAGGGATATGAACGCCGCCGATATGACGAGCTTACTTCGGGACTGGCTGAAGCTTTGAGCGGAGCGGTAGATACCGCTTACTGTTTCGAGATGAAAGACGGACATATGGTAGCCGAGGACGGCGAAGTTATTCTGGATTTATTGCAAAGAGGTCTGCGTAAAGATATCAAGCTGGCCGCTACAGACAATTTTTATTCTTTCCTGCCCCATCGCTCAAAGGCGGAACTCAACAACTTCCGGCAGATAGAAGCTGGTGCCCGGGGTGAAGCGGACGCCAATACCTGGGTAGAGATATCCACGCTGACCGAAGAGCTTGATAACTCACCTCAGAACAGGGATAAGCTGATAAAAGCCGCCCAGAAACCTTATTGGGGCCGGACTATGATCCGGGTTTCGCATTGGGACGACGAAAAGCTGCATATCTTCACCGTATCCAGCGATAATCTTACGGCCGCGGAAAGTTTCGATTATTCAGGAGATAAATCAAGCGTGAGTATATTCAAGGAAGCCACCAGGCGGCAGCTGGGCTACGATTTCAAAGCCCAGGACTCCTTAGGTATGCTGGCCGAACCGATCGAACTGTCGATCAATGACCACTCCTGGAAAGATCTGGCGAGGCAGATAGCAGCTGAAGCCGACAGGATTATATCGGAGCGTTTTGGTGGACGATGGCGGCAGGGAAGGCCTGAACAGGAAGCCGTGGACTTACAAAAGTATGTCGAATCCCAGGGTCAGGTACTGACCGGATTATTGAATAAGGAAAAGAAGCTCGCCGCCGAGAGTCAGGATTATGATTCGTATCAAGCTAAGTTCAATAAGGAACTGTTCAACTGTATCGCGCTGCTTGAAGAACGGCTTGGAACAGGACGCGCAGAGGAATCGATAGTCGATTATGATACAGCGGCATCGAGCGCCGGACAATTGGCCGCCGCCGAAGGCCGTGTCTACGATATGTGCGGCGAGGTCGTCAGTTCGACTACTATCAATACGGCCCAGCAGGTCGGCAGCGAGTCTCTTATAAGACTGATCGGACGGCCAGTGGAGTGTCCGTTCTGCGATAAGAAAGTCGTCGTGCCTGCCTCGGACCTTAGGGACGGCAAGCTCTACTGCAAGGATTGCGATTTGGGGGTGGACGTCTGTACCGGCGAAAGATTTAGTAAGCATGATAAATCAAGCCGCCCTCGCCGTTCTTTCATCGACGAACTGATTGAAGATAGCCAAGAGATAAACCGTCAGGAGGCTCTTAAGCGCGAACAGCGCAAGGCCAAAGCGGCCTGATATCTAGCGTCAGTTTTTGGCGTGACTGAGATTAGCCACGCGCTGCACCAGCGCCCGACCAAGCTTACGTTCGTTAATCTGATTCAGTTTTTCCAGGGCACCGTAATGTTTTTCCAGATAATCCAGGTGACGGATGCGTTGTTTACGGAAGGCCGATTTGGCCAGACCCGATTTGGATATGAACTCGCTGACTTTCTCGCTGCCGATATAGTGCGGCAGCACCACGTAGCTGGCGCCGGCTTCGTACAGTTTCGCCGCCTCGTATGGGTCGTCGGCGTGGATAACCGTGATAGCCTTGGGGTTCTTAGCGCGCAAAAAATTCATCAGTATCATGTTGGTCTGATGGTCGGCGATGGTTGAGACTATGAGTTTGGCGTGATCCACGCCGGCCTCATCCAGCAGCTCCACGTCAGTAGCGTCGCCGTATAGGTAATTGATCTTCCGCTCCTCGATCAGATCGATGACCTCAGGGTCATAATCGACCACCACATAGGGCTTCTTAAGTTTCTTGAACAGATTTATGAATTCGTGACCGCCGCGCTGGTAACCGAACAGCACTAATTCGTAACGCGGCTCAACCTTCAATTCGCTCTGCGATTTGCGGCGCTCAAACATATCCAAATGACTCTCGAACAAGCTAAATAATTTGTCGCTGAAAATTATGAGGTAGGTAGACGCCGCGATACTGATCAATGTCATCAAGACTATAGAGGATACCAGGCCGTTATTTATCAAACCTTTATTTTGGGCGATAAGTATCAGGACGATGGAGAATTCGCTGACCTGCGCCAACGCTAACGAAGCCTTGAAACTGGTGCGTTTGGTATAACCCAGGAACCCAAGCACGCCCATGGCCACCAGCGGTTTTAGAACGGCCGCGATTATCACGCCGCAGATGATTATGCCGATATGCGGGCCCAAGCTAGATAATGTCAGGTTCGAACCCAGGGCGATAAAGAACACGATGAGGAAGAAATCGCGCAGCGGGCGCAGGCGGGCGCCGATCTCCGGCGCCGAAGGCAGCGGCGCCAGACAGATGCCGGCCAACAGCGCGCCGATCTCCGTTGATAAACCGATTTTTTGGAACAGGGCGGCGCTGCCCAGTCCCCAGGCGATGGCGAATAAGAATAAGAACTCCTGGCCTTCGGCTATCAGATGATGGAACTTGGGTAGCACCCGGGAGCTAAGCCAGAAAATCGCCGCGCCTAAAACCGAGGCCTTGAAAAGCAGTGTTACTAGCGAGCCGAAATCCACATGTTGGTGGCTGCCGGCCGAGGAAGTCACCACCACGACGGCGATGGCTATGATGTCCTGGACCAGCGACACGCTGACGGCGATCTTGGCGTAAAGTCGCCCCTGTTCTTTCTTGTCGCTAATAAGTTTCAAAATGATTATGGTGCTGGAAATCGCCAGGCTGAAACCGACGAACAAGCTGGCCCGGGTATCCAGCCCGAAAGCCTTGCTGGCGATGAAGCCCAACACGGTTACGATGGCAACCTGCCCGGCGCCGACGTACGAGGCGGTCTTACCTACTTCTTTTATAACCCGCGGATTCAGACCGAGCCCGATGATGAACAAAAGTAAAGCGATGCCCAGGTCCGAGAATAAAGCCAGAGTATCCGGCGACTTGGCCACGTGGAAAACAGCCGGCCCGACTATCACGCCGGTCAGGATATGACCGATAATCAGCGGCTGGTTGATCAGTTTCATCAATAATGCCATGGCGGCGCCAATGACGATTATCAGGCTGAGGCCGGAAAATACGGTATCCATCTTAAAACAGCGACCAGATGGCGGCGATGCCGGATAAAACCATCACGCCGGTAACCCCCCAGCCCAGCCAGGTGACCGACGGCTTGTTGGTCCAGTCGCCCATTATCTTTTTGTTGCTGCTGATAATAACTATCAAAGCCAGGACCAGCGGCGCCACAATACCGTTGGCCACGGCCGAATATATTAGGGCCTTTATAGGATCTATCCCCAGAAAGTTTATTCCCAGACCGACCAGTACCGATAATATGAGCATCCCGTAAAACGCGTGGGCCTGTTTGAACTTGCGGTAAAGACCCTCTTTCCACTTGAAACTTTCGGCCACGGCGTAGCTACTGCTGCCGGCCAGAACAGGAATGGCTAAAAGACCAGTGCCGATGATGCCGATGGCGAACAGCCAATAAGATTTATCACCCGCGAAAGGCCTCAGGGCTTCGGCGGCCTGGGCGGCGGAAGTTATGTTTTTAATGCCATGGGCGAACAGCAGGAATCCGCAGGCGGCGATGATGAAGAACATCACTAGGTTGGATAGCAGCATGCCGCTCCAGACATCCATCCGCATCGAACGGATATGGTGCTTATCCACGCTGTTGCTGCGCGAAGCGATCGACGTCTTGCCGTCCAGGATCTCCGCTTCGACCTCTTGCGATGTTTGCCAGAAAAAAAGATAGGGCGAGATTGTCGTGCCCAGGATGGCGCAGATCAGCAACAGCTGGTCCTTGGACCAGTGAACAGTCGGCGTAACGGCATGGCTTAGCACAGCGCCCCAGTCAAGGTGGGCCATCAACGCCGAAGCCACGTACGCCAACAGCACCAGCGCCAGCCATTTGAGGTATTTGGCGTAACGGGCATAGGGCAGGTAGATCTGCAGTATGACCGACAGCAGGGCAAAGCCGATCACTATCAGGCTGTAATTCAGGTTTGGCCTGAGCAGCTGGACGCCTTTGGCCATGGCGCCAAGGTCGGCGCCGATGTTAAACGCGTTGGCCGCGAATAAAAACAGCGTGCAGATGTAAAGCACGCGGCGAGAAAAATGCAGACGGATATTGCCGGCCAGACCACGGCCGGTCACCATGCCGATACGGGCACACATCTCCTGGACGACGGCCATCAGGGGAAAAGTAACGATAGACAGCCACAATAATTGGAAGCCGTACTGGGCGCCGGTCTGCGAATAGGTGGCGATGCCGGACGGGTCGTCGTCCGACGCGCCCGTGGTCAGCCCGGGTCCAAGAACGTTCCAGTATTCCTTGGTTTTCTTGACGGTTTCAGCCTCGGTTTTTCCAACGGCCCTAACCGATTTGACGATAGTCTCGTCAATCAAAATCACTTCGGTTCTAACTACTTCTTCGATTGTCTGTTTTTTGGCCATAAGTACTCAGGTACCACTTGGTACATATGGTATAACTTCTAACTGCTTAAAACAATATCGCTACTGCTTATTGGCGGCGGCTTTTTTGTCGATCTCGGCCTGTATCGCCGCGCCAATCTTGTCGGCCGTCGGCACGCCGCTGCTGTCTACTAACTGCGAGTTGGGCAGGTAAGTGCCGTCCATGTAGAAAGTAGGGGTCGCTTGTTCCTGGCCGGTCTTGGCAAAGGCCGCCAGGTCAGCGTTGATGGCGTCGTTCACTTTGCTGCTGGCATAATCGGTCTTGAACTGGCTGACATTCAGACCGATTGCGGTGGCGTAAGTCGTGAAAATGTCCAGCGGGCTGGAAGAACTCACCCAGTCGTTCTGGTTCTCGTATAACTTGTCGTGCATCTGCCAGAACTTGTCCTGCAAGCCGGCGGCTTCGGCGGCCCGGGCGGCGGCGAAAGCGTTAGGGTGGATAGAAGTAAGCGGCAGGTTGCGGAACTGGAAGTGGATATCACCCGAGTATTTGGCCACGGCCTGTTTCACCGGCTGGTAATAGGCTTCGCATATCGGGCACTCGTAGTCGCCGTATTCCACCAAAGTCACGCCCTTGGCGTTGTTGCCTTCCACGTGGTTGGTGGCTCCCGCCGTTGAGTTTTTGTTGGTCCCACCGGAGCCGTTGTTATTGCTAGAATGCTGGCTGATCGCGAAAACCGCTATGAAAATTACGATTACCGCGCCCAGTATCCCCAAAAACCGTCTGTCCATAAAACCTCCTGATCAGATTTTATGATATCACGGAATATTGCCAGCTATCTGTCTATCGGTCGGCCGTTCGGCCCGATCACGTACGTTACGACCACGACTTCGGAGACTATCTGGTGGATGGCCTCCTGGGCTGCGTCCAAAGATTCGAAATGGGCCTGGGTTTCTTTATCCACGTCATTGTCAAACGCTTCCTGACCACCAAAGCCGCCACAATCTATATGGTCGAATATATATACGTTCTTGGCGTTATGTTTTGCGAAAGCAATGTTTAGCGAAGGCGTCAGTGTCCCATCGGCCACCGCTTTGGACGAACCGCCGATGGCCAGGCGGTCCACGTCATTTATATCGATTTCATGTTTTTCCATGAGCAAATCCCGGATCGCCCTTTGATAACGTTTATCCATGCAGGTGATCACTACGTTTTCCACGTCCGTAGACATATCTCCCGGCTTGATTTTTTCCATACTCACTCCTTCCTGATTTTTTGGGCAATATAAACAATACCCGTACCACAAGGCACTCGCTCAAAAGGGCACCTATTTATTTGAAAACAACAGTTTTCTAAGTTACTCCCTACAAAAAGATCTGTAAAGACGTTTTTTCACTGAAGTTAGGTAAAATATTAAACATATGAAGTTCATCTACGCTCTGCTGGTCCTCGGCCTACTGAAGCTCATCATGATGTATAAGGTCTATCGCTCCGTGCCGGCGATGGAGTTAAAACGCCGGGCCAGAGCGGCCGATAGCCGGTCGGCGAAACTGCACAAGGTAACCGCTTATGGCAAGCTTGTTTATGTCCACCTATGGTTCTGGGGCACAGCCGGTTTCGTAACTTTGGCCGTATGGTCGGCCCGGACCGATTGGTGGCTGGCCGCCGCGGTGATAGCCATCGCGTCCTGGCTTGTCGTCTGGGTCAAGTTTCCGGCCTCCGGCTGGGCTGGGGGCCTGGCCGCTTTCACGGCCCCCGTATATTCCCGGCTACTATATTATCTCGACCCGTTGCTCAGCCTTTTGAGCCGACTATTCCCGTCCGATCTGCCACAGCACACCGGGCTGTACGAACGACGTGACCTGATGGAACTGCTGGGCAATCAGCATAAGCAGATAGATAACCGAATCCCGGAATCCGACCTCAAGATCGCCTACAACTCCATAATCTTCGGCGATAAGACAGTTGGCAAAATCATGACGCCGCTTAAGCGGGTGAAGACAGTCGGCGCCAACGATACCATCGGTCCGCTGCTCATGGACGAACTGCACAAAAGCGGCTTCAGCCGTTTCCCGGTAGTCAAAGACACCTCCAAATCAGCCAAGCTGGAGGTCGTCGGCACGCTTTACCTGAACGACCTTATCGGTTACGAAGGCGGCGGCAAGGTCAAGGACCTAGCCAGCAAAGGTACCAAGTTCATCAACGAAGACGTTAATCTGCGTCAGGCGCTCAGCGCTTTTCTAAAGACGCATCACCATCTGCTGGTCGTGGTCAACAATTTCGAAGAGATGGTCGGCGTAATCAGTCTGGAAGACGTGCTGGAACAGATACTCGGCAAGAAAATCTCGGACGAATTCGACAGTTACGACGATCCACGGACGGTCGCCGCCATGGCGCCTAAGCCGGAAGAAGCGGCGCATCAGACCGTAAAACCTGAAAAACCTGACGAAACAGTGGTAGAATAACTCCTATATGGACAGAGTTTTAGCGCGCGATGTTATTAAACATGCCGGCCAGGAAGCCACGGTGCGGGGCTGGCTGCACAAAAAGCGGCTTATCGGCGGGATCAACTTCATAGTCGTCCGCGACCGCTCCGGCCTGACGCAAATAGTCATTCAGGACGATAAAGAAACGGAGAAACTGCGCGGCATGCAGGTCGGTACGGTGCTGACCGTAAAAGGGAGGGTGAACGAAGAACCCCGCGCTCCCGGCGGCGCCGAACTGCACGACCCGCAGATTACGGTAGACGTGCCGGTAACGGACGAGCCGCCTATAGAAATCGACAAGCCACTCAGCCATAAGCCGGAAAACCTGGACACTTTGTTCGATAACCGCCACATCGGCCTGCGCAGCCCGCAGGAACAGAAAGTCTTTAAAATTCGCGCCGCTTTACTGCGAAATATTCGCGATTTCCTCTATAAAAATGACTTCACAGAAATCCAAACTCCCAAACTACTGGCCGGCGCCACGGAGGGCGGGGCAGAAGTGTTCAAGACCGATTACTTCGGCAAAGAAGCCACGTTGGCCCAAAGCCCGCAGCTGTATAAACAGATGATGGTCGGCGCCTTTGAGCGGGTTTTCGAAATCGCCCCGGCCTTCCGCGCCGAACCCAGCGCAACTACCCGCCACATGAGCGAAGTCTACATGCTGGATATCGAAATGGGCTTTATAAACGGCCATGAAGACGTGCTGAACATGGTCCAGGATATGACCTACAACGCCGTAACTAACGTTTATAAGGAACACGCGGACGATCTTAAGGACCTGCGCGCGCCGGAACTGGTGCTGAAAGAGCAGTTCCCGCGCTACACGGTCGCCGAAGTCCACGATTTATACACTAAAGCCACCGGTACCGATACGACCAAAGAAAAGGACCTTATCCCGGACGAAGAAAAATGGATCTGCGAGCACGCCAAAAAAGAGCAGGGCTGCGAAGCCGTCTTTGTCACCAACTTCCCCAAAGAAGCCATGAAGTTCTACCATAAGCTGGCCGATGACGCCCAGACAGTGCTGTGGGCGGACCTGCTGTTCCGCGGTCTAGAGATCGCCACCTGTCCTATGCGCGAAAACCGGCACGAAGTTTTGGTCGAGCAGATGAAAGCCGCCGGACTTGACCCAGCGCACCCAGGTTATAAATACTTCTTAGAAGCCATGCGCTACGGTCTGCCGGCCCACGGTGGCTGCGGCTACGGCATCGACCGCCTAGTAGAAAAGACCATTGGCCTGGGCAACGTCAAAGAAGCTACCCTCTTCCCCCGCGACATCAACCGCCTGACTCCTTAAGTAATGAATTCACAAGATAGAACTCAAATACTTTATAGTGCGTTAGTTTTTTCTAACAATGCTCTATCAATTCTAAAATTCTCAGCGAAGACTTTAGAATTTGATAGTCGCCTCACTACTTTTGGCGATCTGGCAATTAATGCCTACTACGCAATGTATGTTAACTTAGCCGCCCTTTTCGATAACAGAAAGGACGCGCCTAGTTTATTGGATTGTATTAAAAGCAATAAAACAGGGAAAGAAGCTCACAAAGCAGAAGATTTAAAAAAACTTGAAGCAATAATAGAAAAGCACGAAAAAACTATCAACAAAGTAATAGATATAAGAAACAAAGCAGTTGCCCATATTAGCAACGACTTAATGGTAGCGGACTTGAATCAAGATAGTATGGAAGTCCAGGTGCTCATTAAAGACTTATTAGACTTTTTCAACGGACTTGAATCTATGACAATTGATACGAGCACACAAAATATCCATGATAATGCGCCAAAAATTCGAGATGACCTTGGTCAACGTGAACTATGGAATAGCAAGCATGGAGAAATGATGAAAGAAATCTTTGGATAAAAACGGAAAATAAAAACAGCGCTCAGAAATGAACGCTGTTTTTAGTTTGGCCTAGCCCCAGTTGAAGGCGTTGGCCAGAATCCAGATGGAGCCGGCGACTGCCAAAAAGAACAACCCCAGACCAACTGGTGAGCCCCAGCTGAACCAGGAACCCCAGGCCCGCCAGTGCTTCATGTGGTCTTCGTAAAACTTGGCGTGATCCGGATCGATATCCTTTGCCATAACGAATCCTTTCTATTTAGTTAGTAAAGGTCCGTCTTTATATAAGTGCTCTTAGGCTGCGATGTATCGCCAGTGACGGTCGGCGCGCAACAATTCTACTAAGATTACAAACCATTATACCCATAAAATAGCCGGGCAGTATAATGGTGATAGGAGGCTACATGACAAAAAACGTAAAAGTGGTTAAAAAGGGCGGTGCTAGCGGCGCTTATTTTCTGGCGATGATCGGCGCGGCGGTGTATTACCTGCACACCAGCGTCGGTTTTTGGGGCAGTGTTGCGGCGCTGGCTAAAGCTGTGGTTTGGCCGGCCTTTTTGGTCTACCACCTACTCGGCTTATAAATACTTAACTTGTTAAGTATTTATACTTGAGCGAAGTGCTGCACGATTAATAATGCGGGCTGACCGTAATTCTGTACGAAATGATCGCTTTTACAAACTGCATAGCCAACATCGGTAAATCTCGGATCCAGAATGTTCGCCTTATGCTCATCGCTTTTCATCCAGGCATCGATTGTGGCCTGTGAGGAATGGAAGCCCTCTCCCAAATTCTCCGCTAAATGGATATATTGCACGCCGGCATCGGTAAAAAAGTGCCAAGGCGTATTTCCGGCAGGATCATTGTGGCTCCAATAGTTTTTAGTGACCATATCATCGCACTTCGCTGAAGCCGATTGGTTTAGCTTAGGGTTGAGTGAGAGCGCTGACAAGCCAGCCGAAGTTCTTTGCTCGTTCACCAAAGCCCAAAGCTGGTAAATGTCGATATCCGAAGTATTAACAGTCGGAGTAAGAAGACTATTGGATTTATCTGTCTTGGTAACATTTGAAGCTACTGGGCGCGGCGACAGATTAGCATGTTGACCTATCAAGTAGCCTATAGCCAGAAGTATGCAAACAAAAACCGAAACAGTGAGCGTCAAAAAAAGTTTATATTTTTGTTTCCCAAATCTTTGCCAGAGCCCCTTCATAGCAGAATTATACCCTCAATAATTTAAATTCTGTCCTTTGGCGGTACAATCGGTGTATGGATTATCTGGTAGAGAAATTTGCCAGCCAGGCAGAATTTGAAGAATGGCTGGAGCGAAATGCCGAGGCGGACGGGGTGTGGCTGAAGTTGGCGAAGAAAGGCTCTGGCGAAATGACTGTTAGTTATGCAGAAGCGGTTGAATCTTCGTTGTGCTATGGCTGGATAGACAGCCAGGCTAAGACATTCGACGATAAATTTTACATCCAAAAATTCACGCCAAGGCGAACAAAAAGCGTCTGGTCGGTAATAAACCGGGAGAAAGTTGAACGGCTTATAGCTGACGGCCGGATGAAACCGGCCGGCCTGGAGCAAGTAAACGCCGCGAAGGCAGACGGCCGCTGGGATGCGGCTTACGAAGGCTCTAGCACAGCGGTTGCGCCGGACGATTTCCTAGAAGCATTGGCCAAGAATAAAAAAGCCGCCGCTTTTTATGAAACTATGAGCAAGTCAAACAAATACGCCATCATTTGGCGGCTGCATCATTCCAAAAAACCCGAAACCAGGGTAGCCAATATAAGCAAATTCATCAAAATGCTGTCAGAAGGCAAAACCTTCCATTAAAGATACTTAACTTGTTAAGTTTTTGAGATTTTACGGAGTTTGTAAAAAGAAAAAGCCGTGATGGCCAGCCCTATAACAGACCATAAGAAATCGATCCGGTTGACTCTTTCTCCCGGGTCGACGCCGAAGGCGCCAGTCGCTGTTACGAGCGCCGAAATCAGCGGCGCAATGATTATGAATATCCCGGCAGCTAACATCCAACCCCAGTACTTCTTTGATTTCATAATCGGATTATACGCCCAAACCATCCAACGGTAGAAGTTGGGCTACATTTAGTCTTCGAATAACAAAAACTCGGAAATACTTAACAAGTTAAGTATTTAACGGGAAAGGGCCACCAGCTGTTCCGCTGTATGAATTCGTTCGGATATGTCAGCCAGCATGTCCTTCTCGCCGCTTCCACCGATCTCACCGACAAAATAACCACCCTCAGACTCATAAGGGATAAAGTCCAAGTCATCTGGCATGGGTTCGTGATTAAAAATAATACCCCCATCGCTTAGACCGAACTCATATTCCAATATCCCTCTGTGGGTCCTGATTTTAGCTCCAATAATACTATACCTGCCCAAATGTTTAATCTTTAAGATTAACGCGAGCATGTCGTCAGCGTATTCCTCTCTGCTGGCGCCACTGACTTTCCGTAGCCTCACCGTATAAGGCTTAGCTTCGTGTACTGAGGTCGGAGGCAAGCCGTCATCTCTCATAGCTTCATATACATCATACGAGACTACTTCCGGCATATGGGGCATCATTCCTGGCATCTGAACAATTATAAAATCGCGAAGATTTTATGCAAGCATAACCTTATAGCCGATCTCCGGATTATCGTTGGTCCATCTTTTTAAGTACGCGTTGGATGGTCAGCCAGGTGCGGGAGGTGATTTGATCTTTGCCGAACCATTTATCCAGCTTAGCCATGAAATCAGGGGTTCCCAAGCCTGAAGCGTCGATTGTATTGCATAAAGCATTTACATCGGAAATCTTATAATAATCTTTTTCTGGAGCTGGATCCGGCGCTGATTTAAAGAAGGTGACCAGCAGGTAGGTTGCGCGGTTGCTGTGTTCGGCGCCCTTGTAGGGATCGGCTTTGACCAAATCTTCCAGCTGACGCCGGCTCCGGACTATGGTCATGCTATCGAAACCTAGTTTGGCCGGCCAGGTCTTTTCTAGTTTAGATTCAATTCTCGCTGGATCATCAATACCGGACTCAAAAATCACGTTGCCGCTGGCCAGCAGAGTCTCGACGTTCTTGAATCCGGCGGATTCGGCGGCTTCTTTGAGTTTGGCGCCGCGCATGTTGGGATTGCTGGGTCCGATACCGCGCAAAAAAGCCACGTATTTCATAACCCGATTATAACAAAATACTTAACAAGTTAAGTATTAGCCAAACCGCGCGCTAGGCTTTAGAATGAATAAAGAGTAAAAAAACAAAAATGACCTGGCATGAGATCTTACCCGCAGTAGTATTCATAGTCGTATTCCTTACCAGTATCCTATCCGGGATGGCCGGCGGCGGAGGCGGCTTTGTAATCACGCCGTTTTTGATCGCCATCGGGCTGACGCCGCAGCAATCCGTCGCCACCGGCAAGCTGGGCGCCTTGGGCCTGGACGCCGGATCCATAGCCGCCTTCCGCCGCCGCTCTACCAAGCATAAATCGCTGATGCTGATGTTGATTATCATCGCGGTAGCCGTCGGGGTCATATCCAGCTACGCTATCCGGCACATTGGTAACCAGAACCTTAAGCTGATAATGGGCGTGCTTAACCTGACGATGGTGCCGCTGCTTTTTATCAAACATCACGGCCTTAAAAGCCGCCGCCGCCATTATTTGTTGCAGGCCATTGGCCTATTGATAGTCGTCGCCGTGATGCTGCTGCAGGGCATATTCAGTAGCGGAATCGGCAGTCTGATAAATGTCTTTCTGATTTTATTCTTTGGCGCGTCGGCGCTGGAAGCCAATATCATCAAGCGCAAGGAATCGCTGGTGTCGGACCTGGTGATGGTCGCCGGTCTGGTGACCAGCGGGCTGATAAATTACAAATACGGGCTCATCGGCGCCGCGGCCGGATTGTCAGGCGGCTTTATCGGCTCTAAGTTCATGCTGCACGAGGGCGAACGCTTCGCCCGCTACGCATTGATGATGTTCATGATAATCTCTGGTGTCTGGCTGATCGCCACGGCTAACTAGGCAGCATCTTGGCGTACAGTTCCACGGTTTCTTTGGCGTTAGGTTCGATATCCAAATGCTCTAGTGCGTCCAGCGGTCTGACCCAAATGTAGTCTTGGGCTTCTTCGTTCAGTCTGACCAGTTTGCTTTTGACCTTAACCACATTATCGACGAATATGTGCTGCACCCAATCCTTGTAATAGCCGGAGTCTTTGATCTGGTCGAACGTGATGATGTGTTTGCCGACCTCGCCGCTCAAACCCGTCTCTTCTTTAAGTTCGCGCAGCATGGCATCGCCCAATCTTTCGTTGCGGCGTACCTTGCCGCCGATTATTGAGTATCTATCGCCCCACTTATGAGTTTTGACTAACAATATCTCTTTATCTTTGCCGCGTTTAGGCTGATGCTCGATGATTCCACCCGCGGCTACCACCGATCCTGGGACCATCAGATCCTGCCAGAGTTTATGGATGGCCTGTTCGCTGCGGCCGACCACCGGAGCTGGTAGCATATCGAAAGTTTTTATATATTCGATCAGTTTTTCCGGTTTCCAGATCGAATTCTTATGCACGTAAGCCGGGTGATCATCTAATTTGTGAGTGAAAAAGCAGCGGACATTCACCAGCTGGGCGATGCCGAGTTCGTAGGCGGCGCTTTTACCGATGTAGCCATCGGGATTAATAAAGAAGCTGAAGCCATCTTTGCCGAGTCTTTTAAGGTTATGCAGATAAATCAGTTCCACCATGCGCGGATCCATGCTGGCTTCGTCCTCGAACAGCGCGAAACCGTTGTCATCCGAGACCAGTTCGCCGGCCTTTGGCGCCAGCACCTCTATCCCGGCGTCGGTAAAAAGCTTGTGTACCCTCCGGATCTCGTCGAAATGTTTGCCAAAGCTGCCGTGCAGCACGCACCTGAATTGCCCCATCTCTTAATTATGTACCAACTTAACTCACCGGCAAGCACGAGCCCGTTAATACTGCTAAAATCACAATATGAGAGTCTTAGTTTTCGGCGCCAGTGTCACGCAGGGGTTCTATGATACCAGGGGTGGCTGGGCCATCAGACTGTGGGAATATTACACTAAACGATTGCTGGACGGTGGCAGAGATATCACGGTCTTTAACTTAGGTATTTCCGGGGATGGGTCGGATCGGCTCGTCAAACGGTTTGAAAACGAAACTGTGGCCCGTAACTTCCCGGGCGAAAATCTTACTTTCGTATTTTCGATTGGCACAAATAACTCCTGGACAAGAAATGATGGCTCTACAGTATCGACACCGGAGGACTATGCCGGTGACATAAGAAAACTGATCAAAATGGCCAGACGACATTCGCCCAGGTTAATCTTCTTAGGAATAGCGCCGTGTGATGAAGCCAGGGCGCATCCGGTCCCGTGGAACAAGAATATATTCTTTACCAATGAGCGGATAAAATTGTTTGACCAGACCCTTGAAAAAGTGTGCGGGAATGCGGGAGTGAAGTATTTGCCAATCTTTGATGAGTTAAAAAACCGGCTTGATGCCGGTGAAAATATTTATGAAGACGGGCTGCACCCCAACGACGCCGGGCACCAGCTGATTTTCGAACTGGTACGTCCTGCCCTGGATGATCTATTAAATACTTAACAAGTCAAGCATTTATGTGACAGAGGTCACTACCCAAGTCGACAGTAAATTGTTAATCTATTAATGATGTTCAGAAACATAGCAAAATTTTCCGTAAGATTCCGCTGGCCGATTATCATTTTCTGGATCGCTATGGTTCCAATATTATCTTCGGCGTTCCCGAAGATTAACGATGTGACCCAGAACAGTACCAAGGACTTTCTGCCAAAGAACAGTCCTACGGACCAGGCTTCTAAACTGGAGCAGGCTTTTCAGAAGCAGGATACGGCCAGCAACGCGGTGCTGGTAGCCAGTCGCAGCGGCGGCCGGCTGACCGATAAAGACAATGTCGCTTTGCGTAGCGCCGTCGATAAGGTCAGGCACACCAAGGAAGTGACGGAGGTGGATGATCTTGGGGTCAGCGCCGATGGGCAGGCCCACGAATACCTGGTGGGCGTATCCGGCGCGGCGTTCGGTAACGGAGCGTTCGATATCGTAGATAACATACGCTCCGCGATCCACGACACGTCAAAGCCGGCCGGCCTGAAGGTTAATCTTACCGGTGACCTGGCGGGTTCAGTCGATCAAGAGAACGCTAACAGCTCCGGCCGTAACAAGACCGAGTTATATTCCGTGGTACTGATACTGATATTGCTGCTGCTGGTTTTCCGTTCGATATTGGCCCCGATAGTGACCTTGCTGCCGGCCGCTTTGGCGCTGGTGGTGGCCCAGCCAGTCATAGCCGAATCAACCAAGGCCGGAGTGCAGGTAGGATTTATCACGCAGATACTGCTAATCATATTGCTGCTGGGGGCCGGCACGGATTATGGTCTGTTCCTGGTGTTCAGGGTCCGGGAAGAAATGCGTACTAAAGGTCTGAACGCCAAGGATGCGGTGGTAGAGGCCCTGACCCATGTCGGCGAGTCGATAACTTTCTCGGCGTTAACCGTGGTAGGGGCCTTATTGTGCCTGATGCTAGCGACCTTCGGACTTTATAAGGGCCTGGGGCCGGCTTTAGCCATCGGACTGGGCATAATGCTCCTAATAGCTCTGACGTTTTTGCCGGCTTTGGTATCGGTGCTAGGCAGAGCGGTATTTTGGCCGACTAAAACCAGCCAGCGCGAGACTAAGATCGGGCTTTGGGGACGATTGGCCGATAAGGCCATCAAAAAGCCGATTTTGGTACTGCTACTTGGCGTTGTGATATTCGGCGGCCTGGGCTTGGGACTGGTCGGTTATAAATCGGCTGGCTTCGGGGATGTTAGCGCGCCGGCCGGCAGTGATTCGGCCGCCGGACAAAAAGTCATTGAACAGCACTTCCCTGCGGCCAACGACAATCCTCAGCTCTTGATCTTCCGATTTAATCAGTCGGTCTGGGATAATCCGCAGCCAGCGGTAAAAGCTCAGGCGGAACTGGCATCATCCAGTCTTTATAAAGCCGTTAGCGGCCCGCTGAACGCCAACGGTTTTATCCTGACGGGTGAACAGCTCCATCAGCTGCATGGCAGTAGCACGCCGGCCGAAACCGCTCTCGGCCAATACATCAGCAAAGACGGCAAAACCCTCCAGTATTACGCGATTCTGAGCGCCGGCAATACCGGTAGCGTACCGGCTCTCGAAGCTATCCCGGCAGTCAGGGCGGAACTGAACAAAGTCGCTAAAGACATCGGCGCGGAGCAGAACAGTGTCTATAGCGCAGACTCGGTGGCTTATGATATCAATCAGACCACCAACAAGGACCTGCTGAAAATTATTCCTATTGTCCTGCTGGTAATCGCGGCGCTGCTGGCCATATTGCTGCGCAGCCTGGTGGCCCCCTGGTATCTGATCGCCACCGTCGGCCTAAGCTATGTAGCTTCCCTGGGTCTGGCGATGATAGTCTTCGTACATATCCTTGGCCATGGCGGCCTTAACTTTGTCCTGCCGTTTCTGATGTTCATCTTCGGCATGGCGCTGGGCCAGGACTACAACATCCTGGTGATGAGCCGCATCCGCGAAGAAGCCCATCATAATAAGTCGTTGTTCGCGGCTATAACCAAAGCCATCGGTATTACGGGTACGACGGTTACTTCCGCCGGGTTGATTCTGGCTGGCACATTCTCCATCTTCGGCATCGTCGGTGGTAATGACCAATCACAACAGATAGGATATGGCGTCGCTTTCGCTATCCTGCTTGATACCTTCTTTGTACGCACCTTGGTCGTACCATCCATCGTCGCGCTGCTGGGCAAGCGGAACTGGTGGCCCTCAAAACTTAGCTCCAAATAAGGCGGCCCGGTTGGCACGGGTGATGTACAATTCGTGTATGGCAGGAGTGGCTGATGCGTCGTAAACTGACAATCTTTTTTGAAGTATTGCTATTGGTCGCGGCGGTGTCGGCGGCGCTGTTTATTTTCAAACATCCGGACCGGCACGATGACAAGACGGCGTCTAAAAACAGCTCTAAGACGGTATCTTTGCCTCAGCAGGCCGGCGCCTGCCAGCGATTTAGTCTGGCCGATGCCAAGCAGCTTATCGGCAGTGACGCTAAAGCCGCCAACAATCCTATTTATGAATCAAACGGTTCCGATTTGTATGTCAGCAGCTGTTCATACACGGAAAGTCCGCTTCCAGGCCCGCCGACGTCTAAAAAAGCCGCGGAATTACTGATGCGTCAACCGCGGACCGACAAAGGGAATATAAGCAACAACAACGAGTTCGGGCCGCTGAAACCCGCGGACTCCCAAGACGTGGCCGGATACGGCGACGCGGCGTTCTGGGATCCGGATCACGGCCAGTTGAATATACTAAAGGATAATATCTGGTACGTGCTTAGTATCGGACTTTCGACGCCCAGCGACCGCAGCCTGGACAATACCAAGACCATGGCCGACCTGCTGTCACCCAAGCTGTAAAACCGATGACATACAGGGCAACTGACTTTGACGATGAGATAGTTAAGCGCCGTGGCGGGATTTTTTCTGCGGGTTATTATCCAGGCTTTGCCAGAGGTACCAGCTGGCGATAGATTCGTACGGATGCCACTTGTTCTCGTTCGAAAGGGTGATCAACTGCTCCGGCAAGGGCATGACTTTTAAATCGTAAAGTCTCATTGCCGCCTTGCGGACGCCCAGGTCGCCGACCGGCAGGATGTCCAGCCGCCCCAGGCCGAACATTAGGAACATGTGGGCGCTCCATTCGCCGATGCCTTTGACGGCGGTCAGTTGTTCGATGACCTGTTCGTTGGGCATGGTGGCGATGTGCCGCAGATCCAGCCGGCCGTCCAGGATGTGTTGGGCTAGATCTTTCACATATCGTACCTTGGCCCAGCTCAGGCCGACATCGCGTAGTTTTTGGTCGTCGATCTTGATAAGCTCCTGGGGCGTGGGCATCTTTCCTCCGAACAGTTCCAGCACGCGCTTCCAGATAGTGGCCGCGGCGGCGGTTGAAAGCTGCTGACCGACGATACTGCCGACCAGCTCGCCGTAATGATCCGTGTGCGGCTTGATGCGGCAGGGACCGGAAGCTTTTATGATGGGCGCCAGTTTCTTATCGGTCTTTATCAGGTAACTCTCGGCTTCACGCAGCCGCCGCTGAAAAGTCATATGTCTATTAAACCAGATTGTATTATCGAAGATGGTGGTAAAATAGTTATGAACAAACCAAAAGAAATATGAACCCAGCAACAGCAGCACCGACAATGCCCCGGCCGATGGTCAATGACATCGCCGCTCCGCCGCCGCCAGACCTAGCTTCGCCAGCGGCCGCCGCTCTACGCCCCTTGGCCGAACCGTTGCATCGTTCGGCGGCGCCAGTACCAACGCCAGCCGCCGTCCAATCCCAACCTCCGGCTTTAACTTCCGCGCCGGCTAATCAGGCCTTCACCACTAATCTGGTCACGAACATACCTATACACGACCCTCAGCAGTCCACGCCGGCAAAAGAAGATGATGAGCTGGACAAGATTATGAAAGACGTCGGTCATGAGCTTAAAAAGGATGTACCGGTTAAGAAGGCAGGACATTTTTCACTGTTCAGTCGTAAGCGAAGGACAGCCGCTCCTGTGTCCGTGCGACCGACAGCCGCCCCGCCTAGCGCGCCGGTTCACCCGGTCTCGGCGCCCACCACCCAGCCGGCCGCTACCTCTCACCCGGTCAAGCCCACGGCCGCGGTCAAACCCAAGCAGCATACGGCCGCGCCGGTGATGGTCATAATGGTGACCGTACTCGTGACCGGTCTGCTGATGGCCGCCGCCGTCTACACTTATAAATAATCAGTCTTTGAACTCGGCCCGCAGCCATTCATCCAGGGAACCGGCGCCGCCGGCGCTTAAGCACAGGACCAAGTCGCCGTTATCTGCGTGGTGGCGGATAGCGTCTTTCAGCTCGTCGTCAAGTCGCGCGACCCGGGCTTTGTCCTTCGATAAATTACTTAACAAGTCAAGTAATTTTTCAGGTGTAAGTAGTTCTAAATCCTCGTTCTCACGAGCCAGATAACTTGGGACGATATAAAGAGATTTCACATCGTCAAACAGGTTCGCTAGCTCTTCTTTTATGAAGTGCTGCCGAGTGTTGTGCAGACCTTCATATATTACGACCACTTTATCGCCGGCGACTTCACGCGCCAGCTGCAGGGCGCCGCGAATCTTGGGCGGCGTGTGGGCATAGTCGGTGTAGACGTTAGGTATGATTTCCTCGAAACGCCTGGACAGACCCGGGAACTGATTCATAAAGCCGACCAGCTTGTCGGCAGGCTGGCCCGTCGCGCTGGCTGTCAGCTGGACGGCCTGCCAGGCATTGGCCCGGTTAACCCGGCCCGCCAGTTTAATATCATGGTTTATGGCCGGATTCTGACTGTCCATCATCTGGATCTTATCAGATTGTTCCAGACCCAGCTTCTCGGCGTCCTCCCGCCAGAGCAGCGTTTTTTCGCATTGGTCTATGAATTCAACGAAGGCCTGCCCGTACGCTTCCCTAGTCTCATAGATGTCCGGATGATCCCAATCCAATCCGGTGATGATGCCGATGGCCGGATAAAAGCTTAGGAAATTGCGGTCGTATTCATCGGCTTCGTAAATGAAATGACCGCTCTTAGGATCGAAGACTCCCGGCTCACCAAACGGCAGTTTAGCGCCGACCGAATAGCTGGCGGGGATGCCGGCCTGTTTGAAAAGCCAGATAACCATCGCGGTAGTAGTCGTTTTGCCATGGGTGCCGGCCACGGCTATCAGTTTCAGATCGTTATCCTGGATTATCCGGTTAAGCAGCTCGTCGCGCTTACTGGTCCGTATCTTATTCTCTTCGCAGAATCTAAGCTCCGGGTGGTCGGGGTCGGTCTTAGGCAGGGCGGAACTATAAACGAACCAATCGACGGGTTTTTTACTATGAAGGTCGGCTATCTGATCCTTAGTCTGACCGACATGGATATCTATACCGGCGCGCCTCAGCTCATCCAGGTATTTACTGTCTTTGGCGTCCGAACCGCTGACTTCGTATCCGGCCTGTTTGGCTATCAAAGCCAAAGGCCCGATAGCCGCGCCGCCGATGCCGGAAAAATAGATATGCATAACCCTAAGTTTATCAGTTTTGACGATTGGCGGCGGCTGTGACAACATTTAATCAAGCTTATGAAACACGCACTGCCGGTCATCTGGAATATCAGCTATAAGGTCTGGTTGGGAGCGTTTGTGATATCCGGCGTGGTCTGCGTCGCCGCCCTGCGCGATAACAATCAGACAATGTCCCAGCTGCGGACCGCGGTGTATACGGCCGACCGGGATAACGGCGACGTCAATACCGCGCTCAACAACCTTAGCGGTTTCGTTTTCTCGCATATGAATACCAGTTTGGACAGCGGCAGCAATATCCGGCCGCCGATCCAGCTCAAGTATACCTACCAGCGCTTATATGACGCCCAGTACAACCAGCTGCAGGCCGAAAACCAGAAGATATATAGCGACGCTAAGAATGCCTGCCCGGGCTTAAACAACGGCTATGACGCCGCCCGTATCGCCTGCGTCCAGAACTACGCCGTCAATCATGGCGTCAGTGGCGCCAATGTCAATATACCGGCCGGCTTATACGAGTTTGATTTCGTCAGTCCTACCTGGAGCCCAGACCTGGCCGGCTGGGGCCTTGTAGTCAGCGTCATATTTTTCGTACTGTTCGTCGCCCGCTTCACTTATCATCGGTTAGCTGAGTAAAAAAACAACCCCTGCTGGAGGGGTTGTTTTCAGTTACGACTTAAGTATCTATTGTTTGGTCGTATTGTTGGTCGGTGTAGCGGTGCTGTTCTGAGTGTTCGTCGTGCTGTTGGTAGACGAACTGGTGCTGCTACAGTTAGGACCGTTCGGGTTCTGCTGCTGGAAGGTCTTGATAGCCTGGACTACCTTACCGTTGTCCTGCAGGTTCTCCCAGAAGGCGACCTGGTTGCGGTTGATGACCATCTCGTCATACGGCGAGTGCAGCTGCTGACAGCCGAGCTTGGTCAGCTGTGGGTTGGCCGACTGCGTAGAGTTGTCGGTAGAAGTCGTGAGGTAGTAGACATCCTTAAGGATGACATAGCCACTGTTCATCTTGGTGATGTGGCCAAAGTAAGTGGTGTAAGCCACCGCTCCGCTAGTAGCGCCGCCATTCAAGAATACGGCCTGGTACTTAGCGGTATTTATTTCTTTTGATTCGCTCGAAGTCGGTGTGCCGCTGAAAATCATCCAGCCGATGGCTACCAGTAGTACGAGGGCTACCAAGGAAGTGAATACGAACCATTCAATCCGAACGGCGCGGCCTTCCCAATCTACGTGTTTGTGTCGTCCTTGCTGCGGTGCAGCTGATCTTAGCTCCATATGTGTGAACCACCTTTGTTATTTTTATACCACCCTATACTACCGCATAAGCGATTTCCTATGCAACCCTTAGCGCCCGACCGGCTCTGTCTATCTGTTAAAGACGGTTTCAAACCGTTGTAAAAAGAGGCCAAGAAGCATTAACAGGGGAGCCAAGGGGTTGACAAGTGAAAACACCAAAGAGTATTTTAGGGGTACCATCACTATTAACGGAGAGAGGGAAAGTAAATGGCTTACAAGCACACAAACAGTAAGGGTGTTACATATTACTTAAATGCCAAGAAGGTTACGCTTCGCGGTGGAAAGAGTCAGACGATCTACTACTTTTCAAAGGACGAACGGAGCGACACAGGCGTTGATCTGCCATCCGACCGCACCGTTAACGAAAACCCGCGCAACGGTTTCCTGACCTTAAAGCGCAAGTAATAAATATTACTTAGATAATACGGAGAACCGCCCGGCCTGGGCGGTTTTTTGTTATCATGGTCAGGTATATGCCAGATATCGTAAAAGTAGACAACCTACATAAGACTTATAACGATAAAGAGGTGGTCAAAGGTATCAGTTTTGAGGTACGCAAAGGCGAGACCTTTGGGATCCTGGGCCCCAATGGCGCCGGCAAGACCACGACCCTTGAAATGATCGAGACGTTGCGACCGATAGACGAAGGCACGGTCCTGATAGATGGGGTGGACGCTCGTAAGGACCCGCAGCGGGTCAAGTTCATGATAGGGGTCCAGACCCAGTCCACGGCCTTCATGGATAAGGTAAAACTGACTGAGCTGCTGGAGCAGCAAGCCGCGGCTTATGGCGAGAGGATCGACCCGATGGACCTGCTCGAGCAAGTCAACCTGGGAGAGAAAGCTTCATCATATATAGAGAACCTGTCCGGCGGACAGAAGCAGCGATTTTCTATCGCCGCCGCTCTGGTGCATCAGCCGAAAGTATTTTTCCTGGACGAACCGACCACCGGTCTGGACCCTCAAGCCCGTCACCGGCTGTGGGATCTTATCAAGAAAGTCAAAAAGCAGGGCATGACGGTCATCCTAACCACGCATTATATGGAAGAGGCCGAACAGTTGTGCGACCGCGTAGCGATCATGGACGAGGGCCAGATCGTGGCCTTGGACACGCCCGAGAAGCTTATCCGAGAATTGCTGAAACGCGGCTTTAAGAAGGAGCGCAAGGTAGAGCAGGCCAATCTCGAAGACGTATTCTTAGACCTGACCGGAAAGGAACTGGGCAGATGATGGGCGGGCGTATATTCTTGTTCATCATCATCGCCTTAGTGTTGGTCAGGGTGATTTATAAACGGACCTCACTACTCAAGCGGGCGGCCAGATCCAGCTCGGATCTAAAGCCGCTGCCCGCCGGCTGGCGCCGGACTATATTCACTATTTTAACTTTCGCTAAAATCAGCATCCGGCGCTATTTCCGCGACCGCTTGGCGATCTTCTTCACCGTACTGTTCCCGTTGATATTCTTATTCGTCTTCGGTAGTTTCAGCAAATCCAACGACGTCAACTTCCATATCGGGCTGGTCAATCAGAGCCACAGCCAGTTCTCGCAGAAGTTCGTCAAAGATACCAAGTCCAACAAGATGTTCAAGGTCGACCAGCAGGTCCAGAACCTGGATCAGGCCAGGACCAAGATGAGCCGTAGCGAAATCGACGCCACCGTGGTGCTGCCGCCGAACTTCGGGGACGTTCATGACGGCGTGCCGAGCGGCCAAGTGGTGGTTTATTACGACCAGAATAACGTTTCGGCCGCCCAGACGCTGCAGTCGGTACTGCAAGGTCAATTCGAGGGGATAAATGCCAAATTGGTCAGCCAACAGGCGCCGTTCAGCGTGGTCAGCAAATCGACCAATACCAAAGGCTTGTCCAAGCTGGATTACACGGTGGCCGGGCTGATAGGTTTCTCTATAATCGGTCTGGGCATCTTCGGTCCGGTAAATTACTTCCCGCAGATGAAGAAAGAAGGCATTTTGCGCCGGTTACACATCACGCCGCTGCGCGTCTGGCAGTACTTTATCGCCAGTGTGCTATCCAACTCCGTCATCGGTCTGTTCTCGATAGGTATCATGATTGCCGTCGCCAGTTCGCCGCTGTTCCACTTCCATATAATAGGTAACTACTTTGAGCTGGCGATATTCCTGATATTCGGCATCCTGAGCATCTTCGGCATCGGCCTGGCCATCGGCGGCTGGGCCAAGAACGAGAACCAGGCGGCGCCGCTGGCCAACATCGTCGTGTTCCCGATGCTTTTCTTGTCCGGCACATTCTTCCCGCGCTTCGGTATGCCAGAATGGCTGCAGCAGGTGACCAACTTCCTGCCGCTGACACCGATAATCGACGGCATCAGGATGATCGCTACCGAAGGTAAGCATCTGACCGATATCGGCCCACAGCTGGGCCTGATGGCCGTCTGGACGATCATCATCTACGCCATAGCCTTCCGCGTCTTCCGCTGGGAGTAAATACTTAACAAGTTAAGTATTTTTAAGCTTTAATCGATATCACCTAAGTCCTATACTGTTAAAAGCATGTACAAAAATGCCGCTTATACTTTCATGCGGAGAAGTCGATGGTAAACCGCTGGCTCAACCGAGCCAATGCCCGGGTGTCGCTGACCAGCGCCGCCGCGTTGTTAGTCAGCGCTTCGCTGTTCGGGCAGCTGCTGGGCTTCATGCGCACCCAGGTGGTCAACGGTAACTTCAATACCACCGGTCATATAACTACCGACGCCTATTTCGCGGCTTTCAAGATCCCGGATTTCTTCTTCTATACCATCGCGGCCGGAGCGCTGGGCGTGGCCTTCATGCCGTTCTTAGCCGACAAGCTGGCCCAAGGCGACCGGCAATCCGTCTGGAAGATAACCTCCAGCCTGCTCAATTTCCTGGGGATACTGATGTTCGTCGTCGGTCTGATACTGCTGATTTTCGCCGAACCGCTGTTAAGGATCGTGGTCGGTCACAACCTGACGTCCTCCGAGATGCACGACGCCGTGCTGATAATGCGGCTGGTGGCTTTCAACCCCTTGTTATTCACGATTTCCGGCATCCTGACCAGCCTGCAGCAGACTTTCGGCCGCTTCTTTTTCTACGCGCTGGCGCCGATCATCTATAACAGCTGCATAATCGCCAGCGTCTATGTGTTTAAGAACAACATCGGGCTGGTGGGATTAGGCATAGGCGCTTTGATAGGCGCGCTGCTACAGCTGCTGATAGTGGCCATGGGCCTCGTAGGATTACGCTTCCGATACGTGCGCGCCATCAATTTCCGTAGCCCGGATTTCCGCGGCGTGCTGCGGAACCTGCCGCCGCGGTCCATCGACCAGGGCCTGGATTCCATTAACTCGATCGTCGAGACCAATCGGGCCAGTACCCTTAAGCCGGGCTCGATAACGATTTATGAGAACGCCTACACGCTGCACTTGGCGCCCATCCTGCTGATCGGGACGGCGATTTCAACCGCGGCTTTCCCGCGGCTTAACAACCGTCTGGCCCAGGGTCGTCCCGATTTGTTCCGCCGCGACTTCCTGATGGTGCTTAGGGCGATCATCTGGATAGTAGTCCCGGTGGTGGTCATCGCCTTCTTTACCCGCGGTTATCTGGCGCGTCTGATTTTCAAGAATCCGCAGTCAGGAATAGCCGAAGCCTTAGGCTTCCTGACCGGCGCCATATTCTTCAGGACCATCTACACGATCATCAGCCGTTGGTTTTATTCGCAGAAAGATACCCGGACGCCGCTGTTCGTGTCATTGTTCGCCATCGTGCTTAACATCTATCTGGCGTTCACCTTGGTCAAAGCTACCCAGGACGTCACCGGCCTGGCCATGGCCCAATCCATCGTCGCCGGTGCGGAAGTAGTGATCTTGGTGGCTATCATGCTGATGCGCGATCATAAGCTGTTCGACCGCGAGTTCTGGAGCGGCATCAGCCGGATACTGTCGGTCACCGGTTTCACCATATTGCTGACTTACATCATGATAACGCTCATACCGTTTAACGCCAGCGACCGCGGATTCATCAAGCTGGCCGCCAAGCTTCTGGCCGTGATCCTGCCACCGATGATGCTTCATATCTGGCTGTCAGCGCTATTCGGCCTGGAAGAAGTCCGCCCGGTCATCGGTAAATTGAGAGCCATAGTCCTCAAGCCCGTCCGGATCCAATAGCTACCTCTGTTACAATAGATGAGATGAATCAGGACCATATCCGGAATTTTTGTATTATCGCGCATATCGACCACGGTAAGTCGACGCTGGCTGACCGATTGCTGGAGCTGACCGGCACCGTCCAAAAGCGCGAGATGAAAGCCCAGCTGCTGGATAAGATGGATTTGGAACGTGAACGCGGCATAACCATCAAGCTGGCGCCGGTCCGGATGAAATATAAGGATTACGAGCTGAATCTGATCGATACACCGGGGCACGTGGATTTCAGTTACGAAGTCAGCCGGTCGCTGGAAGCAGTCGAGGGAGCGATCCTGGTGGTGGATGCCAGCCAGGGCATCCAGGCCCAGACTTTAGCCAACGTCTATCTGGCTCTGGCCGCCGATTTAAAGATAATACCGGTGCTCAATAAGATAGACCTGCCGGCGGCGGACGTGGACCGGGTCAGCGCCGAAGTGGTCAGCCTGCTGGGCTGCAAGCCCGAAGAAATACTATCGGTCAGCGCCAAGACCGGGCAGGGAGTCGAAGATTTATTAGACAGGATAGTACAGGAAGTCCCGCCGCCGGCCGGAAAGTCCGATGATGCCGCCCGAGCCCTGATTTTCGATTCATATTACGACGATTATCGCGGCGTCATCCTATATATCAGGCAATTCGATGGCAGTATCGCGAAAAATTCGCAAATAACGATGTACGGTACTAAGGCCCAAGGTATAGCTTTGGAAGTCGGCAGTCTGAATCCGGAAATGTCGGCCTCGCAGAATCTGCGGGCCGGTGAAATCGGCTATATCGTGACCAATCTTAAATCCACTCGAGAGGCCAAGGTGGGCGATACGGTCGTGCTGACCGATCAAACGGCCAAACCTCTGCCGGGTTATAAGAATGTCACGCCGTTCGTCTATGCCGGCTTCTTCCCGGAAAGTAACGAGAACTATCACGCTTTGAAAGACGCCGTGGAGAGACTTAGCCTAAGCGATTCGGCCCTGCAGTCCGCCACCGAGAACTCGCCGGTGCTCGGCTTCGGTTTCCGTCTGGGCTTTTTAGGTCTGCTGCATATGGATATCGTGCGCGAACGCCTGGAACGGGAATACGACCTTGAGCTGATCGTCACCAACCCCTCTACGGACTACAAGGTGGAGCTGACTGATGGGAATAAGCTGGATATCAAATCGGCTTCGGAGCTGCCGGACATGAGTTTGGTGGCCGAGATCCGCGAACCGTGGGTCAAGGGCGAGATAGTCTGCCCTAACGAATACGTCGGCGCGGTACTGCAGATGATCGTCGGCTCCCGCGGCCTGCAGAAACATATCAGCTACGTGGATGCCCAGTTGGCGGTCATAGATTTCGAAGCGCCGCTGGCTAATTTATTGACCGACTTCTATGACCAGCTGAAAAGCATCACCAGCGGTTACGGCTCATTCAATTACGAACTGTCGGACTACCGGGCTGAAGATCTGGTCCGGCTGGACTTTTACGTGGCCGGCGATAGGGTAGACGCGCTGTCCGTCATGGTCCACAAGACCGAGGCCGAAAGAGTCGGCCGGGCGGCGGTCGCCAAGTTGAAAGAAGTGATTCCGCGTCAGCAATTCAAAGTCGCCCTGCAGGCGGCCATCGGCGGCAAATTCATCGCCCGTGAGGATATCAGCGCTTACCGCAAAGACGTCACTACCGGACTTTACGGCGGTGATGTCAGCCGTAAGAAAAAAGTCCTGGCCAAGCAGAAACGCGGCAAGGAACGTATGAAGCGTTTTGGTAAAGTCGATATCCCGGCCGACGCTTTCGCGGTAATGCTTAAACGCGAATAGTCTGGTAGGCTAAAAGGTAATGGATAAAGAGTTCCACGACGCCGATTATCTTGATTTCCTGGTGCGTCAGTATCAAACCAACATACACATGCGCAGTATCGAAACCTTGGCCTCGATGGCCAAGAAACGAGTGCAGGCCATCGTCGGCGCCAGCGCCTGCGGCAAATCCAGCCTGGCGCGTATGACCTTCCATATGTTCCCCGATGACGTGGGAGTAATACAGAACGAGACGTCGCGCGACCCGCGCGAGAGCGAGAAATCCGGACAGTCCGAATATATCTTCCGATCCGTCGCTGAGATCGAAGATGACCTGAACAACGGCAAGCTGGTGGAGGTGACCAAATATCCGCCGGGTCCGCTGCCGCCCAACGTCAAAGCCCATCTTTACTGCACCCGGCCGGAAGGTTATCCTGATGACAAAGTCGGTTTGCTACCGATATTGTCAGAAGAGCTGGCTCACCTGCGGATCCTGCCTTTCAAATCTTTCAACGAGGTGTTTCTAGTTCCGCATTTCGACGAATGGATGGTGTGGCTGGAAAACCAGGCGATAGATGGCAGCTGGAGCGACGCCCAGAAACTGCGCCGCCTGGACGAAGCGCTGGATTCTTATCACAACTCGCTTAACAGCACGTACATGAGGTTCGTGATGAACGACACTTTGGAAAGCGCCGCCGAAAAGCTGCACCGTTTAGTGCTGGGTGACCAGCTGTTGGGCGAAGACGAAGCCCGCAAACTGGCCGAAGACAATTACGACAGACTTAAACAACTGCTAGGCAAATGACGCCCGGGCTAAAACATTATTCCGAGTTCAAGGAAGCGTTAGATAAATACTATGTTTCCGAACAGACGCTGTCGGAGCTAGAAGGCATGAAACTGGTGCTGCTTATCGGACTGACTTCAAGCGGCCGCGGTACGATCCTAAGGCATCAGGTCGAAACCGGACGTTATTACTACATCGTATCTGACACTACCCGTCCTCCGAGGACCAACGACGGCGTAAAAGAGCAAAACGGCGTCGAGTATTGGTTCAGGAGCGAAGAAGAGATGCTGGCCGATATCAAAGCCGGTATGTTCCTGGAAGCTGAACTTATCCATGGCCAGCAGGTGTCAGGCATCAGCATCAGGGAGCTCAAGAAAGCCAAGGAGGCCGGGAAGATTCCCATAGCGGACGTCGATTTAAGGGGTGTTCATAACATAATGAAGGTCAAACCGGACACCATAGTTATCATGATAGTGCCCCCCAGCTTCGAAGAATGGCAGCGGCGTCTGTCAAAAAGAGGCGTCATGCGCCCAGATGAACAGCGCCGGCGTATGGAAACCGCCCAAAGGATACTTGATGACGCCCAAAGGGAACGGTTTTATAATTTCGTGATATCCGAGAACCTCGAGCAATCGGCGGGGATAATCGACTCCATCATCGAGGGCAAGGCCAATCCGCACCAGGGACGCGCCGTCGGCGTCATCGACCAGATCCAGTACGGCCTTAGGAGCAGGCTCAATCCCGGTTTTTGAAAAAGTTAGCACTCTTGACACGTGAGTGCCAATTTATCTACAATATAAGCACTTAGCAAATAAGTTTTGCGAGTGCTAAATGACAGATAGACAAGCCAAAATCTTACAGGCGGTGGTAGAGCAGTACGCCGAGGTCGCCAGTCCGGTGGGCAGCAGTTTGCTGGCCAAGGTATTTAACGTCTCCAGCGCCACCATCCGTTCCGAGATGGTCGCCCTGGAGCGCGATGGCTATATCAAACAGCCGCACACCAGCGCCGGGCGTATCCCCACTGATATGGGCTATCGTTTTTACGTCAATAACTTGCAGAACCGCAAAGAGGATAAGGTCTCCCGAGTCGCCTATGCGATAGAACGGCAAATCCAGGACGCCGGCGAGTCCGAACAGGCGATCAAAAACGCCGTCCAGGCCCTGGCTAATACCACCAGCAATCTGGGTATCGGGATAATGAATGACCGCGTTTATCAGTACGGATTATCCAGTCTTTTCCAGCATCCGGAATTTTACGGCGGCCTCCAAGCGTTTGGTATCGCCCAGCTCATAGAGCAGCTGCCCGAGCTTATAGGGCAGATATATAATGACGAGAATCGGGTGACCGTTTATATCGGCCAGGAAAATCCAGTGGCCAAATCGGCCGGCGCCAGTTCTATAATCGGCCGCGTCCACACCCCATACGGTCAAAGCTTCATCGGGGTGATAGGTCCCACCAGGCAGAATTATCGCCAGGTCGTCAGCCTGGTCGATTATGTGAGTAATTCATTGGAGAGAGTACTGAATGTCTAAGAAACCGACCATCGCGGAACTGGAACAGAAAATCGGCGAACTGACCGAGGCTTTGCAACGGGAGCGGGCCGACGCCGAAAATCTGCGGCGTCGCACGCAAGAGGAAAAATCGCGGCTTGGCGAGTTTTACAAAGCCATGGTCATCCAAGAATTACTGCCGGCGCTAGATAACCTGGAGCGGGCTTTCAAGCACACTCCCAAAGAGCTCAAAGACAGTGACTATGTCAAAGGTGTCCAAGGGGTTTTAAAACAGTTCGAACAAAGTTTCGCCCAGCTTGGAGTCAAACGCATTAAAACGGTTGGTGAAGTTTTTGACCCCAGACTGCACGAAGCGGTCCACATGGAAGAAGGTGACGGTACGGTTGAAGTCGTTTGCGAGGAACTTCAACCCGGTTACCTTCTGGGCGACGAAGTCATCCGCCACGCCATGGTCAAAGTAAGAATGGAAGATAAGAAGGAGAAATAATATGGCAAAGATAATTGGAATCGATTTAGGGACGACCAACAGCGCCATGGCGGTGATGCAGTCCGGCAAACCGGAAATCATCGCCAACAGCGAAGGTAACCGCACCACGCCCAGCGTGGTGGCGATCAATAAAAACGGCGAACGGCTGGTCGGCCAGGTGGCCAACCGCCAGCGTGTGACTAACCCGACCAATACCATTTTCGGAGTAAAGCGGCTGATTGGCCGCAAATTCGATGATAAAGAAGTCCAGCGCGACATCGAGCTGATGCCTTATAAAATCGTCAAAGCCGGCACCGGCGTCAAAGTGACTATGGCCGACAAAGACTACAGCCCCGAAGAGGTCAGCGGTATGATACTGAGTAAACTCAAAGCCGACGCCGAGGCTTTTTTGGGCGAGCCAGTCACTGAAGCCGTAATCACGGTGCCGGCTTACTTTGATGATAGCCAAAGGCAAGCCACCAAGGACGCCGGTAAGATCGCCGGTCTGGAAGTCAAACGTATCATCAACGAGCCGACGGCCGCCGCTTTGGCGTACGGCCTGGACAAGGGTAAAGAAGAGAAAATCGCCGTATTCGATCTTGGCGGCGGGACCTTCGACGTCTCTATCCTTCAGCTGGGCGAGGGCGTGTTTGAAGTCTTAAGCACCAATGGCGACACCCACCTGGGCGGCGAAGATTTCGATATGCGCATCGTCAACCATTTCGTCGAACAGTTCAAGAAAGAAAGTGGCATAGATGTCAAAGACGATAAAGCCGCGATGCAGCGGCTCAAAGAAGAGGCCGAGAAAGCCAAGAAAGAGTTATCCACGACGGAAGTCGCCGACATCAATCTGCCGTTTTTGACGGCCGACGCTGAAGGCCCCAAGCACTTTGAGTACAAGCTGACCCGGGCCAAACTGATCGAGCTGGTACAGGATTTGATCGACAAGACCGCGGAACCCTGCGAAAAGGCCATCAAGGACGCCAAGCTATCCGCCGGCGATATCAATGAGATAGTTTTGGTCGGCGGTATGACGCGTATGCCCGCCGTTATCGACAAAGTGAAGCAGATTTTCGGTAAAGACCCGCTGCAAGGCGTCAACCCGGACGAAGTCGTTGCCGTCGGCGCGGCCATCCAGGGCGGTGTGCTGCAGGGTGATGTCAAAGACGTGCTGCTGCTGGATGTTACCCCGCTTAGCCTGGGTATCGAAACCCTTGGCGGTGTAACCACCAAGCTCATCGAACGTAACACCACCATCCCGACCAGCAAGAACGAAGTGTTTTCTACCGCCGCTGACAACCAGAACAGCGTGGAAATCCATGTGCTGCAGGGCGAGCGCGAAATGAGCGCCGATAACAAATCCCTGGGACGCTTCGTGCTGGACGGCATCCCGCCAGCCCCGCGCGGCGTGCCGCAGATAGAGGTTACTTTCAACATCGACGCCAACGGCATCCTGAATGTGACCGCCAAGGATAAAGGTACCGGCAAGGAGCAAAGCATCACCATCCAAGGCAGCGGCAACTTGGACAAAGCCGAGGTGGAAAGGGCGGCTAAGGACGCCGAAGCCCACGCCGAGGAAGATAAGAAGAAGCGCGAAGGCATCGAAGCCAAGAACAACCTGGAAAACGCCGTCTACCAGGCCGAGAAGATGAAGACCGACTACAAGGATAAGCTGGCCGAAGAGGATATCAAAACCCTGGACGAGGCCGTGGCCGAAGCCAAGACCCATCTGGAAGCGACCGATAAGGATGAAATCGAAAAAGCCGCCAAGGATCTGTCTGACAAGATAATGCCGGTCGGCGCCAAGATGTACGAAGCCGCCCAAGCCGAAAATAAGTCAGAAGAACCAACCACAGAAGACGGCAAGAAGAAGTCCGATAAAGACGAACCGATCGAAGGCGAAGTCGTCGACGACCAGAAAGAGGATAAGTAGGTGAGTTGGCGCCGCATAGGTTTCCTGGCGGCGCTGATAGCCGCTTTCTCAGCCGGCACGAAAGCCGGCATCAGGTACGCTCAGGATCATTACGTTTCCAAGGACCGCAAGTTCATCGAAGGCGAGGTATCGCCGGACAATACACGGAGTAACTAAGCATAGGAGCCGATATGACAAGTATGGAAGAAAGGCTTAAGGATCTGGGGGACATCATCGATTCGAACGTAGAGGTCAGAGGGGCGAGGTGGCTGCGCCAGTCCCACGAGATTCTGGATGATTCTTCGGAGATACTGATGCTCCATAAGCGGACCGACGACGGCGAAGATGAATATGTGGTCCGTGAGTACCCGTTAAGAGGCAATACTCCTCATAAGCAGGCCAGGTTATCGGAACGTAAATGGAACGGCGCCGATCCCAATGAAACGATATCTCAAAGAAGCCGGCGGGTTTTTCCGGGGCTGAGGTTGGATATGGAAAGGATCGGGCTGGAAGATCACGATATAGTATGGATCTCAAGAAGGATCGGCCGATTGCTTGAAAAAAGGTCACAAGACCAAGTGGCGCAAGCCTGGGATAACGTAGACAAGAATGGCTAAGAGGGATTATTACGAAGTTCTGGGGGTCGGCAAGTCCGCCAGCGCTGACGAGATAAAGAAGGCCTTCCGCCGCAAAGCGGTCGAGCACCATCCGGACCGCGGCGGCGACGAGGCCCAGTTCAAAGAAATCAACGAGGCTTACGAAGTCCTTAAGGATGATTCCAAACGCAAACGCTACGACCAGTTTGGCCACGCCGGGATAGGCAGCAGCGCCGCCAGCGACGGCAACCCCTTTGGCGGATTCGGCGGCACGCAAGACTTCAGCTTCGATTTCGGCGACCTGGGACTCGGCGACATATTCGGTAGTTTCTTCGGTGGTGACATGGGCGGCGGACGCCGTAATCAGCGGGTCCGCGGCCAAGACGTGGAGACATCGATTGAAATCAGCTTCGAACAAGCGGTTTTCGGTACCGAAGTCGACCTTAATCTGACGATGCAGGATAACTGCGAACACTGTAAAGGCACGACGGTTGAGCCGGGTTATGACCTTAAAGCTTGTGATAATTGCGGAGGCAGCGGCCAGATAACCAATGTCATGCGCACCGTCTTTGGCAACATACAGCAGTCGGCGCCCTGCCCGAAGTGTGAAGGCCGCGGTCAGGTTCCGGAAAAAGTCTGTACCGTTTGCAAAGGCAAAGGCACCCAACGCCGCAGCCAAGTGGTCAGGCTTAAGATACCGGCCGGTGTTGATGATGGCGCTACTATCCGGTTACGCGAGCGCGGCGAAGCCATCGCTCACGGCCCAAAGGGCGATTTATACGTCAATATAAAAGTTAAGCCGCACAAGAAATTCACTCGCGAGGGCGACCTGATACTTTCGACGGAGCACGTCAAGATGGCGGACGCGGCTTTAGGCGCCGAAATCAGCGTGGAGACGGTAGACGGCCCGGTCCGTATGAAAGTGCCGGCCGGTACCCAAAGCGGCACTGACTTCAAACTTAGCGGCCATGGGGTACCTCATGTGAATAAGAACAGCCGCGGCGCCCACATTGTTACGATAGCCGTCGATACGCCCACCAAACTCAGCAAGGAACAGAAGGCCCTGCTCGAAGAACTGCGCTCTTAGCCACCCAAGCCGTTACGGGCCAGTCCGCCCCATTCGACCACCGTGAACCCCTTCCTGTTTAAGGGATTCAGGTTCTGAGGAGTTAGGTCATAAGGCTTATCCAGGCCTTGGAAATCCAGGAAGACACGGATAAGCGTCCGCGGAGCAGGGGATATCTGAAGCGGCGCCAAACGGTTCATCTGCGCCGTGTTAAACCATGTCAATCTGGTATACGGCTGGCTGACGGATGCCAGCTTCGGGCCCCAGAAATTCATGAAGTCGGTAATTTCCTGAGCGTTGAGGCCTTGCTGTCTCAGCTGACTTTTGACTGTGTCAGGAACATCTGATGTCCGGACGATCGTGCCTGAATTTATATCGGGGTATGCGCCATAGCCGTAGCCGTCCCAGAAAAGACTGCCGTACGTCTTGCCCTTGTAGCTCAGGCTGCCGTCCGGATAGGCCGTGACGTTGTCCCAGCCGTTACCGTAAACAGGATCCGAGTTGACTACTTGGGCGCCAACTTTAACCGAAACTTGCTGCTTTTGCTGCGGGTACAAGTAAATCACAGGTTTGGCGCAGCCGCCGTGGACGATCATGTCAGAGCGCAGGAACAGCACATACTCGCCTAGGCCGTTTTTGGCGATGAAATAGCCGTGCTGCTTAGAGAATTGGTCGATAGGCAGGTTCTTGAGCGAAGAGTCGTCCACGAACTCGCCGCCGGCATAATCCTTACTGAATATTTCCTGCACGAGCGGATTGCTCTGGGGAAGCTGGTAGACCGTCTGCCCCTTAGGCGTTGTCCCGACCTTTGTCAGATTCGAATCGGATATGTTCTTGGCTATCACATAACCCGTCGAACCGCACCCTTGTCCGGAGCTGATATAGCTGCTTTTATTGTTGCTGCCGCTGCTCCAGTTTATGCTTAAGTCGCCCGAAGCCCCGGCGATCTCGCCGTTAGGATTGTAGTCAGTAGTGAACAGTTGTTTGTACGCTCCATGGTATTCCATAACCTTATAATTGGGCGTGTCATCCACGGTTACTTCGTAGAAATCCGTATCATCCTGCGAACCCAATTTCTTGATAGCCGAACTGGCTACATCCCCATAGAACCCGCCTCTGATGGATGTAAGGCCGTTTTCCATAAGGCTCATGCTGACCATATGTATCTCGGTATCTCCGTCTGGCGCGTACAAGACCTTCATCTTTTGATTGGCTATGGTAGCTTCCAACGGCATCTTGATGTCGTCGAGTTTGGTCTTGTCATCGATGTTAACTTTGCCGCTTAGCGACGGTTTCCAGTATGTAGCGAAATTGGCCGGGTCATCGCTGTTCTGAGCCAACGCGTCATAGGTACCGTTTTGGGCCAGAGCGAACACGTAAGCGTTCCCGCCGGGTCCGTTGACATAAGTCATCACATCTATTTTCCGCCCGTCAGAGGTCGTACCTATCTGGTAGTAAGCGATTTTGAGATTTACGGCGCAATCCGATTCACAGCCGAAGACCTGATAGTTCGTAATGAATCCAAGATCTCCGAGTTTCTGCGGACTGTTCAGGTAGGTATTGCCGCTTAGGAACGTCGCCGCCGGAAGATTTGAAGCAATCGAACCGTTTTCGGTCGAAACCGTTGATTTAGCCGAGCTGGCAGGCTGCGCTTGATAATTCTGCTTAGTACTGCGGCCGAAATAATAAGCCACTCCAGCGATTATTACTATTACAACCAGTAGGACGACGGCCTCGTACTTGCCTTTGCCGGCGAATATGTTCAGTTTTTTAATATGACGTTTGGCCCGACCGCCGGTTTGAGACGGCTGCGGATCAGACTCCGGTTCTTGGCCGGGGCGGTCGTTCTGAGAATCGTCGTTTTGCATGGTTTATCCAGGTTAGTTAGCGTTAGCTCAATCATAAGTCTAACTGACGGGTTATTCAACCTGATAGTTCTTCTTAAACATCACGACGGTGAAGTCTTTGGGAAGGTATTCGGTCCGAAGTATCACGCGCGGCGTCAACGTCTTACAGAATTCGAATATTTCCTGGGCATCAGCGTAAGCAATCAGAGAATCGTGCGGAATCGGCTTAGTGCCGCCGGCCATATTGAAAGCCAGCACCTCGCCGGTCTGCTCGAATAAGTTCTTTATCATTTTCTTCCGCTTCATCAGCCAATTGTCGACATTACCATTCATCACGCCTGAAGATATGACGACATCGAACAGCTCTACCTTCTTGTTGAAGGGGTCGCCGCGTCTAAACTCGTGACCCTCGAACCGCTGCCGGGCAATTTCCAGGAACTCCTCCTTTTTATCCACGCCTAAGTAGCGGAAATCCGGTGACTTAGCGTACAGATAAGGCAGCAGGTCGCCCATGCCACAGCCGGCATCCAGAATATATTTGCCGTGCACCGGAATATCGGCGACTAACTCACGGAAGCGGATAGCCATCGAGCGGTAATCCCACCACAGCAGGGCTTTGGGGCTCGGCCCGAACTGCTCGAGGCTTTTGTCATAATCTTCGGTCAGTTTCGAAAAATCTAAAAAACTCATCTTATTTATTTTACCGTCTATCTTTGATTTATAACTCCTTGTGCTTATAATTATTATTAAGTACTAACATTAAAAACTATGAAAAAGTCAGACCAGCAAGGATTCATACCGATGTTAATCGTCTTCCTCTTAGTGATAGGAGCGGTTATTTACCTGGCTTTCACCCAGGTTATCAGGCACCAGAAATGAAGATATTATTGGTCAATAACCACACCGTCCATATAAATTCGCTCGGCAAAGCTCTGGCCGGCCATCAGGTCGAAGTCCAGACCTATCGTCCCGGCATTGAGTTTAACTATCAGGATAAAGACCTTATTATTCTTTCCGGCGGCGGCGGCGAAGGCCTGGAAATAGACGACGAATACGAACCGGGCAGGCTGTGGTATGAGGACGAGATGAAGCTGATACAGACCGCCGACAAACCGATCCTTGGCATATGCATGGGGTTCGAGGTCATGGCCAGAGCTTACGGCGCTCCGGTGACTTCGGCTGGCAGTCTGATCTTAAATCGCGAGGATCTGGAAGTATCAGAGGATTATATACACCTCTTTGGAAACAGAATCCGCCAATACGAAGCCCATAGCTGGCGGGTAGAGGACGTCCCCTCGGACTTCGATGTCCTGGCCACCTCTAAATCAGGCATCGAGATTTTCAAGTACGAAGACCAGAAAGGCACTCGTTTCGCCACCCAATTCCACCCGGAGAAGGGGGGGACATTAGAACTTCCGCGACTCCTTGAACACCTTGCTTAAATTGCCATTTTATTATATAATCAGACAATGAATTTGCCTTTTGGCGGTGAAGATATCCTTAAAGTTGTATCCACGCCGAGCATCCCAAATCCTAAACCGGGAACTCCCGAACATGATAATGCCCTGGCTAGGGCTAAGAGCAGCCGATCGATCGGGGCGATGCCCTGGCTGCCGCAGGATCCCACTGATGAGTGGGCCAAGGAACTTTATGAGCGGATCGAAGAGGCGGAGCGGACCTACACCGCGCCGAATCTCCGATATGAAGAATATATACAGGGTACGGCGACGGAGCCGGACGAGATAGCTACGGTCAAGAATGAAGAAATAGTCGATCCGTATCTATTCACGGCGGAGCACGCCACCTGGCCGATTAATGTGAAGACCAATGAATACCGTGAAGCCGGTCCCGATGCCGGTACGGGCGGCTTGGCGGCCGTTATGGCCGAGGATTATGGCACTGCGCTGATCATGCGCGGGCGGCAAACCAGTAATGTGCCAAGCTTGGCCGAACATAAAATCAGGCCTTTGATAAGTAAGGAATTAGCCAGGTCAATCGGATTTATGTCGGTACATGGTCAGTTCCCGGGTAAATTTGTCCACCAAAGTGATAGATCGGAGATCCACGCCTGTATAGGCCTGGGGATAGATCCTACTGAAGCTATGCGCGACTTCGCCCGTAAAGTAGTTCTGGGCGCGCGGGATATCGGACTATACGCGGTTATCAGTAACGATCAGCCGGCATATATACAGCAGCGCCATAGTACCAGGCTCAAGCGTAAGGAGGACGGCACACCCAAGCTCAGCCAGTTGGCAGCCGCCAAGAACCCTAAGATGACTACTAACTACAGCCGGGAAGTCCTGCGGGAAATGGGCCGCAACATCCCGTCATTTCAGATGGAACTGACTAACATGCTGCTCTTGACGACCTCAGAGGGAGTCAGGAAAGATAAGAAATCCAGGATTATCGGGGTAGCGCTAGGCTACAAGCTGCTAGAAAAGGTAGTACAGCTGACCTTCCAGGAAATCGGTCCTCAAACCGGGGTATTGATTTAAAAAGGTATTATTGATTCATGAAAAAGGTATTTATACTGAGCGGCCCTTATCAGCACGGCCACCGGCCGAAATATTCCAAAGTCTTCTCCCGGGCTATCCCGGCTTATGAATTCATAGATGTTGAACTGGATAATCTTATCGTGGAAATAAGTCCGGATAAGTTCCTGATCAAGGATAGCGCCAGCGGCTTAGATATCAAGGACGCCGATCTGGTGATGCTTCGCGAATACACCGGTAACTTCCTGGATCTGGCGTTCGTTGTCAGCAAGTATCTGGAACATAACCGGGTGGAATATTTCAACAAGGACTACATGAATTACCGGCCGGTATCCAAACTGGCCCAGGCGGCGATTTTCTATGAGCTGGGTCTGCCGTTTCCAGATCTGGTCTTCTCGGTCAAACCTGACCTACTGGCGTCCCTCGCGGTAGCGCTGGGCTTCCCGCTGATACTGAAAGAGGCCCAGGCCAGCCACGGCGATAACAATTTCCTGGTGAAATCACCCGATGAGCTGGAACGCCTGCTGTCGGACCGCCAAGAATTAAAATTCATCGCCCAAAAGTACGTGCCCAATGATGGTGATTACCGTCTGCTATTGATGGGCGGCCGGACAGTACTGCAGATATATCGTCAGGGGCAAGGCGGTACTCATCTTAACAACACTTCCAAAGGCGCTGCCGCCCAATTGTCGGACGATCTGCCGCAAGAAGTTTTGCGACACGCTAAAGAACTGGTGCGGCATATGGACCTGGAACTGGCCGGCGTCGACATACTGCTGGACGGTGCTAAAAAACCTTATTTCCTGGAGATAAATTACCAACCGCAGATCATCAGTGGAGCGTTAGTGGACGAAAAACTCGCCAGTATCAAAGATTTGATCGAGCATCAGCTCGGCCGTTCCGGATCATAAGCGCTGCCGCTCATCACGAATAACACGTTGCGGTGTTCTGATCGGTTAAAATCGTTTATCCCCTCGTTAGGGCTGTCGGCGGACGGTTCTATGATGTAGCTGCTGCTCGGATCAAGCGATGCCGCGGCCTGGGCTTCGAAGCTCCCAAACAAGGATGAACCATAGCCGCACAACCGGCAGGCTACTAGAAATTCGAACTTGGTATCCATCTTATAATCCGATCCGTCCTGGAAAAGATTCACCAGCTCTTTCAGCATATCCGTGTACAGAGCCACTCGGTCGGGCGGTATCAGCCGCTGATAGAAATTCGAATCGGCGATGATGGCATGGGTGAACAGGTAGATGAATAAGTGCCTCTGGACCGGATCAGTCAAATCGTAATGCTCCTTCTGGCTGTAAATCAGCCCCGGATCCAGCCGAGGGTGGTCGAATAGCTGTTCGAACAGGTACAAGTAATCCACTGCGAACCGAGACAGTATCCGCAGCGCCGCCTGATCTCCGGCCAGATCGTTATACAGGTTCTCCAGCTCTTGGTAATCCACCAGCTTCAGCAGAACGTCCCTGGCGTCTAATCTATAGAATTCTTTCAGGTGACGTATCCTGAAAAAAGCGTTATGCAAACCGAATAGCGACTTATACTTGTCGAAATAGACCTGGCGTTCCTGTTTGGCATAGATATTCTTGATCCGGCTGGCAAGCACATCTTTAAGGGCTGAGTCGATATTCCCGCCATTGGTCATATAATCTTCCAGATCGGTGATGGCTTCGTAAGCTTTCGGGTTCTTCTGCCATGACGCCAGGCGGCTGGCATAGTGGAATTGCTTATCGGGCGCCAGTTCACCGAAGTGCTCGAAATAGTAACTTTCAATCTGTTGTCTAAGGTCCATCACTTGATAAATTATAACAGATGTTGTATTGAATAATAACCGAAAAAATGTTAAAATATTGTAATGGCCGAAAAGAAAATAATCGGCAGGGTAGAGCGGATTTCTTTCCCTGAACTTAGCATCAAAAACGTCCACGCCAAGATCGATACCGGCGCGGACCTGTCTTCTATTTGGGCGACCGGCATCCACGAAGAGGACGGCGTGCTGAAGTTCAAACTTTTTGGCCGGAAATCACTTTTTTACACTGGCAAAGAAATCGTATTCACCCGGCCGCACTATCTTCTGACCAGGGTCGCCAATTCTTTCGGACACCGCGAACTGAGGTATGTGGTCAAACTGCAGATAAACCTAGGCGGCCGGATCATCGTCGGTACTTTCACGCTTTCTGACCGCAGCAAAAAGACCTATCCTATCCTTATCGGCCGCAAACTGCTGAACCGCAAATTCCTGGTGGACGTGGCTAAGGGCACGCCGCTAACGGAAATAGAGAACGGCAAGAAAGACCGGATGCGCAAAGAACTCGAAGTATTCAGAATGTGGGAGAAGAAATCATGAGAATCGTAATCTTATCGAAAGGTCCGGCCAATTACACCACTAAGCGGCTGAAGGATGTGGCTATAGAACGCGGCCACGAAGTACGCATAGTTAACTACGCTAAGTGTTACATGGCGGTGGAAAAGGGCAACCCGGTGGTTTATTACAGAGGCGAGAAAATCGTGAACGTGGATGCCATCATCCCGCGGATCGGCTACAGCTATACCCGTTATGGCTCGGCCGTAGTACGTCAGTTCGAAATGCAGGGCGTGTTCACCACCGCCAGTTCGATCGCCATAGTCCGTTCGCGCGATAAGCTGAGGGCTTATCAATTGCTGGCTAAATATGACGTTGGCGTACCAAAGACGGTGTTCGCGCGCGAGACCGCCGACTTCGACGAGGTCATCGAATTAGCCGGCGGCGCGCCGGTAATCATAAAAGTGGCCCGCGGTACCCATGGCAACGGGGTAGTGCTGGCCGAGACCAAAAAAGCCGCCAAAGCCGTGATGCAGGCCTTCTTCGTCGAAGGCGTGAACTTCTTGGTGCAGGAATTCGTGGCGGAATCGGCCGGTACAGATATCCGGGCTGTAGTGGTCGGCGGCCGGGTGGTGGCCAGCATCAAGCGCCAGAGTCTGGACGATGATTTCCGTTCCAATACCCACCAGGGCGGCGTAGGCAGCTCCGTGAAGCTTACCGAAGAAGAAGAAAAGACGGCCATCAAAGCGGCCAAAGCCATGGGATTACCGATCTGCGGCGTGGATATGATGCGTAGTGACCGCGGCCCGTTGGTACTGGAAGTCAACTCTTCGGCCAGCATTAAAACGCCAGAGACTATCACTCAGCGCGATGTCGCTGTCAAAATCATTGAATACGTGGAACGCAACGCCAAAGGTCGCAACCGCAAGGACCGTGTCGGTGCCTAAGCCGAAACTCAATAAAAACTATATAGTCCCAGCTCTGATAGCTGTATTGGTAGTCGTCGGCGTGGCCGCCGCGCTAGTTATCGGCGATACAAGCCCGGATAAACAATCGGGCCTTCACCAAGCTGCGGCCTGCGGACCGTATCGCCATGATGGCGAGGTCACTATCAGCCGACAAAGGATTTTCATCGAGGCTACCAAGACCCAGGCCGAGTTTACCAAAGGACTGGGCGGCAGGCCCTGCATCCCTGACGACCAGGGTATGTTCTTCGCTTTCAGTAAACCGGGACAATACCGTTTCTGGATGAAGGGTATGAGGTTCCCCATCGATATCCTTTGGATCAATAGCGACCACCGGGTCGCCGGCGTGGAAATCAATGTCAGCCCCTCCACTTATTACTCCAAGTTTCCATTCTTCGAAAATGATAAGGATCATCCGGCGCAGTACGTCTTAGAGCTGAAAGCCAACAAAGCCAGAGACCTCAAGGTCAATCTGGGCACGCCTGTAATCTTCTAATCCGCTCATGCTAAGATAAGGTCATGACCGAAGCCTTGTTGGCGACCCTGTTATTCTTGCCGGCAGTTATCTCTTATTTCTTAAAAAGCAATGCCGCCGTCAGCTTCCTGGCGCTCTGTGGCGGTCTGGCCGTCAGCACGCTGTCGGGCAGCGACATCCAGCATCTTTTTGGTAAGACCAAGATCACCTCGCTGACATCCGATGACGTCAGCCTACTGCTTCTAGCCGTACCGTTAGTCCTGTCGCTTTTGTTCACTTTCAAGTCCGTAAATTCACGCGGGCTCAAGTTGGTGCACATCGTGCCGGCTATCTGCGCCGGCGGTCTGCTGGCGGCCGTATCCGCGCCCACGTTCAGCCAGGCGCTTAATATAAATCTGGCGCATTCAACTATCTGGAAAGATCTACGATCGGCCCAATCGTTTGTGGTCGGGCTGGGTTTACTGGTAAGTTTATTGTTAGTGTGGAGCGGCGGCTTCAACCACTCCGGCTCCCATAGTCACTCCAAAAAACATAAATGAAACCATATGTATAAATTGATTCGAAGCCAAAAGCATTTATCACCCCTGGGACTGGTGATTTTCGCCTGTACTATAGGCGCCATAGGATATTTCATCTTTTATAGCTTAGCGGCTACGTCGTCAGTGGGTGATTTGAATAATGACGGAGTGGTAAATATATCGGACCTATCCATATTGTTAAGCGATTATGGGACCAGTAACTCAGCCGCCGATATAAACGGGGATTCAACCGTTAACGTCTTAGACCTGAGCGTATTATTGAGCCATTATGGTCAAACTGTAACTTCGGGCGGGGGTGGCTCGACCACTCTTACGGCACCCGGTAATCTCCATGGTACAGCCAATACTACAAGTAGCGTCACATTGAACTGGACCGCTTCATCCGGCAGTGTAGCGGGGTATACCTTATATAGAGCCGGCCAAAGCTATAAATCGCTGGGGAATGTCACATCATATACGGATTCCGGATTAAGTACGGATACGGTTTATGAATATACAATCGCCGCGCGAGATTCCACCGGCGCCCTATCGCCTAAATCTAATCTGGCGCCGGTCATTACCAAAGAAGGCGCTCCGGCGCCGCAGCCATCTTATACCCTGGATTCCACGTTTGACTATCCAAGTAAAAGTAATCCCAGCGATTACATGCAGCACGTGGATTTCGATGTCGTTTGTCTATACAGCGGAGTACCGCCGGTAAGAGATGCTCCGGACGATCCAATCGTATATCCCGGCCAGCCGGGAGCTTCGCACCAGCACGTTTTTTCAGGTAACAAAACCGTGAATGCCAGCTCCACGCTTAGCTCGCTAGAGGCCGGCACTTCCAGCTGCATACTGACACAGGACAAAGCTTCATATTGGATGCCGGAACTCTATACCAGCGGCAAGGCCATTACGCCTTTCCACGCCAGGGCCTACTACCGGGCCGGGTCACTCAAAGTCCTGTCGCATATCCCGCACGGACTGCGGATGATCGCCGGTAACTCGAAAGCTACCTCGCCTCAGGACAAAAGCATCGCCGGCTGGCAATGCCGGCAAGTATCACCGGATGTGGTGACCATAGGCAAGCAAGCCACCATACCGACCTGCGCCTCGACCGATTTGCTGGAAGGTTCAGTCGTATTTCCGAACTGCTGGGACGGCGTGAACCTCGATTCAGCCGATCATAAATCGCATATGTCATACAGCTCGAGCGATAGCTGCGATGCCGCCCACCCGGTACATATGCCGCAGCTAACACTCGCTTACAGGTACCCGCCGGGAACTACGAATAGCACTTCTTACCTTTCCGCGATGAATTCCGGATTGACACTGCACGCGGATTTCTTCAACGCCTGGGAACAATCGACCTTAGATGCTTTAGTGGACCGTTGCATAAACGCGGGGGTCCATTGCGGCGATGTCTCGTCGAAGCATTTCCCCGGGCCTATACCGGCGCCATAAGAACCGCTAAGGATGTGATTACATCGGCAGGGCTTCGTAGACGCACACGGCCCCGTCTTCGGATTTGACCAACGGACAGCCTTTGGCCATCTCTACGGCTTCATCCATGTCTTTGGCTTCTACTATGGAATATCCGGTCGCCGGCATGTCTTTCACGCCCATCACGCCGCCCTTATGCACGGCCTGGCCGCCTTCGCCGAACGGATTGCCCGGGTCCATAATCTTCTTACCTAACTGCCCGAACCAGCCCATCCAATCGTCGTTGCTGCCGCCATCCGATTTGCCGGCATAGTATACATATACGAACTTGCCCATTTTGACTCCCTTGGCTATAAAGCCGTTAAATTATTTCCAGGCTACTCACGCATACTGGAAATGTAGTTTTCTAAGGTCGCGGCGGGGGAGCCCCAGCCGGCTTTATATTGGTTTATCCAGGCCTGCGCGAGCCGGAGCGTTCTTGGATTCAGAGCTATAAAATTGGTCCGTCCGGATTTTTTGCGGACTATGAGTTGTGAAGAATCCAAAAGGTTGATGTGTTTATGTATGGCGGGCAGGGACAGACCGTGTTTGCCAGCCAGCGACTTTACCGTAGCGGGGGACAGGGACAGATCATGGATTATGCCACGTCGCTTCCGATTGGCCAGGGCTTCCAAGATGACGTCCAGTTCAGGTGAATCGTAAGGGATTTCCATAAATAGTTAACCTATAAGTTAACTTTACTCTTACTAGCGTGGCTGTCAAATAAAAAATGCCCGGATTGCCGGACATTCTTGGAGGGCCCAGTGGGACTCGAACCCACGACACGCGGCTTAAAAGGCCGCTGCTCTAACCAACTGAGCTATGGGCCCCCACGAGCTTTGCGCTACATGCTCTCTAGCCAAGCAAAGCTCGTGGAAGTCTAAGCTTTATAATATTTTAACACTTTAGCCTATCTGTTTTTGAGCCGAAAAGTCAACAGCTAGGACCGGCTATAAAAAAACACTCTCTCGAGTGTAGGGGTGTCCCACCCGGTTCGAAAGAACCGGGTGGGACGTGGAGGAGTGGGCTCAGAGGCTTCCGGCGCGCACGTTCTGCGTGTCGGTGTAGGCATGAGTGCCGTCGCCACAAGACATGTTGAGCGTCAGGTACTTCACGCCGGACACATAGCCCTTGGTGAAGCCGCCGCCGTAAGTCGTGGTTCCGGCCGGGACAGTGGTGTCGAACACCACGAGCGGGTCGTTGGCGAGCTCGACCTGGCAGACCAGGTCGTAGTTCGTCGTGTTCGAGATGGTGAACGACATCGTCCAGCAGGGCAGCGGCGTACCGTTGCTCGAGCAGTTGGTGTAGTTCACTGGAACTGACTTCGGGGTGACGAGCGCGACTGTGCCGCGTGCGGCCGAAGCCGGACCGGCGGCGAACGCGCTGAGAACAGCGAGTGCGACGATCGAAAGCAGAGCGGCTGCGAGTGAGCGGGACATTAGTCCGCTCCTTTCTCCCTTGCGGGCGTCGATGTGACCTGGGTTTTCAACTCCTCTTCCTCGGATAGGAATTATCCCACCTCGGATTGTGTATATATTACCATAAACTTAATAAAAATGCAATAGTTATTTAACCCCTTAGCTTAAGCAATTAACTTCTTTGATAAGGTGTGGGATTATGGCTAAAAGGATGAGAAAATACCAGCGAACCACCTTTTTGACAGCCTTTTTCGTATCCGTACTACTGGGGTTAGGCCTGGCCCGTAAAACCTCCCTGATCCCTAATCTCTGGCTATTGGTTGTTCTACCACTGTTGTTTCTCTTTAAGGATAAAAGAGTGTCCTATCTGTTGATTATCTCGGTTTTCGGGCTGGTTATCGGCTTCTGGCGCGGCGGTCAGTACATGCAAAACGTCTATCAGCTGTCGGATTTGTTCGGTAAAGGGGTGACTATAGAGGCCACGGCCTCATCGGATGCCATCTATGCTAAGAACTCCCAGATAGAATTCACCGCGACCGATATCCGGCTACTCCAGCCGCGGCAAAAGAACCTGTCAGGCAGCTTTAAGATAAGCGGCTTTGGCGAACCGATGATTTACAGGGGTGACATTGTGAGGGTCAGCGGCAAGCTTTATCCTTCACGCGGCAGCAATCAGGGGAGAATATCCTATGCCAAGCTTAGCCGGTTCTCCGCCGGGCATAACTACTTTAACGATCTTAGCCGACGGTTCAATGCCGGAATGCAGAACGCGCTGCCCGAACCGCTGGCTTCTTTCGGGCTAGGGCTTCTTATCGGCCAGCGTAGTACTCTGCCGCTGGATATAACCGCGGCGCTGACAGCTGTCGGCCTGGTTCATATCGTAGCGGTCTCGGGATACAACCTGACTATCATCGTCCGCGGCATCGGGCGGCTGCGCCTTGGCTCCAAGTTCCAGAGACTCATTTTGTCTTTAGCGCTGATCGTATCTTTCACGCTGATAACCGGCTTCAGCGCATCGATAGTCCGGGCCGCGCTGGTCTCGGCTTTGTCGCTATGGGCCTGGTATTACGGACGCAGGATAAAACCGCTGGTTCTGATCAGTTTCGCGGCCGCCGCCACGGCTCTATGGAATCCCTTTTATGTCTGGGGCGACCTCAGCTGGTATCTGTCCTTTTTGGCCTTTTTCGGCGTGCTGGTAATCGGTCCGGCCGTCACGCAGCGGTTATTCCGCAAGACGCCGGGAATGCTCACCCAGGTGCTCATAGAGACGCTGGCGGCCGAATTAATGACCTTGCCGCTGATCCTCATGACATTCGGGCAGCTGTCCCTAGTAGCGCTGGCAGCTAATATCCTCATAGTGCCACTGGTACCGCTGGCGATGCTGCTGTCGGCCGCCGCCGGCGTAACCGGCATATTCCTACCGCAGCTGGCCGGTTGGGTGGCCTGGCCGGCTAGATTATTGCTGACCTACATGCTGGATCTCATCCGGCTGCTATCGGACATCCCATCAGTTTTCATCCAGCGCTCTATCAGCGCGATGACAATGATCGGATCATATTTGGTAGTCGTTCTAATAACCCTGATCATGTATAAAAAACTGCCAAAACGCGATGATACGGCAATCGAGGAGCCTATGATTAACACCTTAGGCGTGCTAAAATAACAGATATGAGTGGTCATAGTAAATGGTCGACGATCAAGCGCCAGAAAGAGGCTAACGACGCCAAGCGCGGCGCCTTATTCACTAAACTCGGCAACCAGATCGCCGTAGCCGCCCGCAGCGGGACGGACCCGGCGACCAATTCCGCGCTGGCGATGATCATCGATAAAGCCAAGAAGTCCGGCATGCCGCTGTCTAACATCGAACGGTCCGTACAGCGATCGGCCGATAAGTCCGCCACCCAGGTCGAGGAAGCGATGTACGAGGGATACGGGCCGGGCGGGGTGGCGGTGTTGGTAGAGGTCGCAACTGATAATAAGAACCGCACGCTGCCGGAAGTGCGCACGGCATTTTCTAGAAGCGGCGGCAATATGGCTGAGCCTGGCAGTGTGGCTTTCCAGTTCAGTCGCAAAGGGGTAGTGCGTGTTAAAGGCGGCGGCGATGAGCTGGAGCTGGCCGCCATCGACGCCGGCGCCGAAGAGATTTTCGAGGAAGAGGAGACAGGGGAAACCGTAATCCAGACAGCTCCCGGAGATTTGGCCAAGGTCCGTGACGCTTTAAAAGAGGCTGATTATGAAGTCGTCGACGCCGAGCTGACTTACGAGCCGAATAGCACGATCGAGATTTCCGACGCCGAAACCGCCCGCAAGATCATCAAGATGATGGACGCTTTAGACGAGCTGGATGATGTGGCGGCCACCCATACCAATTTCGAAATGGCCGATAGTCTTAATCTAGACCAATAAACATAAAAATTGTATAATTAGCGGCGCTGTTTCTGTTGTATCTCAACGGACATGTGAGGTGAGCAATTGGCAAAACGTGCACCGTCTCCGGCCAGGCCGGCCATTCAGACGGAAGAGGAATGCGCTATCGAAGCGCAGGAGTTCGTCGAACTCGATACTCAGATCAAGAAGATCGAGCTCGAAAAGAAAGATGCTCACGACAAGGTCGACAAGGAGTTCGCAGAACGTTTGGAGCCTCTTGTCGCCAAGCGTGACGAGAAGTTCGACCGCGTCCAAGCTTGGGCTGAGCCCAATCGGAATAATCGCAAAACGATCAAGCTGCCAAACGATCGTCTGCTCGAGTGGCGGCCGCCCTCAGCTCAGAGCTTGATCTGGGTCCCGGAGAAGTTCATGACGATCGTCCGGGTCCTGCTTCGGCTCGATAACTGGGAGAAGTACCTGACCATCGAGTTCAGGAAGAACAATGTCAAGGCTGACCTGCCGGAGCTCCAGAAGATGAGCCGCAGCCTTCGGCGCTTCCTGAAGCTGGACGAGTCCGTGTACTTCCGCATCAGATGAAACGCAGAGACAGCATTGCCCGGCCGGGCTTCCGGCCGGGCTGTCTCATATCTGAGGTAAACTTATTACATGAGGATAATCGGGATCGACCCAGGTACCGGGATATTGGGTTTCGGCGTGATCGAATCCAGCGGCGGTAATAATCAGCTGGTGGACGCCGGCGTTATCAGGACCCCAGTAAAAGAAGACGACGCCGTGCGCCTGCAGACTATTTATGAAGAGATAACGGATATAATAGTCTCCGCTAAGCCGCAGGAAATGTCGGTTGAAAAATTATTTTTCGCCCAGAATGTCACCACGGCGATGACCGTGGCCCAGGCCAGGGGAGTAGTGCTGCTGGCCGGTATGCAGGCCGGTCTTACAATCTATGAATACACGCCGTTGCAGATCAAGCAGGCGTTGACCGGCTACGGCCGGGCCGAGAAGAAGCAGATGCAGGAGATGGTCCGGGTACTGCTCGGTCTTAAAGAGGCGCCTAAGCCCGACGACTGCGCGGACGCTCTGGCGGCGGCTTTGACCCATGCCGCCTCGCTTAAGGTAAAATAGGTTAGATGATTGCGACATTATCGGGAAAAATCAGTGAGAAAGTCGGCGACCTGGTGGTTGTTAACTGCGGTGGTATCGGGTATGGAATCGCCGTCACTTTCGAAGACTTTGGCGCGCTTAACAGCGGCGAGGAGACCAAACTTTATATTTATGAACACATCCGGGAAAACACGCATGATCTGTTCGGCTTCCGCAGCCTGCAGACCAAGCAGCTATTCGAACAGCTGCTGAGCGTCAATGGCGTCGGGCCAAAGATGGCGCTGGCCATCATGAGCCTGGCCAGCGCCGGCCTGGTGCGGCAGGCCATCGCCGGCGGCGATACCAAATTCATCTCACAGGCCAGTGGCGTGGGTAAACGGGTCGCCGAAAGAGTAGTCGTTGATCTGAAAGATAAGGTCGGCCTGGTCTCCGATGAGAACGCCACCGATTTCCTGACGACTACGGCCAACCCGAACGACGAGGCCCTACAAGCGTTAGTCTCTCTGGGATACAGCGTCGCGGACGCGGCAGAAGCTCTTAAGAAAGTCGACACCAAACTGCCCACGGAGGATCGCGTTAAGCTGGCTCTTAAGGGATAATAAGCTTATGGATCATGAAATATCGCCGGATGCTTCGGAGCAAGAACCGCCCGCTGAACCGCCAAAGGAGTGGCCCGAACCCACCCAAAGCGAGATAGATGAGGCCGAGCAAGAAGAAAGGGCCAGGGAAGTATATGAGCGCGAACAGCGTGTACAACAGCTGTTAGACTCCACGCCGCGGATGATTGAAATATCAGAAGCCAATGAAGCTGAGCGCCGAGCGGCTGAGATTCCAGAACCCGCTCCAACTTTTGAGCCGCCCGCGCGGGTCCAAGCCGCCTTAGAACGCCAAGAGAAAGTCATCAGTGATGAATTCGACAGGATGGATGAACAAGCGTGGACAACCGGTGTGCAGATTTCCAAACGTCTTGCAGAAAAAGGTTTGGCGATGCCGAAGACAGCTGAGGAGATCGAGGCCGAAGAAGTAGCGAAGATAAGAGCTCACGCTGAAGAAATGCACAAGCCCAGGGTTACGAAATCAAAAACCCTTAGGCGGCCGCCGAACCGTTTCATAAGCCCTCGCGATACCGGTCCGCCAAAACACATTACCGAACAGATGCGCGACGATAACTGATAAAATAACTCAGATGAGTTTTTTGGACGATTTACCCAGGCCGTTTTTCATATTGGCGCCAATGGACGATGTGACGGATACCGTTTTCCGTCAAATCGTGTTTGAATGCGCCAAGCCGGATTTGTCGTTCACCGAATTCGTCAATGTCGACGGTCTACAGAGCCCCGGGCGGGAGCACTTGCTGCCCAAGTTGAAATTATCCGGCAGGGAAGGTCCGGTGATCGCCCAGCTTTGGGGTTTAAACCCGGACAATTTTTATAAAACAGCCAAGGAACTGGCGGGAATGGGCTTCAGCGGGGTGGATCTGAATATGGGGTGCCCGGTAAAGACGGTAGTTAAAAACGGCGCCTGCGCCGCGCTGATTAATAACCAAGCTTTAGCTGGAGAGATCATCGACGCCACCAAAGAGGGGGCGGGTTCCCTGCCCGTCTCCGTCAAAACGCGTGTCGGATTTACAACGGTAGATATGGGCTGGATAGAATATTTATTGAGTAAAAAAATACTTAACATGTTAAGTATTCACGGCCGGACGGCCAAGCAGATGTCCAAAGTTCCGGCTGATTGGGACCTAATAGGCCAGGCCCGAGAACTGCGCGATTCCCTGTCGCCCGATACTCTGATAGTTGGGAATGGTGATGTGATGAGCCGTAAACAAGGTTTAGAATTGGCAGAAAAACATAAGCTGGACGGCATAATGATCGGCCGGGGCGTTTTGCACGACATTTTCGCTTTTTCTAATGACAGCCCGTGGGAACAATGGCAAAAAAAACAAAAACTAGAGCTGTTCGCCAAACATATAGAACTGTTTGTCGAAACATATGATGACAGCCAGCGCCGGCTCGAGCCACTGCGCAAATTCTGCAAACTTTATATCAACGGCTTCGATGGCGCCTCCGAGCTACGCTCGGCCTTTATGTGCACCAACTCGTCTGACGAAGCTCTGGATATATTAAGAACACCTTAGAATATTGTAAAACTACATAAATAATGCTATAATATATTATTATGAGCAGTCATGTAGAAGGTTATCCGGTTCCAGACTGGGAGACTTTTCCCCGGGTAGCCGAAATCAATAAGCTAGCCAAAGAGCTGGCCGGCTCCGGAGAGACTATCGTATCAAAAAGATACTTTGATGACTTTTTTGATGTGAACTTCTTAAGCTCTGATATTAGGGGTGAAAGAGGTCATCCCGAGCTGGATGATATGGATATTCTAAAATCCACGCACGATGTACTCATCATAATGAGAGATGGCACTATCCACTTTTCAGTGATGGATGATGGTAGGATAAAAGCCGAAAAGATACTGGATAATTATACGGAAGAAGATATTAACAATAGGGTATCCGCCGATGAACTGGGGTTTAATCTACTGACGGACAGCCAGGCCCGGCTTTATGGCCGTATTTTCAAGATGATGGCTGACGCTGGAGTCGGTACCGACCCCTCATTCTCTTACCAAAATCAGTCGTTCTTCAGGCAGTTCGAATCGGCCGTGGTCGATATGCTGGATAATCGCACGGAGGTCGAAGATGGCCCGGATCCAGTCAGTCAGCATACCATCACGGATATCAAAGAATCGATCGATAAGATAACGTCGCGGCAAAGCGAGATAATGACGGCTTCCAAATGGATGGAACTACCTGATGATGCCGATAAAGCACATACCAATAGGGTACTGGTGGTGGACTCTGTTGTATCGAAGGATATTACGCTTGATTATGTAACTACCGAGATAGAGTATTCTTACCGTCCGGATGACCAGAAGCGGGTGCAGATCACTCTGAAGATAGGTGCCGACGGCAACTGTTCATACAATAAAGCGGTAACTTTGACCCCGGATATAGTAATAGGCGACGATGAAGCCGACGAGTCGTCAATCCCAGTTGACCAAATTGTAAACGATGCCCAACAGTATCTAGAGGCCATCAAACGGTATAAAGCTAAGCGTCAGCAAGGTATTGATTCGCCAACCACAGAACAACTGGAAGCATTCCTCAACGTATTGATGGAAGCCTCAGAACTGTAACTACAGTAATAATGGTGGGGGCACCTGGGTTCGAACCAGGGACCAATCGGTTATGAGCCGACTGCTCTAACCACTGAGCTATGCCCCCACGTCGCAACGTACGTACTCACCTCGTTTTGCATTTATGCAAAAGCTTCGGCCTTGTACTACGTTGCTCCTCTCAGTTTTCCAAAGTCTCGAGCAGGCAAAGCCTACTCGCCTTTGAAAAACTGGGAAGAACAGGGAAAGGTAGTAGCACCGGTTCGCCAACGGCGAATTTTAATTTATTTCAAAAGGTGCGTTGAAGGAAAACCGTAGGTTGTCCTTCAAACTTAACAGAGGTAATTATATCGTATAATAGTTATAGATGTTCGATAAAATCCAAAACCTAGTGAATAACAAACAAGCCCGGCAGATGGTAGACATCAGGAATATCGGGCTTTATATTTTCGGACTGGTGGTGCTGGCGATCGCCTGGAGCGGCGCCAGAACGGTGCAGAGCAACTATCAGTTGCAAAAACAGATATCGAGTCTTCAGCAGCAGAACGCCGTGATACATCTGCAGAATAACAACGACTACCTTCAGAACCAGTTTTATCAGACTAATGAGTACCTGGAGCTTTCGGCCAGGCAGAACCTTGGCCTGGCGGCGCCGGGCGAAAAGGTGCTGCTCGTACCGAAGAACGTGGCGCTTAGCTATGTTGACCCCGCCCTGGCCGACAGTCGCAATACTACTACGGTCAAATCTATCGACGATCGGTCCAAATACGCTAAGAATCTCGAAGCCTGGCGCGATTTCCTGCTGGGTCGACGGCAATCATCAAACTAGTCACATAACCGGCTCGCAACATAACCGGTTCACACATTTTACAACAGCGTCTACAGGGGTCAGCTTGACATTATTTTTGACGCCTGTACGATTGTCTTTGTGTCTTCTACTTGTGAGGTGGAAACACAGTCTAAATATAGAATCTCAAAACCGTTAAATTAATTCGATTTTGATTTAATCCACGCAAATAGCGCGGTCGGTTTTGGTGTTCAAGGAGGGTACAAATGAATCTAGCGCCTTTTGCTATGGGGTTAGCCGTAGCGGCATTTTCTTTGGGCGCCGGTTCTCAGTCTACGGGGACCCAAACGCAAACTAACACACATCAGACATCGCAAAGTAATACGACTGTCGCCAAGGCCATCGAGGCCAGCAGCGAACAGAAATATGTGATAGTCAGCGAGGGGGATACTCTGGATGGCATCGCCACTCAGAACCAGACCACGTACGCGCGGTTATACGATGCTAACACTGACATCCAGGATCCGGACGTGATTTATCCAGGGGAGAAAATCAGGATTCCGAATGCCGACGAGCAGCTGGCCGACAGAGCGCTTCCCCAGGACGCGCCGGCTCCCGCCGCGCCAACCCAATCTTCTACGGCCCACACACCGTCTGCGACTGTCTCGGTCCCAACCATACAGTCCGCGCCAATTGCCGGCTGCGGCGATAATTCCTACGCCAATTACATCTATTCGCACGAATCGGGTTGCCGCACTACCGCCATGAGTCCCAACGGCTGCTATGGCATCGGACAGGCCTGTCCGGCCAGCAAACTAGCCTATTGCGGCGCCGATTACGCTTGCCAGAACGCTTTCTTTACGGCTTACGCTGGTAAGTACGGCGGCTGGGCCGGGGCCTATGCTTTCTGGATCGCCCACGGCTGGTGGTAAAAAGAGTTTCGCATCCGTTTTAGTAAAAGAGCTCCGTCGAGAACGGCTTGGAGTCCTTTTATCTTTTTACGGCTAAACGTCCTAGACCAAGCAGGACTAGTACGAACATAGCGGCGGCGCCGGCGAAGAAAGCCACAGCCGCGTCCCGGGCCAACATGCCCATAGTCCAGTAGGAGTATCCGGCGCTTAGCAATAAGCCGCGGAGCGTCTCGCCCTGGAAAAGAGTTGATTTTTGGGCCTGCAGCTTCTGGTCGGTAGGATTAGATAAAGCTTCAGAACTTATCTCGGCATATGTCTTGCCGCCAGCTATCTCACCCAGATGCACACCGATGAAGTTATTGGCGTAAACTTTCGCCTGATCGCCGGTCGCCAGCTGCTGGCCGGCGTATTTATTGATTTGAGCCTGATCCGCGGCGGGAAGGGCGGCTATCGCCGGGCTGCCTTTTGGTGGGAAGAATATCCTTTGGGAAGATAATTCGGTTCGTACTTGGTGCGTAGCGAAGCTGTAGCCTTTCCAGGCGATGCCCCCGGCCGCTAACAGCACTAACATCGTCGCTACCCCTAGCAGGATGAACACCTTGTCTATTACGCGCCGTTGCTCTTTTTTAGTGATTGCCATGTTAGTCCTTTTTTATTTTTTTTATGCTTATCATTAATTATATATCAAGAGATAAGCATGAGCGTGATTCAAATCACAACCAGCTATTTGACAACTATAGTGGCCCTCATGTAGGGGTGGATGCTGCAATGGTACTGGTAAGAACCGGTCTGACTGAAAGTGTGGCTGTAGGTAGAACCCGGCTGGATATCGCCGCTGTTGAGCTCACTGCCGGTATCAGATGTGACCGTATGAGCGGTACTATCGTTATTGGTCCAGGTCACCGTATCGCCTTTGTTAACCGTGATTTGGGATGGCGAAAAAGCCATGTTGGCGATCGTCACCTTATTAGTTGACTGCGTTTGGTCGGTACTGGCGCTATTGTTAGCGCTATTATTGGTCGGCGTCTGGTTCGATGACGAGCCGCCATTATTGTTACTCCCATAAAGCGAGCTGTTATTATTAGAATTTTTACCCCCGTAAATAAGCCATGCGGCAACCGCTATGATTACGATTATCACTACGGCAACTATCCCCTTTTTCATAGATTCTCCTCTTTTATATATTTCTATTATAGAACGCTGAGGATAAGCTTATAGCCACAACCGGCTGACTAACAGATTGACACAAAGCCTTTAACAGATTAGAATAACTATGCTTTATCGCGGGGTAGAGCAGTGGCAGCTCGCGTGGCTCATAACCACGAGGTCGCAGGTTCGAGTCCTGCCCCCGCTACCAAGTTAAACAACCGAGTCCCTTGAGGGCTCTTTTTTATGTCTGCCAATCTGTAAAGTACACTAATTTCAGAGGTTCCAAAACGTCTATTTTGCGCATCGTAAGCCACGCCATTAGGGAAGATCATTTTTTGGAATTTCTGCTGTAAGTCAAAACTGGCGTCTGCCCACTGCTTATCAACCTGATCAATGAAGTTAATGGCATACTCAATCTCATTCTCTCTAAGGGCTTGGACGCTCTCTGCGTCCTCTAGGCGGGCTTCTGCGTCTAGCTTACGGATATCAAGAGCATCGACGTATTCGTTCTTTTCTTCTTTGGTTAAATCACCACTCGTAAACTTATCAATAGCGGCGAAACGTTTGTTAGCTATATCGGTTAGTTCACCTCGAAGCTCTTCGACCTCTTTATTTATACGACCCAACTGGTTATTTGCTTCACGTATTAAAACTTCTTTGTAGAGCCTTAACGTGCCCTCGGTTGGTTTAATGCTCTTGAGCATGTCCTGGAAATCAGCATGAACTAATCGGGCTGGTATCGAGCGTTGTTGACATTTGCCACAGTGGTAACGAGGGGAATGGCCCCCGTTACCTGTACGTGGCGCTGAAGCATACATTATCTTATTGCATTCAACGCAGCGCAGTGTGCCCTTGAGAACGTACAACTCATTTTTCTTTAGATGTACTTCTTCTAGGCGACTATTCTGGCCGTGCACCAATAGCTGGTTCCTTCGGTAAGTGGCTTCGGAAATAATGCCTTCGTGTTTGCCGGGTTTTTCTTCAAAACCCGTATGGCAATCCTTGATTAAACCAGCGTACGTAGCGTTAATGAGCAATCGATTTATCGAATCCCTGCCCAAGACTTTACCGTAGCGGCTACGTAGGCCAATCTCTTCAGCATAGCGCGTCAGGTCAGCTTTACTTATATCACCTACGCTAAACCTTTCGAGTACTTGCTTCACTTTGGGCGCCATTTCATTTTGCTTCAATGAAGGGCGGTATTTGCCCTCCGAGTTGCGGATTTTGCATGTTACATAGCCAACAACTGGCGGATGCTGGTAATAGCCTTGGTTGGCCAGGTTCTGCATGTTGTCTTTGGTGTACTCACTCTTAATACCGTTATCAAACTCAGCCATACCAATATGCAATAGCTGCATAAAACGGCCACCTGGACTATCGTCAAATTGCTCTGTGGCAGAGCGTATAGTTATGCCTCGTGAACGTAAAACCTTAACAATATCACCGAAGTAAGTAGGCGCATCCCTTGATGCTCTGCTCATTTTGTAAAACACGACATGATCTATCTGTTCGCGTTGTTTCATTACAAACCGAAGAAGGTTTTGCATGCCTGCACGGTCCGCATTCTTGGCGGTTTTAGCGATATCTTCAAACCATTCAACTATCTCAATGTTGTTTGCTTCGGCGTACTCTTTTATTTTTAATCTTTGCGTGCTAGGGCTTTCGTTATCTTTTTGCCCAATACTCGATACGCGCACATAAGCTATCGCTCGTTTAGGCTGTGTTTTATCTGCTGTTATCATCGTGGTTATTATCCTAATCCTTTCCTTGCTTATTTGACATATTATTTTCTAAGAATGCTTTGGCGGCGTCTGTCAGGAGTAGGATGACTTGCATTACCTGCTCGTCATCCATACCCTGAGAATCCTTACCAAGCAGCTTTCGTGCCTCTTTGACACTGATTACTGGAAGGTCTTGCATGTTTAAACCTGCGAAGTAGCTGACATACTGACATTTTCATCACCATCAACAGATAAGTGTTGTTGCGGCTCGTCGGGTGTTTGTTCTGTCGGCTCATCGAGCTCGGTAGCTTTTTCAGCCTGTTCAAGGATGATGAATCGGCCATGACCGTTACGTCCAACTTCAAGTCGAATCCCAATGGCTTGCAGATTTACTTGAATATCCTTAAGGCGTTTGGTTACAATCTCTGGCGACCTGGGCCAATACTTATTGCCACGTGAGTTGATGGTATCGGCTCTGCTATTAAGCGTAGTAAATAGTGTCTCGGGTGAACCTTGCCAGAATCCGTCATCACTCTCTTCGAGTAATCGGATTACGGCTTTGGCAACTGGACTAGCGTCGATTGCTTCATCGTTCTGACGGTCAATATTAGCGTTGTAGGCATCGAGAAAATCTTGTTGCGTATAGCCTGCTGCTTCAGATATGGCACATCCCCAACGGCTGAAATCAGCCATGCGTGGCAGGCCTTCTGACGACACGGAAGGGTATATAGCCATAGCCCTAGCAAGCACATCGAAAATTGCACCAAGAAGGCTTGGCTTGTCGTGCTCAAAGGCTTCCCAGAACTCATCTTCTGGTATACGGGTTGCGGGTGTAATGCGTTCAAGTTCAATTAGGATCGACCGTTCGAGTAAATCGGGCTTAACAATCACTTGGTTAATGCCATTAACGGCCAATGGGTTCTGAATCTTGTAAACGATAGCTGTGTTATCGCTGTAGAGCTTTCGTCGGCTCAGTGTATCACCAGTAATTGCTCTGGCGAACGTATCAGACATCTTAACTGTCATACTCGATAAGTTATCGAAAAACAGAAAAGCGTGTTGGTCTGCAAGCTGAACAAAGTCGACTGGATTTTCGGGTAACATCATACCCTCTAAGGCAGATGGGTCTACTAGCTGCTTGATGACTTTCATTGGCGTGGTTTTGCCTGCACCTTGGGGACCATGAAGTACGAGCATTGCGTGGGGAAAACCTGGGATGAATGCTGCAATGGTAAACACCATAAACAATAGCCAGTCATCTTCACTGGCAACATTTACGTAGCTGCGTAACAGCCCTATTGCACCATCTTGCTCAGGAATAACCTGGGCTTTTTGCTGCACACGTCGGAACATAATCTCTGGGGTGGATACGATGTTCCAACCACCAGGAGTTGTTTCAATGACACTACCATTTGCCAAATCATAGTAAAGCTTTGAGCTGTCTTTGGCTTTTGCGAGGCGTACAAACAGGTCATGACTAGGGCCATCAATACAAGCGAAAGCTGAAAGGGTCTGTACAACTTGCTTATCGGCGTCTCTTGGTAGAGGCTGTTGCTCCTTTATCCAATATTGACGGGATAGCCATTTACTAAATTGCTCTGAATCGAGCTTGAGTATCTTTCGGCCATCACCATTCTCGGCGAGGTATGCCTCATCGAATTGGTCATGGAAGAGAATAGCGTTACTGTCCAAAACATCACTTATTAATGCTTTGGCTGCACTGACTTTTTTGTTGTTGCCCTCGAGGGGCTCATTTTGATTTTTAGAAGTTGCATTTTCTTGCATTGGGGAATTACTCCTTATGCAAAAAACAACGAGCAAGCGTCTTTTGTTTAAATTTGTCGGTTAAACAGAAAAAGTTTAATTTAAACGGAAGAAGTTTAATCGTTGTTGCTGTTAGTGTCTACAGATAATTTTAATGTGTTACGAGCACGCTAGACACCGAAACTTAATCGAGTTTTTTACGGTTAAAATTTAATATTTACGGCTGGTTGTTAATGTCCGAAATGCCCAAAATTGATTGTTTATCAAGGTGACATTTAAGTGCACTTATTGTACCAAATAACAGATGAAAAAGCCACTTATGCTTGTTGTATTATTGTGCGCGTTGGGGTATGTCAGTATGTCAGTAACTTGCTCACAAATTCACACACTCAAAGCGACAAAAATACCCAATCTAAAAAATGGTTGTACACACATGTGCGCCAGTGGATAACGAGTAAACCTACTTTCCTGTGATGCTGGCCTGTACGCTCCAGAAGCCCTTCAGGCACTCGGTTTATCACCGCTTTATTAATACTCATCTCACTGGGTTTAAGGGCTCGGCAGCCCTCTGTGGTGAATATGTCTTTTACATAGAAACAGGTATAGAGTTACCCCTGTTATGAACATACATGATATGACAATCGAACAGTTATTAGACGTGGAGATAACCTCAGTTGAGCAGGGTAAGGCGTTGGCTCAAGCGATACTTGAAGAGCAACTTGAACTGCACCGGCAAATGGTCGGGCTCTACGATAATAAGAAGTGGCAAGTGCTGAGCGATAGGCACTATGACCTGCGAAAGATTCGGCATGCCATATTGCGTCTCACTGGCCAAATGGCCATTGAGCAAAAGAGGACTGGTAAACGATAGCTTTTCGGGAATGATTTTTAGGTTGCCTGAAGAAAGTCGACGATTCTTTGTAGTGTTTGCTCTTGAGTCTTTTTCTTCATCAAGTCACTTTCCCAAACCTGCAGTATTGACCAACCGTTCGCTTCAAGCAGGGTACGCTGTTGGAGGTCACGTTCTATGTTGCGACGAAGCTTAAGTACCCAAAAATCATCTTCACCTCGTCTTTCAAGGACACGTTCTAATGTCCGACCGTGCCAAAAATCCCCGTCAATGAACACAGCCTTTTTCTTGCGCGGCAGAGCTAGGTCTAAAACGACCTTCTGTTTGGAGCGATAGTGCTTCTGGAAGTAGACTCCGTTCTTTCTCAAGTACCTGTAAACCAGAAGTTCGGGCTTAGTGTTCTTGCCTCGTATGCGCGACATGATATCGCTACGTTTCTTTGGGTCGAATATGTCCATATACCTCCAAACCCTAAGGTATCGTCTTATTTCTTGAGTTGTTGGGCGAGATATTTCTTATTAAGCCAGAAACATTTCTTGGTCAGCATCTTACCGCTTGGTGTGGGAATCTTATCTTCTTTGTTTTTGCCCTTCGGTCGTACATGGGCAACCGGGCTCTCACTGCTCTTTGGCAGGAACTCGGCCTTGTCGGCTATGACTTGGGACTTTGTCTTTTCCCAAACGCGATGCGCTTCTTCACGGTCCTCGTAGGGCATGTTCCAATACATGACCTTATGTAATCTCAGCTCGCCATTATCATCGTACTTGAATATCACGAAGAAGAACTTCTGCTCAATCTTATTGAAGAATGTCGAATCTTCCCACTCCTCGTCCACGATGTCCGTATATCGGAATATCGGGAATGACATGTCTTCCTTGGGCATGCCCTTGGTGGTCAGGCGTATCGTCTTTAGCTCCACTCCTGCCTTCTCGAATTCGGGGATAACCTTCTTCTTCGTGCCCAACATTCTCATCGTGAGACTACGGTAGAATCCCTTATCGTTCTTGCCCTGTTTGTGAAAGTCGAGCATATCGCTGATTTCGTCTACGGTAAGGCCAATGTAGGGTTTGAATTTCTCGAACGTTGCAACATCTAGGCCAGCCTCGACCTTTTGCTCGTTGTCAAGCAGTAAGGCTTCAGTGGCATGGGCGCTCAATATGGTATTGATATAACTTGGCTTAAGCGAGAATGCCCGTGCCTTCGCACCGATTGGGGAGCGGGGCTGCTGCTTCAGGGGTTCCTTGGGGCCACCAGACCCTTTTCGGCATGCCCCCAAATAAAACGTATCACCTTCAGAAAGCTCATGCGCCAGGCCATCATTGACCTTATTCTGAATCGTTTTCCAGTCCTGCTCGATGATTTTCAAATCAGCCTCAGGGAATGACCATAACAGGGGGTCGAAAACGAACTTCCTGTCGTAAACAGGTAGAGCCTGCTCATAGTAGTAAAACAAGAGCAACATCAGCCTGCACTTATTCATGAGGCTGTTGCCTGCCCAATCTTCGTCCACCAAAGTCATGTAGTTTATCAAGGTCAGTACAAGTCGTTCCTTAGCCTTATACTCCCCATCGCTGTTCTTTTTGACTCCTGTCGTCTTTAGCTCTACGCCTGCTTCGGCGAAATCGGGGTCATGATTATTAGGCGGAGTATGCTCAAAAAAGTAACGCTCAACCATCGTGCCGAGGTCGCCTTTGTGCTTAAGGTTCTCTGCGACACCCGTTAAATCAACGGCTTGTGAGAGTGATTTGCCTGAGAGTTTCTTCGCGTATTCGAGAATTGAGTCTGCTGATGTAGGGTCGTACTGTAACTGGGCCATACACTGATTTTAACAGGTGTTATTTTAAAGTTGATCGAATGCCACAATATTGGTAAGATAGAAAGTACATGAAGAAAAAGTTACGAATAGTGGAGCTCTTCGCGGGCGTCGGTGGTTTCCGTCTTGGTTTGGAAGCGGCAAGCAACGATAAATGTAAGTATGAAACTGTGTGGGCTAACCAATGGGAGCCTTCAACTGTCCGTCAGCATGCTGCGGATATTTATGTAGCTCGTTTTGGGCAGAAATGTTTCAGCGGGCGTGATATTGAAAAGGTAATCGAAGATGATTTCGAGTCGATTCCTGACCACGACCTGTTAGTAGGTGGTTTCCCATGCCAGGACTATTCAGTAGCCAGCACGCTTAAGCGTTCTCATGGGCTTATCGGCAAGAAAGGTGTTCTGTTCTGGTCGATTTATACCATTCTGAAACGTAAGGGGGAGAACGCTCCTGATTATCTGTTCCTTGAAAACGTGGACAGACTTCTTAAGTCTCCAGCCAAGCAGAGAGGCAAAGACTTCGCTGTCATGTTGGCGTCGCTATCTGACCTTGGATATGCGATTGAATGGAGAGTCGTCAACGCTGCAGATTATGGTTTCCCGCAACGTCGGCGGCGCGTGTTCATCATGGGTTACAAGAAGGGCACGAAACTGTACGAGAAAATCAGCAAGCAGGCCGATAAGTCAAAATGGCTTACTAAGTACGGTGTATTGGCAGATGCATTTCCAGTAGAAGAGCAAGTAACGAATCTGAAAGAAGTTCAACTAGAAGGTACTGCGGCTGAGATTACGGACCATTTCTCAGAGCATCATCCGGGGGCAAGTCCATTTGAAAATGGCGGCGTCATGATAGACCGTGTGGTTACAACAGGCAAGCTCTCTCATGTATATGAGGGCAAGCGGACCTTGCTGGGTGACGTAATCCTTGATGAGAAGGAAGTACCAGAAGAATTCTTCATACCAGAAGATAAGCTACCAGCTTGGACGTATCTGAAGGGTGGAAAGCGTGAGGAGCGGAAGACTGCCACTGGACATGTGTACTATTTCTCAGAAGGGCCAATCGCATTCCCTGACCCATTAGACAGACCGTCGCGGACTATCATCACAGGTGAAGGAGGTGTAGGTGCATCACGATTCAAGCATGTAGTAAAAACCCCGACTGGGCGCTATCGCCGCCTAACACCTCTTGAACTTGAACGCTTGGACATGTTCCCAGACAATCACACGAAACTGGACGGAGTTTCTGATGGTAAGCGGGCATTTATCATGGGCAACGCGTTGGTAGTGGGGGCTATTCAAAAAGTTGGCGAAAGTCTGGCCAGACTAGCATAAAAAGAGGCGTATATTCTAACGCCTCTTTTCTGGCCGTAATGTCTGTAGTTGAATCACGCACCGGACCTATGCACTCAGTGCGCTCTCGCGTTTTAGGGCATTCTCTATTATTGCTCGTTTCTTTAGCCCTGACTGGTTGGCCGTGAATACTCGACCTGACGAATTTACGGTGTCACTGCGTAATTGTCTTCCGTTTAACAAGACGTTCACATGAGTGTGCTCTAGCAGCTCCTTCACGGTGAGCGCTACTTCACGCATGGAGTAACGGTCGCGTTGAAGCTGCGTGTTAATCACAATCGTTTTAATCGTAGGTCGTTGGTTCAGGTACTCTACCCACTTAGCTCGTTGGTGGTCATTAACTGCGTAAACGTGCGGTAGGACAGGCACATCGAGGTTACTCAGCGCGTCACAGAATGCCAATGACTTATTGATATTGATCAGTTGGCCGAGCGGGCACTCGCCTATGAAGAGTGAGAAGTTCATGGCGGAAACCGCGTAAAAACCACCCGCGGCAATTGCCTCGAATAGCCCAATGGCGTTGCGGCGCCACCACAGCCCCTCGATAACAACGTCAACATCCGAGCAAAAAAGGATAACCTGTTTCCCCTGGAATACGGGACTGGACAAGGCCGAAAGGTCTACATGTACGTCATCACTCAGTGTTAATGTCCCCCATCTCCGGCGCGGCTGCTTGCTTAGTATGTCTCCCAGCCGGATGCCTACGATGTCATCTTCAATGCTGCTTGCCGGACGGTCGAACCAGTCGCGCGGAATGACGGTAACGTTCTGGCTAATCAGCGGTGAGATACCTCCGGTGCTTTTGTGGGCCATATTGAGACCGCCAGCGTCCTGGATGAAGTCTTCGAGACCGACATAGTGGCAGTCAATAATATTGATACCACTGCCTCCACAGCGTTCCCTTATCATTACTTTCTCGTCAGCTGCTATCAATTCGCTAACGAAATCAGCGTCGCAGTACAGGTTGCCGAGCAGGGAGGTCTGGTCGCCATTACTGAGAAAACTCCGCATAGCGAACACCTTGTTTGTCTATGACAACACGAATTTTTGGGTAGCTAATGCCCATACCGAGGCACGTCTGTAGTGTCTTCATGACCTGTGATGTCACGCTGGCGACTTCAGTACTGCCATCCGCCGCTAGCCGGAGGGAGTTTCCGTCGAGAACCAAGCTTGTGTCCGCGGCAACGTCTTGGCGCACTAGTTTGACGTGAATGGTGAGAGGGCAGGTATTGTTGATGTCCTGCGGGGGAGGACCCCCTGCTGAACCTGTTCCGGCACCGCTTTCCATTGGCCGATTGATACGGAGGCGGTCTGCCGTTTTCCGATTAACGCTGGAGCCCATCCTAAGCGCCCCCCAATAGACGACGCAGGGTCGAGATGTCTACCTTGTCTGCCTTCGTACGGTTATTACGCCAGTGTAGGGCGCGCAGGTTTCCAGGTTCGCTTGCGATACCGGGGAACAATGACTTCGGTAACTCGTGGTCGATTTCCCAGCCATAGACCGTAGTCTGGCCGTATTCGTCCCATACGATGATGCTGCCGTAGGCGTCAATTCGCACCCGCTCGGCGTCGTAGCCCTGTGCCGGTGCCGCTTGCATCCACGCAGTGCGCTTACGTTGGTATTCTTGTTGCTGCCGGCTGATCCAGTCGGCGAGTCCGGCGTGAGAGCTCGGATTCATAGGTTTTACCCCTATCTGCGGTTGACCGCATTATTTGATATTTAGTAAGATAGGGGCATACGAGGGTATCAAACTTGTATGCCGGACACCAGCCTTGCGCTGGTGTTTTGCCTATCCCGAGATCGAAGTACCCTCCGAACTCCGACTTGTGCGTTTTTATTTTGCTCAAGTCTGTACACTTATTATACCAGATCTCGGGTAATAATGGAACAGCAATTTTGTAAAAATATTACGTGTAATTCGTTGAAGTGTGATATACTCTAAGTAACGTGGTAGCGAAAGGAGGTGGTATGAACTTTGGAGAGAACCTCGAATCCCTTCGAAAAAGAGTAGGCATGAGCCAGGATGATGTATCCCAGGCTCTTGATATGACACGCCCGGCCTACAAACAACTTGAGACTAACGATAGAACCCCCACAAATGCGGAGCTGATTGCTATTAGCGAACTTTTCGGGGTGCGTATCGAGGCCCTATTAGGCTCGGAGCCTTTAACGGACGACGCACTTATCAAAGCCGGCACGATTGCTAACGGTATTGATAGAGTTAAGTATAGAAACATCATTTTATATCTAGCTCAAGAGGTTGGAGCAAGACCTAATGTAGGGGAGACGGTATTCTATAAGCTTATCTATTTCATCGAAACCTTAGCCCGCATGAGGTTAGGTAAGGGTATAATCAACGAACAATTCTACAAAATGCAATATGGCCCTGTGCCTGCATCATTTTCTACTATCACAAGGGAGATGATAGATGCTAACGAGCTCGATAGGGTTCAGGGGCGTTATTTTACGTATAAACAGACCAAGTATTTGCCAAGAGTCGAAGCTACCGGTCTCACTGATGAGGAGCAGGAAGTTATCGATAGAATTATCAGCGTGCTAGGTGATAAGACTGCCACGGAATTATCGGATTTGTCACATAAGGACGAACCTTGGAAGCAAGCTGAAGGAGGCTTAGTTGATTTAAGCCTTATAAGTGAAACTGAACCTGAGCAAGCAATCAAAATGGGCCGCGAACCACAGGCGTAGATTGCAGCGGTTGTTTCCATCTTAGAATTTCGTATGCTATAAGGTTCCAATTCGATTGCACGTACTCAACCATGATTGAATAACAGATACGGATTGGCATTGTGCCCAATCCGTTTTTTACTCTACCCCTGTTATTTAGGTTCGAGTTCTGCTCGGTTCATTGCGATTTTTGATAAAAGGATTTCTAAGCCTACAATAATGTCAGATGAAGATGTATGAGTGGTATATTCTGGCTACTGTTGTAGTTGCCTTCACAGGCTACTTGTTTACTTATTGGAATAACTTACGTCACGCTAAACATCAAGCAGAGTTAGAGCTTGTAAATCGCAGACTAAATAAGTTTTATGGACCGCTTTATATCATCGTACATAGTACAGCGATTGCATACCATGAACACCAATCAAAACTAAGCAAAAAGCAAAACGGACAAATAAGTAAGAAGGAGCAAGAAGAATACAAGGCTTGGATTTTAAGTGTATATGCTCCATTGGCAGAGAAACTAAGCGCTTTAATACAAGATGGCGCACATTTAATTAGAGAGGAAAAGATGCCCCAGGCTTTACTAGATCTGATAGCCCATGTGTACGTTACAAAAGCTCTTATTTATAAATGGGAAAACGGTGATTATTCAGAGTTACACCCATCAATTGATTACCCATTCAAAGAAATTACTGAATACGCTGAAGAATCTTATTCAGAACTTAAAGCACAGCAGTTGAAATTAATTGCCAATTAATTAAATAACCTGATTGTCCGTTTAATAACTTAAGCCTATAGTTAAGTTACTTGAGATTAGCTCAAGTGAGACCAAGGAGCAACAGTGAGTAAACAGCGTAAAATCGGATGGATCGTTGTGTGGTCCATTCTCGCCGGCTTTCTGCTGGCGACCGTCCTTTCGATGGGCGTGTTCGCGGGTGGCACGGAACCGGTCATTACCGGCTCCCTGATGCTCGGGTTCGCCGCCGGTTGGTCGATGCTGGCAGCACTGTCGGACCGATACACCAACCAGCCTCAGAAGTGGGCTTACGTGCCTGCGGCGTACATGAGTCTGGTCGGGCTGTTTCTTCTCTTGGTCCGACCAGGTAACGGCGTCATCAGAACACTCGGCTGGGTCTGGCCGTTTCTCGTGGCCGGGCTTGTCGTGTGGATGTACCTCCAAGTTCGCAAGCAGCTGCACAGCCGGACGCGTTACTGGGTGATCTACCCAGTGCTTGCTGTTCTTGCACTGGGAGCTGTCGGAGGAATCTTCGAGAAGGTTCATGAACAAAACAACAAGCTTACCCTGCAGGGGCAACTTGTTGATGTCGGGGGATACCGCTTTCATATTCAGTGTATCGGCAGTGGCAGTCCTACTGTCGTGCTGGAAGCTGGGTTAGGCGAACCGTCGTCAATCATGAGCGCGTGGATTGCCCCTACTGTCGCAAAACAGACGCGTGTCTGTGTCTACGACCGGGAGGGCAGAGGCTGGAGCGAGGAATCACCTCAGCCGCTGAATGGCGACCAAACGGCTGAAGCATTGCACAATCTGCTTATTCGGGCACATATCAGTGGCCCATTCGTCGTAGCAGGTCATTCGGCCGGCGGGATCTACACACTCAATTACGCGAAGAAATACCCCTCACAGGTGGAAGGGGTTGCGCTCATTGACTCTATGACCCCTTATCAATACGAAAGAATATCGGGTTGGTCGGGGTTCTATGAGCTGTTCCGACGTGCTTCGGCGCTGGTGCCGACTCTGATGAGGACAGGTATAGGACGGCTGGTTTACTCGTCCGCCTATTCTGACATACCAAGCCCTTCCAAAGACCAAGAAAGGAACTTCTGGGGCTCACCTGAGCTGTGGCGTAGCCAGCGTGATGAATTTTCAGTAATCAGAACATCCCTGCGTCAAGCCCAGGAACTAAAGACTCTGGGCAATAAGCCGCTGTATGTCATCAGCGGCCAAAAGGGCGAGCAAGATGGCTGGGGAACTGCACAAGACCAAATGGCCAAGCTGTCGATGAACAGCATCCACCAGACGGTTACGGGCGCAACTCACCAATCGTTGGTTGAGGAGCAGAAATACGCCGCCAAATCCGCGCATGCCATTTTGCAGGTGGTGAGCGCGGTAAGAACCGGCAATCAACTCACGAAGTGACAACTAAGTAAAACCGGGGAGGGCTGTTGAGCAATTGCTCCACCCTCCTCGGTCGCCGTGGGAGATATGCTCTTCCACGGTTTTTCATATGGCTCTAGTCCGTTACGGTCGAGAAAGATATTAGATTAATATCTCTTGATAAGTCCTTCCATCTACCCAGTTTGTAATCAGGCTCGAGCCTCAGTCGGGCATCACTTGATTTATAAATATATGTTTTAATATGAGATTAGTCAAATGTCAAACACTAGAGTATAGTAAAGATTAGCTAGACCACATCAACACTAAAAACTCGTAGGGAGCTATCGCAAAGATTGTTGTTGGGCTAATTAAACGATAATCATTAAAGAAAGGGCATAATCATGTCAATATTCACACCTATTAAAATCAATAAGCATAACAAGGTAAATTCATCGGAATATATTCGAACTACGAATATGGCTGATGATGAAACTGCAAAGCCGGCTGAAACGGCAGCTCCGGAAACTACTGAAGCTAAGTAGTCTGCTTGAAGGGCTCCATTAATTGGAGCCCTTCTGCCAGGTCCACAAATGCCCAAAGATAAAGGAAAACGCGAAAAGAAGAAGCCTAAGCAGACTAAGGCTAAGGCGCCTAATTAGAATTGAGGTTTTATTATGTCATCTTTCACAAACCTACCTTCACATAGAAGAATCTCGCTTACGGCGGGTATCCTTTATGTGCTTACCTTTGTTTCAATTCCGACCTTAGCTTTGTATAAGCCTGTAAAGAGCGTCGATTACATCACCGGTGGCGGATCTGACACAAGCGCCATCATCGGTGGTATTTTGGAGATCATAGTGGCTCTAGCCGGCATCGCAACCGCGGTCGTGCTATTCCCGATACTAAAGAAAAAGAACGAAAGCGCCGCGCTAGGCTTGGTTGCCGCACGGATTTTGGAATCGAGCACAATTCTGGTCGGCGTAGCATTTCTTTTATCCATTGTAACGTTGCGTAAAGCTGGGGTAGGAGCAGATGCCATGGTTACCGGCCACGCGCTGGTCGCGCTCTACGACCGCATCTTCCTCTTCGGACAAAGTTTTATGCCAGCCATTTGCGACCTGATACTTGGCTTCTTATTGTACAAGTCAAACTTGGTGCCAAGGCGCCTGGCAGTGATTGGACTCGTTGGGGCCCCGATACTTCTAACCGCTTGGTTCTTAGTAATGTTCGGCGCTATCGGCCAGCATGACTCTATTACCGGGTTATTCGCGTTCCCTGTAGCGATATTTGAGTTTTCCTTAGGCATCTGGCTAATTGTCAAAGGATTCAATCCGAAGGCTATTGTCGCTCTTGAGTCTAGGAGTGGTTCTAGCCCTAGTTCTTAAAGTAAGCTAACAGATTACCCTCTCTTAATATATGCTTCCATCTTCTTAACTTTGACAAGATAACGTTCCGATCTTTTACCTAGGCTCCAGCCCTCCCTGGGTATTGTTATATGATTATTCTATGCAGCGAAAGTACGGGATATGGATTCTACCTTCGGGCGAATCAAATAAACAGCTTCAGTCGCTAATAAATGAAATCGCTGATGATTATAACGCAATTAAATTTATTCCCCATGTATCCATCGCGGGGGTTCTCATTAGAGATGAAGAATTAGATTTAGAAAAAGAAAAAGTTAATCGGTTGGCTGACAGGCTGAACAGATTCTCTATGACGTTAGATGAGATTGGCATAAAGGATGAGAAACATCGCTGTATATATCTATTAGCAAAGTCCAACTTTCTAGAGAATGTTTTTAAAGAAACGACTGTAATGTTCCCTGAAGCTATGATAGAGCGAAATAGAACAATGCCGCATTTAAGCATTATGTATGGAGAATATCCAGATAAAATTAAGCGCGAAATTATTTCTAAGAATCCTGATATAAAATTGACTTTTGAAGCCGAAGGCCTAGATTTATGTCTTTCCGATGGTCCAGAAGAAGGCTGGCATTCAATTTACCATGCCGCTTTTCCAGATAGCTGAACCCAACTACATAATTCAGATAAGGTAAGATCCCGAATAAAGAGCCCCGCTCCGGCGAACGGCGGGGCTCAAACATCTAAGAAGCAAAAGACATGTCACGCGAACTTTAAGGGCTTGGCTTGGGGCTGTTCTGCTGCAGGTTATGGACTTCGTCATCCGTCATGAAAACGGTTTTCATGATAGGCACGCCTTTATCGTTTAAGCCCAGGACCACTACGTGGCCGGTTGAGTTGGTGTAACGTAGATATTTGCTGGGAAGGGGAATCTGAACGGGAGCCGCTGAGTGGTCCGGGCCTGATGGCTCCGAATCGTTATTGGTCTGGAAAGTCCTTAGCGGTTCGTTACCGGTAGATACGCCGATTTCCGTTCGGGTACTGATACTGGTAGAACCTTTGTCGACACCTTCACCAGTGGTTGAAAAGCGCTGGTTCGTAGTATTCGTGGGGTCGCCCACCGGCAGACCGCCGCCATTGACGGAAATCCCCACCGAACTATATTGAGCGCCGTCTTTCCCTAATGAAGATGTCGCAACGCCAGGATGGTTGGCGAATTCAGCTTTATATTGTTCGTCTGTAAGAACCGTCAGGTCCTTAGCCGCCTGGGCTTCTTCCAATGCCTTGGCGGGGTCATCGCCCAGTTGGGCCTGTATCTGGCCCATCTGGCCGCTACTAAACGTCTGCACAGCATCCAAGCCCATGGTTACCAGCTGTTCGGCCTCGGCCCTAGGTGAATGTGTATAGTTGAAAGTGACTATGGACAATGCCAGGACCATTGCTACCGTTAGCGTGCTGGCCCCCATGAATGTTTTTTTATGCGACATAAATACTCCTGTTAGATTGGTACAGGCCGAACGGAACCTGGAAGCCAAAGTTTGCTTAGGAGCGCTATAGTTTGACAGCGCGTTTTTGAGCGCCTGCTGGCCAGCCAGCATTTTTACCGGCCGAATATCTAGAGCGGTGAGCGTTTTATGCAAATCGTTATTCTTCATATTGTTCCAGCGGATTATTTAAAATTCTCCGGCCTTCAATAGTTATAATGTCGCTGCCGGCCGAAGGTTGCGTTTCCGCCTGGTTTAAGGCCTTCCTTAACTTTGCCAGCCCCCTGGATAAGAGTGATTTTACCGTACCCTCTTTCTTATCAAGGATCAGCGCTATTTCTGACAACTTTCGCTTTTCTGAAAATCTTAAGAATAGGACCTCTTGGTATTTAAGCGGCATGCCGGCTATCAGCCGCTGGGCCCGAAGGAACTCTTGATGTCTTTCTAAGTAATCTTGGGCCTGGGCGATTTCTTGGACGAAATCTCGATCGTCGGCGATTTGTATACCATCTTGCGCCAGCTCATCTATCGAATCGGCACGATGTTTGTTTTTACGGAAGTGCCCGCGAATCTCATTGGTAGCTATAGCGTAAAACCAATAGCTGATGGATACGCCTCGCCACTTGTATCTTTTGATGTTTGTTAATGCCTTATAAAATGTCTCGGCGGCGATATCTTGCGCCGCCGCCGGGTCGGCCGTACGTTTGAGGGCATAGTTAAATATCGGCTGATAATAGTGGTCGAATAAAATACCGAAATACTGGACGTCTGCCTTGGCCAGTTCTATAAGTTCTTTCTCTTTGTTTAAATCTTGCGACAGACAGCTGGCCTTCCTTTACACCCAATACTATAATGCGGCCGCTACCAAAAGGTTGCACGTGAATCACAAAAAATACTTCAGATACCGAACCGGCGCTGCCGCTTGGAGTAGTCGGCGAGCGCCTCTTCTAGGTCTTTTACGGTGAAAGCCGGCCAGTGTTTTAATACGAACTTCAGCTCGGCGTAGGCGGCCGACCACAGCATGAAGCCACTCAATCGCTGTTCTCCGGAGGTTCTGATTATGAAATCTATCGGAGGAATATCGGGCAAATAAAGGTTGTCCGCGATCATCATGGAAGTGACTTCGCTAGCTTTGGCGCCACTGCTGATGATCTTGGACACGGCGTCCGTGAGTTCTTTCTGGCCGCCGTAATTCAGGCATAACACCAAGGTGCCGCCGGTATTGTCGGCGGTTTTTTCAACTGTTCTGCGGATACCCTGGAGTATTTTGTCGCTCAAGCCTTCGGTAGAGCCGGCGAACATTACGCGGATATTCTTCTTATCCAATTTGTATAACTCATAACGGAACACCCAATCCAGAAGATCCATCAGATAAGTGACTTCCTCTTGGCTGCGCGACCAGTTCTCAGTGGAAAAAACGAAAGCCGAAACGTACTTTACGCCGCGATCGAAGGCCGCCAAAGAGATTTTCTTAAGTCGGAAATATCCGCGGCGATGGCCTTCAAAGGGCCTTAGACCGTGTTCGCGCGCCCACCGACGATTACCGTCTAAAATCAGACCTAGATGCTCAGGTACGTTTCGCGGAGTATCTCCAGACATGAACTAAGTATACAGCTAGCTAATTAGGGTAAGCTGGCTGTTGGTCGGGTATCAGATGAGTGAATTTGTCCGCTGGCGCCGGTACGGAAAGTGGTCTCGGACCCTTTACTGTTATCAGAAGGTTGTAGGCTCGGAACAGGCAGAGCATCTGGCAGTCCTGATCACGGTTATAGTCGGTGGTATCGATAGTCAGTACGCCATTGGACACGCTAGTTTTTATATCTGAAATATTGGGATTGTCGAAATAATGGAATGAAACGGAGTAGCTGCCGGCGTACTCCCACTGGTAGTCAACATCTTTACCTTGGATAACGACATCTTGGAAGGCTGGCAGGCTTCGGGTCGTGGTATGCGAACGGCTAAGATAACGGTCGCGTACTTTGGGAGCCGCGTCAGCGCTTAGAACAATCGCCGCCGTAGCTCCTATCAGAAAGACTCCCGCCAAGACGCCGGTTGCCCACGCCGGCACCGGCCAACGTCGTTTGAACATGGCCAGCCCGCAAAGGATAGCGAACAGCGCGACGATGATACCGAGTCCGATTCCTATATCGGTCAAAACATGCTCGGCGGTACCTACTGGGAACAGGTTTTCCTGAAACAGCTTTCCGTGATGGGCGGCCATATAAGTCCAGACCGCGCTCAGACCCAGGATGACTCCCATGCCTCCCAGGATGAATCCGATGCCGATAATTTTGAAGATGACCCTGAAGAATGAATTGATGAAAGGCGCTATTGTGCCGTTGGCCCGCCTAGCGGCGCCTTTCACGTCGGCGCGTTCGACGATTTCCTTGAGGCTTTCTACATTTACCGATTTGCCGGCCATTTGCAGCTTCTCGCTGGGCGTCTTGGCTTCTGGCACCAGCAGCCACAGCAGGATATATAGCAGGATTCCGCCGCCCCAGGCCAGCGAACCGACGACGAACAATAGTCGGATAATGATTACATCCACTCCAAAGTACGCGGCCAGTCCGGATGCTACACCGGCAAGAATGCCTTTCTGGGTATCACGGAACAGCCTTTTGGATTCATCAGACTGATGGTGGGTGTCTGAATTTTGCATATCGTCTTCCGTGAAATCCTCAGGATCGCCCAACTGTTCTTTAAGATAATCCACATCCGCGGGTAAAACGACCTTGTCGCCTTTTATGCCGCGCTCCGACAGCAGTTCGGCCATGCGCATTTCAACCTCATCGGCCACGTCCTTATCGCCGACTTCTTTTTCTATGGCGTCCAAATAAGCCCTGAGCTGCTTCTGGGCGGAAACCGATACCGTGAATGCCTGGCGTCCCAGGTGGATTTTCGTTACTTCGTTCATTTTTTTATTCCTTTCTCTAATGTGATGATTGAAGCGTGCAGACGGTGATAAGTGCTTCGTAATTCCTTAAGTAGCTTTTGACCGTTTTCTGTCAGACAATAATATTTGCGAGGCGGCCCTTGTCCGCTTTCCTGCCATTCATATGTCAGCAGGCCGTCTTTGGCCAGGCGGTTAAGCAGGGGATAAAGCGTACCTTCCACCACTATCAGTTGGGCCTGCCGGAGCGACCGGATGAGTTCGGAAGTGTAGATCTTGCCATCTTTTAGCAGCAGCAGCACACAATAAACCAACATGCCTTTGCGCATCTGGATTTCCGACTGGGCGGTAATGTTGTCATCCTGAATATTCTCAGTCATATACTACTATGCTAAACAAGGTAGTATGTATTGTCAAATAATAATTTGATAATTAAAATACCCGGACTAAAGCCCGGGCATTCACTTATTTACGGCTTAATCCTAGAAACCGACCGGTTCGCGGATGATTATCACGGCGCCCCTACCGGCTGGCTCCTTACGGTAGATCAAGATCTTATTCAAAGAAGAGTGGAAGCCATACGCTTTCTGGGCCCGTTCGTCTTCCAAATGGAAAGAATAATTCTCGATACGCTCAAAAGCTTCGTCCAGATCGCTGACTAGCTTCTGAGAACCGACTGTCCAAATGAAATTTTTCGCCCCATACGCGTAGTTGGGAATCTGGCTGCCGGATGCCGACGCCAGGACCACCTGACCATCTTCGGTTATCGCGTGTACGCTGCCAACGGCATAATCCGATGCCGAACCGATGCGTTTCATCTCATTCTGCTTATCCGCTTGACCGAACAACGGCATGAATTTATTACGGACGGATACGAACTTATCCGAATTCAGTTCTTCCGTCAGCTTCGCTTTATCCAATGTGGCTGATGTGGCCGTGAATACCTCGGAACCGGCTGGGATCCGCTTGATCACCAGGTCGTGCAGCGCTTTAAGATCATTGACGATATCCACCTTGAAACCGTTGTCTCTTAAGGCTTTGGCGGTCCGCTGTATCTTTTCCTCTGTGGCCGGAATTCCGAACCGCTTGTCTATCTTCTCGTCAGTTGTTATTGTTGGCATCTTACCCTCCTGATGCTATACTTTATATAGTTTTAATACTATTAATAATATATTAAGTATAGTTACTATGCAAGATATAGTTTTGAAGAATACCGAAATAGAGAGACGGCCGGGGTGCGTGGCGGTGGCTTTGGCTATTTTAGGCAATAAATGGACGGCGCTGATCGTAAAAGAGCTGTCCGAAGGCTGCGCCAGGTTCTCGGAGTTGCAGAGCGCGCTGAAAGGCATCAGCCCCCGAACTTTATCGCAGCGTCTGGATTCAATGGAGCAATGCAAACTTATAACCAAGAAATCGTTCGCGGAGGTACCGCCGCGAGTTGAGTACAGCCTGACTAAAAAAGGCAGGGATTTGATACCTATCCTGCACAGCATGGCTGAGTGGGGCGATAAGTACCATAACTAAAAAACTCCCGGAAAGGGAGTTTCTTAGTGCGAACTGGTAAGAGATTACCAGTTGCCGCGCGGGCGGTCCTCTTTAGGACGGGCCTCGGCGACCGAAATGGTGCGTCCGCCAAGTTCCGAACCGTTGAGAGCCTTTTCGGCGGCCTTGCCTTCTTCGGCGTCTTCGAATTCGACGAAGCCGAAGCCCTTGCTGCGGCCGCTTTCGCGATCGCGGACAACGTTGGCTGAAGCTACTTTACCGTGAGCGGCGAAAACTTCGCGCAACTCGTCATCGGTAGTAGAGAATGGCAATCCACCTACAAACATCTTGTACATGTATTAGTTCCTTATTAATTCTTACTAGGTACGACCCTTATCGTCTGGAATCGAACTCTTGCACCAAGGGCCGAGCATCCTCACCAAGAACAGATAAGCTCCTAACATCGCAAGTTAACCATTAATCTGATAAAAAAGCAATTAAATTTACGTTGACAAGCTTATGTCCGGTGACGTTTAATCTTAAGCAGGTTCAACAAAAACAAAAAGGAAAAACTAATGGCGCAATTATCTTTTATATTGCTGCCTACCACCAACGATGAGATATTGGCGGTAGACGAGGTGCTGGCCGAAGCATAAATAATCGGCCGATAATAAAAAACAGCCCTTTTAGAGGGCTTTTTTATTTGCGTGGTAGCAGGGGCGAGATTTGAACTCGCGACCCCAGGCTTATGAGTCCTGTGCTCTAACCAACTGAGCTACCCTGCCGCAACAGAGGTAATTATAACATTTCCAAACTATAATTCATCTTAGCGATAGAATATGAATATGCGGAAAAATCAGCCATTGCGTTACAACCCGGCGGAAGATCCGCGGACGGCGACCGACAAAGCCTTCCGAGTCAGCCTGTATCTGAAGGGCTTGGACGGCATATTGGAAATCATCGGCGGGATTTTATTGCTATTTATCAGGCCGGCGGAGATAAACGGCTGGGCTAAGCACCTTACCCAGCATGAACTTTCAGAGGATCCGCATGACTTTCTGGCCAACCATATACTCAAGACCGCCCACAGTCTTACGGGAAAAGCGCTGGTCTTCGGCGCGGTTTATCTGCTGACCCAGGGCTTGGTCAAAGCCGTCTTAGTCTGGCAGGTATTCAATGACAGGGTATGGGCCTATCTGGCGCTGATAGCCGTCGTGGGATTATTCGCGGCCTATCAGATTTACAGGCTGGCTTTCGTAAGATTCACCGTCGGGTTGTTCTTGCTGACGGCTTTTGATCTGCTGGTGATCTATCTTACGCAACGCGAATATCGCAACCATAAAGCTCGGTTAAACTGAGCGGCTAATTTTCTTCGGAGTCGTCATTGTCCTTGGCGCTATGGCTGATAATAAGTCCCGACCCTGACGATTTGCCGGCTTTCAACCAGGCGCTGATAAAAGCTTTGGCGTGAATCCGGCGCCAGCATCCTATAAGATGTAGGTTATGAGAATAGATTTGGCTCCAGGCAGGTACATCGCGGCCGTCAGCGGCGGCGTGGATTCCATGGTATTGCTTGACTTGTTAAGTAATTTGCCGAAAGTTGAAATAATCGTCGCCCATTTTGACCACGGCATCAGACCAGATAGCCGGAAGGATGAATCATTCGTGAAGGGCGCAACCGATAAGTATGGATTCGCCTTTGAATCGGCTCGGGCTAGTCTGGGGCCGGCGGCCAGCGAAGAAACGGCCCGCCATGCCCGCTACGATTTTCTGAATGGATTAAGGACTAAATATCGGGCGACCGCCGTAATTACCGCCCACCACCAGGATGATCTCATCGAGACCGCGTTGATCAACCTGCTGCGCGGCACCGGCCGGCGCGGGCTTTACGCCATTTCGGCAAACTCTAAAGTGACGCGGCCGCTGCTAGGCTATCCAAAGCAGGAGATCAAAGACTTCGCCGAAAACAGAGGTATCGAATGGAGGGAAGACCCGACCAACGCCGATGAGAATTATCTGCGTAATTACGTAAGGGTCAATTTGGTGCCGAAACTGACGGTCGCCCAGCGGCGGCAGATTATCTCTGATTTAGATAAAGTCGCAAAAATTGACGGCGTTATCCAGCAGGAATTACAAGACATGGAAGCTGAGCTGATAAGCGATGGTGAGCTGGTAAGATCGCGCTTCGCGGCTTTGCCTCCGGAAGTGGGAAACGAGATATTACTGCGTCATTTCCGGGCGCTTGGCGTCGCTGATATCGATAGACGAACTATCAATCGCATTAATGCCGGCATCCGCACCGGCGGGCATAATCGTACCATTCCGGTAAAGGACGGTTTGAGGCTTAAACTGACCTCCAAAACCGCTCGTTTCGACCGCTAGCCTCTAAGGTGTCCAACAGAGTGATATAATAGGTGGCGTATGGAGAAAAAACCATTCCGCATGGGCGGCCGGCGCGGTGATAGCGGCGGACGCAACCACTTCAAGAACGCCGGATTCGTCGCTCTGCTGATCCTGTTCGGCTTGATCGTCTATGCCGCGGTGAATACCAACAGCGGTCAACTGAAGAACGTGCCGTTCTCTCAGGTAGTAAGCGAAGCTAACAGTGGCAAGATACAGTCCATAACCGTCAAAGGCAATGAGCTGGACATAACTCCGAAAGGAGCCAGTAAAGCTACCGAGAAATCTTTCAAGGAAGACGGCTCCAGCATATACGAACAGGGATTAAAATCAGGCAAAGTAACCCTTTATAATGAGCCGACCAGCGACAGCGGCAACCAGTGGCTGGGCCTGCTGCTGGGCACGGTAGTACCGGTGCTGGTGATCGGGGGACTGCTTATATTCATGTTCAGAAGCGCCCAGGGGCAGGGCAATCAGGCGTTAAGTTTCGGTAAAAGCCGCGCCCGACTATACGGTAACGAGAAAGACAGGATTAATTTCAAAGAAGTCGCCGGCAACGAAGAAGCCAAGCAGGATCTGCAGGAGGTCGTCGAATTTTTGAAATATCCGAAAAAGTTCGAAGGCGTCGGCGCCAAGATCCCGAAGGGTGTTTTACTGGTCGGCCCGCCAGGTACCGGTAAGACCATGCTGGCCAGGGCGGTGGCCGGCGAGGCTAACGCGCCGTTCTTTTCGATAAGCGGTTCGGAGTTCGTGGAAATGTTCGTGGGCGTCGGCGCCAGCCGGGTGCGCGACTTATTCAATAAGGCCAAGAAAAACGCGCCGTGCATCATCTTCATCGATGAGATAGACGCCGTGGGAAGACGTCGCGGTTCCGGCATGGGTGGTGGGCACGACGAGCGCGAACAGACGCTTAACCAGATATTGGTCGAGATGGACGGCTTCGAACAAGGCCAGAACGTCATCGTGCTGGCGGCCACCAACCGGTCGGACGTGCTGGATCCGGCGCTGCTGCGCCCGGGGCGCTTTGACCGGCGGGTGAATATAGATTTGCCGGACCGCAAGGACCGCGAAGCGATTTTGAAAGTGCACTTCAACGAAAAGCCGGTCAGTAAAGACGTGGACCTAGACTCTTTGGCGGCAAAGACCGCCGGCAGCTCCGGAGCGGATCTTGCTAACATAGCCAACGAAGCGGCGATATTGGCCGCCCGGCACAACCGTAAAGTCATCGAGAACGAAGACGTGGTAAACGCGTTCGAAAAGGTCGCCATAGGTCCCGAGCGCAAGAGCAAGGTCATGAGCGAAAAGGAGAAGGAACTGACGGCTTATCATGAAGGCGGCCACGCGGTCGTCGGGCATGTGCTGCCCGACAGCGACATGGTCCATAAGGTGACGATAATCCCGCGCGGCGGCACCGGCGGCGTGACCTGGTTCATCCCGCCCGAAGATAAGAGCTATCACAGCATCATCGAATATAAAGACGTACTAGCGCGGATGCTGGGCGGGCGTATAGCCGAAGAGCAGATTTACGGACACGACCGGGTAACCACCGGCGCCGGCAGTGACCTGCAAAAGGCCGCCGAACTGGCGCGTGATATGGTCGTCAACCAAGGAATGGGTAAGAAATTGCGTGACCAGGTGTTCCACGTCGAAGAGGGGATGATGCTGGAGCGGATGGTGCACGAACGACAATATTCGGACGAAACCGCCAAAGTCATCGATGATGAAGTCGAGGCGCTCATCACTGAAGCCGCCAACCGGGCCAGGGCGGTCATCAAAGCCAACATGAAGAAGCTTGAAGATCTGAAAGACGCCCTACTGGAGAAAGAGACCGTAGAGGCCGCCGAGGTCGCTAAGCTCCTGCAAGGTTCGCACATGCCCGAGGCCGCCAACCTCTATTAACCCAGATAAATCACAACAAATTAAATACAAGCGCAATGCTAGAATATCTATATGGCGATTGAGAGGATCATAAACACCGCCGGTCCGGCTGACGACCCGGCGGAAGAAGAATTAGAGCAGACGCTTAGGCCTCGCGATTTCAAAAGCTATGTCGGACAGGAACGGTTGAAGAAAAATCTGATGCTGGCGATCACCGCCGCCAAGAAACGCGATGAGCCGATAGACCACGTGCTGCTTTACGGTCCGCCGGGATTAGGCAAAACCACCATGGCCACCGTCATCGCCAATGAGATGGGCGCCCAGATCCGAGTGACCAGCGGTCCAGCCATCGAACGGGCCGGCGACCTGGCCAGCTTACTGACCAACCTTCAGGACGGCGATATATTATTCATCGACGAGATCCATCGCCTGCACCGTGTGGTAGAAGAGGTCTTATACAGCGCCATGGAAGATTTCAAACTGGATATCATGTTGGGCAAAGGCCCCAGCGCCCGCAGTCTACGGCTGGATCTGCCTAAATTCACGATTATCGGCGCCACTACCCGGACCGGCGCTTTAGCGGCGCCGCTGCGCGACCGCTTCGGCATGATCCACCGGCTGGAGTTTTACGAGCCGGACGAGATCAAAAAGATCATCAAGCGCGCCGCTGGGATATTGAACGCGCCGATCGACGACGAAGCCTCGGCTCTGCTGGCCGGCCGCGCCCGGCTGACGCCGCGCATCGCCAACCGATTATTAAAGCGCGTACGCGATTACGCTGACGTTAACGGCGACGGTATCATCGACGCCAAGATAGCCACCGAAGCCTTAGGACTATTGGAAATCGACTCGTTAGGCCTGGATCCGGCCGACCGCGGCTTGTTAGTAGCCATCATGGAGCACCATAACGGCGGCCCGGTTGGCGTCGAGACTCTGGCGGCCCTGACCGCCGAGGAACGTACGACTATCGAGGACTTCTATGAGCCTTACCTGATGCAGATCGGTCTTTTGGAACGCACGCCGCGCGGCCGCAAAGTAACGGTCAGGGCCTGGGAACACCTGGGCAAAAAACCGGTCAGTTCGCAGTCTTCCCTGATATAATCTAGATTAATGGCAGAAACACAGGCTCCGGCGACACCGCCGCCACTGCAGGGAGTTTCCAAATACCATAACCAGGATATGCTGGAGCCGGGCGAGTGCGTGCTTAAAGTCGTCCGCCGTTCAGTGATCGGACTAGTAGCTATTTACCTTACGGCTATAATCGCGGTGGCGGCTATCGTATCCTTGGTGATAGTCATCTCGCCCAGCACTTTTGAAACCTCTGGCAGCAATGACTCAGGCTCGCTAAGCGCTATTTTTGGCGTCTCGGCTGTCTTGCTGGCCTTGATTTTATTCACGGTGACCCACATATATCGTCAGAGCAAATTGCTGGTAACCGACCGTAGTTTGGTCCAGATAATGCAAAAGACCCTGTTCATCAGGAAGGTATCGCGGCTTAGCATGTCCAACGTGGAAGACGTCAGCGAAGAGCAAAGAGGTATACTGGCGAGCATATTCAACTACGGGACACTGACGGTGCAGACCGCCGGAACCATGGAAAACTTCATCTTTACTTTATGCCCAAGCCCGGCTGCCTTGGCCGACCGGATAATCGAAGCCCGCGAAGCCTATGCCAAGGCGCTGCAGGAAGACGAAGAAAAACAGAATACTTAACAAGTTAAGTATTATTTGGACGGTTCTTGGAACGGATTGGTGCGCGATTGCTCGAACAGACTATGCACATCGGTGTTGTTATTCTCTAGGTTCTGGATCTGGTCGATGGTATTGGCGTCGATATGAGGCACCGAACTGGTCACCTTGTTCTGCTGATCAAGCGACGGTTCGGCGTTGGCTAATGAATTGATCCTTATTACCACGAAAACGTAAACCAGCAGCACCAGCAACACCGCGCCGAATACGGCGTGGCCGCCATATTTGGAATAAAGCTTGCGGGCGGCAGGCACTAGGTTGAACGATTTAAGGTTTATCTCTTTACTCATGGCTTTATGAATATGTTAATTTTGAGTACGAAGGTGAAACCGGAACCAAGAACACTATTGCCGATGCCGGACGGTGTTATGTCGACTTCCGTTATCTGGGCGGTGTGGCGGTTGTTCTCTATCCGATCAAGGAAGTCCAGCATCTTGGCGTAGGTCAGCTGTTTGTCAGCCGGCGCGGTGGACATGGACTCCGGGGTGATGGTCAGCTCCAGGCTATAAAGCCCGGGTATGCCGGTTACCGGCTTGGCCTGGCTTATCGCCGATTTAGCGGAGTTGCTGGAAGTCGCGTCCGTGGTGGTCGTGGTAGTCGAAGTAGTCGTGGTGGTCAGGCCGAGCGTGCTGATAGGAAAAGTGATACTTTGGATGGAGATGCCGGCCTCGGACGCCAGCTGGTTTATCTCGATGATGTCTTCGGCCTGGTTCTTATCGGCCGGGATAACCGTTTTGGCGACGTCCTTGAAGTAGGCGTATTTCTGGACCTGTTTCTTGGCTTTTTCTAGATTGGTCAGCTGGGTATCGGCCGTCTGGCTTTTGACCTTGAGATCGACCATGCTGTTGCTCTTGCTCTTAAGCAAAGACATTCCGACCACTAATGTGGCGATAAAACCCACGACCGCCAAAGCGATGGCGGCCAGCAGCATGATGCGGATAGACTTGCTGTTGAAGTTAAACTTGAACTTTGCCTTCTTAACATCTGCCCCTTTCTGGGTTATCGGCTTAGGCGGGACGTCCGGCTTTTCCTGGTTCATGGTGTACCGCCCTTCGGCACGCTTAGGAATTTGGTCTTGACTTCGTTGGAGAACAAGGCTTTGAAAGTCGCGCTGCATGGGTAATTAGGCACGTTGGAACTGCAGTCTACGCTCAATACGTCCACTTTCGAGAACAGACCGTTCTTCGGGTCGCTTAAGTTAGCGGCGATCTGGGCCGCCGAGCTATAACCGGAAGCGTTGGCGCTGAGATCCAGCGAGCCGGTGACTTTGTTTAGGCTAAGCGAACCTAACACGGTGCCCTGGGGCATCAGTTGGCCAATGGACTTGATGATGTCCGAGAAGCGGATCTCACTGCTTAAAACCTGGTTGATGACCCGGATATCACCGGTAATCTCTTTGGCGTCTGTTTGTACCTGGGCCAGGTTCTGGGCCTTGAGCTGCTGATTGGTGACATTAAGGTTGCGCTGTAACCCCTTTTCCTGCTGATTGATGTAAACCCAGCCTCCAAATACTATGACGATCAGCCCGGCGATGGCCGCCAATACGCCGATCAGCCATACCCTGAGAGTGGTGTTCTGGCGGCCGAAACGGATGGCGTCGGCGCGGCTGGGCGGGAGCAGGTTTATCACGAGTTTACCTCCTGCGGATCCAATATGGCTTCGCCGGCGGCGGTGATGTACATAGACCGGTCGGGTTCATCAGGCATCTTAAGGCTGCCGAAAGAAATTTCCTGCCAGGGTTCCAGGTTGCTGGTCGGCAGTCGCAGCTGCTTGGAAAGATATTGGTTGAAACCGGGCATGACCGCGCCGCCGCCGACGGTTACCACCCTAGTAATTTTCTTACCGCTCTTATCGGTGCGTTCGCTATAGAAGCGGTTGGATTTTTGGATCTCGCGGATAAGCGTGTCTACCTGCGGCTTGATAGCATCGATGATACGCTGCTGCTTGTCCGAAAAAGCGATGCCGACTTCATTCTTAAGTTTGGCCGCCTGTTCCATCGACATTTTCATCGATTTTGAAATCAGACTGGTGAAAGTATCGCCGCCGCCATTCACGGTACTGGATACCAGCAAAGTCTTGTCATAAATGGCGATGTCGGTCGCGACCGAGCCGAGATCGACGAGCATCGACGGCTCCGAGCTGGTGTCACCGGTAATCTTAAGCAGCCGGGCGCTGGCCTTGATGCTCGGTTCAAAAGCTACCGGCTCCAGGTCCAGCGACTGCAGTAGCTCCAGATAGCTGTCGACTATCTTACGCGAGGCCGCTACCAGTAGTAACTCCATGTTTTTGTCGTCTTGGAATGAAACTTCATAATCGATGTAAAGATTATCGATGGGAATCGGAATATACTGCTCGGCCTCCAGCCGTACGGCTTCTTTCAGATCCTCGCGGTTCATCAGCGGGACCTGCATCGGCCGGCTGAAAGTGTAGGTGGTGGGCAGGGTACAGGCTACGCGCCGGGTATCGATTGTACCGATTAGATTTTGTTCGAACAGCTGGTGCACGGCGTTGGCCACCGCTTCGTAGTCGGTGATTATCCCGTTCTGGATGGCGCCGGCGTCGAAGCTGGCCATACCGTAGCCGCTGATGACCGGTTTTGTCCCGTTGTCTTTGTGGACTTGCATAGCCTTTATATTGGAGTGGCCGATGTCCAAACCGAAGAGCGGTTCGTCCCTATAGAATTTTACGGTGCCCATGGTTTTTTATTTATGCTTATTCCTTCCTAGAGTATATCAAGCCTTAATCTGTTATGACAGTTTGGATTACAGACGGCGGTAGCGGGTGGCGTGCCACGATAGGTTTATCGGAACCTTAGTTGAATCGAAGGTGGTGTCTAATTTAAGGTCAAAAGGCGTACCGGGGTTGGTGGCGATGTAAATATTCTTGCCGGACAGACCACCTAGCGCCGGGCTGCTGCTGAACTTAGTTTTATCCAAGCAGACGCCGTTGTTCGCCAAGAAGTACATGGCCGCCGCGCTGGTGTTGGCGGTGTTACCCAGGTATATGGCGCCGCCATACGGGCAGACGCTGGTCTTGGATGAAGGATCAGCCCCGTAAACGATCAAGATGATCGGTCCGCTGCCGCTGGCCGTGGTTATACCGTTAAAATTCACCGAACCTTCCACGAATATATATCTCGTCGTGCTGGTCGGGTTGTAGAAAGTTGGGGTACAGCCGCTGGCGGCGCACAGATTGGCGCGGATGTGTACATTGTCGGTGATGTTGTATTGGCCGCTGCCAAGGTCGAGGTCGCCTAAGGTCCCACAAGTCGTGCTGGTATTACTGCCGCTATCCGGATAATGGGTCTTTTTGCTGTTTAGCGTAGATGGGATCTGCCTAGGCGATGTGCCGGTAGTCCAGTCATTGCAGCTGCCGGCATTGGTGTAAGAACTATCCATGTACTGTGACCACGGTATGTAAGTGGACTGAACTTTGCTGATAGTGTTTTGGTTGGCCGAGACGTCGAAATTGCTGTTGCTAGTGTTCCCCGGCGGGCTGATGCAGTTGTTGTAGGCCAGGATAAGCTTGGTCTTGGTCTGACCAGGAGTGGTAAATGATGAAGGTTTGACCAGATTGCCGGTACCGCCGATGGAGCAGTTGGACGCGCCAGTATTCTTACCACCGACAGTTACATTCTCGGCTACCAGATTGGTAGTGTTCTTATTCATATTTATATATCCGTTCACATATAAATCTTTGGCGTAGATGTTCTTAACGCCGCTTTGAATCTCGATGATGTTGCGGCTGAGTATGCCTGTCACGCCGACCAAATCGGAGGTGCGCTGGGTCACTACTTCTATTTTGCGGATATAACTGGCGGTCGCGGCTGTCTTTGGCGAATAAACCTTGCCGGTAGAAGTGATAATCTTCTCATTCCCGGCCGAACCAGCGACTACCGTCGTCGAGAACGTCGCCTTATAAAGGTTGTTGGACAATACCGTGACTTCCGAACCCCCGGTGCCGGTATAGCTGGCGTTCGGATCGTTATTTAGATAACCGATAGCGGCATCGGCGCCGGATTCGGCGGCGTATTGTGATTCTAGCGTCAGCACCCGGTTGCGGCTCCGGGAAACGTTGGACGTGGCATAGACGATCAGCGCCGACACCAGCGTCGAGATGAATAAGGTGACAATCAGGATGGTTATTATCACCGCGCCGTTATCGTCCGAAGGTTTTTTGAGACGTCTCATGAGTTCCTTAAAGCTATCCTTATCACGGTGCTGTTACTGACCGGGTTGGTGGAGGAATAGGCCGGTTTCTTTGATAGGTTTATCGTAAACTCCAGCACTTCCACGGCCGGAAAATCCGGTCCGGCGTATTGTCCGGTGTTGGGATCCGTGATCGATGTGAAGTCGATCAGATTGCCGGTGCGCGAAAAGTATCTCGTACTTACGGAGCCGACATTGCCGGCTATCACCCTATCCGCCGGACAGGCGGTGGTGGCGGCGGCCGGAGGGCAGGATGTCTTTAACTTGTCGCTGGCGGCCGATGGATTCACAAGAGTGCGCATCATAAGGTTCTTATTCGTACCGTCCATATATAGGATGAACTCATCTTCGTACGGACTGGTGCCGTTCATTATGTAATTGTTACTGCTGTCGAGGCTGAAACGTCTGAAGTAAACCAGTGGCGTAGACGTGCCGCTGCTGCCGACGGATACGGTACTGGGTATGGCGTGGATAGGCAGCCAGAAATGACCGCCCGGCGTGTTTGGGTCCGGCGTCATGGCGTTAGAATCGCTAATACTGTTCTGGATGATTAATCCGGACGACGTGCCGATGAATTCGCGCAGCGTATCGCTGGCATTGAACCTGGTCACCAAGGTATCATTGTCGGCCTCTTGGATCGCTGATGTGCGCCACAGGTCGAAAGTGAACAGCATGACGATCAACGTCAGGATACTGGTGAGGATAATTACCACCAACAGCTCGGCGATCGTGAAACCCGATTGATCCTGCCCGCCGGTTCTCATAATTGCCCGATTCCGTTACGGGTGATCAGCATCCGAAGTTCCAACGAAGTGGCGTTACTGTTAGGCCGGCTGACGTTTATATCAATCACCTTGCTGTCCGGGACGCCCTGCAGAGGGTCGGTATTTGGCAGGCTGCTGGTCTGGGTGACGGTCAGATTAGGTGTATATTGGTAAATCGCCGAACCGCCGTTCTCACCGTAAAAAGTATTGTTCGGATAACAATTGTTGGCGCCGGTGACGATATCGTAATCCAGCGCCCGGTCGATTTCGGGACAGGCGCTTAACACGGCATAGATGTCGTTATATTGCCGGGCTCGGGCGTAGTCGGTATTAAGCGCCCGGAAAGCGGTATAAGTCGATGCCACTATCATCGGAAAGACCACGCAGGCGGTGGCGATTTCCACGATGGTAAAACCTTTTTGATTATCTTTCAGCCGGAAAAGCTTCATGCTTATGATTTATTATAACTGTTATCGAAAATAAAAACCCCGGCCGATGCCGGGATTTTTACCTAAGAGTATTTAACTTTAGTTATTTGACTGGACTGAGAATGTACCACCGCCCTCGAGGTCGGCTGTCAGCGTGTAATTGGTACAATCGCCACCGGCTCCGTTGTCACAGCCGCTCGGGGTCACGACGTAACCGTAACAGCTGGCAGTCGCGGCGCCGCAAAGCTGCTGCGATGCAGCGTTCTTAGGATCGGCGAAAGCTGCCGGGTCCAGACCCTTGAAGTTGGTCTGGCGGAAGCCGCCGGCCGAGGCGTCATTAGCTTGGGTAAGTGTCGGATACTTAGCGTTATCCGCCCAGTAAGCTTCCAAGTGTCCTTGGATAGCCTTGATGTCGGTCTTGCGCTCGGTATCGCGAGCTTTCTGCTGGATTCCGTTATAAGTCACGATGACCAGCGCGGCCAAGATACCGATGACGACGATGACAATCAGAAGTTCGACGATGGTAAAACCATCTCTGTCGGCTTCCAGGCGCTGCTTTAGGTTTTTAAATGAAGTCATTGAAGACCCACCCTTCTTTAATTTACTTTTTAAATATTTTTATGCTGAACAGAAGCTGTTCTATGCCACTGATTATAAACGTAAGCTTTATCTTGTCAACAACAGTGGGCTTAACCTGTGGACTTCTTTATCCACCGATGTTTTTGGACAGCGAGGCTATCGGACCCATGACGGAGGCCGCGATTAAGCCTACGAAGCTGCCCAGAACGATTATCATGACCGGTTCAATTATGCTGGCCATACCGTCGATCACCGCGTCCACTTCTTCTTCGTAGAAATCCGCCACTTCGACGAGAACGACATCGATCTTGCCAGTCTCTTCGCCGACCATCATCATCTGGCCGACGATCGGCGGGAAGAACCTGGCGCCCAGCAACTCTTTGCCCAGTGGCTGGCCGTTCTTAACCTGTTTGGATATTTCCACCAGCTCCCTTTGGATCACGCTGTTACCTACAGCCTTGCCGGTGACTTCCAGGGCGTCCAGTACGCTGACGCCGGAGCCCATCAGCGACGAGAATGTCCTGGAAAAGCGGGCGATAGCCACCTTAGCCATGATATTGCCGATAATCGGGGTCCTCAGCAGTAGCATGTGCCAGCGGTAGCGTCCCTTTTCCGTCTTTATATACCGCCGGAAGTTTATGACCAGGATCATTAGGATGATGATGGCGAAGATGGCGTTGGGCAGGACCTTGATGACCGGGATTTTATTGAGCAGAGGGATGGCGCCCATGATGCTGTGCCCGACCAGGAAGTTGCTGACTCCCAGCAGGGCGCGGGTATAGACCGGTAGCTTGGCGTTAGGCCCTCCCAGATCGGTGAATATCTTTCCGATCTTAGGCAATATGAATAACATGATGCCGAAGAAGGCGATGATCGTGATGGTCAAAATGACGATGGGGTAAGCCATAGCCGAGTGGATTTTCTTACGGATGGTGGCGTCTTTCTCCACTTGGGCGGCCAGGCGTTTTCCAATCTCGTCCAGGATTCCGCCGGCTTCGCCGGCCCGGACCATATTCACGTATACCTCACTGAAGACATTAGGATATTTGGCCATGCTGTCGGCCAGCGGAGCGCCGCTTTCCACGTCTTTATTTACACCGGTGATTACTTTTTTGAAATAAGGATTCTCCATCTGGCTGGCCAGGGTGCTAAGGGCCCGTGGCAGTGGTACTCCGGCGCTGATCATGGTCGAAAGTTCGCGGGTGAAGATTACCAGATCTTTTAATTTCACCTTACCGCCGCCGAAACTCTTCTTTAAACCGCCGGACTTCACTTCTTTGACGCTTAGCGGCTTGTGCCCGGCGTCGCGAAGGTTTTTGACCGCTTCATCGCGAGTGGGCGCGGTGATGGTGCCGCTGATGTGCTGCCCGTGGGCATTGACTGCGCTGTAAGTAAAATCCGCCATTATCGCTCCGTGGTCACCCTCATTATTTCTTCAAGCGTCGTTTGGCCCTGCAGCGCTTTGACCAGACCGTCCGTCTGCATGTTGATCATGCCTTCTTGGGTAGCTATCTCGCTGATCTCTTCGTTGGACGCGCCTTTGATGATCAGTTTCTGGATTTCCGGGCTGACGTTCAATACTTCATAAATGCCGATGCGGCCGCGGAAAGACGCCGCGCCGGCCTGGCCTTTCATACGCCACAGCTTGTTGATGCCGGTCTGGCTGGTAGATGGTTCGGCGTTGGCCACGACTTTCTCGCTGTTCATCACCAGCTCCATATTGGACTTGATATATTGCATCTCCAGCTCGTGGATGCGGGCGATATCTTCCGGCTTTTCCAGATGGAAAGCCGTTTGGATGCGCTTGGCGGTGGCTTCATCGGGGTGGAATATCTCGGTGCTTTCCGGCACCAGTTTGCGTACCAGACGCTGGGCGACTACCGCCCGGACGGTACTGGCGATCAGAAATGGCTCGATGCCCATATCGAGCAGGCGGGGAAGGGTAGTGGCGGCATTGTTGGTGTGCAAAGTAGAGAAAACCAGGTGGCCGGTCAGAGCCGCCTGGACCGCCAGGTTGGCGGTCTCGCTGTCGCGGATCTCGCCGACCATGATGATATTCGGGTCCTGGCGCAGCAGGGCCCGCAGCCCGTTGGCGAAGGTCATGCCGGCTATCGGGTTGACCTGCACCTGGTTGACGCCTGGAATCTTATATTCCACGGGATCTTCCACGGTACTGATGTTCACGGATGGCTGGTTGAGCCGGCTTAAGATACTGAACAGGCTGGTACTTTTACCGGAACCGGTCGGACCGGTGAAAAGGATCAGCCCGTTGGGCATCGTCAAAGACATTTCCAGGGTTTCCAGATTTTTACCCCAGAATCCCAGCTCTTTCAGCGTCGAAGCCTGCGACGATTCGTCCAAGATACGCATCACCACTTTTTCGCCGTCGACTATCGGCAGAGTGCTGACACGCAAGGCGTATTCGCCGGAACCCAGTGTCACCTTGAAGCGGCCGTCCTGCGGCGCCCGACGTTCATCGATTTTCAGATTGGAAAGGATCTTTATACGACTGACCAGCGCGGCGATGATCTTCTTGGGGAGGCGGTTGGTCTCGCGCAACTGGCCGTCGATCCGGTAACGGATCGACACGTAATCCTCGCGCGGTTCGATATGGATGTCGCTGGCGCCCTGCTTGATGGCGTATTCGATTATCAGGTTGACGGTCTTGGCGACCGGACTGTCTTCGGCGACGTCGGCTTCGGATACCTCCTCGTCGGTCGGACCGGTACTGTCGTTTTCGGATATGACTTCCGTCAGTTCATTCCCGATATTATTTCGGTACTGATCAAGAGCCGCCAAGATATTGGTGCGGGTGGCTATAAAAACCTTGATGTTGCTGCCCAGCTGCTTTTGTAAAAAGCTGAAGGCCTGGACATCGTCCGGGTCTTCCATGGCCAGCATCCGGGTTCCATTGGGCTGGATATCAAACAGAACGGCATTGTACTGCCGGGCGATATGTTCGGGGATAAGCCCAAAGACCTCCTTTTTGAGATTCTTAGGAATCAGCTCGACGAAAGGCACGTCGATCTTGGCGGCATAAAGTCTCGTGAGGTCGGCTTCCGGGACCAGGGCGTCTTTGACCACCAGGTCCTGCAGCGGTTTCTTCTCTGTTTTCTGCTGTTCGAGCAGCGTTTTGATCTGCTCGTCAGTGACTTTATGGCTATCCTTGAGCAATCCGATAACCAGCGCGTCGCTAATACGCATACGCTTATTGTACCTTAGCCGCTCCAGTCGCAGCACCATAAAACCTTAATGACCATAAGCGTACAAAAGTATTTTATCAACCAGTTGGTTGAATGATTAATATTTACCCGAATTAACTTAAGGAATTTATATAACGATCAGACTGGTATAATATAAGTAGCAAATTTATCTTATTGGAGGTGTACATGGCGGACAAAAAATCCAGCGCCGCTCCAGCGGCGCAGAACAGCGGTAAGATCCAGGCTTTGGACCTGGCGCTGGCCCAGATAGAAAAACAGTTTGGCAAAGGTTCGATAATGCGGCTGGGCGAAGCCCACGCCGTAAACGTGGAAACTATCCCGACCGGTTCGATCAGTCTTGATCTGGCGTTGGGCGGCGGTATTCCCAAAGGCCGTATCGTAGAGATCTACGGTCCGGAAAGCTCCGGAAAAACCACGGTCTGCTTACACGCCGTCGCCGAAGTCCAGAAAGCCGGCGGCACGGCGGCTTACATAGACGCCGAACATGCCCTGGATCCGGCTTACGCTAAGCGCCTGGGCGTCGATACCGACAAATTGCTTATCAGTCAGCCGGACAGCGGCGAACAAGCTTTGGAAATCCTGGAGACATTGGTCCGGTCCAACGCCGTTGACATCGTCGTAATCGATTCCGTGGCCGCGCTTGTGCCTCAAGCCGAAATCGAGGGCGACATGGGTGATGCCCAGATGGGATTGCAGGCCCGGCTGATGAGCCAGGCCATGCGCAAGCTGACCGGCGTCATCAACCGGTCTAAGACGACCGTCATTTTCGTCAACCAGTTGCGCATGAAAATCGGAGTGATGTTCGGTAATCCGGAAACCACCACCGGCGGTAACGCGCTGAAGTTCTACGCCAGCGTCCGTATGGATATCCGGCGCGTCAGCCAGATCAAGCAAGGCGATACCGTCATCGGTAATCACGTGCGCGTCAAAGTCGTCAAGAACAAGGTGGCGCCGCCGTTCCGCGAAGCCGAGTTCGACATCATGTACAACCAGGGCATCAGCCGCGAAGGCGACGTCATAGACCTGGCCGTTCAGAATGAAGTCGTGGCTAAGTCCGGCGCCTGGTACACCTACAAAGGCGAGAATATCGCCCAGGGCCGCGAAGCCGCCAAGCAGTATCTGCACGACAACCCCAAAGTCTTCGACGAAATTGCCCGGGCGACGGTCGAAGCCGCTCAGACCGAGTAGAATATATTCATGACCGCGGTTAACCATGCAGTAACCGGTGCTGTTATAGCTGCTGTAATTAAACAGCCCATACTAGCTTTACCTTTAGCTTTTTTGTCCCACTTTGCCTGTGACATGCTGCCGCATTTTGGATATAAGGATAATGTTGATTTTGGCACTGCTCTTAAGCACCGGCTTACTAAATATGTAGTAGCAATCGACCCTATTTTATTTATAGGGCTGCTGATTCTTCTTTGGCATTATTCTGCTGGTTTCTGGGTCTATGCCGCGGCCTTTGTAGCGATAACTCCCGATTTTGAATGGGCGCTGGCATATTACGGGTATGAACGCCGCGGTAAAAAGGCTTGGCGTAGTATCTTTGCTGAGTTTCACAGCAATATACAAAAATACGAAAGAGTTTGGGGCGTTTTTATTGAATTAGCTTGGTATGGTGGGGGAATGTGGCTGTTAAGCGCTCTTTTGAGATGAAAATCACTTCCATAAAGCAGCAGGTCAAGAATCCGGGGCGGGTCAGTATTTTCGTGGATGGCAAATACGAGTTCTCATTAAGCCTGGACGAGCTGGTCAAATATAAACTCAAAAATAATGCCGAGCTGGATGAGAACGACATCAAAAGATATAAGAAGATCAGCGCCGACGGCAAGCTGCGGGCCAGGGCGCTGGAGTGGCTGCTCAACCGGCCACATAGCGAACGCGAGTTCCGCGACTATCTATATAGGAAAAAAATCGAACCCGAGCAGATCCAGAGTTTGGTCGATGAGTTCACCGAAAAAGGATATCTGGATAACGCCAAATTCGCCGTCTGGTTCACGGAGCTACAAAGCCGCCGCGGCAAAAGCGACCGGGCTATCCGAGCCGAGCTATTTAAAAAGGGAATCGGGCGCGAATCGGTTGACGAATCGATCGAAGATAGCGCCGGTGACGAGACCGAACGGCTCCAGGAGCTGATTAAAAAGAAAGCCTCTCTTAGCAGATACAGGAACGATCCGCAGAAGTTCATGCGGTACCTGGTGGGTAAAGGTTTCAGCTGGCAGCTGGTGAAAGAACAGCTAGCGGCGGACAAGTCCGACGAAAATACTTAACAAGTCAAGTATTTAAGCGGAGACCGCCGCGCCGGCCAGCTCGTCGGCCGTGGAGTGGACTTCACTGTCACGGACGAGGATGTATTTATCGGTGACTTCTAATATCTGGGTCCGGTCGATTATCAGGGTGTCGTCAGAAGCAAAAATCTTTCGGAGCGGCCTGGCGACGTATAGTTTCTGGACGAACATGCCGTCGTTGTAGCTGTAGTCGTTGACCTTGCCGATTTTTTGCCTCTTAGTCCGTACCTGCTTGTCTATCAGTTCGAAATTTATATCCAGGATTTCTTTGTGGCGCACCAAATCATCGGGATTACTCAGATCATCTTCGTCGTTAACCGCGATGCCCTTTACCAGCACCTCGCGGACATCATCGGATAAAAGCACCCGGACCTGGTTACCGTTGGACTTACACCACCAGCCGATAATCTTCAGGTTATGTGGATTGATCACCGGCTGCTCGGCGATAGCGATCTGCTCTCCGGAGCGCAAGCTCATTACCGGCCGGTTAAGCAGGGACTTGCTAAGCATCAACATCTTAGTCTCAGTATATCGTCATGCCGGTTTTATTAACACCAGCACTTTCTGTGGTAATCAGGCGGATTATAATTGATGCCAATGAAGAAATATTTTATAACATTATTTCTTATGCTTGGAGTGACGATCGGGTTGGATAAGCCGGCGTTTTCGGCTTCGCCGCCGCCCATGGATTCGCCGCCAACCCTGGCCTTCGCGGAAATAAAAGTAACCGGTGACGAATTCGTCGTCCTGAAAAATAACACCGGTAAAGACATCGCTGACCTGAGCGGCTACTGGCTAGACGGTTATAACAGCAACCAGCCTCTGGGGCCGGGGGTTACCAACACGACACAGCAGCTGCCGGCCGTAAAACTGGCTAGCGGGCAGACGATACTGTTAAGCTCCAGCGGCATGTCGACCTGCGGAGCGGCCGTTACCGCTAAGCTGTCTGTCGGCCTGACCGACGGGGGCGGATTCCTGCAAATAATCCAGACGGCCCAGTCATCATTAGGAGTTGCGAAGTTCCCGGTGGACTACCTATCGTGGAGCTCCGGAGCCGACAACATAATCGCCAACTTACCGTCCGCCACCAAAGATCCCAGGGCGGTTTACTACCGCTATGTCACGGCGTTGGGTTACGGCTGGCAATTGGCGGATATGGATCCCGCTAACAATTGCCAGCTGAATGTCGCTAACGCTGCCGGTCAGATCAACACTAGTCTGCAGATAACGAACGCTAATGTGCCAAGCGTAAAAGGGATATCCACCATGGCGGACCAAACGGTGACTTTGCCGGCCTCCGATATCGGTTTGGCGGCGCCGCAAATTTCCGAGGTGTTACCTAACCCAGCGCCGCCGCAGACCGACGCCGATGATGAATTCATCGAATTATATAACCCCAACGACAAGGATTTCGACCTTAGCGGCTTTATCCTGCGATCCGGCACCACTACGATTCATAAATATACGATACCGGACGGTACCAGGATCGCCGCTAAGCAATTCCTGGCTTTCTTTTCGACCGATACCGGCCTCAGTCTGGGCAACGGGAGCGGTCAGGCGGCCTTATTGGATCCCGCCGGCAATGTGCTGAGCCAGACCGATGAATACGGCACCGCCAAAGACGGTTATTCCTGGGTCAGCGCCGACGGATTATGGCAATGGACCCTGACGCCTACCCCTAACCAGATAAATAAGATAACGTCACCGGCCGATAAGACAACCGCGAAATCATCTGGCGGTTCGAAGAAAAGCACATCACCGAAATCCGTTACCAGCGGCGCCGCGTCTCCGGGTTCCAGCGGCGGTGGCGGAAGCATAGTGCCGCGGCTGCACCCGGCGATACTTGCGGGCGTGGGCAGCTTGGCCGTAGTATATGCGCTGTATGAGTACCGACATGATTTGGCAAACCAGCTCTACAAGCTCAGGCGATACCGAGAGACTCGGCGAATCGCTGGGTAGGTTACTTAGGGGTGGGGAGGTCATAGAGCTGCGCTCGGATCTGGGCGGCGGCAAAACGACATTCGTCCGTGGCTTGGCCCGCGGCGCCGGCAGCGATAACGACGTCGCCAGCCCGACATTCACCCTTAACCGCCAGTACAAGACCAAAGATTTCAACATCAGCCACTTTGACTTTTACCGTTTGGACGATCCGGGGATCATGTCCGACCAGCTGGCCGAATCGCTCGGTAGCGGGGATGTGGTAGTCGTGGAATGGGCGGACCTGGTCAAAGACGTGCTGCCGCCAGAGCGTCTGAGCGTTGAACTGACACCATCGCTGCGCTCAACCGATACGCGGGACATAATTATCAGCTACCCGCCTAGCATGACCGGCCTGATTACTAAGCTTAAGACCGATTGGCAGGTCAGTGAGCCATGAAGACCCTAGCGCTCAGGACGGATAAACCCGAAGCCGAACTTTATATATACGACGGACGTAGTTTATTGGCGGGACTGAAGTGGCAGGCGCATCTCCAGCTCGCCGAAACGCTTAATTCCAAAGTCGATGAAATACTTAACAAGTCAAGCATTTCCTATAAAGACATAGATGGGATAGCCGTTTATAAAGGACCGGGCAGTTTCACGGGATTGCGGATAGGTATGAGCGTGGCCAACGCGCTGGCCTATTCTCTGGGCATACCGATCGTGAGCCTGAGCGGTGATCATTGGCTGGAAAACGCTATAAAAAAACTTGGCCGAGGCTATAACGACAAAGTCTCGGTTCCCGAATATGGCGCTCCGCCCCGGGTTACTAAACCGCGTAAATAGTGATATCATTTAACTGGATTTTGATACAAGTTTTGGGATAAATCCGACCTAACTTTTTTACTAAAATATCTGAAAACCCTAAACTGTTTCATCCTCGAGCTAAAGAAGTGATAGTGAACGCTAAAGGGTGACGCAGGACAAAGGTCTTCTTTAAGAGGAGGACGTATGGAAATAGTACTACCTATTGTGCTGGCAATAGTCGGCCTTGGCGTGGGCGGCGGCGGTGTCTACACCTATAACAAACAGAGTTCCGGCAGAGCTGCCGAGGACGCCAAAAAAGAATTGGCCAAAGCCAAAAAAGAAGCGGCGGAGACCACCCGTAAGGCCGAAGAGGACGCAGCTAGGCGTATAGAAGAAGTGCGCAAGGACGAGCAGAAACGACGCAACGAGTTAAAAGACGTTGAACAGCGTTTATTGTCGCGTGAGGAATCTTTGGATAAGAAGCTCGACGAACTGGATAAGCGCTCAGAAAAATTGCGCGCGTCCGAGGGCGAGGTGGAGGAGCTCAAGAACGAGATCCGGGCCATCCGCACCAAACAGCAGGACAAACTGGAAAAAATCGCCAAACTGTCCAAAGCCGATGCCACGGAAAAGCTGATGCAGATGACCGAGCGCGATATCAAGAACGACTTGCTCGGACTTATATCAAAAGCCCAGAACGAAGCCCGCGAGAACGCCGAGGAGCAGGCGGCTTTGATACTGACTACCACTATGGAGCGGATGGCCAGCGAAGTCACCGCCGAACGGACCGTCACCGCCATTAAGCTGGAGGACGAAGAGATGAAGGGCCGCATCATCGGCAAGGAAGGCCGTAACATCCAGGCCCTGCAGCGGGCGACCGGCGTCGACATCCTGGTCGACGAAACACCCGGGATGATCGTGCTTTCCAGCTTCGACCCGGTGCGCCGTGAAGTCGCCCGTCAGGCCATGGAAATGCTTCTAAAAGACGGCCGCGTGCATCCGGGCCGCATCGAAGAGGTCGTAGAAAAAGCTCAGAAGCAGGTTCAAAAAGACGTCGTCAGGGCGGGTGAGGACGCCGCCCGCGAAGTGGGCATCGTCGGGGTCCCGAAGGAAATATTGCAGCTGATGGGCGAACTTAAGTACCGCACCAGCTACGGACAGAACGTACTCAAGCACTCCATCGAGATGGCCCAGCTGGCGGGAGTGCTGGCCGAAGAATTAGGGGCCAACGTAAAGACCGCTAAATACGCCGCCCTGACCCACGACATGGGCAAAGCATTGACCCATAAGGTCGAAGGCAAGCACCACCATATAACGGGCGAGATGCTGCGCAAATACGGCGCGCCGGAAGAAGTCGCTTTGGCCGCCGAACAGCACCACGATGATATGGAGGCTACGACCGTGGAAGCATTGATCGTACGCGTGGTAGACGCCGTCAGCAGCGCCCGGCCGGGCGCCCGCAACATCAGCGCCGAGAATTTCGCCGAGCGCATGAAGGATCTGGAAAACACCGCGCTTGGTTTCGATGGCATAGAAAAGGCCTACGCCATCAGCGCCGGGCGCGAAGTCCGGGTGTTCGTCCAACCGAAGGCTATCGACGACCTCCAGGCTATCCGCTTGGCCCGCGACATCGCCAACAAGATCGAATCGACCATGCAGTACCCAGGCACCATCAAGGTCAACGTCATCCGCGAAACCCGGGCTATCGAATTCGCTAAATAGCATGGATCCATCGTCTTTAAGGTCCGAAAGGTATGAACCCCATGGGCCCAAATTGGGCTTTGCTCATCTGGAATCTCAAGAACCACCGCCGGAAGGCTTATATCAACCGCCGAATGAACAACAGATCAAGCTGGCGGAGATTTTGCCTCAGTTGATAGAGACTGACCCTAAACTGGATATAAAAGTCGATGACTACCAAGCCTGGTGTGAGCTTAACTGGAAGAAACCCCAGGGGACGGCTGAGTCCTCTGACCGGCTAAAGCATAAACTCCAGGAAGAGTCCGAAGAACTTAAAAAGGAGTTCGACCTACATCCGGGCCAAAGATCCGCGGAAGATATCATCGGCGAGCTGGGGGACGTCATATGGTGCGCCAACGGCGTGGCTAGCAATCTGAGCGCCAGCGTCAAGCATGGCCTGATGATGCGGTTCGACGCTTTCGGCCGCGGGACCCGTAACTTCAGCGATCACTCGGTACCGGATTGGGTACGACATATGCAGCTTAACAGCTATGAAGACAACCTGGACCTATCGGTGGTAGACCGGGTGATCGACCTGGGCTATCAGCCGCAACTGGCTACCAGGATGCTTTTCGACGGCGACTCTGATCCAGCGGAGCTGGAAATTCAGAACGCTCTGGAAAATCTGGATTTTCTAGTCAAGGATTTACTTATCCTATTGGACATAAATTACAGCCAAGACGTCTATCAAACCGGCTCCGTATACAGGAGCGGCGAAGTGGAACTTATCGTCGCCCAGCTTTATCTGGATATCGCTTTCATGGCAAAGCACGGCTCGAATTCATCTTTCCAGGATGTCGTAAAGAAAAATATACTTAAACTTTCTGACCGCGTAGAATCTAACACGATCGATAAGACCGACGGCCCCCGTCACACTGGATAATATGCAGACAGAGGTTGAAGCTAAGTTCTTGAATGCGGACCACGAAAAGATCCGCCAGAAATTAAAAGATATGGGCGCTAAGCTTGAGCATCCATTGCGGATGATGGTCCGAAACAATTTCGACTATCCCGACCTGCGACTCGAGAAAATCGGTGGTTGGATCCGGGTGCGTGATGAAGGCGATAAGGTGACGATGAGTTACAAGCAGCTTAATGACCGCTCTCTCCACGGCACCAAAGAAGTCAATTTAGTGGTTGATGATTTTAACACCGCTCGGGACTTTTTGGAAGCCATCGGGCTGAAACTATTCAATTATCAAGAGACAAAGCGTGAAAGCTGGAGTCTAGGAAAAGTCCAGGTAGAACTAGACGAGTGGCCATGGATAAAGCCTTTCGTAGAACTCGAAGCCGATAATGAAGAAGAGCTTAAAGCTGCCGCGGAAAAACTAAGCCTGGATTTTGAAACGGCTGTGCATGGCAGCGTCGAGGTAGCCTATCTGGCTGAATACGACGTTACCGAGGCCGAGGTAGATGGATGGCCCGAGATTAAGTTCAGCCCGGTACCAGATTGGCTAGAATCCCGCCGCAAGGTATAATTACCTCTGTACTATTACACAAATTCGACAAATTACGCAGTGCACTGTTTGTCGAATTTGAAAGGAGGAGGCGACTCGAGGCTGAATGTACTTTGTTATTCCTACAAAGTACGAAAGCCGTTGCGTCGACTCCGACGCCGGGGTGTAGCGCAGTTGGCTAGCGCACCGCGTTTGGGACGCGGGGGTCGGAGGTTCGAGTCCTCTCACCCCGACCAGAATTGAGCATGGCCTTTTATTCAGAAATGACGATGGTAATCGTCATTTCTTCATTTACGGCCGGCTCAATTCTTAACCCCATCGTGCAAACTCCGCACGATGGGGGACCCCGAAGATAAACAAGTTAAGTATTTTTTTTATCTCTGGACTTGTGATAAAGCACCGTGGTGAATATAGCGTTAATTACTTTCATCACTACGTAGCCGGATGCCGCTAATTCCAAACTGATCACCCAGCCGATGTTACTGGCGTTATGGCTTTTGAAAAAACCGTGCTGGATCAGTTTAGGCAGGGCTACGATTAGGAAGATGACTAGGTAGGTGCCGATTTTTAGAATCAGGCCTTCCTTCCACGCCCGGCCCAGGGTTTCTATGGAGTGCCTGATGGTAGCGCCCATCTTCATATTGGTCGTTAGAAAGGACGGCGCCACCTGAGCTACGTGCAGTGTTATAGAACTGCCGACCACTCCGACTATGCCGCGCGGCAACTTGCTTCTTTGTGCCCAAATGCCCACCAAAAAGAAGAAGGGCGACAGCAGGGCGTAACGTGTGACTTTCAAAAAATTCTTTCCGACTCGGAAAATGCCGTAAAACGGCGGCGCGGGTCGGTCTTCGAGCCTGGCCAAGACGTTCGCTGATATGGCCGTAGTGAAATACGCGGTTATTAGCGCCACATAAAATGCCGAAAAACCGACCAAACCCAGGATTAGCCGGGCTTTATCAGGAACATATACGCCGGTGTCGGAAAAGATCCGCCGGTACCAATGCGCCAAAATGGTAGCGCTGACCAACGGGTAGGTAATCGAAATGAAAAGAGTGGCGGTGTAAGGATATAAGGCCAATTCCGGGTGGCGCCGGACAACCGACATGGAGTCCTTAATGACTTCTAAGCTATTTTTAAAAGGATTGGATTTTTTATTTGAGGACATAATGGGTTTATACCAGACATTTTAACTAAGTGTAAAATTGGTGGTCGGGGTGAGAGGACTTGAACCTCCGACCTCAGCGTCCCGAACGCTGCGCGCTAGCCAACTGCGCCACACCCCGTCGTCGGAAAGAACTTGCTACAGGGAAAGGTAGTAGCGCCGGTTTCGCTTTGGCGAAATTGGATTCATTCCAAGGCGCGTTGAAGGAAAACCGTAGAGTGTCCTTCAAGTTCTAACAGGGGTAATTATATCAGGTTGACACCTGTTAGGCTACGTGTAGTAAAAACAAATAAAAAAGCCTACAATAAGTCTAAATGCTTAACCTTATAATTTGTATAATCGGTCTTGGTGTTTTGTTGCTACTGGCCGAATGGTTGGGTGAGCATAAGATTCTAAAGGGCGAGTACCAGCGCAAATTCCTTCATATCACATCCGGGGCTTTCATAGCGTCCTGGCCGTGGCTGATCAGCTGGCGGACGATCCAGGTAGTCAGCCTGTTGATGCTGGTTATCATGGCGGCAAATCATTACTTCGGTCTTTTCAACTATCATAAGCGGATTGGACGCGTAAGTTACGGCGACATCTTTTTGGGGCTGGCCGTATTGCTAAGCTCAGTCTTAACGCACAATAAGATATTCTTCGCCTTGGCGATCCTTGAAGTCGCCGTGGCCGATGGCCTGGCGGCGTTGGCCGGCAACAGCTACGGTAAGGAGTGGACTTATAAAGTTCTCGGGTATAAGAAAACGCTTATAGGCACGATGGTGTTTTGGATCGCCACGGTCTCCATACTTACGCCCGGGCTGCTGGCGGCCCACGATATATTCAGTTTCAAAGATTACTATTACTTACTGCTCCTGCTGCCACCAGCGCTGACGCTTGTCGAAAACGTCGCGGTTTTTGGGGTCGATAATCTTATCATCCCGGTCTTTCTGATTTTAGTGCTGCGGCTGGTACAGTCTTAAGCCGCGCCGATTAAGATACCGGCGGCGAAGACTATGGCGCCGCCCAGCCCGACCATAACCAATGATCGCCACAGCGGAGTCTCAAAGTACTTATATCGGATCAGGCTGATGGCGATCAGTTCTAAACCTACGACGGTGGAAGCGGTAACGATGGCGGCGTGGAAATTCGTCAGCAAGAAGGGCAGGGTATGAAAGATGCCCCCCAGGAAAGTCATGATTCCGATTATCACTCCGCGGCGGAATGGATGGCCGCGGCCGGTCAAAGAACCGTCGTCGCTCAATCCTTCGGCGAAGGCCATGCTGACGCCAGCTCCGACCGCCGCGGCGACACCGGTTATAAATGCGTAATGCGGCTTATGGCTAGCGAAAGCCACGGCGAAAATGGGCGCCAGTGTGGAAACGCTGCCGTCCATCAATCCAGCCAGCCCCGGCTGGACTGTCTGTAAAACGAAAGTGTTATCTTCTTTGCTCATAAAGCGTGGGGCGAGAGAAGGGAATCGAACCCTCGTCTACGGGACCACAACCCATCGTTCTAACCGTTGAACTACTCCCGCCATACGTTAAAGAACAGGGGTGATTATATCAGTTTAAGAGGTAAAAGACTACCCTTCGGCGGAAGGTAAAGGATGAGGAATTACGATTTCTGTACCGTACATCGTCACGGAGTCCCTGGTCATCAGCGATCCCAGCTTACGTTCTACAACTGGTGGCAAGTCTTTCAGGTCCTCGCGGAAATTTTTTACAGCGGTCAGCTCGAAGACCCGGCGAAAACCGGCCAACCTTTCAGCTGCCGGGACTACTGGGGCCTCTTTATCAATATCAAAACGGAGCTGTTCGTTTCCGGGCATCTTAGGCCGAAGTATAAAGGATGTGCTTTAACCGGCCTAGAAAATAGTGTTGTCAAATGTCCGACGCCAATTGTGGAAAGCTGGTACCCCCGGCAAGATTCGAACTTGCGACCTTGAGCTTAGAAGTCTCCTGCTCTATCCAGCTGAGCTACGGGGGCGTAAAGCCCGCTATAGGCGGGCAGAAAAAACTGCTTTTACAATTTTGTAACATCCTGCTTTAGCAGATTGTTGCAAAATTGCTAAGCGTAAGGACGTGCGTAGGCTGCAAGTACTTTGTAAATGGCAAAGTACGCAAGCCGAAGTCACGGCCTAAGCTGGTGCGGGATGGGGTAGTCGAAACCCCGTCTCAAGTTTGGAAAACTTGCATATTAACCGTTATACGAATCCCGCGCGACAGGGGTAATTATAACAAACTTTAGAAGTTATTATTACAGCAACTAATTGCCCTAATGCTAAATTCAGTATAATGGTTATGTGAAAACCTGGCGGGATAAGCTAACGGGGTGGGGTAAAAGCCCATCTTTTTTTATATGTTGGTTAGCGATAATTTCCTCGGTATTCTATATCGGCGCAGAGGTCACGAAACGCCAGCCGGTTGTAGCCTCCAGCCAGCTATCGACTCATCAGGCTATAGACAGTATCACTACCCCTATAATAAGCAAGACGGATCCAGCTACTAAAACCGCCGTGAAAGGGTTTAATACGTTATCTAATCTGCAGCTGCCGGCCTTCCATCAGGGTTTATCAGATAGTAATATACCGCAGCTCCAGAAACTCGCGGAATACGAGCAGGCCGCGGGTGGGGCCGTGGCAACGGGGATGATGTACTTTACAGACTATCCGGATAGCGTCACCGGAGCTAAAAGTGCCGCTACGGATATGTACTCCACCCTGAAAAGCTTTGCCAAATACGGTCTGACGCCGCTAATAATAATGGAGCCGACCAATTCCAAAGGCAGCCTGAATTTCCAAAACTATAGCAACGGCGCGTACGACGGCATCGTAGATGCCTACTTTCAAACACTTAAGAATTTAGGAGCCAGTGATTCGGAAGTTGGCATTTGGACATATTTTCCCGAAGCTAACCTGCCGGAGTGGGGGCCGGTAGATACCGCTGATTTCGCGCCTAATGTCACGCGCACCGTCAATATCCAGAAAAAGTACTTCCCCAATAGTCGGGCCAGCATCATGCTGGACGCCGAGAGCTATCCGGCCGGTAGCACCGACTGGGGCAACGGCTCCTACGTCAGCATCTCGCCATTTATCAACGGCATACCCAAAGGACTACTAGACAGCTTTGGCCTCCAGGGATTTCCCTGGGCGCCTCCCGCCAATAGTTCCGGCGATGCCAGTTATGACCCCAATGTTTATCTGAACGGAAACCTTGCCGTACAAGCCGCTACACAGCTTGGGGTGACGGATATATGGCTGAACACCGGAACTTTCCACGCGATGTATACCGGTTCACGTGCTGGAACGATTTACTTGTCGCCCAGCCAGCGGCAAAGCATGCTCGACGTGGTCGTCAGTCAAGCTGTAAGCATCAAGGGCAAGGGCTTTAAAACGGAGGTGAACTTATTCAGTGAGGATAAGTCTAATACTGACGAAGCGACCGATTGGTCCTATAAGTCAACGGATGACCAAGCTGTCTTTAAGGCATTCTCGCAGCAGCTTTACTCCTACGGAATCGGTCTTTGGCTGTTTGATTCTTAGAGCTGAGGCGTAAGCTCGGCTATGGCTTGTTTCACCGTCTCTACCGCGATGCCGGTAGACTTGATGTAAGCCAGCTGGGCGTCCAGATCCGACTGGTAGGTATTATAGGGCTCGGAAGTCTTATTCAAAGAGGAATCCACCTGATGGTATACCAGCACCAGCCAGGTATTAGAAGCCTGAGCCTGTTGCACCCACGATTGTACTTGGGCCAGAGTCGTGGTCGAAACCATGTTCTGCACCTTGATGTCATATACATCGAAGTTGCTCTTGGCATTGAAGCCGGTATCGACGCTGCGGTGCGAGGAGTAATACTGCTTGATGTTATTTAACACGGTCTGATTATATGCTCCGTAAGGTGAAGCGAAGTCTGTTACCGGCGCGCCGATTACGGTCTGCAGCGTAGACTGGGAATTCTTAAGTTCGGTATTCAGTTTAGTAGCGGACAGGCTGGTCAGGTCCGGGTGGTCAACGGTGTGTGATCCGATTTCATGGCCCATGGTATATAACTGCTTGACTTGGGCTTTGGTCATGTAATCGGCATCCCCAAGATAGCCACTTATGATGTAGTCCGTGGACGTAAAACCATATTTATTAAGTATCGGCACGCCGTTCTTGTAATAGCTTTCCCAGCCGTCATCGAACGTCAGACTAATGACGGGGCGCTGAAACCCGACCGTAGAATATGTGCTTAGGCTGAGATCATCAGTCTGCAGCCAACCGACACTATATATGCTGTGGTAGATGCTGATCGACACGGCGTTAGCCGGAGTGGTGAACTGGGTCTCGAATTTGGTCCAATTGGACTTATCGGGATAAGTAGCTCCCAGATAGACGTATTGCGTAGTTCCATCGGACATGTTTATACCGGCATCCACCTCGGTAACGACGCTTGCTTTGTAGTAATCTTTGAAATCGTACTGTTGGTTAGGCAGGATCGGCTGGGGGGTGAAGTACCAGTAGCTGGCCCCACTCGAGAAACTGCTCATCTGTACTTTATTGCTATGTGTGCCGGTGTGACCATCAGTAGTTATATAACTGAAGGTAGTCGAATTAGCGCCCCAAGTCCCTTTTGACCAGCCTTGAGGCTGCTTGGCGTTAGCCGGATCAGGTGTCTCTACGGATGGGTTGGGAATGATATTACCAGGAGTAGCGCTGGCGTTTGACACCGTGACGCTGACGGGCGTGGCGGAAGCGGTTTGGTTATCACCGGTAGTCACCACGGCGCTTATCTGGTGTAATCCGTTGATAAGCTTGGTGGTATCCCAAGCTATCTGATAGGGCGCGGCCGTGACGGCTGAGCCGAAATTGACGCCATCAACCATAAACTGCACATTGGAGATAGCGCCGCTGTAACTGGCGTTAGCTGTGATATTGACGGTTCCGCTGACCGTAGAGTTAGATCCAGGCGAGGTTATAGATACGGTAGGAGTGGTTGTGACAGTCTGAGAAGTGAGTGAGTAGTCATCAGTCTGCAGCCAGCCGACACTATTTATGAGATGAAAAACGGTTATATATTTGGCAGTGGCCGGCGCCGTGAAGTTGAAACTGGCCTGTGACCAGGCGCTGCTGCTGGCGGCCTGCGGGCCGTAATCAACGTAACTGTATTTACCGGTGCCGTCATCAAATTGAGCGACTATGTCGCTTGTGACGTTGGATTCGTAATAATCTGAAAAGCTATACTGGACCCCTCCCGTGATAGCTACCGGACTGAAATACCATTTAGCGTCTCCACTGGTATAGCTGGAAATCTGGACTTTTGCGCTGCGGCTGCCTGTATGTCCGGTGGCGGGGTAACTGAAAGCAGTGGTATTGGTGCCCCAGTTGCCTTGACTCCATCCCTGGGGCAGGTTGCTATTAGCAGGGTCCACCGTTTCCATCGAGGCGTTATTAATAAGGTTAGTACCGGCCGCCGCCGCTTTAGGTATGGTCAAAGGCAGGAGATTAGCAGCTGCTATAAGGGCGAAATATATGAATGCTAGGAATTTCTTCATAACTTGATTATTTACACTGCCCACCAGCGAATATTACCTTAACTATAATAAAAAAGTTGCTAATTGTCAATATAGATTTTGTAAGCATAAACATATTAAAAAATACTATTGCAAATTAAGCATAATTATAGTATATTGTTGCCTAAGACGAGGTTTTGGAGGAAAACAGTCGGCTGCCATAGGTGTAAATCCTATGGAGATGCTGATGATACTCCTTCTCGTTCAGTTAATTAACTGTAATAACTATAAGGAGCTCATACATATGAGTGGAAGTGGAAAAGTACTGGGATGCAGTACTACAGCCTGTAGTGTGGCTTTATTGCCTAACACGGGCGGATCCCGCACTTTGTTCTGGGTTGCTATGGGTGCCCTGGGCGTCGGTCTTGTTACTTTGGCCGTCACCGGGATCGTTAGCCTGAAGCAGCGCTCGAACAAGGCGTAAGGTCTTACTAAAATGAATTTCGGTGCGGCGGTTGATCTGCTGCACCGTATTCATTTGAAGGAGTATTTATGAAGAAGTTTTCAATCCAAAAAGTCGCCGTTTTTACAGCCGGTATTTTGACCGCGGCCAGTCTGGCTATCGTGTTGCCGGCGGTCTATTTTGATCACGAGCACAAAGGTACGGCTGCTGGCCAGCTGTATAAAATCTCTGCCCAGGAGGCCAAGCCTAAACCATCCACCCCTGTTATAACTGGTCATCCTAATCATATTTCGATACCTAGCGTAAGCATAGATCTGCCAGTGATAAACGGATATTACGATACCAAAAGCGGCGAATGGACGCTGACGGACGATAAGGCCCAATTCGCTACTCCTACCGCCGAACCTAACAATATAGCCGGCAACACTTTTATCTATGGTCATGCTTTGACTGTGGTATTCGGCCGATTAACACTTATAAAGCCGGGCGCTGAGGTTTTTATAACCACCGAGAATGGCTACACTTTTAGGTACAAATTCGTCGAAACTTATGCTACGAGCCCCACGGATACGTCGGTTTTACGCTATCAGGGGCCGCCGGTGCTGACGCTGCAGACTTGTTCCGGGAGCTTTTGGCAGAACCGCCAGATGTATGTCTTCAGCCTGGAAAATTACGCCAAGGCCTAAGCCTGTAAATAACTTACTTTTTTGAACCGATTCCCGTAGAACGGTTGAAGTTCTTGGCAAAGTTAGCGACCGAATATAGGTGATAGAAGACAAAAGCCAAGACGAATACCACTATCAGTATGCCCAGGGATCTTTTTAGGCCGGTCTTTATCTTAGCCGCTAAACCTGGTTTTTTATTACGGTGACTACGGTGACTCATTTGGCGGCATCCTTAAGAGCGTTACTGTCTAAAGAGTAACGGCGACCTTCGGTCTGCCAGCCAACCATCTGCTCCTTGAATTTGTGAAGCACGATAACTTCGATAAAAGCTTTGATAAAGATCGTAAGCTCCACCATGCGCATGATGTAGAACAGAGGAAAAACGCTTAAAATGGAATAGCGCTTGGCGGCGATAGCGGTGAATACGGCCAGAAAGGACACCACCAGATAATCGGCCAGCAGTACCGATGGAATGGCGACCCAGCGGTGAGGATGTGTGTTGGCGATGATCAGCGGCAGTACGACGAACATTTGCAGAAGGTAAATAAGGGTCTCGAGCATCTGGTAGGCGATATAAATATCGATGGCCTGGCGGTGGGTACCGACCCGGTATTTACGTACTCCCTGGAAAAAGCCGCGATGCCAGCGGGAAGTTTGCTTACAGAAATCCGTGAAGGTCAGCGGGTCCTGAGTGTAGTTGATCGCCCCGGGTATATATTTGATTTTCCCTAGTTTCTTACGGTGGAATTGCAGGGTTATATCAAAATCTTCGGTCAGGCTTTCGGCTGAAAAATCCAATTTGCTGATGATATCCGTCCGGAAACTGGTCACGGGGCCGGGGAAGACCGAAACCATACCCATCCAAGACTGCAGCCGACGAAGTACCTGTTGGCCATAGGTATAACTGAAAACCCGATATTTGCTTATCCAGTTACCGCGCAGGCTCTGTACGAAACCCACGGCCGCGGAGTATTTCTTACCGACCAGCGCCCTTCGATATATCCTGAAATAATCTTTGCCGAACACACTATCGGCGTCAGCGACGTGCAGCCAGCTATAGCGCTTCTCTATCTCAAACATCACGATCGCCTGATAAACGGCCCGGGCCTTGCCGCTTTTCTTGACGGTCAAAACCTGGTCTTTACCCAAAAGTTCGACTGACTTACGGCGAGTCTTATCGGTTGAGGCGTCATCTACCACATATATGTCTTCTTTGGCCTGTCCTGCCGCGATAGCGGAAAGAATAGTGGTCTGGATAATAAGTTCCTCGTTGTGGGCAGGCAGTAGCAACGCCATTTTCTTCTTATAAACACGGCCCGACTTTTTGGGGAGAGGCGTGTAACTCGCTGGCAAATGCTTATACTCCGGCTCACGGTGCTTATATCCGTGGGCACGGGGTTTATAAGCGACAGGCCGTTTGGAATAATCTGACTTGGATTCTGAGGTATGTGCCATGACTTGATTTCGTAACTGGCATATTATACCTCAAAATGGTAAAAAAAGCAATACTATTATGATTAGGCTTCGTGTAGGACGGTGATGTGGGCGCCTAAGGAGTTAAGACGTTCCGCGAGGTCTTCGTAACCCCTGTTGATCGTGTAGACATTGCGTAGCAGCGAGGTGCCGCCGGCGGCCAGCATACCGATAAGCAGAATCACCGCTGGCCGGATACCGCTGGGCGAAACTATCTCGGCCGCCCGCCATCTGGTCGGCCCGTTAATAAATACCCTGTGTGGATCGGCCAGCTCTATATCCACCCCTATTTTTTTGATTTCGGTATACATAAGAGCCCGATCTTCATAAACCCAGTCGTGTATAAGTGTGCGACCCTTAGCCACCGCCGCGATGGGCACGAAATACGGGAGGTTATCGATGTTGATGCCCATGCTGGGGAGGGGGTGGATTTTCTCATCCGGCGCTTTGAGTAAGCCATCGTGCTTATGGACCTTTATATCCGAAAGATTGGTCTCGCCATTATCGGCCTTGTATTCTTCTGAGCGGTCGATCTTAAGGCCCATTTTTTCGAGTTTGAGCAGCTCCAGCTCCAAGAAGTCCACGGGGGTACGCTTGATAGTGATAGAGGAATTAGTGGTGACGGCCGCCGCCAGGAAGGTCATGGCTTCCACCGGATCTTCGCTAGGAGAATAAGTGACGTTTTTCTTTATATTCCGGACGCCTTTGATTTTAAGGGTGGTGGTACCGATGCCTTCGATTTTGACGCCCAGTTTCCGCAGGAAGAAACAGACGTCCTGGACCATATAATTGGCGCTGGCCATTTTGATAATGGTCTCGCCCTCGAAGCGTGCGGCGGCCATCAGGACATTTTCGGTGGCGGTGTCGCCGGATTCGTACAGCACTATCGGCCGGGTAGGCTGCTTGCGACGGACCTCGATATTATAGTGGCCGCTATGGGCTACGATGCTGGCGCCCATCTCTTCCAGCGCGTAAATATGCGGCAGTACCGTACGACGACCGAGTTCGCAGCCGCCGGCATAAGGTATCTGGAAATTAGAGAATTCGTGCATCAGCGGTCCGGCCAGCATTATCACGGTCCGGGTCTTGCGAGCGGCTTCTTTGTGCATCTTATCGAGATTGAGTACTTTGGGCGGTTTGATTTCCAGATCATTACCGGGCAGCCACTTTACCTGCACGCCGATACTGGTCAGGACCTCTATTATCCGGTTGACCTCTTCTATGCGGGCGACCCGCTTAAGCCTGGTGGTGCCCTTGTTCAATAAAGACGCGCACAGCAGAGCCACGGCCGCGTTCTTCGAGGTTTTTACCTCTATCTCGCCCTTTAATTCGTGGCCACCTTCGATCCGCAGGTTGATGGCGCTGCCGCTTAAGGAGATCAGCTGTTTATTGAGTACGTCGCTGATGCGGGCCAAGGTGTCTAAGCTAAGGTTCTGTCGTCCGTGTTCGATCCGGTTGACGGCCGACTGGCTGGTGCCTAACTGTTTGGCAAAGGCTGCCTGGGTTAAACCGCGTTCTTGCCGTATCTGGTAAATAAGGCGGCCGATTTTCTCGTTTGTTTCGTACATTGACTTAGAAATGATATCACCTGGGGTATAAATATTTCAAACTGGAAATTCCAACGCTGTTAACTGGTACAATTTATAGATGATATAGCTACCATCATATCTGAAGCGCAAATTAACTTTAAGGAGTTTTGATATGACAGACGAAGAGGTAGCCGGATTTATAAAGGCCGAAGAGAAACGCCAGCGCGAAGGGCTGGAGCTTATCCCCAGTGAGAATTATGTCAGCCGGCCGGTTCTGGACGCGCTGGGCAGCGTGTTTACCAATAAATACTCGGAAGGTTATCCGGGGAAGCGATATTACGGGGGTCAGCAGTTCACTGATCCATTAGAGGAATTGGCTATAAACCGGGCGAAGTCGTTGTTCGGCGCCGATCACGCCAACGTCCAGCCACACAGCGGCGCACCGGCCAATATCGCGGTCTATTTCGCCTGGCTGGAACCGGGCGACACGGTGATGGGGATGAAGCTGGACCACGGCGGCCATCTGACCCATGGCCATCCAGTAACCACCATGGCTAAGCTGTATAATTTCGTCCGTTACGGAATCAAAGATAAGGAAACCGGCAAGATCGACTACGATGAGATGCGCCAGGTGGCGCTTAAGGAGAAGCCAAAGATAATTCTGGCTGGGTTTTCCGGTTATCCGCGGAACCTGGATTACGCCAAGTTCGCCGAAATCGGCAATGAAGTCGGGGCGATGCTGATGGCCGACGTGGCCCACATCGCCGGGCTGATAGCCGGTAAAGCTCTCGATAACCCCTTTGATTACGGCTTCCATGTTCTGACGACCACTACCCATAAGACTCTGCGCGGCCCGCGCGGCGGTCTGATATTAAGCAAAGGAACGGTTGGTAACCCACTTAAGCAGGTGGAAAAAACTTTGGATAATCTGCCGACGCTGATAGACAGGGAAGTGTTCCCAGGATTCCAGGGCGGCCCGCATATGAACAATACGGCGGCCAAAGCCGTGGCCTTCCATGAGGCGGCGCGGCCGGAATTCCAGGATTATGCCCAGCAAGTCCTCAAAAACGCTAAGAAGCTGGCCGAAGAGATGATGAGCCGCGGCTTTAAACTGGTGACCAACGGTACCGATAACCATCTGATAATGGCCGACGTTAATACCAGCTTCGGAGTCAACGGACGAGAGGTGCAGGACCTGCTGGATAAGATCGGCCTGACGGCTAACTGTAACGCGATTCCGGACGATCCGTTACCCCCTTTCAGACCCAGCGGTCTTAGGCTGGGGACCCCGGCCATAACCACCCGTGGTCTTAAAGAAGAACATATGGCTCAGATAGCCGAGTGGATAAGTCAGGCAATTAATAACCGGACCGACGAAGAATTACTTAACAAGTTAAGTAATGAGGTGAAAGAGTTCAGTCTGCGGTTCCCCCTGCCGAGCGATAGCTAACCAGTATGTCGGGCGATCCAGGTCATGACCGCGGCCGCCGCGATCCAGTTCGGTACGGCGATAAGCAAGGCCTGGACCGTATCATCGGTCTTTTGCCAGGCGAAGACGGCGGCGAAAACCAAATAGGCCGTGAAAGGCAGATAAGTTAACCAACCCAGCCAGTTGTTAGGCAGGTAGCTGCCGCGGACCGGTATGAACCATCTGTCTTTCTTTGGTCTCTTGGCCATCAGAATTCTCCTAACATCCTTACTTCGGGCTCCAGCATAATGCCCAATTTACCTTTGACGGTACTCAATATTTCCTGGACGACATCGTAAATCTCACTCGCCGTAGCATCTCCGGTGTTTTCGATCTTCAGGATATGATCGGGGTGCAGCCGGACCGGGCCCCAGGTCTGGCCGCGTTTAAAGCCGGCGGCTAATAAAACATGCGCCGCTGAAACTCTGGTCATATCTCCGCCATGGATGGCATTTTGTCGCAGCAGCTTATCCTTACTGATACCGGTTTCGTCGTGGCTGATGATTGTATCCACCTGCGATTCGTCTACTAAAGGATTCTTAAAGAATGAACCGGCCGTCCAGGGACCCTTGGCGATATCCGTCAAAATCGAACCGTGTCGGCGGCGGGTTTCCATGATGATACGGCGCCGGTTGGCTAGCGTATCCGGTTTAACGCCGATTTCGACGGCCACTTTCAGGGCTGATTCGTATTCTAAATCCTTAATAGGTCTATCTTCGAGTTTAAAAGTGGTACCCAAAACTACCATGCTTTGGTTTTTCGCGTCATGAAGCGAGCTGGACCGGTAGCCGAACTGGAACTTTTCCTTGGTCCAGACCGATATTTCGCCCGATTCCATATCCAGCATCTCGGCTTCCTGAAAAGTGTCGGCGATCTTTTGGCCGTAGGCCGCGATATTGCCGGCGATGGCCGCGCCGGTACCGCCTGGGATGCCGCTGGTGAACTCCAGCCCGTATAGACCGCTATTGACCGCGGCCTGGACTACGTCGTCCCATAACGCGCCGCTGGATGCCCGGACTACACCCCCGGGATCGACTTCTATGGGGCCGAACTGATTGATTATCACTGTCCCGGGGAGCCCTTTGTCGGAAATCAGAACATTGGTGCCGGAGCCTAAAACAGTTACCGGGCCTTCGGCTGATTTTACGGCTTCTGCCAGCGAATCGTCTTCTTCCAGCTCGATCAGCCTTTCGGCTGGCCCACCGGCACGCAGCGAAGTGTATCCGGACAAAGCTACGTCGCGCTGGAGTTTCATCAGCCCTATTGTACAATAGAAAGACAGATGAGTAACACCGAATCAACACCTTACAGGCCGCTCGGGCGGCAGCTTAAAGAATTGCGTACCAGAGTGAATGAAAGCCTGGCGGAGACCTCCGGCGCCGTGGAAATCGACGTCCGCGACTTGGCTAGTTATGAGTTGGGAGCGTCCAAACCGAGCGAAGACGTCTTACTGCTGCTAATCAGCCACTTCGGCGCCAAGGACGACGAAGCCGTATCGCTTTGGGAAATGGCCGGCTACGGCAGCGAACGGATACCGGTGGCCCGGATGGCTAATTCGGAGAATAATCTGGTGCAGTTCAGCGCCCCGGACAATCGGGTATTATTCACCGATGCCGTGGATATCATGGTCAATAATTACGGGGTAGTCATGAATTTCATGCAATCGGCTGCCGGCGGACCGCAGACGGTTGTCAGGGTAGGCATGAGCCGAGAGCACGCTAAAAGCGTACTTAAAGTGTTAAATGAGACTTTATCGCAATTTGATAAACATCAAACCAAACCCACAGCCTCCGAGAACATCCAAGATACATCTAAGAATTAACTGATATAATTACCTCTGTTCTTTCACAATTTCGCCAAA
>Ga0105238_10000043_pt1 | contig 154120 bp, 155 predicted proteins | sample KBSC34metaG_FD_81526 | JGI IMG/M metagenome (GOLD analysis project Ga0105238, IMG submission 81526) | Corn rhizosphere microbial communities from Kellogg Biological Station, Michigan, USA - KBS C3-4 metaG | ecosystem: Host-associated > Plants > Roots > Rhizosphere > Soil | place: Michigan...
AATGCCGCGGCCGAGTCCGCGAAGGCGGACTTTGTGCCGTTGTAGCCCCGGGTTTCCAACCCGGGGCTTCGCGGACGATGCCTCGGCGGTGGCGCGGTCGGCGGCCGGCGGTGCATGCCGGCACCGTGCGCCGGCGATCCACGCGAATGCCGCGGCCGAGTCCGCGAAGGCGGACTTCGTGTTGTTGTAGCCCGAATTTCCAATCCGGTAATCCCAATCCGGCCATCCCAATTCGGTCATCCCAATCCGGTGGCTCCAACCCGTGGTTCCATCCGGGCTATCTCCCCCAACACGCCGCCGTTGTCTATCCCACCGTTTCGCGGCTAACTTTCCCGCACACGTCCGGCCCAAGTCGTTCGGACCCGGCGACACGGTCCGGCACGCTTCACCTTCCTCATCCCACGCCATGAAGAAGAGCCTCGTCCTGCTCTCGTTCCTGGCCGCGCCGGCGGCGGCGCTGGCGCAGCAGGCGGACCCGCACGCGGGGCAGACGCCGCCCATCATCCGCGCCGTGCGCGTCACCTCGCCCATCCGGGTGGACGGGCGGCTGGACGAGCCGGCGTGGGCCGCCGCCCAGGTGGTGAGCGCCTTCACCCAGTACGATCCCGAAGAGGGGAAGCCGGCGAGCGAGCTCACCGAGGCGCGGGTGATGTACGACGACGACGCGCTCTACGTCGGGATGCGCCTGCACGACCGCGGCCGGGTGAACGCGCGCCTGGGCCGGCGCGACATGGACCTGGCCGACGCGGACTGGGTGGGGCTGGTGCTGGACAGCTACCACGACCACCTCTCGGCCTTCAGCTTCGACATCAACCCCGCCGGCGTGCGGCGCGACGAGACCAAGACCGACCGCGGCGACGACAATGACTGGGACGCCGTGTGGGAGGGCGCCGCCAGCGTGGACAGCGGCGGGTGGAGCGCCGAGTACCGCATCCCCTTCAGCCAGCTCCGCTTCAACCCGCAAGACTCCACCTGGGGGATCCAGCTCGAGCGCATCATCGGGCGGCGCAACGAGTACTCGGTGCTCGCCTTCACCCCCAAGCGCGAGCGCGGCGGCATCGCCCGCTACGGGCACCTGGAGGGGCTGCACGGGATCCGCACCGGCCGCCGGCTGGAGCTCCTCCCCTACACCGTGGCGCGCGCCGACTTCGTGGACCCGCGCGGCAACCCCTTCCGCACCGACCACGAGTACGGCGCGCGGATCGGCGGCGACCTCAAGTACCGCGTCACCTCCAACCTCACCCTCGACGCCACGGTGAACCCCGACTTCGGGCAGGTGGAGCTCGACCCGGCGGTGGTGAACCTCACCCAGTTCGAGACCGTGTTCTCGGAGCGGCGGCCCTTCTTCGTGGAGGGGCGCGACATCTTCACCTTCAACAGCGGCAACAACGGGATCCTCCCGGCCAGCGGCTCGCTCTTCTACTCGCGCCGCGTGGGCGGGCTGACCTCCGCCGTGGGGCCGCCCACCGACGCGGCCGACCTCCCCGAGGCCACGCGCATCCTGGGCGCGGCCAAGCTCTCCGGCCGCACCGCCGGCGGCTGGTCGATCGGCGTGCTCGACGCGGTGACGGGGAGCGAGACGGCGCGCTACCGCACCGACGCGGGCGACGCATCGCTCACCGTGGAGCCGGCGACCAACTTCTTCGTGGGGCGGGCCAAGCGCGACCTGCGCGGCGGGCAGAGCTTCATCGGGGGGATGGTGACCGCGGTGAACCGGAGGCTGAACACGCCGGAGCTGCGCGGCGCGCTGCGCTCCGCCGGCTACACGGCGGGGATCGACTTCAAGCACGAGTTCGCGCAGCGGCAGTGGCGGGTGACCGGCTTCGCCTCGGCGTCGCAGGTGCGCGGCGACTCGCTGGCCATCCTGCGCGAGCAGGTGCTCGTCCCCTACCACCAGTTCGCGCGGCCGGACTCGCGCGCGCTCTCGGTGGACTCGGGGGCGACGTCGCTCACCGGCCTGCAGGCGGAGGTGCGGCTGGCGAAGCAGGCGGGCGCGCACTGGAGGGGCGGGCTGGGGGTGGCCACCATCACCCCCGGCTACGAGATCGCCGACTTCGGCTCGCAGCGCCGCGCCGCGCGCGCCGACGTGGACGGCTCGCTCACCTACCTGCAGCAGCAGCCGCAGGGGATGCTGCGGCAGTGGCAGGTGGGCACGTCGCTGCGCCGCGAGTGGAACTACGACGGCGACCACATCCTCACCGCCTTCAACGCCACCGGCTTCCTGCAGCACCTGAGCTACTGGAGCGCGAGCTGGCAGGTGGGCCTGCAGCCGCGCTCCTTCGACGACCGGCTCACGCGCGGCGGGCCGCTGGCCATCCGCCCGGCGACGGGTTTCGGGTTCGTGGAGCTCGACTCCGACGCGCGGAAGCCTGTCGTCGGCTCGGCGGGAGCGTTCTGGCAGACCGACGACGCGGGCGGCGGCGACCTGAACGGCTTCGCCAGCCTGCAGCTCAAGTCGTCGCCGCGCTGGAACCTGTCCGTGGGGCCGTCGTGGGACCGCGCGGTGGTGGCGGCGCAGTACGTGGGCTCGGTGGCGGACGCGACGCCTGCGGCGCTCTACGGCCGGCGCTACCTGTTCACGCGGCTCACGCAGACCACGCTCTCGGTCGATACCCGCTTCAACTACACCTTCACGCCGGACCTGTCGCTGCAGGTGTACGCCGCGCCCTTCATCAGCGCCGTGGACTTCGGCGACAGCACGCGCTACCTGGCGGCGGCGCGCACCTTCCGCTTCGCCACCGACACCGTGACCGGCGTCCACCCGGCGGACTTCAACCTGCGCTCGCTGCGCGGGAACGCGGTGCTGCGCTGGGAGTGGCGGCAGGGGTCCACCCTTTTCCTGGCCTGGAGCCAGGTGCGCGAAGACTTCGCGGAGAACGTCGGCGACTTCCGCTTCGGCCGCGACCGGGCGGCGCTCTTCCGCGCCCGGCCGGACAACGTGTTCCTGATCAAGGTGAACTACTGGATCAACCCGTAGGAACGGCGATGCCGGCATCCGCAGAGAGGAACGGCGGCTCTCCGATGCCGGACAACCACTACGTCGACCCCAGGCTCGCGCGGCTCTACGACGTCGACAGTCCGTGGTCGGCCGACCGCGAGTTCTATCTCGGCCTTGCCTCGCGCCCGGCCCGGCGGGTCCTGGATCTCGGCTGCGGGACCGGCCTGCTCTGCGACGCCTGCGCGGCCGACGGGCATCTCGTCACCGGGCTCGATCCAGCTCCGGCCATGCTCGAAATCGCGCGCCGAAAACCCAACGGCGGCCGGGTCGATTGGGTCGAAGGGTCCGCGCAGGCGTTCGAGCTGCACCGGGAATTCGATCTCATCGTCATGACGGGCCATGCCTTCCAGGTCCTCCTGGAAGACACCGACGTCGCGAGCGCGTTCGAGCGCGTCCGCCGCCACCTGGCCCACGACGGGATTTTCGCGTTCGAGTCGCGCAATCCCGTCGTCGACTGGAAAGCGAGATGGAACTACGAAGTCCCCCTCCCCGGCACCGGCGTCGTCGAATCGCGGCGCTGGCTCGGAATGAAAGACGGCCGGCTGGCGTTCGAGCTTCGCTACGCGTTTCCGGACGAGGTCCTCTTCTCGAAGAGCGAGCTGCGCTTCTGGTCGAAAGACGAGATCGAGGCTCACCTCGCGGCGGCGGGACTCCGGGTCGATCGGCTCTTCGGCGACTGGAGCCGCTCGCCGTTCGCGGCCGCACATTCCGAGGAAATGATCTTCCTCGCGAAGAAGGCGTAAACAGAACTGCATCTCGCAGAGACGCGGAAACGCAGAGAGGCACGGTGGCTCTCTCTGCGTCTCCGCGTCTCTGCGTGATAGTAAATCCGGGGAAAGAGTTGATGCATCTCACCGACTCACGTGCTGACGCGGTTATAGATCCTTCGGCCTGCACGTCATTCTGCAGCCGATGATTGTAGCGTGGCCGGCCTCAGGATGACGTCGTTGGGTTGGGCTGCGTCAACACCAGGTGTTCAGGCGGATTTCGTATGAGGCTTATTCGTCGGGCTCGCCGAGCAGCTCTCCCAGCCGGTCGAGCTGCTTTTCCCACGGCGGGCGCCGGTCGGAGATCCATTGCTGGAGGACGCCGAAGCCGGCCGGGTCGATGGCGCACGTGCGCACGCGGCCGACCTTCTCGGTGCGGACGAGGCCGCACTCCTCCAGCACGGCGAGGTGCTGCGCCACCGCGGTGAGCGTGATCCCGAGCGGGGCGGCGAGCGCCGAGACGGAGTGCGGGCGCTCGCTCAGCCTCTCCACGATCGCGCGGCGCGTGGGATCGCCGAGGGCGTTGAGCACGGCGGCCGCGGTGATCGTCCGGCTGGGCATCCCGGGCGCTAGACCGCCAGCTCCGCCGCGAGCCTCTCGAAGAGCGTGCGCCAGCCGCCCTCGCGCATCCGCGGTCCGTCGGCCCCCTCGAAGAAGGTGCCCTGGTGCGTGCAGACCAGCTCCGTTCCACCCCCGCCGCGCAGCAGCTCGATGGTGACCAGCGCGGCGGAGATGCGGCGCGTACCGCGATCCAGCGTCTGCGCGAACACGATGCGGCGGTCGGGCACGACGTCCACGTAGCGGCTCTCGAAGGTGAGGGTCGTCCCGGCGATCGGCGTTCCCGGGCCGAAGGTGGATACGATCCTCTCCGCTCCGCCCACCCGCAGCTCCAGCTCGTAGGCGTCGACGGTGTGCGTGTCGCCCTCGGCGAACCAGCGGCGCTTCTTCGCGGGATCCGAGAAGGCGGCGAACACCCGCTCCGGCGGCGCGGGATAGGCGCGCTCGATCACGGAGGTGGCGTGGACGGCGGTGGGCTGGTCCATGGGATTCTCTTCGCGCATCGCGGCCTCACGCGGCGGGGCGCCAGGTGGCCATGATCACGCCGGTCGGGGTCGCCTGGCACTCGGCCAGCGCCAGGTTGGCGGGGAGACCGCCTTCGGGAAAGAGGCGCCGCCCGCTTCCCAGCACCAGCGGGTGGACGAGCAGCTGCCACTCGTCCACCAGGTCGTGGCGCATCAGCGCCTGGACGAGGACGCCCGAGCCCATGACGACGAGGTCCCGCTCGCCCTCCGACTTGAGCGTGGCGACGGCCGAGGCGGCATCGCCCCGCAGCAGGGTGGAGTTGGCCCACGGGAGCGGCTCCTCCAGCGTGGTGGAGACGACGTACTTCTGCAGCGCGTCGAGCACCTTCGAGAACGGGTTGTCGGTCCGGCCCGGCCAGACGCCGTAGAAGTCCTCGTAGGTGCGCCGCCCGAACAGCAGCGCCGAGGGTGTCGCCGAGGCCATCGCCTCGCCCGCCGCCTTCGCCATCATCGGATGGAAGTAGGGAATCGCCCACCCGCCGTGGCTGAAGCCGCCCCGCGTGTCCTCGTCTGCCCTCCCCGGCGCCTGCATGACCCCGTCGAGGGTCAGACTCATCCGCACGATGACCTTGCCCATCCATGCCTCCCCGGCTGGCGACAATACTGAAGCGCATACTTCAGTATCGGGCAACCGGGGGTGCTTGTCAACCGAGAACTGCATCTCACGCAGAGACACGGAGACGCAGAGAGAGCCGCCGTGCCTCTCTGCGTCTCCGCGGCTTTATTCCGACGATGCGAGTAAACTCGCCGCTACCACTGCACACAGTCCGCCTTCGCGCCGCCTTCGCGGACATCAAACGGTTGGGCCTTGCGACTCCCCACTCCGAACCTCCTGCAACGCCCTCTCAGCCTGCTCCCGCGTGACCGTCGGAAAGTCGTCGAGGAATTCGTCCAAGCCGTGCCCTCCCTCGAGATAGTCGACCAAGTTCTTCAGTGGCACACGTGTACCAACGAACACGGGGGTGCCGCCGAGAATCTCGGGATCGCTGTGGATCACGCTCGATGCCGTCATCGTTCGCGTCTCCCGCTTTAGACCAGTCCAGTCTGTTCCGGAATGCTTCAACCCGGGCTCTTGTCCGGCTCCAAGCCGGGTAGTGCCTTCAGAGCTTCGACCCCGGCTCTCAGGGGATTCACCGTCGGAAACCCCTCCGCCCTCGCTGCCTCTTCCAAACCCCGATCTGCTGTCACGAAGACCAGCACCTGGCCTGGCTTGAGGTTCGCGCGCACCTGCATTGCCGTGATCAGGTGGATGGCGTCGCCGGCATGGATCGCGTACTCAGGGTGCCCCTTGAGGAAATCGGACGCCTCTTCGAGCAGGTCCTCGTCGAGTCGTACGATGGTAAATCCCGGCCTGGAGAGCTCCCGACGGAAGTAGTTGACTGTATCGGCGTGCTTCGTCAGGAGATGGGCGGAGTAGTTCGGGTGCTCGCGGGCGTACTTCGCGAGCGACGAAACCACCTCCAACTCGATGAAGCTTGAAACGATGAGGCCGCCCCAGCGATCGAAGCGGCCCGTCATCTCCTTCATCCTCTTGGAGCTTTGCTGCTCTGGCAGATACCTCTTCGCCAGAGCGCAGGCGTCAAGGAAGAGCGGCATGTCGCTGTCGGTCGGTAGGGTGGGAGCTGCCTCCAATACCTTTCCAAAGTCTGCGCGCAAGCGTTGCCACTCGCTGACGCAGGCTCATACGGGCGTCGCTCGGGAGAGTGAACGCCACCTCCGGCTCTTCCGGCAGGTCGTCGCCCGTGCCGATGCGGACGTCGTATCCTGCCTCTCGCATGCGCACGACCCAGTCGGGTACGATGGGCGAATCAGTACTCGAAGGCATGATCAATCCATCGTGAGAGCGCGGCGCGTTGAACGGCTGCACCGTGACGAACTCTGCGCACTCCGAACGGCGATGTCAAGGCTCTCGTGCGTCACCCCAAATTCCATAACTCCTTCCCGCAATGCAATTTACCACAAATGATCGCGCGCCTCTCCGGCCACCCGGAGCACGCACCAGATTCAATCACTCCTTCGCGGGCGCGGGGGGCTCCCAGTGGAGCTCCCATTCGCAGAAGGCGTCGCCCTCGACGGAGCAGCGGACGTGGCGGACGGAGGGGCGCACGCCGCCGGCCAGCTCCACCGCGCGCAGCAGCCCGCCCGTCTGGCGGCGGCAGAAGACGGGGTCGCCCGGGAAGCCCACCAGGCGCAGCACCGCGCGGCCGGGCTCCGACTCCACCACCTCCATGTTCCCCGGCTGGTAGTAGAGCCGGAAGAGGGAGACGGGCTGGCTCAGGAACTCCAGCGGGTCGCGCTTGCGCAGGATGCCGCCATAGAGCTGCGCGCCCGTGGACTGGATGGCGTACGCGCCGCTCTTCTCCGGCCAGCCGGGATCCCGCTTGCCGATCGACGCTTCCACCGCGTCCCAGAGCGCACGGAGCAGCTCCACCGGCACCTCCTCGGTCTGGCCGGCGGCCTCGACGCGGGCGCGGTCCTGGGGCGCCAGGCGGCCGAGCACGCCGGCGACAGCGTCGGCGCCGTACGCGACCTCGACGTAGCGGAGGGTGGAGCGGAGGGTGGACCCCTTCGCCTGGGGCGCGGCCACGGCGGTCATGCGGGCACCTCGTTCAGGGCGCGGCGGTCGGGCTTGCCGGAGCCCAGCCGGGGGATCTCGGGGAGGAAGACGATCGACTTCGGCACCTTGTAGCCCGCCAGCCGCGCGCGCGCGTGGGCGATTACGTCGGCGTCGGTCACGCGCGTCTCGGCGCGCGGCACGATGAAGGCGCGGCCCACCTCGCCCCAGCGCTCGTCGCGCACGCCGACCACCACCACCTCGGCCACGCCGGGGCAGTCGGAGAGCGCCGCCTCCACCTCGCCGGGGAAGACGTTCTCGCCGCCGGAGATGAACATCTCTTTGCGCCGTCCGCAGATGCGGTAGGCGCCGTCGTCGTCGCGCGCGGCCAGGTCGCCGGTGCGCAGCCATCCATCGCCCGTGAACGCCTCGGCCGTCTTCGCCGGGTTGCCGAGGTAGCCGGAGAAGAGCTGCGGCCCCCGCAGCAGCAGCTCGCCGGGCTCGCCGGGCGCGGCTTCCGACCCGTCCTCGCGCTGCAGCCGCATCTCCAGCATCGGCACCGGCCAGCCGACGCTTCCCGGGCGGCGGAGCGCCTCGTCGTCGGAGATGGCGAAGCAGTTGGGGCCGCACTCCGTCAATCCGTATCCCTCGTGGAAGCGGTACCCCGCGGCGCGCACCTTCTCCGCGAGCGACGCCGGGCAGGGCGCGCCGCCGGAGACGAAGGAGCGCAGCGCCGGGAGCGGCCGCCCCCAGCGCCGGCTCTCCATCAGCATCAGCAGCATGGTGGGGACGGTGAGGGCCATGGTGATCCCCTCTTCCGCGATCCCGTCCAGGTAGCCGTCGGCGTCGAAGGCGTCGAAGAGCACCACGCTCCCGCCGCGGAACCAGAGCGGCGTGGCAAAGACGTTCCATCCCCCGGTGTGGAAGAAGGGCGTCGACACCGGCGCGACGTCCGCGGCGCCCAGCTCCCAGGCGGTGGTGGTGGCGACGGCGTTGTAGAAGACCTGGCGGTGCGGGAGGACGGCGCCCTTGGGCTGCCCCGTGCTCCCCGAGGTGTAGAGCACCAGCCAGGGATCGTCCGCCTCCACCTCCACGTCGTCCGCCGACGGGCCGCCGCGGGCGAGGAGCGCGGGCGCCTCGGCGTCGAGGTCGATCCAGCGCGGTGCGTCGCCCGTGCCGTGCAGCGCGCCCTCGGCGCGGTCGCGCCAGCGCTGCTCGCCCAGGACGAGGCGCGGCTTCGCGTCGGCCAGGATCGGGGCCAGCTCGGGGGCGGCGAGCCGCCAGTTGAGCGGCACCAGCGCGGCGCCGATGCGCCCGCAGGCGAAGAAGGCGGCGGCGAGCTCGCTGCGGTTCCCCGCCAGCGTCCCCACGCGGTCCCCGCGGCCGACGCCCTGCGCGCGCAGGAGCGCCGCCCAGCGGTCGGCGGCGGCGTCGAGCTCGGGATAGGTCAGGCGCTCACCGCGCGCGCGGTCCACCAGCGCGGCGCGCGTGCCGGCCAGGCGCCGCCAGAAGCGGAGCGGGTCGGGGCGGCGGGGGAAGGGCGGAACCGCGGTCATCGACGACCCCTCATCCCCCGGCCCCTTCTCCCGAACCGCCGGGAGAAGGGGGGAACGGCAACGGCAGGCGGGATGGTCATCTGTGGTGCGCGAGCAGGAAGTCGAGGATCAGGCGCGAGGCATCGGGGCCGCGGGCGTCGGTGAAGGTGCCCTGGGGCGAGCCGCCGGACCACGCGTGGCCCAGACCGTCGACGATCACCAGCTCGACGGCCGTGCTCCCGTCCACCGCCTTCCAGCGGGTGCGCTCCACGGCCAAACCGCCTTCCGTCGACCGCTCGGCGGGGGAGGCGGAGAGGCCGAGGACGCCGGCCCACTGCCCGGCGAGCTGGCGCGAGTTCGTCGGGATCACCACGGCGTCGGCGGTGCCGTGCACGGCGATGAGCGGAAGGCGCCGCCCGCCGAGCGCATCCTGCAGCGCGTAGGCGAGGATGGCCGGGTCGGGGCTCCCGCCGTGCATCACCGCAACCGCGTGCGGCACGTCGGCCGCGGCGCGGTAGGGGATGCCGGAGTGCGACGCGACCGCCGCGAAGAGCTCCGGGTACGCCGCGGCCGTGTTCACCGCCATCGCCGCCCCCGCCGACACGCCCACGACGTAGACGCGCCGCGGATCCACCGGGTGCGCCGCCATCACCTCGCGCGTGATGCCGGCGACCAGCGCGGGCTCGCCACGCCCCGACGCCTGGTGGGCGGGATCGTACCAGCTCCAGCACTTCTGCGGCTGGTGCTCGCCCGTCTGCTCGGGCCAGGCGACGATCACCCCCGCCGCCGCGGCGAGGTCGTTGAACCGCGTCCCGCGCGCGAAGTCGTCGGGGTCCTGCGTGCAGCCGTGCAGCATTACCACCAGTGGCGCGGGGTGCCGCGCGTCGGCGCTCGACGGGACGAAGAGCTTGTAGCGGCGCGTGCCGGCCTCGCTGGAGTGGGTGTGCCACTCGAAGGTGCCGGCGGACTGGGCGGCGGCCGCGTCGGCGGCGGTGCTGGTCATCGTCAGGGCTGCGAGCGTGGTCAGGAAACGGCCCCTCATCCCCTGGCCCCTTCTCCCGAACTGCCGGGAGAAGGGGGGAAGGGCAACAGCAACAGAAAACACAAAGGACAAGGGCATCAGAAGCCGAAGAAGTCGACGATGATCTGGCTGGCGTCGGGGGCGCAGGGGTCGGTGTAGCTGCCGGCGCTGCTCCCGCCCGGCCAGCGGTGGTCCATCCCGCTGACCAGGTACTTCCGCACCACCGTCTGCCCATTCGACGCGTTGTTGTAGTCGGTGCGCGTGTAGCTGCGGCAGGCCGTGGCGGTCGCGGTGAAGTCGGCCGTGTAGTCGACGTTGCCGTTGTCGGCGCCGTCGCTGGCCAGGTCGTTGGTCTGCGTCCACTGCTGCACGGTCTGCGAGGCGTTCACCGGGTTCACGGTGCCGTCGGCCGAGCCCTGGAAGACCAGGGTGGGGATCACCCGCCGCCCGCCCGTCGCCATCGCGTTCCAGCAGTCCGTCCCCCGGCCGTTGGGGTCGTAGATGCTGCCGAACAGCATCGCGTTGGTCCCGCCGCCCGCCGTGGTCGCCGCCTCGTACTGGACGCCCGCCACCGCCGCGAGCTTCCGCACCCGGTCCGGGTAGGTGCACGCCATGATGGTCGCCATCGCGGCGCCGGCGCTGAAGCCCGCGACGCCGACGCGGGTGCCGTCGACCGCGTAGTTGGCCTTCACCCAGTCGATCATCCCGGCGATCACGTAGGGCTCGCCGGCGCCGCGGGCCTGGTTGGAGGTGTAGAACCAGTTCCAGCAGTCCGACGCGTTGTAGGCCGTGCCCTGCTCGGGGTAGAGCACCAGGAAGTCGCGGCTCTCGGCGAAGGTGTTCATCCGCGTCCCCGCCGCGAAGTCGTAGCCGTCCTGCAGGCAGCCGTGCAGCATCACCATCATCGGCCGCGCCGTGCCCGTGTAGGTGGAGGGGATGTACAGCCGGAAGTAGCGCGCCCCGTACACGCTGTTGTAGACGCCGTCCACCCAGGTGGCCGTGCCGAGCGCCGCGCGCGGAGCCGCGGGCGTCCGGGACGGCGACGTGGGCGCGTCGGCGGTGCAGGCGGCGAGCGCCGAGGCGAGGAGAACGACGGCGAAGCGGGTGCGGCGCATGGACGGACCTCCGGACGTAGGCGTGGACGGATGCCCCTCATCCCCCCGGCCCCTTCTCCCGAACTGCAGGAGAAGGAGAGAACGGCAACGGTTTCGATAGGCCGGCGGGTTGGAAACCCGCCGCTGGAACAGCACGAAGTCCGCCTTCGCGGACTCAGCCGCGGCAGACGTGCGAGTCCCGGAGTGCAATGCAGCCTCAGCACTTAGCACTCAGCACTTAGCACTTAGCACTTAGCACTTGGCACTTGGCACTTGGCACTTGGCACTTGGCACTTGGCACTTGGCACTTAGCACTTAGCACTTGGCACTTGGCACTTGGCACTTAGCACTTAGCACTTAGCACTTCCGAAAAGGACGGGCGCCGGCTTCCGCCGACGCCCGCCGTCGTTACCGCGAGGCTACTGCACGTCCACCCGGAGGCCCAGGTATACCATGGTGCCGATCGCGGGCATGTTCACCATCTCGGTGTGCTTCACCCCGATCCCGCACTGCTCGCCGTCGGTGATCGTGGGGTCGTACTTGTGGCAGGTGAAGAGGTTCGCCACCGCCAGGTTGACCTGCGAGTGCAGGTTGGGGATGCGGTAGCCCACGTTCGCGTCGAGGGTGCTGAAGGTGGGGATGCGGCCGTTGTTGATCCCCGACACGAAGCGGTAGCCGTTCACGTAGCGCAGCACCGAGCCGCCCGACCAGCGCCCCAGGTCGCGGGCGTGCACCCCGGCGGTCCACTTGGTCGAGGGCGAGTTGAGCGCCGTGGCCTCGCGCTCGCTGGCCAGGTTGGTGTTGATCCCCGTGATCGCGTCGAGGCTCAGGTACGAGAAGGTGCCGGTGAAGTCGACCCTGGGGTTCAGCACGTAGGTCAGCGACGCGTCGGTGCCCCACAGCTTGGCGCGGCCCAGGTTGAAGTAGGTCAGCACCACCTGCGGGCCGCCGCTCTCGCTCACCAGCGGCTCGCCGGTGGCGTTGCTGTACGCCACCGTGGCGTTGGCGCCGAGCAGCGGGTTGGCGATGGTCACCAGCGGGCTCAGGAAGTTGCGGTAGCGCGAGTAGTAGCCGGAGACGTCGATGAAGAGCCGGCCGTTGATCAGCCCCTTGTAGCCCGCCTCCCAGGTGGTGTTCTGCTCCGGCACCAGCGGGGAGTACTCGCGGACGATGGAGTTGTCCGACGCCTTGCGCACCGTGATGCCGTCGCGGTTGCCGAACACCCCCACGGCGGGCACGAAGTTGGGGATGTAGAAGCTGGTCTGCAGCGTGCTCGGGCTCTTGAACGCGCGGTTGTAGAAGAAGCGCAGCGACTGCCCGTTCACCGGCGTCCACACCAGCCCGGCCTTGGGGCTGAACTGCGCGTCGTAGCTCTCGTGGTCGTCGTAGCGCGCGGCCAGCAGCAGCTTCAGCTGCGGCACCAGCGGCGTCTCGGTCTGCGCGTACACGCCGCGCTGGTCGATCTTCAGGTCCTCGCCGGTGAGGCGGTCGGTGAGCCACTGGCGGTCGCTGCTCACCACGTCGTGCCGGACCTGCGCGCCCCAGGTGAAGAGGGTGTTCAGCAGGGGCCGCACGCGGAAGTTGTTCTGGATCTCCGCGGCGTAGAGTTGGCCGTCGCTCGGCCAGTCGCTCATGCGGCGCACCGAGTCGTCGCTGACGCTGGCGGGCGAGACGACGCGGTTGGTGGTGTAGCGGTTGGCCGCGTAGCTCTTGCCGGCGTTGCTCTCGGTGCGGTAGGCACCCAGGTACCAGTGCGCGTTCTGCGCGCGCAGCTGCACCACGTTGTAGGTCCAGTCCACCAGCTGGTTGCGCCCCACGTTGGTCTGGCCCACGCCGTTGCTGCGGCTGTAGCCGCCGGTGAGCGAGATCTGCCCGTCGCCCAGGTAGCGCACCACGGAGCCGTAGCCGCGCAGCACGTTGCTGTCCCAGTTCAGCCCCGCGGTGTCGCCCACCGAGGTCTCCAGCGGGCTGGTGGCGGCGGCGGTGGCGTGGATGCGGTTGGACCAGTCGTTGAAGCTGTTCCACTCGCCCGCCAGCTTGTATCCCCAGTTCCCCGCCGTGCCGGCGTAGCGCCCCTGCAGGTCCACGTACGAGCGGCTGGCGCCGGTCACCTCGAACTGCAGGCCGGGGTACTCGCGCGGGTCCTTGCTCTGCAGCGTGAGCACGCCGTTCGACGCGTCGGCGCCGTACATGGCGCTGCCGGGACCCACCACCACCTCGATGCCGGACAGGTCGATCTTGGGGATGGGGGTGAAGCCGCCCACCGGGAGCCCGTTCTCGGGGAGCACGGCCACGCGGCCGTCCTCCAGCATCAGCATGCGGTTGTTGAAGGAGGAGTTGAAGCCGCGCGCGTTGATGGCGACCGACGTCATCCCCACCTGCACGAAGTCGAGCCCGGTGGCCTGCTTGAGCGCGCCCACGAAGGCGTTGCCCGGGGTGGCCGCGAGCTGGTCGGCGTTCACGCGGGTGACGGTGGCGGGCGCCTCGGAGCGGCGCTCGGCGCGGCGCGAGGCGCTGACCACCATGGCGTCGAGCTCCACGTTGGCCTCCTGCAGCCGGATCGCCACCAGCGTCTCGTCGCCGGGGCGCACGGTGACGTCGCTGGTGTTGGCGACGAAGCCGGGCCTGGAGACGCGCAGCCGCGCCACCCCCTGCGGCACGCCGCTCAGGGTGAACTGGCCCATGGTGTTGGTGACGGTGGTGAACCGGGTGCCGGTCACGGTGACCGTCGCCGCCGACACGGCCGCGCCCGAGGGGCCGGAGACGGTGCCCCGTACGGTGCCGGTCTGCGCCGCCGCGATCCCCGGCAGCAGCGCCAGGGCCGAGGCCAGCAGGATTGCGCGCCAGTTCAGGCGCAGGGTGCTGCTGTTCATGGAAGGAGCTCCATGTTGTTGGGAAGGTGTGCGCCGCGGGCGCGTGCGCACGGTTGGACTTCTCCGACTCGCGGTCCTATTCGCAGGCGACCGCGGTTCCTGATTCACACACAAGTGCTGAGTGCTAAGTGCTAAGTGCTAAGTGCTAAGTGCCAAGTGCCGAGGCTGCATTGCACTCCGGGCTTGGCACGCCTGCCTCGGCTGAGTCCGCGAAGGCGGACTTCGTGCTGTTCCAGCGGCGGGTTTCCAACCCGCCGTCCATCCAACCCGCCGTCCATCCAACCCGCCGTCTCTTGCCACCCGCCGCATCACCCCGGGAGCATCACCACGGCTTCGCCGTCGATCACGTTCTCGCCGTGGTGGTTGGCGACGGTGGTGCTGAGCCGCACCCGGCGCTTGGGTGCGATCACCTCCGCCACCTCCACCCGCGCCGTCACGGTGTCGCCGATGCGCACGGGGCGCACGAAGCGCAGGTTCTGCGACAGGTAGATGGTCCCCGGCCCCGGCAGCCGCATGGCCAGCACGGTGCTGATGAAGCCGGCGGAGAGCATCCCGTGGGCGATCCGTCCGCCGAACATCCCCTGCCCCGCCTCCACCTCGTTCACGTGCGCGGGGTTGAAGTCGCCCGTGATCCCGGCGAACAGCACCACGTCGGTCTCCGTGACCGTCTTGGTGAACTCGGCCGTCTGCCCGACGGCGATCTCTTCCAGCCGCATCCGCTGCTTTCCGTTCGAGTGGCCGACTGTCGCGCTTCGCCGGCTATAGATCCTTCGGCCTGCCGGGCTCCGTCCTCACCCAATGCCAGTCGTGACCGGCCCCAGGATGACGTCTTTTCTGTTGTTCGCGGATTCTCGCGCGCGACCTTTTTGTTCTGGCGGACTATCTCGCGCGGCTTTTTTGTCTCGGCGGACTCTCGCGCGTGACGAGCTCGACGCGCCGTACTCACTCCTCCGCCTTCCGAACACCACCCCCAACGACGTCATCCTGAGGGCGGCCTCACCGTCCTCGCGTCATGCGCTGTGGACGGCAGCCCGAAGGATCTATAGCCGCGGTTCGAGCGTCACTCCGGGGCACTTCCCTAGACCCCCATCACCAGCCTCACATCCGGATCGATCCCCGCCTGCGCGCGGGCGCGGGTGAGCCAGGAGACGCCGAAGAAGACCAGGATCGAGAGCACCAGCGAGAGCCCGCTCACCGTGACGCCGGTGGGGAAGGTGTAGAGCTTGAAGTAGCCCAGCGTCTCGAAGAGCAGCGTCACCAGGATGCCGACGGAGATGGAGGCGACGGCGCCTTCCTTTGTCGCGCCCTCCCAGTTCAGCCCGATCGCGAGGGCGGGGACGAGCGTCGTGGCGAACAGCCCCCAGCCGAAGATCCCCAGGAAGGCGACCAGCGCGCCCGGGAGGAGCGCCAGCGCCGCCGCGGCCACGGAGATGGCGACGGTGGCGATGCGGCCCCAGCGCAGCTCGTTCCCCACGCGCCGGCCCAGCGCCACCGGAATGTCGTGCGTCACCGCGGCCGCGCCGATGTTCATGAAGCTGTTGACCGTGCTCATGATCGCCGCCGCCACGCCGGAGAACACCAGCGCCGCCAGCAGCACCGGGGTGAAGCGCAGCAGGAACACCGGCGTGGCGTCGTCCGGCGACGCGAGCGGCGCCAGGCGGCCGGTGACGGTGAGCGCCTTCACCACCATCCCCACGCCGAAGTACAGCAGCATGGTCACGATCAGCGCGAGCGTCACCAGCAGCGGGTACCACTTCAGCTTCCGCGGGTCGCGGAGCATGTAGAACTTGTGGATCACGTGCGGCTGGCCCATCGAGCCCACGCCGAACACGAAGAAGAGCGAGAGCGCGGCACCGGGGCCCATCGCCCCGAACGGCCCCAGGAAGCTCCCGTCCGCGGCCATGATCGCGCGCGACATCCCGCCCATCCCCCCGCCCACCTTGAGCGTGTAGAGGAAGACGAGCACCGAGGCGACCGCCATCAGCGTCCCCTGGAAGACGTCGGTGTAGACCCCGGCCAGGATGCCGCCCGCCACCGAGTAGCCCAGCACCACCGCCATCCCGATCCACACCCCCGTGGCCACACCGGTCCCGAAGATGGCGTCGATCACCAGCCCCAGCGCGAGCAGGTTGGTCGCCATGTAGCCGATCACCGCGATCACGATGGCGAGCCCCGAGAGCCCCTGCGCCAGCGGCGAGCGGTAGCGCGCGCCGATCGCGTCGGGAACGGTGATCAGGCCGCGCACCTCGCCCAGCAGGCGCATCCGCTTGGCCAGCACCCAGCTCGTCATCGACGCGGTGACGGCGGCGGGGAGCACCAGGAACATCGCCCCCAGCCCACCCCTGTAGACCAGCCCCGGCCCGCCGATGAAGGCGAACCCCGAGAGGGTGGCCGACATCGCCGCCAGGGTGAGCGCGATCAGCCCGATCCCCTCGCCGGCGACGAAGAAGTCGTTCGCCGTGCGCGTGCGCCGCGTGGCCCAGGCGCCGATCGCCGCCACGATCGCGAAGTAGAGGACGGCGACGGCGACGATGGTGGGCTGCGCCAGCCGCGGCATCCCGCCCGTCTGCAGGATCGCGAGCGTCACGAGACCTCCGCGGGGACGGGAGCGATGGGGTGCGGCGCGGGCGCGGCGGCCGGCGGCGCGGGGCGGAGCGCCAGGGCGGCGGCGCGCACGCGGGCCAGGTCGTCTTCGCTGAGCGTCATCTCGTCGAAGGTCAGCGCGTAGGCCACGGGGAGCACCAGCAGCGGGAGGAGGCCGATCCCGATCAGGATGATCGCCGCGCGCAGCGGGAGCCCGAAGTAGAGCGGCGCGCCGGGTGCCTCGGCCGGGAGCAGCATCACCGCCGCGAAGCCGCCGGCGAGAACGACGAAGACGAAGGCGAACGCCCACTTGAGGTTGCCGACCCCCTTCCCCGGGCGGATGGCGCCGAGCGCCATCGAGGCCACCATCACCAGCGACGATCCCGTCCCCAGCGCCCAGGCGGCCCAGGCGGGCGGCGGGCCGGGGAGGAAGGCGCTGCCGTAGCCGGCGGCGATCATCAAGGTGCCGGCCAGGAGCCCGGCGAGGGCGGTGCGTCGGGTCATTCCACCGTCTGGTAGAGGGCGTCCAGCTCGTCGCGGTACTTCTCGGCCACCACGCCGCGGCGGAGCTTGAGGGTCGGCGTCAGCTCCCCGTCTTCCGCCGTCAGCTCGCGGCCGAGCACCACGAAGCGGCGGATCTGCTCGGTGCGGCTGAGCCCCGCGTTCACCCGGTCGACCGCGGACTGCACGGCGGTCAGCAGCTCGGGATGGCGGAGGATGCCGTCCGGCGCGGGCGCGTCCGAGTCGCCGTTGCGCCAGCGCCGCAGCATCGACGGGCGCAGCGAGATCAGCGCGGAGACGAACTTCCGCCCCTCGCCGTAGAGCATCGCCTGCCCGATCCAGGGATCCTGCGCCAGCGCGGCCTCGATGGGGAGCGGCGCCACCTTCTTCCCGGTGCTGAGCGCGATCAGCTCCTTCTTCCGCCCGGTCACGCGCAGCGACCCGTCCGGGAGCAGCTCGCCCAGGTCGCCGGTAAGCAGCCATCCGTCGCCGGTGAAGGCGGCCTCCGTCTCCTCCGGCCGTCCGTGGTAGCCGTCGAAGCTCAGGTCACCGCGGCGCACCAGGATCTCGCCGTCCGCCGCGATGCGGATCTCCGTCCCCGGCATGGCGGGACCCGCCGCGTCGAAGCCGTAGGCGTCGGGGCGGTTCATCGCCACGCAGAGGTGCTCCGTCAGCCCGTAGGCGCCGAGCACGGTGATCCCCAGCGCGTCCAGGTACGACGCCACCTCGCCGGGGAGCACCGCGCCGCCGCTGGTCGCCCGCCGCACCCGCCCACCGAAGAGGTCGCGCGCGCGCCGGAAGAGCGGCTCGCCCACGCGCCGCCACTCCTCCTCCAGCGCAGGCGGCACCGGCTGGCGCGCCTGCACGAGCCTCGAGCGCGCGACGCCGAGCTCGACCGTGCGGTCCCACGCCGCGCGCGCGGCGCCCTCGGCACGCAGGTGCTCGGCGTGCAGCGCCTCGTACGCCTTCTCGTAGAACCGCGGCAGCCCGCCGAAGAGCGTGGGCCCGTACGCGTCCGCCGCCTGCCAGACGCAGGTGTGGTCGACGACCAGCGCCGCCTCCATCCCCGCGACGATCCGGGTGTAGAGCCCGAACATCCGCTCCGCCGCGTGGCAGAAGGGGAGGAAGGAGAGGGTGGTGTCATCCTCCCCCAACCCCAGCGCGGCGATGATCGATTCGGCCGAGGCGAGCAGGCAGCGGTGCGTGATCTCCGCCCCCTTCGGCTCGCCCGTGGAGCCCGACGTGTAGATCAGGATCGCCACGTCGCCGGGGGATGCCGACGCGGTCCGCCGCTCCAGCTCGGCCGCGATCCCGGACGATTCCAGCGCCGCCGCCCCGCGCTCCAGCCACTCACCCCAGCGAACCGAGCCGCGGCCACCGTCCGTGGAGACGACCGTGCGCAGCCGCGGGAGCTCCGCGCGCACCTCGGCGGCCTTGGCGAGCTGCGCCGCGCCGTCCACCACCAGCACGCGCGCGCCGCAGTCCTCCACGATCTGCCGCACCTGCACCGGCGCGCTGGTGGGATAGAGGCCGACGGAGACGCCGCCCGCCATCAGCACGCCCAGGTCGGCGATGGGCCAGAGAGTGCCGGTGCCGGCGAGGATCGCGACCGACTCGCCCGGCTGCAGCCCGTCCGCCAGCAGCGCGGCGGCGAAGCGGCGCGCCGCCTCGGCCCACTCGCCCCAGGCGAGCGTCTCGTCGCGCGGGGCGCCCCCGGCCGCGAGGGTGCGGTAGGCGACCCGGTCCGGGTGGAGGGCGGCGCGCTCCAGGAAGGCGCGGGCGGCGGTGGTCATCGAACGCTCCGCCGCGGGTTCCAGCGCAGCGCCACGCACCCCATCGACAGCCCCGCCCCCGACCCGGTCAGCATCACCAGGTCGCCCTCGTGCAGCCGGCCGGCCTTCACCGCGTCGTCCAGCGCCATGGGGAGGCAGGCGGAGCCGGTGTACCCCCACTTGTCCATCACCGTGTGCGCCTTGGCCATCGGCACGCCCAGGCGGTCCATCACCATCTCGATGGTCGAGCGGTTCACCTGCGTCCACAGCCAGAGGTCCACGTCCTCGACCGACGCGCCGACGCGGGCGAGGACGGAGCGCGCGATGCGCGGCCATCCCTCCTCGTTGACTTCTTTGGGATACTTCTGGACGAAGCGCAGCCGGTTGCGCGTGCCGTCGTTCAGCACGTCGACGGTGATGGGCTCCGCGGTGCCGCCGGCGAAGACGCCCATCCCCGGCGCCAGCGCGCCGTCGGCGTAGAGCTCGCTGGCGAGGAGCCCCGGCTGGTCGGAGAGCTCCAGGACCACCGCCCCCGCGCCGTCGGCGAAGATGGTGACCGTCTTCTTGTCCGCGGGATCCAGGAACTTCGACATGGCGTAGACGGCGACGACGAGGACGCGCTCGTAGCGCTCGTCGGCGCGCACGTACTTCCAGGCGGCGTCGAGCGCGGTGGCGAAGCCGGCGCAGGCGCTGTTGACGTCGAAGGTCCCCGCCGTGCGCCGCATCCCCAGCCGCCCGTGCAGCACCGAAGAGGTCGCGGGGGAGACGTACTCGGGGGTGTCGGTCGATACGATCAGCAGGTCGACGTCCTCCGCCGCGAGCCCGGCGTCGGCGAGGGCGGCGCGGGCGGCCTCCTCGGCCAGGTCGGCGGTGGACTCGTCCGGCGCGCACCAGTGCCGCTCGCGGATCCCCAGGGTGTTCGCCACGAACGCGTCGATGTCCTCGCCCAGCGCCGCGGAGAGCTCGGCGTTGGCGACGACCCGCGCGGGGACGAACGACCCGGTCCCGGTGATGGTGGCGTGGCGCATGACAGCGGGTGCGTGAGTGCGGAAGTGCGTGAGTGCGTTTGGGATTTCGTCGCGACGATCAGCCGTCGGTGGCTGTCCCCTGTTCCCTGTCCCCTGTCCCCTGCGGTTCCGCCGTCGTCCCCCGCTTCACCAGCCGCACCGGCAGCAGCCGGCCGGGTTTCGCGGCGATCTGCTCGCCGGCGAGCTGGCGGAGGAGGAGGCGCGCGGCGCGGGCCCCCAGCTCGCGGGCGGGCACGGCGATGGTCGTCAGCTCGGGGGTGACCACGCTCGCCATCTCCACGTCGTCGCACCCCACGATGGAGAGGTCGCGCGGCACCGCCACGCCCGCCGAGAGCGCCGCCTTCAGCGCCCCCATCGCGATCAGGTCGTTCGCGCAGAACACCCCGGTGGGACGATTGCCGGAAGCGAGGAGCGACTTCATCGCCCGCTGCCCGCCGCTCACCGTGGGAGGAACGCGCCGCAGCCACTCGTGCGGCAGCGCCACCCCCGCCCCGCGCAGCGCCTGGAAGAAGCCCCGCTCCCGCATCCGGAAGCCGTGCACGTCCGTCGCGGGGCCGATGAAGGCCAGGCGCCGGTGCCCGAGCCCCAGCAGGTGCTCCGCCGCCAGCCGCCCCGCCTCGAGCGCGTCGCTGGCGATCCCCGGCCAGCGCTCCGACGGCTCGTCGACCACCACCACCTTCAGGTCCGAGAGCGAGTCGTGCGGCAGCGTGGCCGCGCCCACCCCGTCGATGATCACCCCGTCCACCTGCCGCGCCCGCAGCGCCTCCAGGTGCCGCGCCGGGGTGCTCTCGCGGGTGTCGCCGGGGAGCACCGCGTACCCCGCCTCGGCGGCGACGCGCTGGGCGCCGGTCACCACGTCCAGGAAGAACGGGTTGGTGAGGTCCGGCACCACCACCCCGATCGCGTACGAGCGCCCCCGCACCAGCCCGCGGGCGAGGATGTTGGGGCGATACCCCAGCGCCTCGGCCGCCTCCATCACCCGCTCGCGCGTAGCGGCGGCCACGCGGGCCCGCGGGTTCCCGCTCAGCACCAGCGACACCGTGGCCTGCGAGACCCCCGCGCGCCGGGCGACGTCGTGCGTGGTGACGGGGCGTGAGGGGTCTGATCTCGGCATGTGGGGCGGGTGGGTTTGCTAATGCGTATTAGCTAATACGTATTGGCAAATCGCTTGTCAAGAGTCTTGTTCGGCGCGAGGGCGAATTGCCGAACTGGCCGGATGGAGATGGGGAGATGACGGGTGAGTGACGACGGGTTGGAAACCCACCGCTGGAACGGCACGAAGTCCGCCTGCGCGGACTGCTCGATGGAGGTGTCGCGGGGCGATCGGGGTCCGCGAGTCGGAGAACCGGGGTTCAGGGGCGCGGGGGCGTTCGCTGCGCCTCCCATGCTGCCGCCTCGACTTCGGCCGCGCGAATACAGAGACTACGATCGGGCCGTCCGATGCGGCGGGCGCGCACCGAATCCACCGGTACGGGTGTAACCTGCGGGAAGCTCCAGAACCTGCCCCACCCCTGGAGCTCGCCAGCGGCTGCATGCAAAACCGCGAAGTACCCCGAATCGGGGGAGCGGTAGAGGTCCACACTCACGGTGCCTCCTCTGACGGGCTCGACCCGCGTGAGGCTGACCCCTTCGAGGTGGAACCCGCGGACCCGCGTCAGCACGAAGCACGCGTTCGGGTCGAGGACCGAGTCGTCGCCCATGCGCATGAACTCGCTGAACTCGTCGTCCAGATGCTTGCGCGCCACCGGTGGCAACTCGGACAGCGGATACTCGGCTGCCTCGATCACCAGGTGTCCCCTCGTCAGTACCGTATCCCCAGCCTGCCCGTGGCAGGGCCCGCGGCAGATCTCGATGGCGTAGGTGCCCGGAGCGACGCCGGCGGGGGATGGTGCGGCGGCCTGTCGGGTCAGTCCGCAGGCGGCGAGCATTGCGCAGCACCAGCACGCGGAGAACAGGGCATGGAGCATCATGTGATTCTCCCGGATCCTGGAGGCACGGGCGACGAGCACCGCCAGCACTCGCCGCTCCCCTCGGGATAACAGACCGCGCCGCAGGACGGACACTCGCCAGGCGCGCCGAGCGGCGTGTACGGCGCCCAGCCCATGCGGAGATGGTGGATGGACTGCGCCTCCTCGTGCGTCGCGGCCTCGAAGGCGTACAGCAGCTCGGCGTCTTCGCCGAGCTGTCCGCGGCGGCGTTGCTCGGCGATCTGCGCGGCGGTGCCGCAGGTGACGCTGCCGTCCGCCCGATCGCGCCACGCCTGCCAGGTCGCCATCGGCTCACCCCGCGAGCTTCGACAGGGCAAAGGCGGCGAGGAAGCCGGCGACGGCGATCAGGCCGGCGTAGTCGTGCGCGGCCTCGAACGCCTCGGGGATCATCGTCTCGACGAGCATGGTGAGGATGGCGCCGGCGGCGGTCGACGTCGTGGCGGCCACGGCTTCGGGCGGCGCTCCGGCGAACAGCGTATAGCCGGCCAGGGCCGCCAGCCCGGACGCCACCGCGATCGCGACCCACACGCCGAACACGTAGCCGAAGCTGCGCCCCACCTTCTTCATCCCCGTCGCGCTGGAGAGCCCTTCGGGGACGTTCGACAGGAAGATGGCGGCCACCGCCACCAGGCTCACCACGCCGCCGCGCAGCATGCTGAGCCCGATCACGATCGACTCGGGGATGCCGTCGAGCAGCGCGCCCACGGCGATGGCCGCGCCGCTCGCGTCGTCGGCCGACGGGTGCTTGTCGCCCGATCGCTTGCGATGCTTCGCGCCGCGCGCGGCCAGCAGCTTGTTGGCTACGGTGTAGACGACGGATCCGCCCAGGAAGCCGAGTGCCGTCGCACCGAAGCCGCCGCGGCGGTACGCCTCGTCCATCAGCTCGAAGGAGAGCGCGGAGATCAGCACGCCGCTGCCGAACGCCATCACCGCCGCCACGGCGCGCTGCGGCACGTGGACGACCCAGCCGATGATCGCGCCCAGCACCAGCGCCGAGCCCGCGAGCAATCCCCATCCTCCCGCCTGCAGCCAGAGCGGCATCACCCCTCCTTCGCGTTCGACATCCGTCACGATCGTCGCGACCCCTTCCGCAGGTTGCGCTCCGCGGCGGGAATGATCCGATCGATTCCGGGGAACGCGTTGGCGCATCGAGCCGGCTGACGTGCTGCCGCGGCGATAGATCCTTCGGCCAGCGAACGATTCTGCAACGTCTGCCAGGGCGTGGCTGGCCTCAGGATGACGTCGAGGGGTGTCGCGTACGAACGGGCTTCAGGGATGCCGCGCTGCACTCCCGCACTCCCGCACTTCCGCACTCCCGCACTCCCGCACTCCGCACTCCCGCACTCCCGCACTTTCGCGCATCCGCGGATCTTCTACATTCAGCCGGTGTCCAAATCGGCACCCACTCGCGGGCGTGGACCCCCTGCCCGCGCGGAACGCCCCCGACGGGCGTTTCTCCCACCGCCACGACTCCCCATGGAGACCGTCAGAAGCGAGAGGTTCCCCCAGCTGTTCTGGGGGATGGTCGCGCTCGGGCTCGGGCTGGTGATCGCGTCGCTGATCGGCGCCGCCACCATCCGCAAGGTGAAGAGCGCGGGGAACGAGATCGAGGTCACGGGGTCGTTCAAGAAGCAGGTGCGCTCGGACTACGCCGTGTGGAAGTCGGCCATCGCCATCCAGGGCCCCGACCTGCAGGGCGCCAGCGCCGCCGTGGCCGCCGACGCCCAGCGGCTCAGGCAGTTCCTGCGCGCCAGCGGCATCGCCGACAGCGCCATCACCGCCAAGCCGCTGGAGACCGAGGCCCTCTACCGCACCTCGGAGAACGGCGCCACGACCTCGGACCTGATGGGCTACAAGGTCACGCAGCGCATCGAGGTGCGCTCGGCCGACGTGGCGCGCATCACCCAGCTCTCGCAGCGCGCCGGCGAGCTGATCGCGCAGGGGGTGCCGCTCGGCTCGTCGAGCGTGGACTACCTCTACACCCAGCTCGAGCGCGTGCGCGGCGAGATGCTGGCCGACGCCACCCGCGACGCCAAGCAGCGCGCCGAGGCGATCGCGAAGGCGGCGGGTGCCCGCGTGGGCGGCGTGCGCGGGGCCCGGATGGGCGTCTTCCAGGTCACCCCGCGCAACTCCACCGAGGTGTCGGACTACGGGATGAACGACACCTCGTCGCTCGACAAGGACGTCACCGCCGTGGTGCGCGTGACCTTCGCGGTGGACTGAGCGCGGACGACGCAAAACGTCGCGGCCCCCCATCCCGCTGAAACTTCCTGTAACCCCCCTGCATCGTGCGGCGCCGCGGTCCCACCTGGGACTGCGGCGCCCCGTTTTATGCATCAGAGTGAAAGGTTATGCATTTCTGCCACACCGGCCGATGTGGCGCTCCTGCATGCAGTTGCACGGAAACGGGTGTAACCGGTTACATTGGCCCGCGCGTTGCCTTTGGGCGGCACGTCGGCGGGGGAGTCCGCGGAGGCACCGCGGATTCCTCCGCCGGCCGCTTACAACGCAGCGGGAGAACCAATGCCATGCTGGTCAACGACCTGATCCTTACCGACGACGCACCCGGGGACGCGGCGTCGCGCCCCGTGGTGCTCGACCGTTCGCGCACGGCCGACGCCGAGCGCATGAACCACCTGATCGGCTCCGGGCAGGTGCGGAGCCTCCACGACGCCATCGACCGCCAGATCCACGAGCTGCTCTGCGTGCGCGCCCGCCGCGCCGACCTGCCGGCCGAGGAGCTGGCCGCCGGCCGCGAGCGGCTGCTGGCCGGCGCCGACCCGGCGCAGTACGGGCGCTGGGTCTTCTTCCCCTGGAGCGGCCGGCTGGTGCACGTGCTCCCGCCGCGCGAGTTCGCCGAGGTGCGGCTGGACCGCAACCGCCACCAGGTCACCGAGGAGGAGCAGCTCCGCCTGGGCGGCTTCCACGTGGGCGTGGTGGGGCTCGGCGTGGGGAACGCGGTGGCGCTCACGCTCGCGCTGGAAGGCGCGTGCGGCCAGCTGAAGCTCGCCGACGCGGCCCCGGCGGCGCTCGGCGACCTGAACCGGCTGCGCGCCGGGGTGCACCACCTGGGGGTGCCGAAGACGGTGCTCGCCGCGCGGCAGGTGTACGAGGCCAACCCGTACGCCCGCGTCACCCTCTTCCACGAGGGGCTCACCGAGGAGAACGTCGACGACTTCCTGGGGGGCGACGTGCCCCTGCACGCGGTGGTCGACGCCTGTGACGACCTGTACGTGCGCGTGCTGCTGCGCGAGCGGGCGCGCGCCCGCGGGATTCCCGTGCTCTCGGCCGTCGGCGACCGGGGGATGGTGGACGTGGAGCGCTTCGACCTGGAGCCCGCGGTGGCGCTCTTCCACGGCCGCGCGGGAAACGTGACCTCCCGCGCGGTGCGCGCGATGGACGCGGGGGCGCGGGTGGCGCTGGAGCTCGCCGTCTCCGACGCGGAGCGGGCCTCGGTGCGGACCGCCGCCTCGGTGGTGGAGCTGCGCCGCACGGTGAGCGCGCTCCCGCGGCTGGCGTCGGAGGCCGCGCTCGGCGCCGCGGCCGTGGCGGTCGCCGTGCGCCGCGTGGGGCTCGGCGAGCCGCTCCCCGGCGGGCGGCGGCACCTGGACGCGGCCAGCGTGCTCGCGGCGCCGGGCTCCCCGGTGATCCCGATCGAGAGCCGGCGCAGGAGCGAGCCGCTGCACCCGGCGGGGGTGGACGGGCGCATCCCCGAGCTGGTGCGCTTCTGCGTGGAGCACGGCGTGCTCGCGCCCTCCGCCGGGAACCGCCAGCCCTGGCGCTTCAACTGGGACGGCGAGCGGCTCTGGGTGCTGCACGACCGGGCGCGCTCGGCCTCGCTCCTCGACCCCGCGCACCGGGCGGCGCACCTGGCGCTCGGCGCGGCGGTGGAGAACATCGCCATCGCGGCCGCGCACCGCGGCGTGCGGCTGCGGATGGAGCCCTTCCCCCGCCCGCGCGACCTCTCCGTCGCCGCGGCGCTGAGCTTCGAGACGGACGCAGCGGGGCTGGAGGACGACGCCGCGCTCTTCCCCTTCCTGGCGCTGCGCGCGACCAACCGCCGCCCGGCCAAGCGCGGGGCGCTGGGGGCGAAGGCCGTCACCGCGCTGGCCGACGCCGCACGGATGCGGGGGGCGCGGCTGGACCTGGTGGCCGGACGCGAGGCGCTGGCGGAGCTCGGCGCGGTCACCGGCGCCGGCGAGCGCATCCACCATCTCACCCGCGAGCTGCACCGGGAGATGGTCGACGCGCTGCGCTGGTCCGGCGACGAGGCCCGCGGCTCGGGCGACGGCATTCCCGTGGAGGCGCTGGAGCTCAAGGCGGCGCAGCGGGCGGCGCTCGGGCTGGCGGCGCGGCCGGAGGTGGCGGCCACGCTGCGCGACCTGGGCGGCGGGCGCGCCTTCCAGGAGCTGGCGGAGCGGGCGGTGGTCCGCTCGTCGGCGGTGGGGCTGGTGACGGTGGGCGGGGCGTCGCCCGGGTGCGCGCTGCGCGGCGGGCGCGCGGTGGAGCGCCTCTGGCTCGAGGCGACGCGGCTGGGGCTCGCGCTGCAGCCGGTGACTGCGCTGGTCTACCTCTTCGAGCTGCTCGACGGGAGCGCGGCCACCATCTTCTCCAGCCGCGAGCGCGACGAGCTGCGGGGGCTGCGCGCCCGCTTCGACACCCTCTTCGCGGCGGCCAACGGGGGCACGCGGCTGATGCTCTTCCGCGTGGGCGCCGCGGCCGCGCCGAGCGCGCGCTCTCCCCGGCGGCCGCTGGAGGCCGTGCTGACCTGGGGTCGGCCGGCGCTGGCGGCGTAAGGCCGGTCGGAAGGCGGCGGCTCCGGAGCGGCCCCTCCGAGCAGGGAGATTGGTGCCGCACACGGAGTTGACCGGCGGGCGGGGCGCAGCACGCGTCTCGCCCGCCGCGTGCGTTTCCCACGGTGGCGCATCAAGCGCGCAACCCGTTGCGGCACCGTCGTTTTTCGTCCCGCGAGAAGCCTTGACACCCCTCGTCCGGAGCCGCATCCTTCGAAGTAAACCGGCCAGTCCGAACGAGAGCGGAGGACGATGACGACGCTGGCGCACCCCCGAACCGACGGCTATGGCGCTCCCCGCGGCCCTCGCGCGGACGGCCGCGCCCTCCTCGAGCGCGCCGTCGCCGACGCGCCGAGCCACGTGCCGCCGCCGACGGGGTGGCTGCGCCGCCTCTTTGCGCGCGATCGATCCGCCGCCGCGCTGGTCCGCCGCTACCGCCTCTGGCCCGCGATCGAGCACGCCTACGAGCGCGTTACGCGCGAGATGGGACCCGTGCGGGTGGAGGTCTCGGCGGAGGACGACGTTGGCCAGCCATACGTCCTGATGGAGTGCTTCGCCGACACCCCATTTCAGGAGGCATCGCTCGACTTCCAGAGTGTCGTTCAGGCGGAGGCGGACGACCTGCTCCGGACCGAAGACCGCATGCGGCTGTCGGTCTTTGTGCGACACGCATGCATCGACGCCTCTATAGCCGATGACGTTCGATCCTGAGCGATGGCTGGAAGCTGCGGCCGTCTGCTGCATCGACATCCCGGACATCGACCGGGAGGCGTTGCTCAGGACTGCCTTGAACCGGGCGTACTACGCTTCCCTTCTCTCGTTCAAAGCCCGGATCGAGGCAGTCCAGGGCGCCGGTACGATACCGGAGCGGCGGACGCACGAAGCGATCTACCTGGCCGTGGGAGCAGCCGGCCACGCGTTCATGGATGCATATCGAGCGTTGCGTGAACTGCGCCGGACGAGGGAAGCGGCAGACTACATACTGAGCGGCGATCCTCCCACCTTTCGCGATGCGGACGAAGCCGTCCGGCGGAGCCGCTGGTTGATCCGCGCTCGGGTCAAGTCCCTTCCCGACGCAGAGTTCCGCAAGCTCGTGCTGCCGCGGCGGTAATGGCTGGTCCAACGCGAACGGAGAACGATGGCGACGCTGGCGCATCCTCGAACCGACGGCTACGGCGCTCCCCGCGGTCCGCGCGCGGACGGCCGCGCCCTCCTCGAGCGCGCCGTCGCCGACGCGCCGAGTCACGTGCCGCCACCGACGGGGTGGCTGCGCCGCCTCTTCGCGCGCGATCAGTCTGCGGCAGCGCTGATCCGCCGCCACCGCCTCTGGCCCGCGATCGAGCACGCGTACGAGCGCGTCACGCGCGAAATGGGTCCCGTGCGGGTGGAGGTCTCGGCGGAGGACAGCTTCGGGTTGGAGTGGGTGATGGTCACCTTCCTGTGTGACAGCCTGGAGTTCGACCGGATGATCGACCTGGGCTGGGAGATCTCCGCCGAGTGCCGCCCGATGCTCGGAAAGATGGATGAGCGGCTGGTGATCAACGTGGTATCCGGGGTCGGATGAATGGAAGCACATCAATCAAATCTCTACCCGACGCGGAGTTCCGCAGGCTCGTGCTGCCGCGGCGGTGAAGCTCTCATCCTACGTCTTCTTGCATCCGTGACTCTCTCGCCTGCCGCGTATCGCGCGCTCGCCGACGTGGTCGTGGCGCTGCATTTCGGGTTCGTGCTCTTCGTGGTGCTGGGAGGGCTGGTCGTGCTGCGGTGGCGGCGCGCGGCGTGGGTGCACCTGCCCTGCGCCGCGTGGGGGGCGCTGATCGAGTTCGGCGGATGGATCTGCCCGCTCACGCCGGTCGAGAAGCACTTCCGCGCGCTCGGGCACCAGGCGGGCTATCCCGAGAGCTTCGTGGAGCACTACATCACCCGGCTGATGTACCCGGCCGGGCTCACGCGCGGCATGCAGGTGGCGATCGGCGTCTTCGTGATCGCCATCAATCTCGCGCTCTACTGGCTCGCCTTCGGACGGCACCGGGCCCGCGGGGCGCGCGCTCGGCGGTAGCCTTCGACATTCCGCGTATCACCTCTCCCGGGAATCACAGCGTGCGTTCCTCTTCCCATCTCCCCTTCCCGGCGCATCGCGCGGCCCGTACACTACACGCGCGAACCTTATCTCTCGAAAACCACTGCGCGCGGAAGGCAGGCGCTTGAACGTCGAACATCGGCGGCAGGATGACGAAGCGTACGTTGCACCGCTGATGAAGAAGGCGAACCGCGCCTACGTCGTCGGTTGGAAGCGCACTCCGGCTAGGCTTTTTGATTTCAACAACGAAGGAACGAGATGCTTACACGGCTGAGAGTCTCGGGCTTCAAGAATCTTGTAGACGTGGACGTTTCCTTCGGGCCGTTCACGTGCATCGCTGGCCCAAATGCGTCAGGGAAATCAAACCTTTTCGACGCAATCGCATTTCTTAGCTTTTTAGCGGATCGACCTCTCATCGACGCGGCGAGCGCGATCCGAGGAGAATCGGGGAAAGCAACTGAGGTTAGGAGCTTGTTTCATAGGGTTGGGTCGCACATTGCCGATCATATGGAGTTTGAAGCAGAGATGATCATTCCCACTTCGGGCACCGATGACTTGGGACAGGTCGCTAATGCCACGACTACGTTCCTCCGATATAAGCTTGTTCTTGCCTATAGAGATGCCAACGATCCCGACGCGCTCTCCGAACTCGAAATTACGGAAGAGACCCTCGATAGAATTCTGATCGGTGATGCTTCGAAGCATCTGCGTTTCGATCACTCCCCTACTTGGCGCAAATCAGCAGTGCGGGGCCAGCGCGGAAAGGCATTCATCTCGACGGAAGATGAGGGCGGACGCACGGTTGTGAAGATCCATCAAGATCAGCGTGGAGGGCGCACTCGTATCCTCTTGGCTAACCGCCTCCCCCGAACAGCACTTTCCAGTTCCACGGCTGCGGAAACACCCACCGCCTTGTTAGCGCGGCGTGAAATGCAGTCCTGGCGAGAACTTCAGCTAGAGCCTTCGGCCCTGCGAGAGCCGGACCCGTACCGCGCACCCGCGATACTCGGTACAGATGGGCGCCACCTTGCGGCAACAGTGAGCTACTTGGCCGAGATGCAAGAGCGCGATTATGAAGGCGGGGAGAAAGACTTTTTGGCACAACTTGCTAACCGATTGGCGACACTGATCCAAGACGTTCGCACGGTCAGCATAGACAGGGATGCAAAACGCGAACTCGTTACGCTCGCAGTTGAAGACCGTCTTGACACGCGGCACCCTGCCCGCGCTCTGTCGGATGGCACGCTGCGATTTCTCGCACTCTCCGTAATTGAGGCTGACCCACGGTTTGGCGGCGTTCTCTGCTTGGAGGAACCAGAGAATGGGATTCATCCGGATCGAATTAAGCCAATGTTGAGTTTGCTTCACGACATTGCAGTGAACACTCAGGAGAGTGTTGGCGCAGAGAACCCGCTCCGTCAAGTGATTGTCAACACTCACTCTCCGGGTGTTGTAGGACAGATCAAAGACGACGAATTGCTGGTGTCCGTGCCAATAATTAGCAGAAACGGCATCGGTCAATATACGCGAGCCGCATTTAGGTGGCTCTCGAATACGTGGAGGAACCGAACTTGGCCGGATATCCCTACGATTTCGAGAGGCGCACTGCTCGCGTATTTAAATCCGTATACTGAAGAAGTAGAGGTGGAAGAAAGCGGGTTTAGCCAGTCGGGATTTCCCCCTCGCCCACGAGTGATTGACCGCGAGGACATTCGCCAGCTACGGCTTCCCTTAGCCGTATGAAGGAGCTCGTTTATACCCTGCTCGGAGATGGCCCCAGCGACCGGCGCTTGATCTATCCCACTAATTGGCTCCTCTCCTCAGAATATGGGGGAGCCTTTCGCGCACAGTGGGCGGATACGCGTGGATTTGTTCGCCTTCGAGAGGGGCTTGCCGCAAGAGTGGAAAAGGCACTTGAGCTTTTCCCGTGCGACTTGCTCATCGTGCATCGCGATGCTGAGACGCAAGAGTATGAGCAGAGGTTTTCGGAAATCGACTCGGCGATTCGAGAAACTGGCTACATGCTAGATCGAACGGTTCGCATCGTACCAGTTCGCATGCAGGAAGCTTGGTTTCTGCCTTTTGAGAGTGCCATTCGACGAGCCGCGGGTAGACCGACAGGTCGAGCGCGATTAAACATCCCCAAGCTTGCTGACATTGAGTCGGTGCCTGATCCAAAGGCGCTCCTGCACCAGCTCCTCCGTACAGCAGCAGAGGTAAGTGGGCGACGACTTCAACGCTTCGACATAAATGCCGCAGCTTCGCGGGTAGCAGAATTGGTTGAAGATTTCTCGCCACTTTGTGCCCTACCGGCATTCGCGCGCTTTGAGAGCGAACTTAAGACAGCCCTTGCAGTGATACGGACTTCAGAAGAGAAACTCTAAAAACGTTAATCTCTTTAGAGAACCGATGTTTCCGAATTCACCTTACTTGACTAGCCCTCCCCTTCCCGGCGCACCGCGCGGCCCGTACACTACACGCGCGAATCCATCTACCGAGAACCACCGCGCGCGGAGGGCAGGCGCTTGAAGGTCGTGACCATCGGCGGCGGGCCGGCGGGGCTGTACTTCGCACTGCTGATGAAGAAGGCGGACCCGCGCCACCAGGTCACCGTGCTGGAGCGCAACCGCCCCGACGACACCTTCGGCTGGGGCGTCGTCTTCTCCGACCAGACCCTCGGCAACCTCCGCGCGGCCGACGAGGAGAGCTACCGCCGCATCACCGAGAGCTTCGCCCACTGGGACGACATCGACGTCCACTTCAAGGGGCGGACGATCACCTCGGGCGGCCACGGCTTCAGCGGCATCGCCCGCAAGCAGCTCCTCCACATCCTCCAGCAGCGCGCCACGGAGCTCGGCGTCGACCTCCGCTTCTCCACCGAGGTGCCGGACGACACCGCGCTCGCCGCGATGGGGCTCGGCGACGCGGAGCTCGTCGTCGCCGCGGACGGGGTGAACAGCGCGGTCCGCCGCGCGCACGCCGGCCGCTTCGGCCCCGACTTGGACGTGCGCACCGCGCGCTTCGTCTGGCTCGGCACGACGAAGCTGTTCGACGCCTTCACCTTCATCATCGTCCAGAACGAGTTCGGCGTGTTCCAGGTGCACGCCTACCGCTTCGACCGCGAGCACTCGGCGTTCATCGTGGAGTGCGACGAGGCGAGCTGGCGCGCGGCCGGGGGCGACCGGATGGGCGAGGCCGAGACGGTCGCCTTCTGCGAGGCGATGTTCGCGCCCTGGCTGGACGGCCATCCCCTGATCAGCAACGCGTCCCACCTCAAGTCCCCCTGGCTCACCTTCACCCGGGTGGTGAACGAGCGCTGGCACTTCCGCCGCGATTCCGAAGCGCCGGGCGCGGCGCCGCACGTGGTGCTGGTGGGCGACGCGGCGCACACGGCGCACTTCTCCATCGGCTCGGGGACCAAGCTGGCGATGGAGGACTCCATCGTGCTCGCCCGCGAGCTGAACGCGCGCGCGTGCATCGGCGAGGCGCTGGAGGCGTACGAGGCGGAGCGCAAGCTCGACGCGGTGCGGCTGCAGAACGCCGCGCGCAACTCCATGGAGTGGTTCGAGAACGTCAGGCGCTACGTGCACCTGGAGCCGGAGCAGTTTGCCTACTCGCTGCTCACGCGCAGCCAGCGGGTGAGCCACGAGAACCTGCGCCTGCGCGACGACGTCTACCTGGCCGGCGTGGAACGCTGGTTCGCCGCGCGCTCCGGGGTGGAGGGCGATGCGCGTCCGCCGATGCTCACGCCCTTCCGGCTGCGGGGGATGACGCTGGCCAACCGCGTGGTCGTGAGCCCGATGGACATGTACAGCGCGGCGGACGGCACGCCGAACGACTTCCACCTCGTCCACCTCGGCGCCCGCGCGCTCGGCGGCGCGGGGCTGGTGGTGACGGAGATGACCTGCGTGTCGCCCGAGGGCCGCATCACCCCCGGCTGCACGGGGATGTGGGCGGCGGAGCACGTGGACGCGTGGCGCCGCATCGTCGACTTCGTGCACCAGTGGTCGCCGGCGAAGATCTGCCTGCAGCTCGGGCACTCGGGGCGGAAGGGCTCCGTCTGCCTTCCCTGGGAGGGCGGCGACGTGCCGCTGCCGGAGGGGAATTGGGAGGTGTGCGGGCCGTCGCCGCTGCCGCACGGCGAGGGGTGGGCCGTGCCGCGCGAGATCACGCGCGCCGAGATGGACGAGGTGCGCGGCCAGTTCGTGCGCGCGGCGGAGATGGCGGTGGCGTGCGGCTTCGACATGCTGGAGCTGCACTGCGCGCACGGGTACCTGCTCTCGTCCTTCATCACCCCCCTCGCCAACCGGCGCACCGACGCGTACGGCGGCTCGCTGGAGAACCGGCTGCGCTACCCGCTGGAGGTGTTCCGGGCGATGCGCGCGGCGTGGCCCGAAGAGCGGCCGATCTCCGTGCGCATCTCGGCGACGGACTGGGTGGAGGGCGGCATCGCCGGACCCGAGAGCGTGGAGATCGCGCGCGCGTTCGCCGAGGCCGGCGCGGACGCCATCCACGTCTCCACCGGCCAGACCAGCCCCGACGCGAAGCCGGTGTACGGGCGCGCCTACCAGACGCCGTTCAGCGACCGCATCCGCAACGAGGTGGGGGTCGCGACCATCGCCGTCGGCAACATCACCGAGGCCGACCAGGTGAACGCCATCGTCGCCGCCGGCCGCGCGGACCTCTGCGCGCTGGCGCGCCCGCACCTGGCGGACGCGGCGTGGACACTGCACGCGGCCGCGGAGCAGGGCTACCGGGAGCAGTGGTGGCCGCCGCAGTACCTCACCGGCAAGCAGCAGCTGGAGCGCAGCCTGGAGAAGAAGGCGGCGCAGGCGGCGGAGCTGGCCGGCGGGGGGATCTGACCAGGCGCGGAGAGGAGCCCGGCGATGGACACCAACACCACCATCACGGTCGGCGTGACAATCTTCGTCGCGATCCTGGGCTCGGTGGCCGCATACCTGAACAGCCTGCGGATCGCCGCGCGCAAGGACCAGCTCGACCACGTCGACCGGCAGCTGCGCAAGCTGTACGGCCCGCTGTTCGCGCTCAACCACGTCTCGAACATCGCCTGGCTCGCGTTCCGGCAGAAATACCGGCCGGGCGCGGAATCGTACTGGCGGACCGAGCCGGGGCCGACGGCCGAAGAGGAGGAAGCGTGGCGGCTGTGGATGGCCACGGTTTTCATGCCGCTCATCCTCCGGATGGAAGAGGTCATCCTGAAGCACTCGGACCTGATCGAGGAGCAGGACATGCCGCAGTGCTTCATCGACCTGATCTCGCACATCTCGGCGTACAAGCCGGTCCTGCAGAAGTGGTCGAACGGCGACTATTCGGAGCACGTGTCGGTGATCCGCTTTCCGGGGGCCGCGCTGACCGCCTACCTGGAGCCGCAATACCGCGACCTGAAGCTGCGGCAGACACGGCTCCGGGGGGAACCGCAGGGCCGGCAGCGCCTGCCGAAGGCTGAACGGAAAGCGGCCGCGCTACGGGCCGCCAGCCCGGCACCCCCGTCAGGCCGACCGGCAGCCAGCACGGCCGTGGAAGAAGGGAGAGACTGATTCCCCAGCGTCTTCTCACCGGCAAGCACGCCGTCGTCACCGGCGGCGGGCACGGGATCGGCGGCGCCATCGCGGAGGCGCTGGCGGGGCTCGGCGCGTCGCTGTCGCTGCTGGGGCGCGACGTGGAGCGGCTGGATGCGCACGCCGCCGCGCTCCGGCAGCGCTTTGGCGTCGCCGTTGAAGTCTTCGAGTGCGACGTGGCGGACGAGGTGGCGGTGGATGGCGCCTTCGCCGCGAGCCGCGAGCGGCTGGGTGATGCGCAGGTGCTGGTGAACAACGCCGGGCAGGCGGAGAGCGCGGCGTTCACCGACACCTCGCGCGCGCTGTGGGACCGGATGCTGGCGGTGAACCTGACGGGGACTTACCTGTGTTCGCGCCAGGTGCTCCCCGCCATGCTCGCGGCTCGCGCCGGGCGCATCGTCAACATCGCCTCGACGGCGGGGCTGCGCGGCTATCCGAAGACGGCGGCGTACTGCGCGGCCAAGCACGGCGTCGTCGGCCTCACCCGCGCGCTCGCGCTGGAGACGGCGAAGTCGGGGGTGACGGTGAACGCCGTCTGCCCTGGCTACACCGACACGGAGATGGCGCAGCGCGCGGTAGACGGCGTCGCCGCCGCGCTGGGCAAATCGCAGGACGAGGCGCGGGCGATGATCACACGCGTGAACCCGCTCGGCCGCCTGATCCGCCCCGACGAGGTCGCCGCCACCGTCGCGTGGCTCTGCTCGCCCGAGGCGGCGGCGATCACCGGCCAGTCCATCGCCGTCGCCGGCGGCGAGGTGATGTAGCGGCCGCGGCGCCCTCTCCCTGCGCCTGAGAGCGCACCCTCTCCCGTACCGGGCGAGGGGCCGACGTCGCGAGTGGCGGTGCGCCCTGCCCAAAACCGCGTTGAGACAGCCGCAGTATGGCCGGTGGGGGATGGAGAAGGACCGCTCGAACGTCGAGCTCCGCCCGGTACGAGCTACGAGCGAAGCGAGCACGTCCCTCTCCCGGGCTGTTTCGGGAGAGGGACCGGCGCGAAGCGCCAGGGTGAGGGCCCGCGGGGCCGGCGCTATCCGGTAGGCTGTCAGACACGCACGAATCCGAAGATCCGATGACGACCAAGATCCTTGCCGCGGACCTGCACCCCACCTCGTTCCACTGGCGCGTGGAGGGGCCGGTGGCGGTGGTTACGCTGAGCCGGCCGGAGCGGAAGAATCCGCTCACCTTCGAGAGCTACGCCGAGCTGCGCGACACCTTCCGCCAGCTCAGCTTCGCCACGGACGTGAAGGTGGTGATCATCACCGGCGAGGGCGGCAACTTCTGCTCGGGCGGCGACGTCCACGAGATCATCGGGCCGCTGGTGAAGATGAAGGAGGAGGGGCGGATGGACGACCTCCTCGCCTTCACCCGCATGACGGGGGACCTGGTGAAGGCGATCCGCGGCTGCCCGCAGCCGATCATCGCCGCCATCGACGGCATCTGCGTGGGCGCCGGGGCGATCCTGGCGATGGCGAGCGACCTGCGGCTGGGGACGGCGCGCAGCAAGGTCGCCTTCCTCTTCACCAAGGTCGGCCTCTCCGGCGCAGACATGGGCGCGTGCGCCATGCTCCCGCGCATCATCGGACAGGGCCGCGCGAGCGAGCTGCTGTACACCGGCCGGTCGATGGGCGGCGAGGAGGCCGAGCGCTGGGGCTTCTACAATCGATTGGTGGAGCCAAGCACATTGCAAGACGAGGCGATGGCCCTCGCCCGCGACCTCTGCGCCGGCCCCACCTTCGCGCACGGCATGACCAAGCGCTGCCTCCAGCAGGAGTGGGCGATGGGCGTCGACGAGGCGATCGAGGCCGAGGCGCAGGCCCAGGCCATTTGTATGCAGACGGAGGACTTCGCCCGCGCGTACAGGGCGTTCGCGGCGAAGGAAAAGCCCGTGTTCCAGGGCAATTGACGAGTCGTTGAGATCCGTCTCTCGCCTATGGACGGGCGGATAAATCCGCGGCAACAACGGCCCGAAGTCCGCCTTCGCGGACTCCCAGCCGCAATCCAGGGGCACGCAACTGGCCCCTCATCGTCCGAGGCCCGTGGACCGGCGCTTGAGCGGAGCCCATCGCGCGCCGCTCTACCTCGGCGGCAAAAGAGCCGGTAGTCCGCGCAGGCGGACTTCGTGTGGTTGTTGCAGCGAATTCATTCGCCCGTCCGAGCTGAACCCGATCCGGCGCATGCCTGACCGCACCTACCTCGCCTGGCCCTTCTTCGCCGACGCGCACCGCGACCTCGCGGCGCGCCTCGGCGAGTGGGCGGCGTGCGAGCTCTCCGCGGTCCCGCACGGCGGCGACGTGGACGCCACCTGCCGCGCCCTCGTCCGGCGCCTCGCGGAGGGCGGGTGGCTGCGCTACGCCGTACCGGCAGCGTACGGCGGCGTGCACGAGCGGCTGGACGTGCGCTCCCTCTGCCTCGCGCGCGAGACGCTGGCGTACGCGAGCGGGCTGGCGGATTTCGCCTTCGCCATGCAGGGGCTCGGCTCGGGCCCCATCTCCCTCTTCGGCAGCGACGAGCAGAAGCGGCGCTGGCTCCCGCCCGTCGTGTCGGGCGATGCCATCGCCGCGTTCGCCATCTCCGAGGCGGAGGCGGGGTCGGACGTGGGCGCGATGACGACGACGGCGCGGCGCGACGGCGGCGGATACGTGATCGACGGCCGCAAGACGTGGATCTCCAATGCCGGCATCGCGGACCGCTACGTGGTGTTCGCGCGCTTTCCCGAGGCGGGCGAGCGCAGCTTCGGCGCGTTCGTGGTCGACGCGGACAACCCGGGGCTCCGTGTCAGCGAGCGCATCGACGTCACCGCGCCGCACCCGCTGGGGACGGTGGAGCTCGAGGGCTGCCGCGTCGCCGCGGACGCGCTGATCGGCGAGCCGGGCGGGGGGATGAAGGTTGCGCTGGGCACGCTCGACGTCTTTCGCTCCACCGTGGGCGCGGCGGCGCTGGGGTTCGCGCGGCGCGCGCTGGACGAGGCCGTCGCGTGGTGTGGCGAGCGCCGCGTGTTCGGCGTTCCCCTCGGCGAGCACCAGCTCACCCGGGCCGCGCTCGCCGAGATGGCCGTCGACGTCGACGCGAGCGCGCTCCTCGTCTACCGTGCCGCCTGGACGCGCGACAACGGCGCCCCGCGCATCACCCGCGAGGCCGCGATGGCCAAGCTCTACGCGACCGAGGCCGCCCAGCGCGTGGTCGACCGCGCGGTGCAGCTCCTCGGCGCGCGCGGCGTGGTCCGCGATTCCGTGGTCGAGTCGCTCTACCGTGACGTGCGCGCGCTGCGCATCTACGAGGGCACCAGCGAGGTGCAGAAGCTGGTGATCGCCGGGCAGGTGCTCGCGACGGCGGTACCATCAGCATAGGCCGGCGCGGCTGACGCGCTCGCGGCGACAACCTTCGGACCCGGAGTCCGCGAAGGCGGACTGTGTGCAGTTGTAGCGGCGAGTTCACTCGCCTCGTCGCGAGGAAGGATCACCGCGAGAGCGGCCTCCCGGCGCGCCGCTTGCGGCCCACTTCGTCCACGTCGGCATCCCCGATCCCATCCCACCGGCCGCGGAGCATGCCCGAACCCACCCCGTCCGCCCCCACCGCGCACACCGACACCTTCGCGCGCGACCACCTGCCGCCGCGCGAGCTGTGGCCGGTGCTCGACCTCTCCGGCGTGCCGCACCTGGCCGCGCGGACGCGCATCAACGCCGCCGTGGAGCTGCTCGACGCCACGGCGGCCGCGGGGCACGCGGACCGGCCGGCGCTCATCGCGCCAGGGGTGCGCTGGACGTACGCGGAGCTCACGGAGCAGGCGAACCGCATCGCCGGGGTGCTGCGGGACGAGATGGGGCTGGTGCCGGGCAACCGCGTGCTGCTGCGCGGCTACAACGGCCCGTGGATGTTCGCCGCATGGTTCGGCGTGCTGAAGGCGGGCGGGATCGTGGTCGCCACCATGCCGCTGCTGCGCGCGCGCGAGCTGTCGGCGATCATCGACAAGGCCCGGGTGCGCTTCGCCCTCTGCGACGCGCGGCTGATCGAGGCGCTCGACGAGGCCGCGGCGGCGTCTCCATCCCTCGAGCGCACCCTGCTGTTCGGCTCCGAGGCCGGCGACTCGCTCGACTCGCTGGCGGCGCGGCAGCCGTCGTCGTTCGACGCCGTGGACACCGCGGCGGACGACGTCGCCATCATCGCCTTCACCTCCGGCACCACGGGAACGCCGAAGGGGACGATGCACGTCCACCGGGACCTGCTCGCGTCGCCCGACACCTTCGGCGCGCACGTGCTGCGGGCGGAGGCGGACGACGTGTTCTGCGGCTCGCCGCCGCTGGCGTTCACCTTCGGGCTGGGGGGGTACGCGCTCTTCCCCATGCGCGTGGGCGCGGCGACGCTGATGCTGGAGCAGGCCTCGCCCCCGCAGCTGCTGCAGGGGATCCAGGACTACCGCGCCACCGTCGTCTTCACCGCGCCCACCGCCTATCGCGCGATGGCGGGGCTGGCGAAGGACTACGACCTCTCGTCGCTGCGGAAGTGCGTCTCCGCCGGCGAGACCCTTCCGGCGGCGACGTTCGAGGCGTGGCACGACGCGACGGGGCTCAAGATCATCGACGGGATCGGGTCGACGGAGATGCTGCACATCTTCATCAGCTCGCAGGGGGCTGGGATCCGCGCGGGCTCCACGGGGCGCGTGGTCCCCGGCTACCGGGCGCGGGTGGTGGACGACGCGGGGCGCGAGGTGCCGACGGGCGAGGTGGGGCGGCTGGTGGTGCGGGGGCCCACGGGGTGCCGCTACCTGGCCGACGAGGAGCGCCAGCGCGGCTACGTGCAGGATGGCTGGAACGTGACCGGCGACACCTACCGGATGGACGCCGACGGCTACTTCTGGTACCAGGCGCGCAACGACGACATGATCATCTCCTCCGGCTACAACATCGCGGGGCCGGAGGTGGAGAACTGCCTGCTGGAGCACCCCGCCGTGCTGGAGTGCGCCGTGGTCGCCGCGCCGGACGAGGAGCGCGGCCACGTGGTGAAGGCCTTCGTGGTGCTCCGCGACGGCTCCGAGGCGGGAGAGGCGATGGTGAAGACGCTGCAGGACTTCGCCAAGAGCCGCATCGCCCCCTACAAGTATCCGCGCCGCGTCGAGTTCGTCGACGCCCTCCCCCGCACGCAGACGGGGAAGCTGCAGCGCTTCCGCCTCCGCGAGCAGGAGGCCCGGCCATGAGGATGCGCCTGCCGCCGCCCCGTCTGCCCTCTCCCTGGCGCTTCGCGCCGGTCCCTCCCCCAAACCCCTGGGGGAGGGAAAGTCTCGCTTCGCTCGTACTCTCCCACGGCTTCGGCGCCGGGAGGCAGGCATGAGCGGCGGCTTCCCCGAAATCCTTCACCCCGAGGGGTGGGCGCCGGCGAAGGGGTACGCGAACGGCGTCGTGGCGGAGGGGCGGACGGTGTGGGTGGGCGGGCAGGTGGGGTGGAACCCGGAGACCTGCGAGTTCGAGACCGACGACTTCGTGGCGCAGGCCCGGCAGGCGCTGCACAACGTGGCGCGCGTGCTGGCCGAGGCGGGCGCGGAGCCGCGCCACGTGGTGCGCATGACCTGGTACCTGACCGACCGCCGCGAGTACCTCGATTCCGCGCGGGCCCTTGGCGTCGCCTATCGCGAGGTGTTCGGCCGCCACTTCCCCGCGATGTCGGCGGTGATCGTCGCGGGCCTCGTGGAGGAGCGCGCGAAGGTCGAGATCGAAGCGACGGCCGTGATCCCGTAACAGCAACGGCCGTTTCACACAGAGACGCAGAGGAACTGAGAGAACTTCGCTCTCTTTTCCTCTGCGTCTCTGCGTCAAACGTTCTGTAGAAGTCAGCGCTCGCGCGGAACCTCGTGCGGGATGGTGCCGGGCATGTCCGCGACGACGTAGGCGGCAACGGCCATGGCGGCCACGCAGCGGGCCATCTCGTTGGGATCGAGCTTGTCCATCGTGTCGGCGCTGCTGTGGTGGTACCAGAAGTACTTCGTGCCGTCCACGTCCAGCGCCAGGCCGGGGACGCCCAATGCGATCATCGGCCCCACGTCGGCCTCGCCCTCGCCCTTCTCCATCCGCCCGGCACCGATCGGCTCCAGCAACCGCGCGATCTCCCGCATCATCGGCAGCGACGAATCCGGCCCCTGGAAGCGGAAGCCGAGGGGGCGGAAGACGCCGTTGTCGCTCTCCATCGCCAGCACGTGCTTGTCGAGCTCGGCCCGGTGCGCGTCGCGGTAGCCCTGCCCGCCGCGGGTGCCGTTCTCCTCGTTGGTCCACGCCACCACGCGCACCGTCCGCCGCGGGTGCAGCCCCAGGCGCTGCATCAGGCGCACGGCCTCCCAGGCGGCCACCACGCCGCCCCCGTCGTCCATCGCCCCCTGCCCCACGTCCCACGAGTCCAGGTGGCCGCTGACCACCACCACCTCGTCGGGGCGCTCGCGGCCCACGATCTCGGCCACCACGTTGCGCGAAGGCGCGTCCGGCAGCACGTGCGCGCCCATCGACAGGTGCACGCGGATGCGCTCGCCGCGCTGCTGCATGCGGTGCAGCATCATCGCGTCCTCCACGCTCAGCGCGGCGCCGGGGATGCGCGCGACGGTGCTGTCCGGGTAGCGCATGGCGCCGGTGTGCGGGTTCTGCATCGAGAACGACGACACCGAGCGGATCAGGGCCGCCACCGCGCCCGCCCTGGCCGCGGCGAGCGCGCCGAGGGTGCGCCAGCGCACCGTCTCGCCGTAGCTGGTGAAGGGCACGTCGAAGAGGATGATCTTGCCGCGCGCCTCGGCGCCGCGTGCCTTCAGCTCGTCCTCGCTCCCCACCACGATCACGTCGGCGGTGATGCCGCCCGGCGGCGTGCCGACGCTCATCCCCAGTCCGATCATGTGCAGCGGCTGCGCGCGCGGCGACAGCAGCTCGGCCGACTCCTCGCCGCGCACCCAGTGCGGCACCATCACCGGCTCGCCGTGCACGTTCTGCAGCCCGTCGCGCCGCATCTCCTCCATCACCCAGTCGATGGTGCGCTCCAGCGCGTCCGAACCGCTCAGCCGGTTGCCGAAGCGGTCCGTCATCGTGGCCAGGCGGTTGTACGCGAAGCTGTCGGCGAGCGCGGCCTGGATCAGCCGGCCGGCGTCGGCGCGGTAGCGTACGTCGAGCGGCTGCTGCGCGGCGGCGGTCGAGGCGAGCGCGAGGGCGGAGAACAGCGCGAGACGGAGAGACATGGGGCGGCCCGGGGGTGGAGGTGTTCGAAAAAGCTATCGAACGAAGGCCGCCCGCGAAACGTGCAGATGTAATCAGTTCGTACGAAAAACGGGCGCTTCGCGCAAGACGCGGAGGAACCGGGAGAACGCAGCAGTTCTCTGCGAACTCTCGGTTTCTCCGCGTCTCGCGAAGCCCTCAGTTCCAGGGCTTCAGCACCACCTTGATGCAGCCGTCCTGCTTCTCGCGGAAGGTCTTGTACGCGTCCGGCCCCTTCTCGATCGGCAGCACGTGGGTGATCACGAACGAGGGGTCGATCTCCCCCGCCTCGACGCGGCGCAGGAGCGGCTCCATGTAGCGGAGCATGTGCGTCTGCCCCGTCTTCAGCGTGAGGCCTTTGTTCATCAGCGCGCCGAGCGGGATCTTGTCGCCCAGCCCCACGTAGACGCCGGGGACGGAGATGGTGCCGCCCTTGCGGCAGCATAGGATCGCCTCGCGCAGCACGTGTGGGCGGTCGGTCTCCTGCATCAGCATCACCTTCACCGCGTCCATCACCGAGTCGACGGTGCCGAAGGCGTGCGCCTCGGCGCCCACCGCGTCGATGCACCGGTCGGGGCCGCGGCCGTTCGTCATCTCCTGCAGCCGGTCGTAGACGTGCCCCTCGCCGCTGTCGATGGTTTCGGCGCGGCCGTGCTCGCGCGCCATCCGCAGCCGCTCGGGCACCAGGTCGATGGCGATCACCCGCCCGGCGCCCATCATCCACGCGCTCTGGATGGCGAACTGGCCGACGGGGCCGCACCCCCACACCGCCACCGTCTCCCCCGGCTCGATGTCGGCGTTCTCGGCCGCCATCCACCCCGTGGGGAAGATGTCGGAGAGGAAGAGCACCTTCTCGTCGGGGAGGTCGTTCTCCACCTTCAGGCAGATGACGTTGGCGTGCGGCACGCGGAGGAACTGCGCCTGCCCGCCGGGATACTCGCCGGTGAGCGCCGAGTAGCCGAAGAGGCCGGCGGGCGCGTGGCCCATCAGCTTCTGCGCGATCTCGGGCTTGCGGTTGGTGGTGTCGCAGCACGACCAGAGCCCCTTCTGGCAGAACCAGCAGGCGCCGCAGCAGATGGTGAAGGGGACGACCACGCGGTCGCCGCGCTTCAGGTTGGTGACGCCGCTCCCCACCTCTTCCACGATCCCCATCGGCTCGTGGCCCATCACGTCGCCGGGTTTCATGAACGGCACGTAGCCGTCGTACAGGTGCAGGTCCGAGCCGCAGATGGCGGTGGAGGTGATGCGTACGATCGCGTCCGTCGGCTCCTCGATGGTGGGATCCGGAACGTTGTCGCAGCGGATGTCTTCCTTGCCGTGCCAGGCCAGCGCCTTCATCTCGTCCCTCCCTCAGGTTCCATCCCGAACGTGCCGACGGACCACTCCGCCCGCGCTACCCTGTCTCGTGCCGTCATCGGCGATGCTCCCGCGCGCCTCAGGAGCGCGTGGCGGAGAGGCTCTTCCCCGCCAGGATGTCCAGCAGCGTGACGCCCACCACCGCGCCGATGGCGATGGCGACCGCCTTGCGGTTGCTGTCTTCGTCGCGCAGGGCGGCGCCCAGCGAGGCCAGGTCGACCGCGTCGCCGGCCACGCGGCCCCAGAGGTGCGGCGCGATCTTGCTGTTGGTGAGGATGCCCACGCCGGCGGCGATCTCGCGCAGGCCGTAGGCGCGCACCAGCTTCGCGTGGTCGCCCACGCCCAGCCAGCGGGTGATCGCGCCCGGCGCCGCGAGCTCCGCCAGCCCCAGCCCCACGCTGAACCAGCCGAGCCCCACCGCCAGCCGCTTGCTCCACACGGGCGTGGCGAGCGCGGGCACGGTGGTGCGGATCTCGTTCACCTCCGTCCGGGGCCGCCCGGCCGCCGCCGGGGCGCTGCGCCTCGGGGCCTCCGTCATCGTCGCATCCATCGTCACCTCCAGGGCTCCTTGGTTCGTTCCGGCCGACTTCCACGGCCGAAAAGTGGGGCAACCCCCGTCGCACGCCCCGTGCCGGGGACGGAAGCACGGCAAAAAGATCCGCCTCACGCGAAAGACGCAGGGTCGCGGACCCTGCGTCTCCGCGTGAGGCGCATTTCTCCAGCTCCTCAGGAGCGCGTCTCGCCGAGCCGCTTGCCGAGGAACGCGTCGAGCAGCATCACCCCCGCCACGGCCCCGATGCCGAGCGCCACCATGCGGCGGTTCGCCTCCTCGTCGGTGAGCGCCGCGCCCAGCGAGGCCATGTCGAGCGCGTCGCCCGCCACGCGCCCCCAGAGCACCGGCGCGATGCGGCTCCCGGTGAGGATGGCCACGCCGCTCGCGATCTCGCGCAGCCCCAGGCCGCGCACCAGGTTGGCGCCCCGGTCGATGTTGAACAGGCGGGTGATCTTCCCCGGCGCCAGGACCTCCGCCATCCCGAAGCCGATGCTGAACCAGCCCACTCCCATCGCCAGGCGCTTGGCCCACACCGGCGTGGCGAGCTCGGGCACGGTGTCGCGGACCCGGTTCACCTCCGTCCGCGTCCGTCCCTCCGACGCCGGCGCGCTCCGCCGCGGGGTCTCCGTCATCGTCGCGTCCATGGTCACCTCCAGGGCTCCTTGGTTCGATAGGGGGTGAACCCCCGTCGCAGGCCCCATGCCGGAGGGTAATCAGCGACCCTGCGTCTCTGCGTGAAATTCGGTTACAGGATTTCGTACTCGGTCACGCCGGCCGCGACGCCCTCGACCTCGGTCACGACGCGGACCCGGCACGGCGAGAGGGGCTCGCGGGCGAAGGTCACGCTCCGCGACGGGAGCGGCGAGGCGCTGCGGATCCAGCCGTGGAGGCGATGGCCGTCGACGGTGCAGCCGAGGCTGACGGCGAACGGGTGCGGATTGCGCAGGCGGAGGTCCTTGAATCCCCAGACGACAGTGGCGTCGGCGCCGAGCGGCGTGTGGCGCTCCTCCTCGCGGTAGATGTCGATGCTGTGGGCGTGGCGCTCGACGATCTCCAGGCCGGCGAGCAGCGCCAGGTGGTGCACCAGTCCGCTGAGCTGGCAGAGCCCGCCGCCCACCTGCCGCACCAGCCGCCCGTCCACCAGGTTGCGCCCCTCGCGGAAGCCGCGGCGCGCGGTGGGGCGGCCGACCTCGTTCCAGAACGACCAGCTGCCGCCCGGCTCGATCAGAGAGCGGTCGAGCAGCGCGGCGCCGCGTCGCAGGTTTACCAGTTTGGCCTCCAGCACCGCCGACGGCATCACCGGCTGCCAGAGCGCCACGGCGACCGGCCACCCGTCCCCACCCCGCGCGCAGTGGAACGCCGCGCCTTCCGCCCGGTCCCGCGCCGCGCGGCGGCGGTGGGCGAGCGACTGGCGCAGCTCCAGCGGCACCGCGCGCCGGGCGAGGCGGCGCAGCAGGTCGGCGGCGCGCATCTCAGGCGCGCTCCAGCTCGCAGACGTAGTACGATGACCAGCGCGCGAGCGGCGACCTGCCGATGAGCGCGTCCAATCCCCCGAAGCCTGACCGCAGGCGCGGCGGCACACGGTGGATGGGAAACGCCACGATCCCGCGCCAGCGCCTGAGGCGCCATGCAGCGCCCGCCCAGCGGCGGACGTCGGCGAGCGACGCCGCGTTGTCGCCGTGCCACCCGCTCGCCGGCCGCCCCGAGAGCCGCCGCCGCGGCGCGGACGGGACGTCGAAGACGAGGCTTCCACCCGGCCTCACCAGGCGCGCCGCTTCGCCGATGAGCGCGCGGCACGCCGCCTCGTCGAGGTGCATCAGCAGGTGGAAGCAGGTGGCGGCGCCGAAGTTGGCGGAGGGGAGCCCGGTGTGGGTGGCGTCGGCCTGGACCAGCCGCCGGTCGGGCCACTTCTCCCGCGCCCGCGCGAGCATGGCGGCGGAGACGTCGACGCCGGTCATCGCGAAGTCCAGCAGCCGTCCGGTGCCGCAGGCGAGATCGACCACCGACTGTGGATCGCGGCTGCGGAGCCACGCGCGCAGCAGCCCGCGCTCCATCCCGTCCACGTAGCGGCCGTAGCTGTTCTCGAACCGGTCGTGGTCGTAGGTGGGCGCCAGCGCCTCGTAGTAGTCGTGGATCGGCTGCATGACGGGGAAAATGCGTGGAGTGGGACGGGAGTGCCGACCGGAGGTATGCGTATGCGCCTGAACGTGGATTGCCCCTGCGGCGGGACCGTGTGCGTCAGAACTGCGTGAGCGAGAGCACGTTGCCGTCCGGGTCCCTGAACCACGCGATCCGCGCCCCGCTGGGCGAGGTCCAGATGCCCAGCTCGTCCTGCGGCATCCCCGCATAACGCTCGAAGACGACGCCGCGCCCGGCCAGCGCCGCCACCGCCGCGCGGATCTCCGGGACGCTCCACCCGAGCACGGTGTACGGCGCCGGATCGACCGCGGAGACCTTCGCCACCCGCAGCATCACGCCGCGCGCGTCGAACACCAGGGCGAACGGCCCGTCCTCCACCAGCGGCAGGCCCAGCACGCCGCCGTAGAAGGCGCGCGCCTCGTCCTCCTTCGCGGTCGCGACGAAGGCGACCAGGTCCGCGGCGTCCAGCATCGCTCGTCTCCGGATGGAGCCCGTTCGGCTACGTGGCGGCGCCAGGCAGGGCGCCGTCCGCCCGCGCCTCGGGGAAGCGGCCCGCGTACCGGCCGATCCACTCGGCGGCGGCCTCGGGCGCGGTGAGCACCCGGCCCTCCTGCTCCTCGACCTCGCGGCGGTAGCGTTCGATCGAGCACACCTGCTCCACCATCCGCGCGCGGAAGGCGTCGGCCGCGTCGAGAAAGTTGACGCCGATGCAGAAGCGGCCGTCCTCGGGGCTGGTCCACACCACCCGCGCGCGCGCCTCGAACGGGGGATCGACGTCGCCGATGCGGATCTCGATGATGCTCCCGAGCGCGAAGTCCACGTCGGAGGTGAACGAGATCCCGCCGACGCTCACGTTCGAGCTCTCCAGCGTCACCGCATCGCTGCCGGGGACCGCGCGGACCTCGATCGGCACGCCCGCGGTGTGGCGGATGAAGGCGCGGCGCGGGTTGAAGCGCGTGTCCGCGGCGGTGGATTCGTCGGTCGCCAAGCGCGGCTCCTGCGTGACGGGGCGGGATGGACGGCGCGGTCCGCGGCAACTCGCGGGCCGCCGGGAACCCTACGGCCCTTTCACCGTGTGCCGGTAGGAGTGGCGGCGCACCGCGTGCTGCAGGCGGTGGATCTCGGCGAGCACGTCTTCGGGGCGCGTCTCCATCTCCAGCTGCGCCAGCTCGCTGTCGCCCTCCGCGGCGATCCCGAGCTTGCTGTGGACGGCATCGAGCATCTGCAGCACCCGCGTGACCTCGTGCTCCGTCAGCAGGCCGATGTGCAGGTCCAGGTCCGCGCGGCGGTCGGCCTCCTCGCTGATCCGGTTCTGGCTGATCAGCACGAAGGTGGAGAGGAAGATCGCCTCCAGCGAGACGACCATCGTCAGCAGCCCGTAGGGATAGGGATCGAACGGCTTGAACGGCGGCAGCAGCCCGGCGTTGATCAGGATCCACGCCCCGAACCAGACGACGTGGAGGTAGACGAACATCATCTTCCCCGAGAACCAGGTGATGCCGTCCGCCATCTGCGCCTGGAGCGTGCGCCGCCGCGCCGTCTCTTCGCGCAGGCGCAGCATGGTGGCGATGTTGCGGTCGATCACGTCCGCCAGCATGGCCCTGTCCTCCGCGCTCGTATCCGGCTCGCGGCGCGCCATCTGACCCTTCCTTTCCGGTTGATGGAGATGGACCCGAGTGCTTTCCTTGCCGCGGCGCCCACCCCGGGCGATCGTACCGGGCGCCGCGACGTCCGCCGGCACCGCCGCTGCAACGTAGCACGCGATGCGCGCCCAAGCCCGTGTTTCGTTCGCGGCGACCCCGGCCCGACCCCATTCGAGATCATCCCTGCCCGGAGCCACCATGTCCGACGACGTGCTGCAGAAGCAGATCCTCGACACCTGGCGCATCGGCAGCCGGCTGAACCTCTACCTGCTGCACGCGATCCCCGAGGCGGGGCTGGACGACCAGCCGCCGACGAAGGGCCGCAGCGTGCGCAAGCAGCTGGCGCACGTGCACAACGTGCGGCTGATGTGGCTGCAGTCCGCCGCGCCGGAGCTGCTCGAAGGGCTGCGGAAGTTCGAGCCGGAGGAGGAGCCCGACCGCGAGACGCTGGCCGACGCGCTGCGTGCCTCCGCCGACGCGATCGAGGCGCTCCTCGCGGCCGGGCTGCAGGCGGGGAAGATCAAGGGCTTCAAGCCGCACCCGGTGGCCTTCCTCGGCTACCTGGTCGCGCACGAGGGGCACCACCGCGGCCAGATCCTGCTCGCGCTCAAGGCCAACAAGCACATGGTCGACCGCAAGGTGCAGTACGGCCTCTGGGAATGGGGGGTGCGGTAGGGGCCCGTTAGAAAAACGTCGCTCCCGAACGGTGTCATCCTGAGGCCCGATCTCACGATTCCATGCGGCCACGCCAGGCTTCGCAGGGCCGAAGGATCTAACCGCGGACGCGCGTGGCCTGCCGCGGAAGCCTGCACGGAAGCAGCGGCTGCGTCAACGATGCATCCGGGAGTAAGGCCGGCATTCCTGACGCTGCCACGCCCGTGCCTCACAGTGTCCCGGGCAAGATCCCTCGGCCCTGCCAACGTCCGCGCGAGCGGCAGGCCTTCAGAGGCCGGGCCTCGGGATGACACGGTGCGTGTCGAGGCTTTCTACAGCCTTCCAGGAACGCTACACCCCCGCACCATCACGACGAGGCGCGCGGCACCTCGCTCATCAGCGCGCCGACGTTCCCCTCCGGGTCGCGGAAGAAGCCCATCCACAGGTCGTGGTCCGACATCTTCGCCAGCAGGTGCGGCTCGCCCTCGATCGGGGTCCCCGCCGCCCGCAGCGCCTCGAACGCCGCGTGGATGTCGCCGACGCGGAAATAGAGGATGGAGCTGGGGTGATCGTGCTCCGGCTTCTCCGGCTTCGCCAGGTAGAGGCGCACGCTGCCGGCCTGCACGAACGCCGCGTTGGGGATCTCGAACAGCAGCGGCAGCCCCAGCACGTCGCGGTAGAAGCCAATGGCACGCTGAACGTCCTTCACGTTCACCGCCACCTGCCCCACGTCGGTGATCCCGATTCCCATGGTACCCTCCCGCTGAGTGATGCAGAAACGATCCGCTTGATTATTTAGTTTCGATAACTAAATTGTCAAGCATGTCGAATCTCTCGGATGAAGGTTCAGTGTCGGACCGTGCGGAGCGGGTGGCGGACCGGTTGCACTCGGCGAGCATCCACCTGCTGCGCCGCGTCCGCCGCCGCGACGACGAGAGCGGGGTGACGGCACCGCACCTGTCGGCGCTCTCGGTGCTCGTCTTCGGCGGGGCGCGCACGCTGGGCGAGCTGGCGGAGGCGGAGCAGGTGCGGCCGCCTTCCATCACCCGCATCGTCCGCAACCTGGAGGCGGACGGCCTGGTGGAGCGCGAGCCCGACCCCGCCGACCGCCGCGTCGTCCGCGTCCGCGCCACCGAGAAGGGCCGTCGCATCCTGGAGGAAGGCCGCCGCCGCAGGATCAGCGACCTCGCCGCCCGCCTGAGCACCGTGGAGCCCGAGGAACTCGAAACCCTGGAGCGCGCGGCGGAGCTCATCGAACGGGTGGTGCGGTAGGGATGCTCGTCGCCGGTCTCGCAGAGATTATTGCTCGGGAGGTACGTAAACGAGCTCGCCGGGTGCGACCCTGGCGATCGCGTCGCGGATGTCTTGGAGGTGGGGCAGGATGTCCTTGAAACGTGTTCCACCGGTACGCAGAAGGACGATACCGAGAGTAGTGCGCCGCAGGTTCTGTTGGTGAGGGATATTCTGGTCGCCCGTCACGAATACATCGAACGACTCTTCGGCGAGACGGAGGAGCATACCGTTCTTCACGCCCGCCCAACCGGCCCCAACCACCGTCCACACGTCGAACTCCGACAGCTGAGGCCGGAGTTTGTGCGGAAGGTCCTCATCAAGCAGAACGCGTTTCAAGCGACGCGGGCAAGCAACGCTTTGGCGGCCTGCTCCACGAATGCGTTGGCCTGCTCCCGCCTGACCGAGGGAAAGTCTTCCAGGAACTCGTCGACCGTCGATCCGCCAACGAGGTGGTCGACGAGGATTTGCACCGGGACGCGGGTTCCCACGAAAACCGGGACCCCGCCCATGATCTCCGGGTCGCTGTGCACAACGCTGCCATCGGGCAGTGCGGTCGGACGAATGTCAGGCATGGTGAAGCTCCTTGCCGTGATGACGATTGGGCCGCTTATCCAAAGCGCTTCCGCAACTCCGCGAAAACCAGGTCCGCCGGGATGGCTCTGGACGGATCACGCTTGTGTTCGGCAATCCGGCGTCGGAGCTCGGCGCGTTGCGCCTCGGTCAGCGGCGGCGGCTCGCTGTCGGCGTGGATCGTTTCCCAGATGTCACCGATCAGCCGAATGCGACCGCCTACGCTGAGACGGCGGATCTGCTCCACGAGGTCGGTGCGCTTCATGGACGAAGTCTATGTAACTTTCGTCCAGAGTCAACTGATTCGCGTCACCGTGCCCTGCGATCCGTTCACCCGCACGCGCTCGCCATCGCGTAACGCGGTGAGGGCACCGTGGACGGCCATCACGGCGGGGACGCCGACCTCGCGCGCGGTGACGGCGCCGTGCGAGAGCGGGCCGCCGCTCTCCGTCACCACGGCGACGGCGGAGTAGAAGAGCGGGGTCCACGCGGGATTCGTGGTGCGCGCCACCAGCACCGAGCCCGGGGTGAAGCGGGCGAAGTCCTCCACCCCGTGCACCCGGCACACCGGGCCCTCCGCCACGCCCGGCGAACCGGGGAGGCCGCGCAGCGCACCCTCCGCCGGCACCTCGGGCTCCTCGCCGTAGACGCGCGGCGGGGTGCGGCGCTTCGCGGCCTCGTACTCGGCGCGGTTGCGGCGGGCCTCGCCGGCCGGCTCGGCCGCGGAGCCATCCTCCATCAACGCCGTGAGCGTGCGCTTGCGGAGGAAGAAGACGTCGTCGGGCGCGTCGATCACCCCGTGCGCGGCGAGACGGCGGCCCAGCTCGACGATCGCCGCGCGGAAGGGGATGGAGAGGCGCGTGGTCTGGTAGTGCTCCAGGTCGTCGAGCGCCGTGTACGCGCGCGTGAGCCGCAGCAGCTCGGCGGCGAAGTTGCGCAGCTCCGGCGGCATCGCCTCCAGGTACTCGCGCTCCGCGGCGGACTGGCGGGCGCGCAGCTCCACCTCGCGCTCGGCGGGGTCGGCCACGTCGCCTCGCAGCACCATCAGCCGCAGGTTCTCCAGCACCACCCAGGGCTGGCCGCTCCACGTCGGCACGTACGCGTCGAAATCCACCTCGCGGTGGCCGTGGTTCTCGATGAAGCGCGCGAACGCCGCCGCGAAGCGCGGATGGCCGGCGAGCGCGTCGCTCTCCCAGAGCGCGCGGCGGTCCGTCTCCAGCAGCGCCCGCTCCAGCCCGGGATCTTCCCGGATCAGCCGGTAGAGGCGGTAGAGGTCGCCGTTGACCAGGTTCGTCTTGGTCTCGCAGAAGCAGGTGAGGCCGTCGTACAGCGCGGGCGCCCGCTCGCGGCCGACCAGCATCGCCACAAGACCGTAGAGCGTGCGGTGCAGCACGCCCTGGGTGATGGAGATGGCGATGTTGGGGCGGAAGTACTCGCGGCCGATCTCGTCCACCGCCAGCAGGTGGTGCCAGAGCGCCTCGTCGCCCAGCGAGTGCAGGTCCACCGCGGAGAGCCGGCCGAGCCCCAGGAGGTAGCGGTCCAGGTCGCGCGCCCAGGCGACGGGGAGCTCCTGCACCCAGCGGTAGCGCTCGATCCAGTCGTCCTTCTTCGCCCGTAGCTCCTCCAGGGTGTCCACGCGCACCTGCAGCCCCTGCGTGAAGAGCTGCACCGCCGTCTGGTTGCCGTACACGTACCCCTCGAACCGCTCGAACCAGACCCCGTCGAACGGGGGATAGCCGAGCAGCCCCAGCGAGTGCGACAGCGACTCGTGGAACCCCTCGGTGGTGAAGTCCCAGGTGAGCGGGGTGACGGGGTGGGGGAAGCGCTCGGCGGACTCGTCGCGCGTCCAGCGCGCGGGGAACTCCGTCACCGGGCGGGACTGGAGGAGGACCAGCTCCCCGCCCGCCAGCGCCCACTCCGTGTCCTGCGGAAAGGCGTAGAACCGCTCGACGCGCACCACCAGGTCGCGCAGCGCCGCGAGCTCGTCGTCCGAGAGCGCGGGGGCCGTCCGCCGCGCCGCATCCACCTCCACCCGCTCCGTCCCGTTCTCCGTCGAGAGCAGCGCGTGCGTCTTCTCCGCCACCACGCGCTCCAGCACCTCGCCGGTGCGCTTGGAGACCGCGAACTGGTCGACGCCGCCTTCGCCCGACACCACCGTCTCGCCCAGCCCCCAGGCGGCGTTCACCACGATGCGGTCCAGGTCGCCGCTCACCGGGTCCATCGAGAACGCCACGCCGGCGACGTCGCTGCGCACCATCCGCTGCACCACCACCGCCATCGCCGCGGCGTCGAGCCCGAAGCCGCGCACGTCGCGGTAGCGCACCGCACGGTCTTCCCACAGGCTCGCCCAGCAGCGCCGCACCGCGTCCAGCACGCCGTCGACGCCGGCCACGTTGAGATAGGTGTCGTGCTGTCCCGCGAAGGCCGCGCCCGCCAGGTCCTCGAGCGTAGCGGAGGAGCGCACGGAGACGCGGCCGCCCGCCAGCAGCGACGGCAGCCGCGCACGCAGCGCCGCGTCCAGCCCCGGTGGCAGCGGCGCGGCGACGAGCATCTCCCGGATCACCGTGCAGCGCGCGTGAAGGTCCGCCGCGTCCTCGGGCCGCAGCGCCGACACGAACGCGTCCACGCCGGGGACGGCGGCGAAGAAGGCGCGGTAGGCCGCGGCGGGGACGACGATGCCGGGCGGCACGGGAAAGCCGCCCTGCGTGAGGCGTGCGAGGCTCGCGCCCTTCCCGCCGCTGACGGCGGCCTCCGTCGCGGCGGGATCGGTGAACTCCAGGATCATCGCGAACGCTTCATCGATCGGCGGGTGATGGCCGCGAGCGGTCAATCATCACCGCCTGAAGGTGTACGTGCAGGCGCGGGGAGGCGCGTCCGGCGTGGGCTGGCCGAGCCACATCCCGCGCAGCGTCAGCTTCCCGCCGACCACGCGCGCGGTGCCGGACAGGTCGGCGCCGCGGGGGACGCGGTTGCCGCCGGCCGCGTGCATGGCCAGCGCGCCGGTAGCCCGGTCGTACGTGTACGTCCCCCAGTAGTCGTGGTACGTCTCGAACGGGGTGAAGGTCAGGGAGAAGCGCCCGTCGCGGTTGATCATCAGCTCGCGCACGGGCTCGGCGGGGGCTGCGCCCGTGCACTGCGCCGGGCCGTCCTGCGTCCAGGCGCCGGCGATCGGGTTGGGGCGCGGGTCGACCACGTGCACGTGCTGGAAGACGCTCTGCCCCGCGACGTCGGCCGTCACCACGATCGTGTCGCCGATCCTGGCGTTGCGCGCCACCTGCAGCAGGCCGCGGGCGTCGATGGTCGCGTGCGCTCCCGGCGGCAGCGACCAGCGGGCCCTGCACGCGGCCGGCAGCGGAGTCGGCGGAACGAGCGGCCGCTCCGCCGTCCCGAGCGGGAGCACCTTGCTCTCACCGGGCACCATCTCCAGCGGCCCGTTCCCGATCACCACCACCTGGCCGCGCGGTACGGTGCACCCGCGCTGCGCGGCCGCGGACCCGACGGCGAACGACGCCAGCAGGGTGGCGAAGACGGGAAGGATGGATCGAAGCTGCATCGTCACCTCTCACCGTGAGAGTTCACGCTACACCCGTCCGTCGATGTCACTGCACGAAGACGTACGTGCACGTGCGTGCCGCCGTGTTCCCGGGCTGGCCCAGCCACACGTCGCGCAGCGTCAGCCGTCCGTTCGCCACGCGCGCGGTGCCGGCGAGGTCGAGTCCGAGGGAATCCCGGTTGCCGCCGGCGACGTTCATATCCAGGGCGCCGCTCCCCCGGTCGTACGTGTACGTCCCCCAGTAGTCCTTGTAGGTCTCGAAGGGCATGAACGTCAGGCTGAACCGCCCGTCGCGGCGGATGATCAGCTCGCGCACCGGCTCCGTCGCGGCGTCCGGCGCGACGGCGCACTGCGCGGGGCCCGATTGCGCCCAGGTACCGGCGAGCGGGTTGGAGTGCGGGTCGATCACGTGCACCTCCTGCCGCACCGTCCGTCCGCCGACGTCTACGCTCACCACCACCGCCTCGCCGGGCTTGGCATAGCGAGTCACGTGCAGCCGCCCGCGGTTGTCCACCCTCGCGTGCGATCCGTCGGGCACCGACCAGCGCGCCTTGCACGCGGCCGGCACTGGCTCGCTGGGCGTGTACGGAGCCCGGACCATCGCGAGCTCGAGCACCCGCCGCTCGCCCGGCACCATCTCCAGCGCCTCGACGGCGATCACCACGTGCTGGTCGCTGGGGAGGTCGCACCCCGGCTGCGCCGCCGCTCGCCCGCCGAGAGCCGGAACCAGCAGGGCGGCGGCGACCACGGGGAGGAGGGCTCGGAGCTGCATCGTCATCTCGCGGTGAGGGTTCGCGTCGGCCGCGTCGCGGACGTCATCGGTCGCCTGGCGGAACGGCGGCGGTCCGCTCGAACTCCTCCGCCAGCGCGCGGAGATCGGCCAGGATCGACTCGGCCTCCGCCACCAGCCGCCGGCGGTGGGCGGGACGGCCGGCGAAGAGCACGAAGGTGCGCAGCCGCCGCCACGCGCCGCCGGCCCGGTCGCGGTAGAGGAGCGCCACCGCGCCCGCGTACGGGAGCGACAGGGCATACACCGCCGCCCATCCCAACGAGCCGGCCACCGCCGCCACGGCAGCCACCTGCAGCACGAAGAAGAGGAGGAAGACGGGGATGCCGAGGAAGACCGCGTTCGAGGCGAAGTGGTCGCGGTCCTTCGACGTCTTCATCACCAGCGCGCGGGTGACGGCGTAGGCCGGCAGGGCGTTGATCCACCCCCAGGCGAAGAGCGGCGCGCCGGCGATCATCAGCTCCGCCTCGCGGAAGACGAAGAACGCGGCCCGTGGCGCTTCCATCGGCAGGAAGAGCTCCGCGGGGGCGACGCCGAGCCGCCGCACCTTGCGCGCGAAGCCGCGGACGCGCTCCTCCAGCGCCTCCAGCTCGCCGCGCCGGCCGCGCGCGAGCCAGTCGCGCCCCTCCTGCAGCCGGTGCAGCAGCGCCACCTGCGCGGCGAAGTCAGGCGCAGGCTCCTGCCCCAGCGGCGGCGGGGGCGCGCCGGCGCTCTCCAGCAGCTCCGCCGCCCGCGCGAAGGTCTCCACGTCGCGCTCCGCCTCGAAGTTCGCCGTCAGCCCGCGGATGCGCTGCTCGATCAGCTCCGTGAGCGCGCGGGCGTCCGCCTGGGGATTCGCGCGTCGCCACGCGTGCAGGTCCACCGCCTCGCCGAACACCACCCCCGCCGCCGAGCGGAAGCGCTCCTTCGCCTCGAAGTGCAGCCCGGCGGGAACGAGCGCGAGCGGCGCGGCGGACGGGTGCGCGTCGACGTACGCCAGGGCGATGCGCGCCGCGCCGGAGCGGAACGGGCGCAGCCGCGGATCGCTGTGGCTCACCCCCTCGGGGAAGATGGCGATGCACCCACCCTCCGCCAGCCGTGCCGCGCAGGCGGCGAGCGCCGCGTCGTTCTTCGCCGGGTCGGCGCCCTCCGCCACGTCCTGCGAGCGGTGGAATTCGATCACGTGCAGCGCGCGGATCAGCGCCGCCAGCAGCGGGTTCTTCCGCAGCGTGCTCTTGACGGTGAGGGTCACCGGCCGGTCCAGCCGCGTGAGCATCAGCAGCCCGTCGATGAACGCGTTGGTGTGGTTGGCGACGATGAGCACCGGCCCGCGCGCCGGCACGTTCCCGCGCCCCTGCACCTCGATGCGCCGGAAGAACCCGAAGAGCGCCGCGCGCCAGAGCGCACGCATCAGCCGGTAGATCACGCGGCCGCCTCCGCATCTCCCGTCCGTGCCGCCGCCCGGTTCCGGCGCGAGATCGCGGCGCGCGCCACGTGGACGGCGAGGAGGGCAAGGACCAGCGCGGCGAGCAGGTCCACCGCGTAGTGGTAGCGCAGCACCAGCGTCGCCAGCGCGATCAGCGCCACCAGCGGAAAGTAGATCAGCGCGCGCAGCGGGTTGCGGTGGCGCAGGTCGAAGAGCGTGGCGAAGAGCGACGCGCCCACGTGCAGGCTGGGGAAGGCGCCATGCGGCCCGCCCACCTGCTCCACCGAGCGCACGACGATGCGGTGGAACGCGCCGCCCTCGATCGGCACCGTGAACGCGCCGGCCAGCTGCACGATCGGCCCGCGCGCGGGGAGGAAGAGATACCCCAGGAAGCTGAGCGCGTACAGCACCGCGAACCCGGTGACGAACTCGTCGCGCTCCGCCGGCGGCCGGCCAACCAGGCTGAGGAGGATGGAGACGTACAGGTAGGGGATGAACATCGCGTAGCAGAAGCTGAGCAGCTCCGCCCATCGCGTCGCGGCCAGCGGCTCCACGGCCAGCGAGGGCGATCGCCCCAGCAGCAGCGCGCGGTCCGCCGCCGCGAGCCAGGGATCCGCCACCCACGGCACCGCCGCGAAGGCGACGTGGCCGAGGGTGGTGTAGAGCGTGAACATCACCGCCATCACCGCGATCCCCCGCACCACCGCCCCCTCGCGCGCGCCCAGCCGCCACGCCACCAGCGCGAACGCCGCCAGCATCCCCGCGTGCAGCGCCAGCGAGCCTCCGAGCGGCGCGCCCGCGAGCACCGCCACCGCGAGCGTGGCGGTGACGACGGTGAGGATGAACAGCGTCGCCGCGTCGGCTGGATGCAGTCGCATGTGAAGGGATTTTATCTCACGCAGAGCCACAGAGACCGCGGAGAGACACGGCGGCTCTCTCTGCGGTCTCTGCGGCTCTGCGTGAGATCAGGCCGTTGTCAGCGCCGGCGCGGCAGCCCTGTGGCAACGACCGGCTCGGGCCCGCGGCGCACCAGCTCCTCCATCTCGCCGAGGAAGGTGTCGTCGCCCGCGCGGCTCTCGCCGAAGAGGCCGTCGGCGTTCCCGCCGGCGCCGCGCGACGGCTTGTAGAGGTTCAGCCAGAGGTCGAAGCGCTCGCCGATCTCCAGCACGCGGTAGAAAAGGCCGCGCCTCCGGCCCAGCGCGATCATCAGGATCAGGTCCAGGCAGAACGCGACCAGCGCGAGCTGCAGGAACAGCAGGTCCTTCGCCCCGTCGATCAGGAGCTTGATGTAGAAGATCAGGAAGTCGCGGATCAGCACCCCCGGCGTCTGCGCTTCCCTGGCGAACTCGTCCATCGAAACCTCTCCCTGGTTGCGTGACTTCACGACGTGCGTCCTACGTCTCCCCGCAGCTCCCAGTTTCGAGATAGGCCGCAAAGCGTCCTACTCCTCCCGGCGAAGCGCCTCCGCGATCGCCTGCTCTACCAGGAACCCCGCGGCTCTTGCACGCGCAAAGGTAGCGCGACGCTCCGGAGTGTCGGCGGGAGGAGCCTCGAGCTCGGCTAGAACTTCGATCATCCCCTCGGATGAGAGGGGCGGAGTAGGTCTGATCTCCATCTTCGTTCTCCGTTCCTGAATTGTCGGTCAGCCGTGCGGCTCGTAGCGGCGCAGGCTCTGGAGGAGCGTGCTCTCCGCGGCCAGGATGCCGGGGATGCCGGCCAGGTGCGCGCGCACCGCATCCAGCAGCGCCTCGTCGGCGGCGTGGACCTCCCACACGGCGCCGTCCACGCAGGAGAAGTGGAGGGCGACGGCGTCCCGCAGCAGCGCGTTCGCGTCGTCCGGCGTCTCCGCGGCCCAGTAGCGCTCCAGAAAGTCGTCGAGCCGGTCGACGGGGGTGGAGAGGGCGAAGAAGTCCGCCCAGTCGTCCAGCAGCGTGCCCGCGGCGGCGGCAAGGTAGCCGCCCTCCACCAGCCGCCAGTCGTCGCGCTCCTCCAGCACCAGGCGGCCGGCCGCGCGCAGCTCGGGGCTGGCGAAGGCGCCGGCCTCGTCGTCCCAGTCGCGGTACCAGCCGTCGGGGAAGCGGAACACCTGCGGCTCCGCGTGCAGCACCCAGCGCCAGCGCGGGAGGAGCGGCACCAGCGGGCCGAACCACCGCGCGAAGTCCGAGACCCCCGCCGACACGAAGGTCGCCCGCGACCCGGCGGCGGCCGGATCGCCGGGGTGCAGCGCCGCGGCGGTGTCGGGCGGACGGGAGATGCGCAGGCCGTTCATGATCGAAGGCTCCAGACGCAGGCGGGGGGTACGGCGGAACCGGAAGATAGGAGAATCGGCGGCGCTCCGGAAGAACGGCTCACACCAAATCCGTTTGAATGATCGCACTTACGCGAGAAAAACAAAGACGTCATCCTGAGGCCGGCCAAGCTGCAATCCTCGATTGCAAAACGACTTGCAGGCCGAAGGATCTATAATCGCGTCAGCACGTGAGCCCGTGAGATGCACCAACGCTATCACCAGATTGGGTATGAGACGAGTCCAGGGATTGACTGTGTGCTCCGTCAGCGTGCTGAGTCGACTGGCTTTAGATCCTTCGGCCTGCCAAGTCTTTGCCGGATCTCGAGATGCGAGGTGGCCGGCCTCAGGATGACGTCTTCGAGGATGTTGTGTAGGCACAGTCAACCGTGCCGAATTGGGATGAGCCTGCGAGGTGACCCGCTCTTCTTCGGGATACGGTATCACAATCACCTGGATACACGGAGCCGCAGAGAGGCCCGGCGGTCTCCCTGCGGCTCCACGTCTCTGCGCGAGACGAAGCGGTGTTCGTTACTCGTCCTGCTTCTTCCGCGGCGGACGCTGGCGTTTGCGCGGATACGGCACCTCGGCCGCGTACTCCTCGCGCACGCGCCGCAGCAGCCAGGTCTCCACCGCCGAGGCGGAAGCCGGGAGGTCGGCCCCGCGGCGCAGCCCCTCGAAGATCGCGCGGATCTCCGTGGTCGCCCGCTCCACGCCCTGCGGCAGGATCAGCTTGAGCGGCGTCGGCGACGAGGCGGCCTGCCGCGTCTCGGCGGCCTGCATCACCCCCGTGCCGTGCTTCTGCTGGTACAGGCGCGCGATGGCCTCGCGCGTGCGGTCGTGCGGCGTCTCGATGTCGCCGCCCACGAACCGGCGCACGGCCTCGCGCCCGCGGCCGATCAGCCGCCCCGCCTCGCGCAGGTTGCTGTCGGCCACCAGCTCGGACATGAAGCGCCGCAGCTCCTCGACGGGGATCTCACGCCACGCCGCGGGCCGCCGGGGCTCCAACTCCGGCTGCTTGTTAGCCTTACGGCCACTTTGTCCTGCATCGTCAGTGGGACACTGGTGATCGTACGACGGAGCGTCCAGTCGCGCAAGAGCCGCTGAGGGCACCATCTCTCTCCGCGGCTCCACGTCTCCGCGTGAAGCGCCGTTGCAACCCGCCCGCGCCACGCGGCATTGTGCATCGTGCACGCGTCTCCATCTCCCTTCCCCGACTCCGCCGAGGCCGAGAGCGACCGCGCGCTGGTGGAGCGCGCGCGGCGCGACCCGGAGGCGTTCGGCGCGCTCTTCGAGCGGCACTTCGACGCGATCTTCGGCTACGTGCACCGGCGCACGGGGGACTGGGACGCCGCGCGCGACCTGACCTCGGAGGTGTTCCTCAAGGCGCTCCGGTCGCTCTGGCGCTACCGCTGGACCGGCGTGCCCTTTTCCTCCTGGCTCTACTCCATCGCCACCAACGAGCTGCGGATGTACTTCCGCCGCCGGCGCCGCGCGCCCGGCGCGCTCGACGAGCTCTTCCCCGCCGGACTCCCCGCGGCCGACCCCGCCGCGCTCCTGGCCGAGCGCGAGCGCGCCGAGCACGCGGAGGAGCTCGCCCACGACTTCGTGCGGGTGCGCGAGGCGCTGGGGCGGCTCCCGGCGAAGTACCAGGAGGCGATCGCGCTCCGCTACTTCGAGGAGAAGAGCGTGGCCGAGGTGGCCGCCATCCTGGGCAAGCGCGAGGGCACCGTGAAGTCGCTGCTCTCGCGCGGCGTGGCCCGGCTCCGCGCCCTCCTTCCCCCTCCCGGTGCAACCCGGTGAGCCCGGGCGGCATTCCATCTCCATGAACGAGACCGATCCCACCCTCCGCCTGGACCCCCTCCGGCGCCCCGAGCCCACGGCGCCCGCGCTGAAGCGCGAGCTGAAGCTGGCCCTGCTGGGCGCGCGCGCCTCGTCGCGGCTCGGCCTGGCGCTCGTGGCCCTCCCCGCGCTCTTCGTGTTCGGCGTGATCGTGCGCTACGGCTTCGGGCTCCCGGTGCCGGGGTTCGACGCCCTGGAACGGCTCGTCGGGTGGATGGAGCACCAGCCCTACCTCCCGCTCCTCTCCCCGCTGGTGGTGGCCGGCGCGCCGCTGCTGGCGCTCGCGCTGAACCTGCTGGCCATCCTCCACGTCGAGTGGAACCGGCCGCGGCACGAGCTCGTCCTCACCCTCCGGCCGCGCTGGGCCAACCTGGCCGTCTGCGCGCTCTCCTCCCTCGTCCTGGCGATGGTGTTCGTGCACCTGGTCGCCGAACGCCCGCACCCCTGACCCTGCCGGCCGATGATACACAATCCGGGGATAGCGTTTGTGCATCCCATATCACCGACTCACGTGCTGACGCGGTTATAGATCCTTCGGCCTGCAAATCATTGCGCAGACGATGATTGCAGCTTGGCCGGCCTCAGGATGACGTCGTTGGGGTGGGTTGCGTAAACACCAGGAGTTCAGGCGAATTCGATATGAGATCCTTCCTCTCCCGCCGCGCGCTGCCGGCTGCGGCGCTGGCCGCCCTGCGCCTTCATTCCCCCTGCGCCGGCCAGGCGCCGCTCTCCGCGCAGGCGGTGGACAGCTTCGCCACGCGCGTGCTCGCGCCGCGGCTGGGGCGCGACGTGGCGTCCGCGTCGCTCCTGGTGGTACAGGGCGACCGGGTGGCGTACCTGCGCAGCTTCGGGCTCGCGCGGCCGGCGCTGCGCGTTCCCGCCCGTCCGGACTCCACCCTCTACCAGGTGGGCTCCCTCTCCAAGCTCTTCGTCGCCACGGCGGCGCTGCAGCTGGTGGAGGCGGGGAGGCTGAGGCTGGACCAGGACGTCCGCGGCTACCTGGGCGGCGTGCGCATCGAGAGGTGCAGCGGACCGGTGACGATGGAGATGCTGCTCACGCACACCAGCGGCATCGACGACCGCAAGCTCGGCCGCACCCAGGCCGCGGGGCGCCCGCTGATGCCGCTGGGCGACTTCTTCCGCCGCTACCCGCCGCGGTGCGGCACCCGCCCCGGCGAGCAGCTCAACTACTCGGGGAACGCGATGTCGCTCGCCGCGCACGTGGTGGAGCGGGTCTCGGGGGAGCGGTTCGACGCCTACGCGCGGCGCCACCTCTTCGCGCCGCTGGGGATGGGGAGCGCCACCTTCGCCCAGCCGCTGCCGCCCGCGCTGAAGGCGCGCCGCGCGTCGATGCCCGACCTGCCGCCGCTGATCGAGTATCCCGAGGGCGGGCTGGCGATGGCGCCGGCGGACATGGCGCCCTTCCTGGTCGCGCAGCTCAACGGCGGCGCGTACCGCGGCCGCGCCATCCTCCGCCCCGGGACGCTGGCACGGCTGCAGGCGCACCGCTTTCCGCGGGACGCGTCCCTGCCGGGGATCGCGTACGGCTGGTTCGAGGCGACGCTGAACGGGCACCGCGCGCTGGTGCACACCGGCGACTACCAGCACCAGTCCCTGGTCGCCGTCGTTCCGGACGCGCGGATCGCATTCTTCCTGGTGGTCAGCCCGCGCGGCGAGCTGCGGGCACCGCTGATCGGCACCTTCGCGGCCGACTTCGCGGCGCGTTTCGTTCCGCCCGTCGCATCGCACCCCGTGGCGTACCTTGCCACCGACGACGCGCGGTACACCGGCACCTATCGCGACGATGCGCTGCCGCACCACACGCTGGAGCGCTTCTTCGTCGGCCTGCTGTTCGGGGAGGGAGACGCGCGCGTGCGATGGGACGAATCCGCCGGAGAGCTGACCTTCCAGCCGCCGGGCGCGGAGCCGGTGCGGCTGGAGCCGGTGGGGCCGCACCGCTACCGCACGGCCGACCCGCGGCTCGGGGCGGTGCTCGACTTCTCCAGGGCATCCGACGGAAGGATGACGTTCTTCGCGAACGCGGGGGCGCTGGGCTCCTACACCTTCACCCGCATCGCGCCGTGGCAGGGGCAGGTGCCGCAGCTCCTCTTCTTCCTGGCGGCGCTGCTGGTCTTCGGCGCGTGGACGGCGTTCGTGGTGCTGCGCGCGCTCTGGTGGGCGGGGCGGGGGAGGCGCCGGGGCGCCGCGGCGTGGACGAGGCGGGAACGCGTGCTCGCGGCCGCCGCGACCTTCACGGCGGCCGCGGGCGCGGGCGGGTTCGTCGCCTTCAGCCTGCTCGGGATGACCGTTCCGTCGGTCGCGATGATGACGGGGATTCCCGCTGCGTTCTACGTGCTGCCGATCGGCTTCACGCTGGCGTGCGTCGGCGCGCTCCCGCTCCTGGCGGCGGCAGTCTCCGCGTGGCGCACGGGCGCCTTCACCCCGGCCGTGCGCGTCTTCCACTCGCTCGTCGCCCTCGTGGCGCTCGCGCTCATCCCCTTCTGCCTCTCCTGGAACCTCTTCGGCCTCCACCTCTGATCCGAGGAACCTGTCGGCCCCGGCCGCGCCTTCACCGCTCGTTGCCAGGATCGCCGCGTGGAAGCTGCTCCAGGCGATCACCGAACGCCCGGCGCTCGGCCGCGGCGGTGAAGATCCGGTAGGCGGCGGCCAGCGCCTCCCGCACCCCCTCGCCGCCCGCCTCGGGCGGCAGCGGGCCGAGCTGGCGCAGCACGGCATCGGGGACCTCGGGCGCGCGCGGAGCGAATCGCAGCGACGCCAGCTCCGGCCCCGCACGCCAGAACCCGCCCGTCCGCGGCGACGCGGACAGCGGCCCCGGCTCCGCGCCGCCCGCCGTGGCCGGGTCCCCGGCAGAGGCGCCGCGCAGCTCGCGGAGGCGCTCCAGCAGGCGCTCACGCGGCCGCCCCCGCCAGGCCAGCACCAGGAACGGGTCGCCGTCGAAGGCTTCGGCCAGGATGTAGTAGGTGGCGGCGACGTGCTTGCACGGGTTCGCCCAGTCCGGGCAGGAGCAGTCGCTGCGCAGCTCGCCCGGCGCGGCGGGGAAGAGGGACAGCCCCACCGCGGCGAACGCCTGCTCCACGTCGCGCGGCATCTCGCCCGCCAGCAGCGCCGCCAGGTAGAGCGCCTGCGCCGCCAGCTCGCGCTCCGCCTGCTCCCACTGCGCATCGGTGAACGGCTTCAGGTCGAGCCGCACGGCATAGGGCTGGGCACGCGAGCCCTGCACCCGCGCCGTCACCCGCCCGGGGTGCACGCGCAGGTCCATCACCTGCCCGGTACGCGCGTAGCTCCTGCCGCGCCCCAGCCGCGAGGTGTCGGCCACGGCCTTCAGCGCGTCGAGAAAGCGCTTCGACCACCAGCTCTCGCCGATCTCGCCGCGCCGGCTCCGGGCGGGGATGCCGTCTTTCGCCGGCCGGCGCGGGCCGTGCTCGTACGTCCACCAGTCGCTCATCGCCGCTCCCTCACACCGGATTCAAACAAAGACTGGGCCTGCGAAGGGACTCGCAAAGAAGAGTCTCGCACGGAGTCGACGGAGGAATGGAGGAAAGAAGGCAGTTCTCCGTTGACTCCGTTGACTCCGTGTGAGGTCCTTTCCGTTTTGCCGACGCACAGCCGACGGTGGTGCATCGACATCACTCGGCCACCGCGTCGTCGCCGAGCGCCACCACGCGCCGCAGCTCGGCGGTGGAGAGCTCCGTCAGCCACGCCTCGCCGGTGCCGAGCACGCTCCCCGCCAGCGCCTTCTTCTCCTCGATCACCTGGTCGATGCGCTCCTCCAGCGTGCCGGCGCACACCAGCTTCCGCACCTGCACGTCGCGCCGCTGGCCGATGCGGAAGGCGCGGTCGGTGGCCTGGTCCTCCACGGCCGGGTTCCACCAGCGGTCGAAGTGGATCACGTGGTTCGCCGCGGTCAGGTTGAGCCCGGTGCCCCCCGCCTTGAGCGAGAGGAGGAGCACCGGCGGGCCGCCGTCGCCCTGGAAGCGCGCCACCAGCGCCTCGCGGGCCGCGCGCTGCGTGCCGCCGTGCAGGAAGGGCACCTCGCGGGAGAAGCGCTCCTCCAGGCGGCGCTGCAGCAGCATCCCCATCTCCGCGAACTGGGTGAACACGAGCGCGCGGTCGCCCACCTCCAGCACCTCCTCCACCACCTCTTCCAGCCGGGCGAGCTTCCCCGAGCGTCCGGCGAGCGCCGAGCCGTCGCGCACGAGCTGCGCGGGGTGGTTGCACACCTGCTTGAGCTTGAGCAGCGTCGAGAGCACCAGCCCCCGCCGCTCGATCCCTTCGCTCTTCTCGATCCGCTCCAGCATCTCGTCCACCGTGGCCTGGTAGAGCGACGCCTGCTCGCGGGTGAGGTTGCAGAAGACCTTCATCTCCTGCTTGGCCGGAAGGTCCTGGATGATGGAACGGTCGGTCTTCAGGCGGCGGAGAACGAAGGGGCGGATGAGCCGCTGCAGCTCGGCGGCGCGCTCCGCGTCGCGGTACCGCTCCACCGGCACCGCGAAGCGGCGGCGGAACTCCGACGCCGTTCCCAGCAGGCCGGGGTTGAGGAACTCCAGGATCGACCAGAGCTCGGCCAGGCGGTTCTCGACCGGGGTGCCGGTGAGCGCCACGCGCCGGGAAGCGCGGAAGGCGCGGACGGCCTGGGCCTGCCGCGCGGCGGCGTTCTTCACGTTCTGCGCCTCGTCGAGCACCACGCGCCCCCACGCCACCGCCGCCAGCTCGTCGCGGTCGCGCGCCGCCAGGGCGTAGGTGGTGAGCACCAGGTCGCTGCCGCGCACCGCCCGGCGCAGCGCGGCGCCGCTCAGCCGCTCGCCGCCGTGGTGCACGTGCACGGCCAGCCCCGGCGCGAACTTCGCCGCCTCGCGCTGCCAGTTCCCCACCAGCGACATCGGGCACACCAGCAGGGTGGGCGGCGGGCGGCGCTTCCCTGGACGCGACACGGCGGGGCGCTCGGCCACCAGCAGCGCGAGGAGCTGCACCGTCTTCCCCAGCCCCATGTCGTCGGCCAGGCATGCGCCCAGCCCCAGGCGGTCGAGGAACGCCAGCCACCCCAGGCCGCGCTCCTGGTACGGCCGCAGCGTGCCGGAGAATCCCTCCGGCGCCGCCGCCGGAGCCGCGCGGAGGTCGCCGTCGGCCGCCAGCAGCTCCTGCAGCCATCCTTCCGCCGCCACGCCGGCGAGGGGGAGGCCGGCCGGGGCGTCGGCGGCGCCGGCCGCCAGGCGCAGCAGCTCGGCCGCCGTCATCTCGCCCGCGCCTCCCTGCTCGAACAGGCGCAGCGCCGCCTGCACCTCGTCGGGCTTCAGCTCCACCCACTCGCCCCGGAAGCGCACCAGGGGAACCTTGAGCTTCGCCAGCGCGCGGAACTCGTCGGCGGAGAGCGGCTCGCCCCCCAGCGACAGCTGCCAGTCGTACGCGCACAGCGCGTCCAGCCCGAAGCGCCCCTCCGCCTCGCTCGTGGTCTGCGCAGTGGGACGCGCGCGCAGCGTGAGCCCCAGGCGCGCCGTGGGCTGCTTCCACCAGGCGGGAACCCGCACCGCGAACCCCGCCTGGGCCAGCAGCGGGGCTCCCTCGCGCAGGAAGTGGTAGGCCGCTCCGGCGTCGAGCGGGCAGCCGCTGGGGCGCGCGCCGCGCAGGGCGGGCTCCAGCGGCGGGAAGAGGCGCAGGGCACGCCCCAGGTCCGCCAGCAGGCGCTCCTGCGGCTCGGGAAGGGTGCGCCGCAGCACCTTCAGCGCGCCGCGCGTGCGCCAGACCTCCTCGGCCGAGACGATGAGGCTGGGGTCGTCGGCCGCCTGCAGGAGGAAGTCGAGCCGCCACGGCCCCTCGCCGGCCGCCGCGGCCGCGCGCGAGCCGGCGCCGCCGGCCGCCGCATCCCCCTCTTCCGGCGCGGAGAGGCGGAAGCAGGTGCGGATGCCGCTGTCCACCGCCGGCCCCTGCGCCCCCGCCCAGGCGGAGAGCGCCCCGTGCAGCGCGGCCGTGGCGGCGGATGCGCCGAGGGGCGCGGGGTCGCCCGCCAGCAGCGCGGCGAGCCACGCCTCGCCGCCGGTCCGCCGGCCGCGGCGCGGCGGCAGCGGCCTTTCCGCGGCGAGCGACTGGCGGACGCAGCCGTCCACCAGCCAGGCCAGGGCGAGCGCCGCCACGTCGTCTTCCACCGGGTCGCCCGCATCCGCATCCGCCGCGCCGCACGCCGCCGGGAGCGCGCCGCGGATGGCGGAGAGCCGCCCGGCGTCGTCTTCGTCGGTGAGCACCGGGAGCCAGCGGGCAACCCACTCCCCGCCGCGCTGCTCCAGCGCGGGGACGACGCGGCCGCGGGCCACCAGCTCCAGCGCGAGCTTCGCCACCTCGGCCAGGGCGCGCAGCGTGTCGGCGACCACCACGCCCTGCGGCGGCTCCGCGGGGAGATCGAGCAGGAAGTCGAACGCGGCCCGGGCGGTGAGCACCGCCGACCGCACTGTCCACGGCGCCGGCGGCCCGGCCTCCCCGCCGGCTTCGGCCGCGTCGGGGTGGGGAAGGTGCGGGGAGGGGAGCGGGGCGCGCCGCCCGGAGGGGAGCCGGAGCGTCAGCCCGGCGTCGTCGCCGCGGCTGCCGGCGCTCCCCAGCAGGGCGAGGGCGTCGCGAAGCGCGGGGAAGTCGGCGGCGAAGGGGTGCGGCCGCGGCGCGGGCGCGGCGGGCCGCCGGCCGCGTGCCGCGGGCGCGGGGCGGAGAGAGGGGGTCTCCCCCCAGAGATACAGCCGGCGCTCGCGCCAGCAGGCATGGACCGCGATCAAGACGGGTCGGATGACGGAAACGTGTGCGCAGGCGCGGCGGCCGGCCTCTTTCGCCCGCGAAAGTGCACAAGGTAGCCGGTGCCCATCCGCGCGCAAGCGAAGCCGCGCCGAGAATCGTCCTGGTTCCCGGCCTTCAACGGAAGAACTCACACGGAGTCAACGGAGAAGGACTCCGCTGACTCCGTTGACTCCGTGTGAGACGTTCAGTTTACAGGGCCTGCTCCGTTCAGGCGCTGGCCGGCAGCGGCGCGAGCCGGGTCTCCTGGATCTCCGCGAGCCGGCGCTGCAGGCGCTGGAAGTGGAACTCCTCCTCCTCCGTGCGCGTGTAGCCCTCCCAGGCGAGGTTCTTCCGTTCCAGGGGATCGTTCTCCAGGTCGTACATCTCCCACTGGCTGGGCTTCTCGCCGTCCGCGTCCCAGTACTCGGCGAGCTTCCAGCGCGCCTCGCGGACGCTCACGATGTGGTTCGGCGCCGGCACGTACGGCGGGTTGGCCTGCCCCGCCTGCCAGTCGTCGAAGGTGAACACCACGTAGTCCTGCACCGGCTTCGCCGCCGCGGGGTGCAGCACGGCGTGCGCGTAGTCCACCCCCTGCCAGTCGCCGCGCGCGCGCTCCGGCGCGCCGAACAGGCTGGCGACGGTCGGCAGGAAGTCGACGTGCGAGACCAGCGCGTCGGAGCTGCGCGCCTCGGGGAAGAGCCGCGGGTTGGAGAAGACCATCGGCACCCGCAGCGACTCTTCGTAGAAGTTGAAGTTCTTCTGCCGCATCCCGCCGTGCGCCATCCCCATCTCCCCGTGGTCGGCCGTGCGGATCACCACGGTGTCGTCGCGCAGCCCGGTGGCCTCCAGCGTGTCGAGCACCTCCACCAGGTACTGGTCCGACGACTTCATCAGGTTGGCGTAGAAGTTCAGGTAGTTCCGCCTCTTCTCGGGGGTGTTCAGCACCCCGGTGGCGGCGAAGAGGTCGCGGAAGATCTTCTGCGCGCTCGGCTTGGTCGACAGGTCCTCGTCCACCGTGGCCGGCAGCTCGATCTCGCCCTCCAGCCAGGAGTCGTCGTACCCGGCGTCGGTATAGGTCTTCGGATAGAAGAGCACGTCGTGCGGGTTGACCAGCGAGATCACCATGAAGAAGGGCTGCTGCTGCGCCGCAACGGAGCGCAGGTAGGCGAGCGCCCCCTCTTCGCCGGCCTCCATGTCGCCGTCGTCGTTCATGAAGCGGCCGTCGTTGTCGACGTCGCCGCCGCCGGCCTCGGGGATGTCCTGGTTGGCCCCGGCGTCCTGCGGGTTCCAGCGCGTGAAGCCGTACTGGTTCACGTCCGAGGGCACCCAGGTGGAGCCGTTGGCCGGCTTGTTCAGGTGCCACTTCCCCTTGTAGACCACGTTGTACCCCGCCGCCTTCATCACCGTGGCCAGGTTGGCGAAGTCGAGCGGCATCTCCACCTGCGGGTAGTCCGACGCGGGCATGTCGAGCTCGAGCGTGTACTTCACCCCGTGCTGCGCGGGAAAGTAGCCCGTCATCATGGTCGCCCGCGCCGGCGAGCACATGCACGAGTTGGTGAAGGCGTTGTCGAAGGTGACGCCGTGGCGCTGCAGCCGGGTGAGGCCGTGGAGGTGCTCCTTCGGCCAGTGCGGGGGGAAGTGCTGGATGGCGCGGTCCTGGTCGGTGATGAACAGGACCACGTTCATCCCGACCATGCTCCGTGGCCGGTGGTGATCGTCGTGCGTGGACATCGGGGGTTCCTTTCCGGCGGCAGCGTGGCGGGAGGGGGGCGAAGCAGGATCGATGATGATCGGCGATCAATGAATGCCGTGCGGCGCCAGCGGCAGCAAGGAGGACGACCAGGCCAGCCGAAACCAGGCCAATCTTCACCGTGACGCCTGCTACTGTGTTCCAGAGAGGAACGGGAGCACACTACGCCGGGTTCGCTCGAAGGCGAGCGAGCCGCATTTCCAACGGATAGGAGATGACAGCATAGGAAACCGCTGTGACTGCGAGCAGTAACGGATAGTTAAAAGTGTCATTGCCACCAATATACGGAGGAGTATCTTCGAGTCGTAACAGTATCAGCGGAGGGAGTATCGGTGTCGAAACATGAAAGAAAGCCATCAGCACCCGCACTCTCGAGAGAGGAAGAGCAAATTCACAGGTGGCTCCGAGTACAGTAACAACGTACGCCAAAGCTAGCGTTGCCGCGACTGCACTTTCGAGTTCTGTAAACGCCGAATTTGCGATGAAAGTCAGCAACAGTCCGATGAGCGTTCCACTAAACATCGCGGAAAGCTTGCGTCCCGAGATGCCTCCACGAAGCGCGTTCAGCAAGAGGGCGATTTCCAAGCCGACGAGTCCAGCCCAATAGGTCATGTTACTGGCGAAAGTGATTTTCAGACCCTCGGTGATCAGATATTCCGACATGGGAAATTTCGGCATAGGATGAGCCCGCATAACCTTCAGAACCCGCAAATCATAAATATAGGCCATGATTAAGGGTCCCATGTTGAGGAACCCAATACAGTAGCCATAAATCGGAAACATCCAGCGTCTGCCAGTAAACGGTATAGCTTCCTGATTGCGCGCCTGAATGTATGCCCAGTAGACCGTACCAAAGCCCGTAACCACAAGCGCCATAGTAAACATTGTATGTATAGATGTTAGTGTAGATCTTAAGCCATAGTACGCCTCAAGCGATTTCAATGTATAGTACGGTCTCATTGGCAGTGAAATTCCGATGAGCGCACAAAGGATTGCTAGAATAAAGCCGACCACCGTGATTACGTGGACACGCGTGAGCCAAAGTGTCGGGCGGTGAAGCAGCAGCCATCGATCCAAACCCTGCAGTATCGAGGTCATGTTCATTCTTCGTGTCGATAGGTTTCCAGCAACAAGCGCGTCGAGCGGCTGATGTCGCGAAAGTAGTTCACCGAGCCCCCTCCTTGGAGAATCCGCTGGAGCACCATGGGCCCCGTCACGGTACGGCCGACCGTGACCACGAACCTGTTGCCGAACACCTTCACCTGCAAGCCCGTAGTTCCATTCAGCAAACGCTGAACTTCGGAGAAACTGGAGGGGCCTGACAACTCAAAGACATTTGTTGCCCGAAACTCTCCAAGGCGAGCCGGCGGACCATAAAAAGTGGACTTCCCTTCATTCAGGAAAAGAATTTGGTCCGCGATAGCATCGATCTCGTACAAATGCTGGGAACTCAGGATCACCGAAAGCGGCTTCTGGATCGAATTGGCCAGATCTCTCAAATCGCGGAGGAATATCTGCTGAGCAATGATGTCGAGAGGTGCCAGAGGTTCGTCGAGGATCAACAGCGTTGCGCCTTCGATGAGCAGCCGCGCCAGTTCGAACCGCATCTTGAAACCACCGGCGAGTTGACTCCAGGTTGCGTTTCGATATAGCTCCAAGCCTAGCCGGTGCAGAATGAACTCCGTCTCGTCGATGTTCTCTCGACCGTGAAGACCGCGGTACGAGGCGTGGAGATGAAGATTGTCACACACCCGGCCGTGCCACGGAGGAGGCGATTGCTGCACATACCCGATCTTGCTTCGAATCGTCTGCCAGTCCAATCCGCCGCGGTCCAGCAGCGGATACTCCAGCGTTCCCGTGCTCGGCTTCAATTCGCCGGCGACGATGCGCAGGAGAGTGGTCTTGCCGACGCCGTTGACGCCCACGACGACGGTGATCTGTCCAGTTCGCAACTCGAGCTCCACGCCTGATAGCGCAAATTCGTGCCTGGAACGCGGGTACGCCTTCTTCAAGTCCCTGCACCTGAAGACCACATCGGTTACTTCGCTCGCCTCACGTTCACGCTCCCGCCGGAAACGTGCTCGCGCACGCTCCAGCTGAGTCAATGCGCCATCGCCGAATTCAGGCTGGAGAACAGGCTCACGTCCGGGAGCATCGCCATTGTTCTCCAACGAACCGACCGGGTGGCCCTCTGTGCTTGTCCCTTCGCTTGACAACAGGCCAAGGGGCCGGCCGTTCACGGCTTTGAGCTGACCATAGACGGTATCGGTCAGATCCAGAAGCCTGACCGTAATTTGCGTATAATCTACCTCGGCGTCGGCGGAAGTTCGCATCCCCGATCGCTCGTGGCGTCGGGTTCGATTGAACTGTGCCGAAATCGCCACTGCCTCGTTTTCAAACTCGCGGCCCTCGGTATAGTCTCTCGTAAAATCCAGGAGGCGCCTGATGGCCTGGTCGAGATCGCCCTGCTCAATGAGCTCCTTGATCTCGTCGCGAAGAACTATCGCAGGCTGAATGCGGACGGCAGCTGTCCCCTCGCTCATTGGCAGTCCTCAGAGATTGGGCTAGTGGCTGCTTTCTTGCAATGTGACAAAGGGCGAGCGTGCCCTAAATCGGCGAATTGGCACCTGCTGATTCGACGCATTGCCACCCCCCTTTCATGTCACATGATTCCCGCCGAACCTGAATTCGACCAGCTAAGAACTCTGATCAGCAATGGAGAGATGCGCGCCGCCATTGAGCGACTCGTTGAGTTCGCACGTGCGAGCGGCGATCGCAACCTTTTCAATGAAGCCATTCTGCAATCGCGCAGACTGGTGGAAAGTGAGAGACGCGAGCGACAGGGACGTCTGACGCAAGAGAACGCGTCGTCGACATACCAGACCATCATGCATGCAATCCTTCAGATTATAGACGAAGCCGAGCGCTCGCAGCTTCCCCGACAGGGTAAGGCCCGTAAACCTCTTGGCCACCCTTCGCATGATGAGTTCCTCAGCCCTCCCACGCTCGAACATAGCCGGGTCAAAGAGGAGGATCAAGCGAATTCGAAAGCTGTACGGTCCGCGGACGTGTTCATCAGCCACGCATCTGAGGACAAGAGCGATGTCGCAGACCCTCTCGCAGAATTGTTGGTCGAAGCTGGTTATTCCGTATGGTACGACAGTTTCACACTTGTGCTCGGAGACAGCTTGTATGAAGCAATCAACAGAGGTTTGAGTTCTTGTCGATTTGGGGTTGTGATCCTGAGCCGTTGGTTCTTTGAGAAACCGTGGCCACTCCGCGAACTCGCGTCGTTGCTTGCCTTGGAAACAGCTGATGGTCGTAAACGAATCCTGCCTGTCTTGCACCAGGTGAGTCCTATGGATGTAGCCGAAAGAATGCCCCTCCTTGCTGATCGATTGGGCGTTTCGACATCTCTCGGGCTCGATGAGGTGGCTCGGCAAATTATCTGTGCGCTCGAAATTTGATCGCCAGCGAACCCGCGGAACTGCAGATTTCACCACGTCGTGACGACTTTGCGCAGCAGTGAGTCGTGAGGCAGTCGATCCGGCGTGGGTTCGTCCGGCGCCTTGACGCTACCGCGGCGGCTCCAGCTCGAAGAGCCCGATCGGGCGGCGATCACCCTCTTCTCCCACGCTCCACTTCGTCAGCCCGACCGTCCAGCCGTCCGCCTCCAGCGCCCCCAGTAGGCGCAGGCTCACGGCGCGGAAGGGATCCGAGAGCAGGACGCGGCCGCCCGGCGCCAAGGCGGACTCGAAGATCCCGCGCAGGTGCGGGTGCATCGTCTCGGCGTAGAGGATGTCGGAGCCGATGATCCAGTCGTGCCGGCCGGCGTCGTCCCACTCGGCCCAGTCCACCAGGCGGTGCTCGATCGCCCCGACGCCGTTCCGCTCGGCGTTGCGCCGGCAGACGGACATCGCCAGCTCCTGCCGGTCGGTCTGCACCACCCGCGCGCCGAGCGACGCGGCCACGATCCCCGGCAGCCCCGTCCCGGCCCCGAACTCCAGCACCCGCGCGCCGCGGAACGCCTCCGCGCGCGAGGCCACCTCGTGCGCGAGCGCGATGGCGGCGGGCCAGAGGGCGACGCCGTACGGCAGGCGGTCCTTCTTCTCCCCCAGAAAGCGCGCCTCGTCCGCGTGGCTCAGGACCGCGTCGGTGTGCAGCACGCTCCACTCCCGGCCGCCCAGCGCGACCTCGAGCTCCTGCAGCGCGAAGTCTCCGGCGGTGGTGCGGAGCACCTCCGCGGGCTGCGTGGTGGATGCGCTCATGTCGACCTGGCCCGGAAAAAGAATGCCTCACGCAGAGACGCGGGGAGTCACGGAGAGACCCGCCTGGCCTCTCCGTGACTCCGCGCCTCCGCGTGAGACGCTGCTGTTCGCGGAGCGCTACTTCACGGCGATCGCGGCCAGCGCGCCGTTCGACTGCGCGATGAAGAGGATGCCGTCCTTGCTCAGCGCGAGAGACCCGCCGGCGGGGTAGCTCCAGGTCACCTTCCGCGAGGCGAGGTCCAGCACGTAGGTGGTGCTCGCCGTGCTGATGAAGAGCAGGTTGCGCGTGGCGATGGTGGTGCCGACCGGCGCGCCCGACGGCGGGACCCATACCCAGAGCAGGCCTCCATCGCTCGCCCTGCGTGCCTCGAGCTGGTTGTTGTTGAACACGTACAGCACGTCGTTCGCCACGGTCACGTTGCCGTAGTACGACGCCGTCTGCTCCCACCCGATGCGGCGGCCCGGCAGGTCGAACGACACCAGCCGGCGGTTCTGCGTCGCCACCACCTGGCTCGGGGAGGCGAGCACCGGCGCGACGTCCATGCTGTACCCGTTCCAGTTGAAGTGCGGATCGGGGATGTTGTAGGCCACCGTGCCGGTCGCGGCGTCGGCCACCGTGAGCTCGGGGGAGTACACCCCGGTATAGGCATAGACCAGCCCGTCGCTCACCGACGGCGTCCACTGGTCGTACTGGTTGAGGTTCACGAACCACCGCTGCCCGCCGTCCGCGGCGTTGAAGGCGTACATCCCGTCGTAGTAGCCCCCCGCCATGTACACCGTGCCGTTCACCACCGTCGGCGCGTAGTAGCGCGACCACTGGTTGAGGTAGGCGGTGCGGAACTGCACCGCGCCGGTCTCGGCGTCGAACGCCCACAGGAACGAGTCCTGGTGGCCGCTGGTGGTGACGTACATGCGGCCGTTGTCGTATGCCGGCGGGTGCACCCCGTGGATCGGGCCGAGGTCGCGCGCCCACTTCTGGGCCCCGGTCTGCGCGTCGAGCACGGCCACCATCTGCTGCCCGAAGTAGGCGACGGTCGAGACGAACACCTTCCCCGCGGCCGCGGTCACCGGGTTCAGCGCCGTGCCGCCCGCGGGCGAGGTGGACCAGAGCGAGTGGAAGCTCACCGGGTCGAGCGTCCCCGCCACGAAGCCGGTGTGCTGCGCGTTCCCCTGGTAGGTGGCCCAATCGCCCACCTGGCTCCAGTCGGCGACCGGCCGGGCGAGCAGGGTCAGCGTCACCGAGGCCAGCTTCCCCTCGCAGTCGGCGGTGATGGTGACCGACCCGGCGCCCAGGGCGGTGACCTTCCCCTGCGCGTCTACCGAGGCCTTCTGCGCGTCGGAGGTGGACCACGCGGCGCTGCGCCCGGTGAGCACGCGGCCCAGCGAGTCGCGCGGCGTGACCGCCAGCTGCACCGCCTGGCTCACGTACAGGGCCTCGGCGGGCGAGGCCACCAGCACCGAGGACACCGGCAGGACCACGGCGAAGCTCGCGAACCCGCTGATCCCGTCGGCCTGGGCGTTGATGGTGACGTTCCCCGGCGCGAGGGCCGTCACCAGCCCGGAGGTGCTCACGCGCGCCAGCAGGGAGTCGCTCGAGCTCCAGGTGACGGCGCTGTTCACCGTATTCCCCGCCGCGTCGCGCGGCGTGGCGGAGAGCTGGACCGTCTTTCCGAGCACCAGGTAGCTCGCCGGAGCCCCGGTCACGGTGACCGACGCGACCGGGGCCTTGGACTTCGCGGGACCGGTGCCGTCCTTGCACGCGGCGAGCGTGGCGGTGGCCAGCACCACGGCGCACCAGCGGCCGAGGGAGCCGGAGACGAGAATTCGCATTGGATTGAAGGCTACGGGAACGAGGAAGGGAGCGGCGTGCGGGCCGTACGGAGGATACCGGTCGGCGGCGCGCGCGCCGTCGGGATGAAACATCCAGGCGCAAGTTAACGAAACAGATTGCGCCGCGAAAGCTCTCTATGTGCCAGATTGTCCAAGCGCGCCCGTTTCCGCGTGGTTCCCGACGGCCAGCTTCTTTCAGCGATGCCGCGGCGGACCCGCTTTCGTGCGCGGTCCCGGCCGGGCGGCGACATCGCCGCCGCGCCCCCCCGCCGCCTGTCGGACGCCTCCCCACCGTGCTGGCTGGATTCTGCTGACGCCCGCCGCCGCGGCGCGCGCCTATCGTGCCTGCGTACCCCCGGGGCGGGCCGCTCCGGCGCGGGTGCCCGGGCGTCGCGGCAGGCGTCCCGGGCTCCGCGCCCCCGACGGCTCCGCTCCTCCTCACCCAACGCTCAAGACCGAGGAGAGGCCATGGATACGATGACGAGCACGGGAGGAGCCGCGGCAACGCTCCCCCTCGGCGCCCGGGCGCTCCAGATCGCGATTCCCATCCGCGCGCGGTACGACAACTGGATCGGCGGCGAGTACGTGGCGCCGGTCGACGGCCGCTACTTCACCAACCTCACCCCCGTCACCGGCCAGCCGCTCTGCGAGGTCGCGCGCTCCGGCGCCGAAGACGTGGACCGGGCGCTGGACTCCGCCCACGCCGCCGCGCTGTCGTGGAACCACACCACGGCCGCCACGCGCGCCCGGCTGCTGAACCGGATCGCGGACCGGATGGAGGAGAACCTGGAGCTGCTGGCGGCCATCGAGACCATCGACAACGGCAAGCCGATCCGCGAGACGCGCGCGGCCGACCTGCCGCTGGCCATCGACCACTTCCGCTACTTCGCCGGCGTGCTGCGCGGGCAGGAGGGCGGGGTGAGCGAGCTCGATGGCGACACGGTGGCGTACCACTTCCACGAGCCGCTGGGGGTGGTGGGGCAGATCATCCCCTGGAACTTCCCGCTGCTGATGGCGGCGTGGAAGCTGGCGCCCGCGCTGGCGGCGGGGAACTGCGTGGTGCTGAAGCCGGCGGAGCAGACGCCGGTGTCGATCGCCGTGCTGATGGAGCTGATCTCCGACATCCTGCCGAGCGGGGTGGTGAACGTGGTGCAGGGCTTCGGGGTGGAGGCCGGCAAGCCGCTGGCGCAGAGCCCGCGCATCGCCAAGATCGCCTTCACCGGCGAGACCTCGACCGGCCGGCTGATCATGCACTACGCGGCCGACAACCTGATCCCGGTGACGCTGGAGCTCGGCGGGAAGAGCCCGAACCTCTTCTTCCCCGACGTGATGGCCCAGGACGACGACTTCCTGGACAAGGCGGTCGAGGGGTTCGTGATGTTCGCGCTCAACCAGGGCGAGGTGTGCACCTGCCCCAGCCGCGCGCTGGTGCATGCGTCGATCTACGACCGCTTCATGGAGCGCGTGGTGGAGCGCACCCGCGCGATCGTGGAGGGGAACCCGCTCGAGCCCGCCACCATGATCGGCGCGCAGGCCAGCCTGGAGCAGCTGGAGAAGATCCTGGGCTACATCGAGATCGGGAAGCAGGAAGGGGCCGCGGTGCTCGCGGGCGGCGGCCGCCGGGCGCACGCGGGCGAGCTCGCGGGCGGGTACTACGTGCAGCCGACGATCTTCGAGGGGAACAACCGGATGCGGATCTTCCAGGAGGAGATCTTCGGCCCGGTGGTGGCGGTGACGCGCTTCAGGGACCTCGACGATGCGCTCGCCCTCGCCAACGACACCGCCTTCGGGCTCGGCGCCGGCGTGTGGACGCGCGACCTGAACACCGCGTACCGGGTGGGGCGCGCGATCAAGGCCGGGCGCGTGTGGACCAACTGCTATCACCTCTACCCGGCGCACGCCGCGTTCGGCGGGTACAAGCAGAGCGGCTTCGGCCGCGAGAACCACCGCCAGATGCTGGAGCACTACCAGCAGACCAAGAACCTGCTGGTGAGCTACACCCCGAAGGCGATGGGCTTCTTCTGACCGCGACGGCCGCGGGGGCGCCGGCACCCGGCGCCCCCGCGGCAAAGCCCCCGGCGATCCCTGCCGACTCTCGTCCCTCTGCGACCCTCGTCAGCGCGCGAGCTGGAAGGTCACGGGGAGCGTGACCCACACCGGCACGCGCTTCCCCCGGGCCTGGGCCGGGCGGAAGCGCATCCGGCTCGCCACCCTGACCGCCGCCTCGGCGAAGGCCTCGTGCGTCGACTCCGTCACCTCGATGGTGGTGGGGTCCACCACGCCGTCGCTGCGGATGCGCATGCGCAGCGTGACCGAGCCGGTCACGCCCGCATCCCGCAGCAGCGGCGGGTAGCTGCGCGAGACCTCCGCCGCCGCCTCCTCACGGTTCAGCAGGTCGGGCGGAGACTCCACCGCGCTCAGCTCGAACGTGCTGTCGCCGGGCGGCGGACCGGCCACGTCCCCCCGGTGCTGTGCCGGCGTCTCGTTGGGATCGACGTCGTACGGCCGCTCGTCACCGTTCGTGACCGCGGGGGTATCGACGAAGTCCACGAGCTCCTCCGGATGCCGCTCCACCGACGGGTTCACCCGCTGCATCAGCCGGTACACGCCGAGGCCGAGCAGGCCCACGGCCAGGGCACCGACCACCATCACCCCCAGGATCAGCCAGCCGGGAGATACGCCACGAGCCGGCGGCGGCGCGACCGGCGCAACCGGCCGGCCGGGGCGGGGATAGCCGCAGTGGGGACAGGTGGGAGCTTCGCTGCTCACCATGCCGCCGCACTCGGGGCAGTTCACCAGGGGCATCCGGATGGAAGCGGAGGATGAACGGACACTGGGCAGGATGGTGAATGTACGAAGACGGCCCCGCGCTCCGGAAGCGCAGCATCGCACTGGCTCCGCCACCGGACCCGCTGCCGTGCCGACCGGAATCAGCCGCCGCCTGGGAAGCAGGGCTGCGCCGCGGCGCACTTGTGGGAGCGTCGCGACGGAAGGTATCGTGCGGAGTCGCCGCCATCTCGCATCGGCGGCAGGAGGCGACGTCGCGCGAGCCGTCCGGCACGCCCCCTCCGATCTCCCTCCCGCTTCCGCTCCCGATGAGCTCAGCCACTTCGCGCGGATCGAACAGGACGCGCCGAATCGCCGCCGGATTGCTGCTCGTGGCCGCGGCCGTCACCCAGGGCTGCGCCGCGGCGAAGCCTGCACCACCCGACGCCGGAGCGGTGGTGAATGCGCTGTACCGGGACCACTTCGCCGACCAGCAGAACTGGGAGCGCACCTACCAGCGCCGGCGCGCGCGCTTCGCCCCCGGGCTGCGCGCGCTCCTGGACGCCGACGCCCGCGCGGCCGCCGCGAACGCCGACGAGGTCGTGGGCCTGGACTTCGACCCGCTCACCGACGCGCAGGAGGAGATGACCTCCTTCCAGGTCGCTCCCGCCACGCTCCAGGGCGAGAATGCGACGGTTGGCGTGGTGCTTCTCCTCGACACGGCGCGCACCAACGTGCGCGTGCAGCTCGCGCGCTCGAACGGCGAGTGGCAGGTGGCCAACCTCCAGTACAGCCACGGCGACCTCGTCTCGCTCCTCCACCGTCTCGCCGCCGACCGCCGGCGCGCGAAACCATGATCGAATCGGACCCTCGCTGACGGTGAGGAAGCAAAAGCAGGCGGCGCCCCGAGGGGAGCCGCCTGCTTCGTTGTCATCCTCTTCCCTCCAGTACTCCCCGACCCATGGCCGGCACCGTCGCTTTACCGTGAACCCTGCAGCAGCTTGTCGATCTTGGTCCACTCCTCCGCCAGGTCGGCGCGGTCCTCCGCGTCGAGCTGCCCGCCAGCTCCGTCGCCCTCCTTCATCAGCTTCATCAGGCGGTCGCGGCGCTGCTCCAGCTTCGCGCGCTCAGACGCCGTCAACGTGTTTCCGTCCGCCATCATCCCCCCATTCAGTGCGTGAGAGTCCATCGCCACCCGGCCGGCCCATCCCATCACCGAGACTGACCCGTCCAGTCGGCCACGATCAATCTGCCGACCTCCTCTTCTCCGCCGTGCGCGGTGTCAGCCCGCGGGTACACTTCACCGCCGTACTCGCCGCCGCACGTCGTTTTGTGAATCCCCTCGAGTAGAACGGAGACGGATCACGGGGTGAGATAGACGTATCCCGTTATGCCCTGCCTGGCGTAGAAGTACTGGGCAACGGCATTGTCGGCCTCCTGCGCGCTGAGGGTATAGAACGTGTTCCCCGTCCCCGCGCGGTAAAGCCGGTACAGCGGACCCGTCCCGGCAATCTGCGACGTTGCAATGTAGCCCAACATCCCTTCGTTCGTAGCCCCCTCGCAACTCTGCATCGTGGAGAGGAAGTGGTCGTGGGTCGACGCGGTGAGGCAGCGATACAGGGGGACGTGGCCGGCCGCCGGAGCGGCTGACAGGTAGAAATAGTTTTGGGCCTCCAGGACGTAGCCCCCCGCCGGGTCCTCGTTGGGATCGGTTCCGTACAGGTGGTCGCCGTAGGGCTGGCTGAACAGGCGATGAATTGCCGTGCGTGCCGGAGGTTCGGGCGTCGTCGGCTCGTCGGAGCAACCGGCGAGCGCAACCAGCAGGGTCACGGCAGCGAGGATGGAGTTGATCTGACTGGACCGGGTGCTCATGATGGCTCCTCCAGCTTTGCATGATGTGATGAAGTTCGATCCCGCCCAAGGAAATCACCGGGCCTGGAATCGGAATCGCCGAATCCGCCCAGCGTGCCCGCCTGTAGTCGAGACACTCACTCAGGGGTTCGACCCCGAAGGCTGCCCCGCTCGTCGTTCGAGGCAAGACGGGTACCTTGCCGCTTGCCGGCTTACGATGCCTGTTAATTGCCTGCAGCCAGGCCGGTTGAGAGAGGTGGCCACTCGCGCGCGGCGGTGCGTAGCGGAGGGTGGCCTGGGGAACGCATGTCTCGTTCGAGTTGCCGATGTCCCAGTCCACCTCGTGGCCATGGACCGCCGTGGATACGGGTTGCCCGACCTGCCGACGGCGAGAAGGGCACCTCACGACCAGGTGCCCTTCTCAGGTATGCCAGGCAGTCCGCCCGTCACCATCCGCGCACGAGATTCCGCTTCAATCCGCCGCGATCGTCTCCTCCACCTCGGCCGCGGCCGCGGCCAGCACCGGCAGGTACACCTCGCTCCCGCGCTCGCGGAACTCGGCGCTCTTCGCGGCCATCCCAGCCTCCGCCGCCTCCAGCTGGGCGGCGTAGTCGCGCACGTCCTGCGTGATCTTCATGCTGCAGAACTTGGGGCCGCACATGCTGCAGAAGTGCGCGATCTTGGCGCCCTCGGCGGGGAGCGTCTCGTCGTGGTAGGCGAGCGCCGTCACCGGGTCGAGCGAGAGGTTGAACTGGTCGCGCCAGCGGAACTCGAAGCGCGCCTTGGAGAGCGCGTCGTCCCATTCCTGCGCGCGCGGGTGGCCCTTGGCCAGGTCCGCCGCGTGCGCCGCGATCTTGTAGGTGATCACCCCCGCCTTCACGTCGTCGCGGTTGGGGAGCCCCAGGTGCTCCTTGGGCGTCACGTAGCAGAGCATGGCCGTGCCGTACCACCCGATCTGCGCCGCGCCGATGGCGCTGGTGATGTGGTCGTACCCCGGCGCGATGTCGGTGGTCAGCGGCCCGAGGGTGTAGAACGGCGCTTCCTGGCACCACTCGAGCTGCCTGTCCATGTTCTCCTTGATCAGGTGCATGGGGATGTGCCCCGGCCCCTCGTTCATGGTCTGGACGTCGAACTCCCACGCGATCCGGTTCAGCTCGCCCTGCGTGCGCAGCTCGGCGAACTGCGCCTCGTCGTTGGCGTCGTAGATGGAGCCCGGGCGCAGCCCGTCGCCCAGCGAGAAGCTCACGTCGTACGCCCGCATGATCTCGCAGATCTCGCGGAAGTGCGTGTAGAGGAAGCTCTCGCGGTGGTGCGCCAGGCACCACTTGGCGATGATCGACCCGCCGCGGCTCACGATCCCCGTCATCCGCTTCGCCGTCATGGGGATGTAGCGCAGCAGCACCCCCGCGTGCACGGTGAAGTAGTCCACCCCCTGCTCCGCCTGCTCGACCAGGGTGTCGCGGTACAGCTCCCAGGTGAGCTCCTCCGGCACCCCGCCCACCTTCTCCAGCGCCTGGTAGATGGGCACCGTGCCGATCGGCACCGGCGAGTTGCGGATGATCCACTCGCGCGTCTCGTGGATGTTCTTCCCCGTCGACAGGTCCATCACCGTGTCGGCGCCCCAGAGCGTGGCCCAGCGCAGCTTCTCCACCTCCTCCTCGATGCTCGAGGAGACGGCGGAGTTCCCGATGTTCGCGTTGATCTTTACCTTGAACGCCCGCCCGATGATCATCGGCTCGAGCTCGGGGTGGTTGATGTTGGCGGGGATGATGGCCCGTCCGCGCGCCACCTCGCCGCGCACGAAGACGGGGTCCATCCCCTCGCGCAGCGCCACGAACTCCATCTCCGGCGTCACCTCGCCGCGCCGCGCATAGTGCATCTGCGTCACCGGCCCCCGGCCGCGCAGCGTGGGGCGCCGCAGCGACTCCGGCAGCTCGGCCGTGCTCGTCTCCCGGATGGGGCGGTAGCTGCGCTCCACGCCGGACACGTCGCGCGCGCGGATCCACTCGCCACGCACGTCGGGCACTCCCAGGCGCACATCGCCGCCCAGCGGGCCGCTGGTGTCGTACTCGCGCAGCGGCGGCTCGCCCACCGAGAGGGAGATCTCGCGCATCGGCACCCGGATGCCGTGGCGCCCCTCCACGTAGACCTTGCGGGAGCTGGGGAACGCGCCGCCGTAGTCGCCGGCGGACGGGGCGGGGGTGCGGGCGTGGGGCATGGGGCTCTCCTCCGGTGCTGCGGCTGCGGGATGATGAAGTGAGCTGTCCCGGAGGTGCGACGCGAAAAGGCGCCGCCCGGAAACCGGGTGGCGCCTCGGGCGGAAGGACCATCCCCCGGAGAGGACGGCCCGGCCGCGATCGACGACACGCCGCGCTCCCTCCGCCGGTGTGATCCGGATCAGGTTCCAAGGGACTGTCTCAATCCCGTCGCGCGGGATACCCCTGGCGGCTGCATCACCAAGCTAGCGAATGCGTTGCCCCCGCACCAGTGCCCCGGAAAAGGGCAGGTGCACCGAAACGGGGGAGGATGCAGGCAGCCTGCCTTCACCTGCGATTCCCTGCGCCCCGGTCAGGAGCCACGTCCGGAACGATCTGATTGACGCCAGACGATCAGCGCACCCAGGAGTAATACACCGGTAAGAACGAAGGCGATGATTCCAATGAGCCAGATCAACCCTGCCCGGTCGAGAGTCGTGACCACTGTGTTGTTCCACATGGCCGCGAGCAATACCGCAATCGAGAGACTGAAAGCCCAGGCTACGAATTGAAGCGGCTCCCTCACCAAGAGCGCGAGCTTGAACCAATCGGTTTGATTCGGCTTGTGCATGGAAATATCCGCCGTTCTGGTCAGAGAAATGGCGTCAGAGTAGCGCACCGTCACTCCGAGGGGAGCAGATCTGAGCACCCGCCTCCCCCAAACAGGGTGCTCAGAGAGAATTTGCCCGTTGGACCTTGCGGTAGCCGCCGCGTCAGTTGCCGCCGAGCGTCAACCCGCCGCGCCCGGCCGAGTCCTGGGGGACTTCGGACGACGTGGTGCTCGTCGTCGAATCGGGGGGAGGCGGAGTCGCGTTGCCCCCCATCGTCAATCCACCATCGTACCGCGCGGCAGGCGGCGAGAGCGGTGTATCGGTCGCTTGGCCGCAGCCCCAGAGGAGGAGTGCCACTGCGAGAGTGGGGACGAAGCGGGTCCAGCGGGCCATGCGATCCTCCAGTTGCTGCAGGGTGTCCGAACCCCCTGCCGGGGCAACTTATATGCCGCGTGGCCGCCACGTGTTTTATGCGCTTCTCGACTGACCTCCAGGCGAGAAGTCCACTTGCAGGCTCGGGCTCAGTGAAGAGCCGCTTCGTTCCCACCCTGGAAAAGTGTTCCGTCCGGCGTGATCGCGGCGATGCGCTCGTCCACCTCGCGGACGTGCGCTTCGGCCGCGAGCGTGAGCGAGAGCTCCCGTGCGCGGGAGTACGCGGCAAGCGCCGCCTCGGGGTGCGCTCGGGCTGCTTCGACGTCACCCAGCTCCATCAGGATCTCTGCTCGCTCCACCGTCGGCGCGGTAGCGAACGACAGGGCGCGCTCCACGCACTCCGCGGCGGCGGTGAACTCGAGGCGCATCCGGCAGAGGGCCGCACGCCATCTCCAGACCACTGCCTGTCCCACCCGGTCGCCCACGGCGCTCGCCGCGTTCTCAGCCCGCTCCAGGCTCTCCGAAGCCTGCTCGAAATCGCCGATCTCGATGAGCGGCTGGGCGCGGTTGCCGTAGAGCCTGGCCAGCAGAGGGGTCGCGGAAAGCCGCTCCGCGATTTCGATCCCGCGTGAGAAGAAGACGTCGGCCTCGAGCCACTCCCGCAGACCCGCGGTGGCGACGCCCAGGCTGTTGTACGCATGGAGTGCGTTCTCGGAGCTGCCGGAGCGCACGAAGGAGCCGATGCTCTCGAGGTAGGCGGCGCGTGCCTCGCGCAGATCCCCCAGGTCGTTCGCAACGACTCCCGCGTTCTGGCACGCGAGCCCCACCAGCTCGTCGTCGCCCAGGTCGAGCGCCAGCTCGACCGCGCGGTGAAAGTGCTCCCTCGACGTGACCCAATCCCGCTGGCTGTAGCGAATGATGCCGATCACGTTCACCGCTCGTGCCGCGCTCCTCCAGGCCCCGGCCCTCTGCGCGATCTCCATGCTGAGCGCGGCGAGCTCCTCCGCCTCCTCGTAGCGCTCCTCGCGGATCAGCACCCGCGCCTGCCCGCGGAGCGCATCGGCTGCCTCTTCCACGCGTCGAGCCAGTGTCGCGCTCCGGAACGCGGCTGCGTACAGGCGCGCCGCGGCGGTCCAGTGGCCGAGCTGCTCCTCCTCTGCAGCGTGCGCAAGGTCAGTCGGAGGCGCGTGCTCAGAACTCGCGCTCATCGTTCCGCACCGGGAGCCGCAGGATGAAGGTGGAACCGTCGCCGAGCTCGCTTTCGACCGTCAGGTCGCCGCCCAGCAGGCGCGCGAGCTTGCGCGAGATGGGGAGCCCCAGCCCCGTCCCGCCGCGCGCGGTGGCGCCCACGATCTGCTCGAACTCGTGGAAGATCCGCTCCTGGTTCTCCGCCGCGATCCCGGGGCCGGTGTCGGCCACGCGCAGCTCCACCCATCCCTGCCCCGCTCCGTCCCCCGCCGCCGCGCCGTCCCCGTGCGCGGCCGAGACGGTCACGCGGCCTTCGTCGGTGAACTTCACGGCGTTGGAGAGGAGGTTGATCAGGATCTGGCGGACGCGGTCGGCGTCGGTGTGCACCGCCGGGAGGGGAGGCCACGGCTCCACCTCCACCGCGATGCGGCGCGCGGCGGCGAGCGGCTCGATGGTGGCCAGCGCCTCTTCCACGATGGCGCGCATGCGGGCGGGGACCACCACCAGCTCCAGCTTGCCGGCCTGGAGCTTGGAGAGGTCGAGCACGTCGTTCACCAGGTTCAGCAGGGTGCGGGTGGAGCGGTGCGCCCGCTCCAGGAACGAGCGCGCCGACGCCGGCACCTCGCCCACCACCCCTTCCAGCAGCAGGCTCTGGTAGCCCAGGATGGAGTTGAGCGGCGTGCGCAGCTCGTGGCTCATCGAGGCGAAGAAGCGGTCCTTGGCCTCGGTGGTCCAGCGCAGCTCCTCGTTCGCCCGCTCCATCTCGCGCGTGCGCTGCGCCAGCGCGCCGTGCAGCCGCGCGTTGCTGATGGCGACGGCCGCGTGCCCCGCCAGCGTGAGCGCCAGCCGCGTGTCGCGCGGCGCCAGGTCGTACGGCCGCCGGTAGCCGATCACCAGCGCGCCGAAGGTCTCGCCGAACAGCGCCAGCGGCACCCCCAGCCCCACCCGCATCCCCTCCGCCGCGTGGTACGCCTCGGGGACGGCGCCGGAAGCCGCGTCCGCCTGCAGCGTGAGCGGCTTGCGCGCATCGGCCACCCGTGCCGCGAACGGGTCGTCCGCGGGGGCGTCGGCGTGCAGCCCCACCGCGGCCACCGTGCGGATGCGCCCCTCGGCCAGCGTGTTCACGGTCACGTAGTGCGCGCCCAGGAGCGTGCGGGTGAAGCGCGCGACCAGCGTCAGCACCTCGTCGGGATCGAGGGTCCGGTTGGCCGCGAGCCCCAGCACATGCAGCGCCTCGCTCTCCTCGGCGCGCTGCCGCAGCAGGTCGCGCTCCTCCACCACCTGCCGCAGGCGCCGGTCGCGCTCCACCACCCGTGCGAAGGCGCGCGCCGGCGCGTCCCACGCCGCGGGGTCCGCGAATGCGCCCGCCTGTCCCAGCAGCACCAGCACCCCCGCGCCCTCGTCGAGGGGCGTGATCAGCGCCTCGCCCACCGGCTCGTCTCCGCCTTCGACCCCGGTGAGCGGACGCACGGCGGGCGCGGGCGCCGCGGCGGCTGCCGCGGCCAATTCGGGAGAAACCCGTGCCCCTTCGGGCCAGGCGCCGGAGGGAGCGCCCTCGGCATCGAGCCAGACCAGCGTCCGCACCGGGGCGTGCTGGGCCAGCCAGCCGCCCAGCGCGCGCAGGGCGTCGTCCGGACCGCTGCTTTCGTAGACGAGAAGGGTGGCGTCCCGAACGTCCATGAGGCGGGATGAAGGGGGACGGATGCGGCAGCCGGCGTGCTGCGGGGTTTCACGGAGGCGAAGCGGTGTGAAAGTGGGAAGCTAGCACCTGATCCTCCCGGGAACAATCGGCGGGAAAGCCCTGCCCCGCTCCGGCCCGGCAGCCGCTGTTCCGCCGGAAGGCTCCTTCCCCCAGCGCTCCCGAGGAGACGTCATCAAACCGGGCAGGAGAAGAACTACGCGGAAAGATGCAGGATGGGGGCAGCCGTTCCGATTCAGCCGTACAACACCGCTTCTTGCGCACTTACGTTTAACGACATATCATCGTGCGATCAAGATTCAAAAGCGAACGGCCGGAGAGACGAACCGCCTTCCGTCCGTGCCACCGAGCTGCAGTCTGAACCGGGCTGCGGTCCTCGACCTGCTGCGCGTAATCCTACTGATGACCAGCGGAGATGACGATGTTCGTGCAGCACTGGATCTGGCGGGTAGCCGTAGTTGCCGCGAGTCTCGCCCTGGCCGTAGTGGCAGGGGCACGCGCGTGACCACCTGCGCGCGCATGGGTCTCTGAAAGACCATCGAGCGAAGGAACCCCTCTCCAGCGGCTGCGGGAGAGGGGTTCCTGGTGCATTTGCCTGCCTGGATGTGAATTCCGGCCAAAAGCGGCCTCGCATCGGAGTTCACAACTGAAGCGCCAGCATCCGCCCAATCCAGCTGCCACATGCGAAACGTGTAGCACCAGATTGGTGCAACATCGCCAACGTGGCGGGAAACATTCGATTTATGGTCAATCAGGTTGGACGCGGCCCTGCCGGTTGGAAATAGTTTCCGCCGCGGACAGGAGAACTCTCCGCGTCTATCCCCCAACTTTCCCGAGGACCCCCGATGAAGATCCGCTTCGTTATCGCCGCGGCTATGCTCGCTGCCGCTGCCGCATGTTCCACCACTCCGACCATCGTCGACGCGCCCCGCGACGCGGGCGGCACCTCCATCCTTCGCGACGACGCCACCCCCCCTCCGCCCGACACCACCCTCAACCGCGGCGGTGGAGGCCTCGGCTCCGGCAGCTGACGCTCAGGCAGCTACGGTGCTCAGGAGGCTCAGGGCATCCACGAACTCACCTGCCAGCTCTTCAGCGGCGGGAGAGGAGCCCCGGGGCCGCTCCACCGCGAGCTGTTGCCGCTCGATCGACTCGAGAGCGGCCTCCGCCGCGAGCAACACGCGACCCTCGCTGCGTGCGCGTGCAACGACAACGGCGCGCGTCCCAACGTCGCGAGCAAGTTCCCACTCGCCCAGGGTGGCAGCACCAAAGGCTACGCCGAGCAACGCGCGCGCCGAGGTTTCGCGTGCCGCGTCGAGCTCGGCGGCCAGCCGGGCTTCCCGGGCAGACTTGAAGAACGTCTCACGATCCCCTACGCCGGCCGCGGCACGTGCGACCAGCCCGAGCACGACGGCACGCTCGGACTGGTCGGTCATGGTCGGGACGAGCGCAAGGGCGACCTTCAGTGCACGCGCGAAATAGCCCTGCAGTACCCAGTGGTACGCCACGTCGTAGGCGAGACGCGGCACGCGACGGTCGCGCGAGCCGTAGCCGCGGAAGGCGTTGGCCGCGAGCTCGTCGGCTTCGTGCCCGGCCCCGGTCTCGACGGCGGTGAGGAAAAGGTCGTGGTAGGCGACTCCGACCACATCGACGAGGCCCTTTCGCTCGGCGGCGTGGAGCGATCGCAGGTGCGCCCGCCGCGCGGCGGGGTAGTTGCCGCGCTGCATGTGGAGGTTGCCCATGCCGGAGAACGCCAGCGCGTAGGACCGCCAGTCGGACGACTGGCGGCCCTGCACCGCTGCGCGCGTATACCAGCTCTCGGCCCGGTCGTACTCGGCGCGGCGGCGGGCCAGGCGGCCCACGGCGTACGCGAGCGGGGCCGACTCGGGCGCGACCAGCGCCGCCGCCTGCGCGAACTCCAGTGCGGTGGCGAGCTCGCCGCGCTGCTCGGCCCACATCGCGATGCGCCGGCAGGCGTTCACCAGCCGCAGCAGGTCCACCTCGCCGGGGCGCGCGAGCAGCTCGGTGAGCACCGAGAGCGGGCCGCGCAGCTCCGGGTGCACGTCGACGTGCGCCAGGTCCGCGGTGCGGCTCCGGGCCGCGTCGCCGGGGAAGAGGGTGGGGCGCTGCTCGGCCGGCGTCTCGGCCCACAGCGTGACGTTCCGGGCCGAGCGCCAGAGGAGCAGGCCCAGGTCGCCGTTGACCTCGTCGAGAATCGAAATGCCGTCCACGCGCTCGCTTCCGCGCGTGAGGGCCGGAGGAACGCGCTGTCTCCGGTCGGAGCGCGGCTTCCGCGGGCGGCTGACGGAGAGGGTGTGCATGCGGGGCTTGGGAGGGGTCGGCTAGGAGCCGGTGGCTGCTTCCTGGTGGAAGGCTACCGCCGAAGGTAACCGGACGCAAGCGAAAAGTTCCTGTCCGCCTCCGGACGGGTGCGGGGCGCGGGCATTTCGATGTCTACCGTACGCACAAGGTTGCCCCACTCTCTCCGTACGGCGGCGGCGCGCGTACCGGATTCATGGCGGTACGTTCCTCGCCGGGAACGGGCGGCGCTCCCCTCTGGATGGACGAACGAGTCCGCAGCGCCGTCACCTTTTGCCCACGAAATGCCCGATGCCGGACGAAGCGCGGAGCTGGACGGTCGATTCGATCGAGGAGGGGGTCGCCGCCGTGGAGGAAGACGGGGCGCGCATGCTGCACGTGCCGGCCTGGCTCCTCCCCGCCGCGGCGCGCGAGGGCGACGTGCTCCGCGTGTCGCGGCGCGATGAGGGCGCGGCCGCGTCGCTGCGGATCGAGGTGGACCGCGCCGCGACGGAGGAGGCCCTCGGCCGCTCGCGGGAGCAGGTGAGCCGGCTCTCGCACAGCGATCCCGGCGGCGACATCGTGCTCTGATCTGATACCAGCTCAGACAAATGTCAGACAAATGAATGACTGACTGTGCATTCGGAGACACCAGCACAGAGATCCTCACACGGAGTCAACGGAGTCAACGGAGAACGACTCCGCTGACTCCGTTGACTCCGTTGACTCCGTGTGAGTCCATTCTGTTGATTGGAATGTACATCCAATCAGTCGAAACGGTAGGAGGCCCGGGCGCGGGGCTCCGCCGGAGGTGCCCGTCAGAGTCCGCGCCCCCGCCACGGCTCGTTCGCCTGCAGGCAGTCCATCAACTCGATGTACACGCGCCGCGCGGCCTCGGTGAACTCTTCGTCCGACGCGCGCTCGTACGGGCGGAGGGCCGCGCGGATGCGCTCGGAGAGCGACCCGGCCTCGATCACCCGCCCCACCAGCTCCAGGTACTCCGCCTCGTCGCCGCGGGCGGCCGGGCGCGCGTCGTCCAGCAGCCGGCGCAGCACCGCCCGCGCCTCCGCGCGCCCGTCTTCGTCGCGGTCCACGGCTACGTGCGGCGCGGCGACCCGGGCGGCGGCGCCGTCGCGCACGGCCGCGCGGAAGTCTTCCACCAGCACGGCGTGCGGAGGGAGTTCGACCTTCCCCGCGAGCACCCGCTTCGCCAGGTGCTTGAGCGCGGCGCGGACGAAGGCGGCGATGGCGGCGTCCATCTTCACGCACTCCTGCGTGTCGAGCACGCGCACCTCCATGGCGCGGCGCGAGAACTTGAACACGGCGCCGCGGGCGTTCAGGAACTCGTGGCGGATGGCCGAAGCGTCGTCGGGGAGCCGGTCGAGCGCGGCGTACATCGGCGCCAGGATGCTCCGCCGGTAGTCCGCGAAGCTCTCCACGTACTCGGGGACGATCTCGCCGCAGCTCTCCGGGATGCGCGCCTGGTGCTCCAGGATCCACGCCAGCCGCGCGTCGGCCGAGGGGCGCAGGTCGCCGTCGTGCATCGGCGTGCTGGCGGCGAGCGCGGGGAGGTAGGGAACGAGCAGCGCGGCGGCGGTGTGCATCGCCACCGTCTCGCGCTCGTCGCCGAAGGGAAGGTTCAGGTGGCTGGCCTGCACGTTCATCCACCCGTGCGTCCCCACGTCGAAGAGGCGCGCGTAGGTGCGGTAGATCCGCCCGCCGGAGCGTGCCCAGAGGCGTCCCTTGCGCGGGTCGAACCAGGGGTGCATCCCGGTGGGCATCAGCCGCGCGTCGAACTCGTTGCGCAGCACGGCGGAGAAGCGCTGCACCCCCTCGTACAGGATCTCCTCGGCCTCGCGCAGCGAGCGGACGGGCCCAGTGGTCTTTACCTCGAAGACGTGGTCGGCGATCTCGTTGGAGAAGCCGAGCGCGCCCAGCTCCACGTCGCTGGTCGCCCGCCCCGCCAGGACGCGGAACGCCGGCTCCACCAGCGACACCACGTTCAGGTCGCGGTCGACGGTGGGGTACTCCAGCTCCATCCCCGCCACCTCGAAGGCGCGGTACGGCGTCTCCGCGTCCTTGCGCTTCGTCCTCGACCGCACCGGGCGGCGCAGCGCCTCCAGCGCGGCCTCGGGAACGGCGCGCCGGCGGCGCGGCTCCCGCGGCGGCGAAGCCTCCTCCACCCGCTCCACGAAGTAGCGCACCACGTCTTCGTAGATGGCGTTCCCGTCCTCGGCGTCTTCGTAGCCCACGTCCAGGTTGGGGTTGTCGTTGATCTCGATCACCACCGGCCCGTTCGGCGTCTCCTTCAGGTCGACGCCGTAGAGCCCGTCGCCGATCAGCGAGGCGGCCCGGGTCGCGAGCTCCACCACCTCGCGCGGCGCCTGCTCGCGGGGCACCGCCTGCACGCGGCCGTAGCGCTCGGTGCCCTTCACCTCGGTGCGGATCTGCCAGTGGCCGCGCGCCATGTGGTAGCGTGCCGCGAAGAGGAGCCGGCGGCCCAGCACCGTCACCCGCCAGTCGTACTCGGTGGGGAGGAACTCCTGGGCGATGATGAGCGGCGAGCGCTCGAACATCTCCCCCGTGCGGCGGCGGAACTCGTCGCGCGAGGCGATCTTGTGCACGGCGGCGGAGAAGGAGCCGTCGGGGAGCTTCACCACCAGCGGGAGCCCCAGGGCGGCGACCTGCTCCCAGGGGGTGTTGCGGGTGACGATGAGGGTGCGCGGCGTGGGGATCCCCTCGCGGCGCAGCAGCTCTTCCAGGAAGACCTTGTTGCCGCAGCGGATGATCGACTGCGGGTCGTCGACCACGGGCATGTCGAGCGCCTCGGCCCGCAGCGCGAACTGGAAGGCGGGCTCGGAGACGCCGGTGAGCACGCGGATGAAGAGGGCGTCGTACTCCGGGAGCTTGCGCAGGTCGCCCACCCCGATGCGGTGCAGGTGCACGTTCATCCGCGACGCCACCCGCTCCAGCCGGTCGATGGTCTCCGGCGACGAGGGGCTGAAGGGGTCGCCCGGGTCCACCAGCACGGCGATGGAGGCGCGCACCGTCTCGCGCGGCGCCTCGCGGCCGCGGCGGGCCACCCGCTCGGGATCGGCCAGCGCGCGCACCAGCTCGGCGCGCTCGGCGGCGGCGAGGTGGTGCGGGGCGGCCGCGGCCACCTGCGTCACCTTCCACTCCTCGTCTTCGTGCACGAGCTGCAGGCGCAGCACCGGCGCCGGCCACTCGCGGTAGACGGCGAGCGCGGCGCGCTGGAAGCGGGGATCGGCGCAGCGCCCCAGGTGGACCAGCGTCTCCACGTACTCGTCCGGGCGCGCCGGGCGGCACCCGCCGTCCCCGCCGTGGACCAGGGGCACGGGGAAGTCGGGGCGCGGCCCGCCCTCTTCGCCGCCCTCCGGCGCCGGCGCGGTGGCATGGCCGGGGAGGGTGCGCGCGCGAACGCGCATCTCGGCCGCGTCGACGGTGGGGACGCCGGCCTCCTGCAGCGCGCGGAAGCGCCCGTAGGGCTCCTGCAGCCCCTCGCTGGTCTCCACCGAGGGGATCGCCTGCTGCCCGCGCGCGTCGGCCAGGAGCGAGACGTAGTAGCCGCGGCTGCCGTAGCGGGTGGAGCGGCAGAGGTTCACCACCGTGGCCCGCGGCTCGGCGAGGTCGCCGCCGCCCTCCAGGTAGCGGTCGGCCTCCACCACCAGCTCGGCGGGGAGCCCCTCGGCATCGCGCGGGTCCTGCACCACCACCAGCACGCGCCTGCGCGTCACGCGGCCTCCCGCGCGGGCCAGACTTCCAGGAGCACCGCGTCGTAGGTCACGTCGCCGAGGAGGATGGCGTTGGTCAGGCGCTCGGCGTCGACCAGCAGCCGCCCGTCGTCGGAGTTCGGCACGTGCTCGAAGGGGTCGCGCACCACCAGCCGGCGCCCCCACTGCTCGTAGCCGCTGATCACCACGAAGTGGCCGGTGGGCTCGCCGCGCACGTCGTCGTCCATCGCCCGGCCCGTGATCCTGTCCCAGCGCTCGCGGGAGTAGCGGTAGAGGTAGGTGGCGCTCAGCCCCGCCAGCACCGGGTGCTCGCGGTCGATGATGGACCTGAGCAGCGCCGGCGTCAGCTCGTCGAAGCACAGCTCGCCGCCCATCTTCAGGAAGCGGATGTAGGCGCCGGCGGCCTGCAGGCGCTTGGCGTCGTCGAGGTAGGGGAAGCGGGCGAGGATCTTCTCCGCCAGCGCCTCGGGGCCGAGGTCGAACCAGGTGGGATCGAAGATGCGCAGGTCGTACGAGTAGATGCGCGCCCGGAAGCCGCGCCTGAGCGCGGAGATGCCGAGGAACACGGCCAGGGTGCCGCCGTCCTCGTTCCGCTCCAGCGCGGCGATCACCTCGTCGAGCGTGATCTCCAGGCCGTAGAACGAGTAGACCTTGCGCAGGCAGGTGGGCCCGCAGGTCACGTCGTCGGGCTGCAGGAAGCGCTGCAGCGGCAGCTCGTGCGCGGCGCGGGCGCCCTGCGTGGTGCGGTCGTCGTCGACAGCCGTCGTCATCGGAGTCATAGCCCGCTCCAGCGAAGCAACGGCCATACCACGACAACGACTTGCTCACGCAAAGACGCGGAGACGCAGAGAGGGCATCCGCAGGTCGTTTCGTTTGTTGCGTTTCTCGCCCGTGCGGGTCAGCTTCGCGGTCAGACGAGGAGGGAGCGATGGCCTACGGCTACGAGGGTGTGCTGGTGGACGTGCTCGACCCCGCAAAGCCGGGGATCGATTCGGGCGAGGCGGCCCGCGGCGCGGCCGCCCTGGGTGCGCTGCCCTCGGGTGCGCGGCTGACCGTGAGCGCGCCCGGGCTCGAGGCGCTGGCGCTTCCCGGCCGCGTGGGGCGGATGCTCGGATCCATCCTGGGCGAGGCGGCGCTGGGTCACGTGGTGGCGGTCGTCAGCACCGCCGAGGAGGTGTCGACCGGGGTCGCGGCGCGCCTGCTCGGCGTGTCGCGGCCGCACGTGGTGAAGCTGGTCGATACCGGCATGCTCCCGGGGCGCCGGATCAGCAGGCATCGCCGCGTGCGGCTGGCCGACGTGATGGAGTTGAAGCGCGCGATGGAGCGGCGCCACCGCCTGCTGGACGACCTGGTGGAGGAGACGGAGAGGCTGGGGCTCTACGATCGGCCCGCCGCCGGCTGAGCGCCCCCGCATGGTCGAGGCGCCGCTTCCAGCGCAGCAGCCCGTCATCACGTCATCAAAACCGAAGGTCTCACACGGAGTCAACGGAGTCAGCGGAGTCGTTTTCCGTTGACTCCGTTGACTCCGTGTGAGTTCTTCCGTTGAAGCCGGGAACCAGAACGATCCCCGGCAACGTGGTATCAGGCCTGCGGCGTGGGCCTGGCGGGGACGCTCTTGATGTACATCCACACGGCGCTCATCTCGTCGTCGGTCATCTGGCCGGCGAGCGCCCAGGGCATGAAGGCGCTGATCGCCGTGCCGTTCGGGCGGCGGCCGGTGCGGAGCGCGCGCACGAAGTCGTCCTTGCTCCACCTCCCCAGCTCGCCCGCCGCGGTGAGGTTGGCCGGCGGCGGCGTTCCCGGGGGCCCCATCGCCTCGGCGCTCCCGGCCAGCTCCGGCCCGTGGCACCCCTTGCACCCGCCGATGGTGGCCAGGTACTCCCCGTACTCCACCGTGACCCCCTGCGGCACCGGCGCGGGACGGACGGCACGGTGATCCATCAGCTCGGCCGGGAAGAGGTCGAGCTTCCCCGCCAGGTAGAGCGCGCGCCCCAGGGCCCGCACGTTGGTGGCGGGGACGGTGCGGTCCACCGGCGGAATGGTGCGAAGGTACGCGATCAGCGCCTGGAGGTCGGCGTCGCTCATCGCCACGAACGCCTCGGAGGGCATGATGGCGAGCGCGCGCCCGTCGGCGCCGATGCCGTGGCGGATGGCGCGCTCCAGCTGGCCGTCGGTGTAGTGCGGCGCGACGCCGCCGCGGCCGGCGGTGAGGTTGGTGGCGACCACCACCCCCAGCGGACCGGCGTCCATGAACACCTTGCCGCCCAAGTCGTCGCCGTGGCACTCGGTGCACTTGCCGATGGCGGTGGCGAGGTGCCGGCCGCGCGCGAGCACGTCGGGCGAGGGGGCGGCGGCACGGAAGGGGAGCACCGCCACGTCGTTGTACGCATGGCGGAAGCGCACCTCGCTGGCGGCGTACACCACGCCGATGCCGAGCACGACCGCAAGGACCAGGGAGCCGACGCCGATGCCGGTTCGTTTCATCCACTTCTTCATGACGTCTCCAGATCGAACGAACGGGTGAGGATGCCCCGGTGGCGGGCGGAACGGGGGCGAACGGGATGGATGCGGGACCGGGTGCCCGGGACGGGCGGGAGGGCGCGAACGTGGACGACTGCGCGGGAAGGGTAAACGGATTGCGGCGGAGCGTCAAGATTCGCCCGGGCCGAGGCTCAGCGGAAAAGCATCACGCAGAGACGCGGAGGGAGCCGCGGAGATCTCCGCGGCTCCGCGGGCATCAGCGCGTGAGCCGCTGTGTCCAGTCGGCGAGCGCCACGAGGAGCCGGCCGACGAACGCGCGGCTCGGCTCGTCGCTCAGGCGGCCGTCCGCGTCGAACTTCTCGTGGGCGCGGAAGACGAGGACCTCTGGCTGCGGGAGCACCGGGGTGTCGGTGAAGACGAACGACGCGCGGAGCTGCGTCTGCGCCCGCGCGGTGCCGGTCGCGCCGGGGGAGGCGCCGAAGACCGCCGCGGGCTTCCCCGCCAGCACCGACCGGCGCGGCGGACGGCTCGCCCAGTCGATCGCGTTCTTCAGCACGCCGGGGACGCCGTGGTTGTACTCGGGGGTGGCGATGAGCAGCGCATCCGCGCGCCGGATCGCGTCGCGGAACGCCTCCACCGCGGGCGGCGTTCCCGCAGCCTCGACGTCTTCGTTGAAGAGCGGGATCCCGCCGATGTCGAAGACCTCGATCTCCATCCCTTCCGGCGCGAGCTCCACGGCGGCGCGCAGGAGCATCCGGTTGTACGACGCGGCGCGCAGGCTCCCCGCGAACCCCAGGACGCGCAGCGGGCGCGGCGATTCGGTGTCGGTCATCCCCTCATCCTCCCGTTGAAATGCGGTTCTCCGTCTCGTGGCGGCCCCGATAGCAGATCGGACGATCACCGTGCATTCGTACATTCGGAAAGACCAGCACAGAAGGTCCTCACACGGAGTCAACGGAGTCAGCGGAGTCGTTCTCCGTTGACTCCGTCGACGTTTGCGAGACGTCCAGGGTCTGGCATAGCCCATCCCTGGATGGGTTCAGCCGGATCCAGAGCCTCGCGTCCGCACAAAAGCCTTGCACAATGACCCGCGGCCTCGCTGAGTGCTGAAGCGGCACGAACCCACGGCGGCGTTGCTCGCGCTCGCGCGCCGCCGCACTCGGCTGCCCAGGCGGTACGCTCTACACCTTGATGAAAGGAGATCACCATGTTCGAGCGGCAATCATCATGGCTGTACCGGATGAGCATCCTCGCCGTCTCGATGGAGTGGCTCGGTTTCGGTGCGTGCCACTTCCTGTTTCGCGCGGATACGGAGGCTCAGATTCCCGACATCTTTCCATTCAAGACGTTCATCGCGGTCGCGACCGGAATCGTGGAAGTCACGACGGGGGTCCTTGTTCTCTTCCCCAGGACGAGGAAGTGGGCGGCCATCGTTTCACTGGTGCTGCTCGCCATGTTTCTCCCGTCCATCTACCGGTTGATGACACACGGCGAGATCATCCGCGGGAGTGTGGCCTTCAGGAACATCGCGCGGGCCGTGCTCCTGCCGAACCACGTGTTCCTGGCCCTGTGCGCGATCTATCTCCTGCGCTGGGCGGAGAGACCCGCGCCGGAGCCATCCGCGCGCGCGTCCCTCGCCTAGCGCCCTTCCGGAGAGCTTCGGCTGCGGCGGGTTGGCGCGATCGGAAGGGCGTTCGCAAAGCATCGGGGGATGTTCCGCCTGGCGCCTCGCCGGCAGCGCTGGGCCGTGCTGATCCTGCTCGCCCCCCGGCGCGCTCGACCAGCACGGATGCCGCGGTCGAGCTTTGTAGCAGTTGCCACGTCTACATGGCCGTCGTGGACTGACCGGGCACGCGGGTCTCACGCACGGATGCGGAGCCGCCGGGAGACGATTCCCGGCGGCTCCCGCGTCCGTGCGGGGACCCGGCGTCCCCAGGCCCGGATGCGAACGGGCGTGCTCCCCGGCCGCTCGTGCGTTAGCTTCCCCGCCGACAACGACAGGGGTCACGCAGAGCCAATCCTCCACCCGATGAAGGTCGCGGCGTACCAGGCTCCCCTCCTCGCCTCGGGCTCCATGGAGGCCATCGCCCTGATCCGCGAACAGGTGGACCGGTGCGAAGCGGCGGGGGTGGAGATCCTCTGCTGTCCCGAGGGCGTGCTCGGAGGCCTGGCCGACTACGCGCTCCACCCCGCCGCCTTCGCGATCGACGCCGGCGGGGATCGGCTGGACCGGGTGCTCGCGCCGCTCGCGAGCGATACCGTGACGACCATCGTGGGGTTCACGGAGATCGACCGGGTGGGCCGGCTCTACAACTCCGCGGCGGTCTTTCACCGCGGCTCGGTCGCCGGCCTGTATCGCAAGCTCCATCCGGCGATCAACCGGTCGGTCTATTCGGCCGGCGACGGGATGCCGGTGTTCACGGCCGGCGAGCTGACCTTCGGGATCGTCATCTGCCGGGACTCCACCTTCGCCGAGCCGGCGAGGGCCATGGCTTCGCGGGGAGCGGCAGCCCTCTTCGTGCCGACGAACAACGGCCTTCCTCCCGGGAGAGCCGGTCCGGGGATCGCCGCCGAGGCCAGGAACGACGACGTCGCCCGCGCCACGGAGAACCGCGTCTCCGTCATCCGTGCCGACGTTGCCGGGCGAACGGCGGAGCTGGTGTCCTGGGGGTCGTCCGGGATCGTCGATCCGGATGGGCGGGTGCTGGCGTCGGCGCAGCCGCTTACGGCCGGCCTGCTGATCGCGGAAATCGAAACCAGGCCCCGCGGGCCAGCCGACCCCATCGACAGCCTCGCCGCCCCATGAAAGATGCCTCGCGCAGAGACGCGGAGACACAGAGAGCACCACTTGAGACCGGCCACGTTGTATCCCCCAAATTCCGCAGCAACCATGGACCCGCGACAGGAAGCGCCACACACATGACCGCGATCGATCCAGCCAGCCCAAAGCCGTCTCCGTCCGAGCCGGAGCTCAGATGGAGCGCGCGCGGCGTCGCCGCCTACCTCATCCCGGTCGGGGCAGCGGGGTTCTGGTGGACCTATCACACCATCCACACCCGGGGCGAGTACTCGCTGAAGATCGCCCTGCTCGCACCCGCGCTCCTCGTTCTCGGCCTCTTCTTCCTGCTCTTCCCCGACGAAGACCCGATGAAGGCGCCGGCTCTCCGGGACTTGAGCCTCCGGCAGTGGCTCTCCTACGCCTTCGCCATCGGCGCGGCCATCGCGAACTGCTACGCGCTCGCCCACGGCTGGTATCCATGATCCGCTCCAGCGAGCACCGGCGCCCGGACGAGACGATCCGGCGAGCAGGGTCCCGCCGGGCCGCATCCCCCCGGCAGCACCTCGCCCTGCGTATCGCCGCCGTCGCCCTCGCGTTGTGCACCCTCGCCGGCGCCGCCGCCGCGCAGGACCCGCTCGCAGGCACCTGGCAGGGGCACTGGTACAAGGCGGGAGATTCCATGGCGATCACCCTGCGCGTGCAGCGCGACACGCAGACCGGCCGGTATTCGGCCACCTTCGACTCCGACCGCCTGCGCGTGAGCGGCATCCCCTTCTCCGACGTGCAGGTGCAGGGGTGCTGCGACGTGACCATGACGCTGCGTGGTGACCGCACCACCTCGACGTTCACCGGCGCGGTGCATGGGGATTCCTTCTCCGGCGTCCTGCGCGAGGGCGAGAGCGAAGGCCGCTTCGCCTTCTCGCGCGGCGCGGACCCGGCCGCCGCGCTCGAGGAGCGGGAGATCACCTTCGCGAACGGCGACGTCACGCTCGCGGGCTCCCTCATCCTCCCCCGTACGGGAAGCGCCCTCCCCGCCGTCGTTTTCCTGCACGGCTCCGGGGCGGAGGGGCGATGGGCCTCGCGCTTCCTGGCGACCCAGCTCGCGAGCCACGGCGTCGCGGCGCTGATCTTCGACAAGCGCGGCGTCGGCCGCTCCACCGGCGACTGGCGCCAGGCGTCGATCGACGACCTCGCCAGCGACGGCGCCGCCGCGGTCGCGCGGCTCCTCCAGGAGCCGCGGATCGACCGCCGGCGCATCGGCATCCACGGGCACAGCCAGGGCGGCACGCTCGCTCCCCTGGTCGCGGTGCGCTCGGGGCAGGTGGCGTTCGTGATCGGGTCCGCCGCCGCCGGCGTGCCGACCGATTCCACGGAGATCTACAGCATCCTGAGCTCGGTGTACCCGCAGGCGCGCACCGCCGCGGACTCGGCGAGCGCCCTGGAGTACGTGAGCGAGCTGGTCGCGGTCGCCTATCACGGCCTGCCAAGGTCGCGCCTCGACCCGCTGGTCGCCGCGCTGCGGGACCGCCCCTGGTTCTTCGCTCCCCCGCCCCCCGACGCCGCGTACTGGACCTTCTCGGCGGCCTTCGGGCGCTACCGGCCGCTGGAGTGGTGGAGCCGGGTCCGGGTTCCGGTGCTGCTCCTCTACGGCGCCGAAGACCAGCGGGTACCGGCCGCGGAGAGCGCCGCCCGCATCGTCACCGCCCTGCGCGGCGCGGGGAACGGCGACGTCACCGTGCGCATCTTCCCCGGCGCGGACCACACCTTCCGCCTGCCGCCGGGTCCGAGCGGCTGGCCGGACACGGCGCCGGGGTACGTCTCCACCCTCCTCGACTGGCTGGCGCGCCGCTGACAGATCGAAATCTCACGCGGAGACGCAGAGGTCGTGGAGAACGGCGGACGAAACCTGACCCTGCTGTCCGGGCTCTCCCGATCCCGACGCGACACACGAGCGACCAGACTGGATCCTGGCCCGGTCGGCGCCGCAACGAACCTCGTCTCTCATGCGAACCGAGATCAGCCCGCCCGTGGCGCTTCGCACCGTGAAGACAGTCCACACCGTGGTCTGGGCCTTCTTCGCCGGCTGCATCCTCGCGCTCCCGGTCGCGGCGTGGCGGGGGGAGCTCGGCGTGGCCGGCGTGCTGATCGCGATCGTCTTCGTCGAGGTCGCGGTGCTGCTCGCCAACCGCTGGCGCTGCCCGCTCACCGGCGTGGCGGCACGCTACACCGACGACCGGCGCGACAACTTCGACATCTACCTGCCCCTGTGGCTGGCCCGCTACAACAAGCTCATCTTCGGATGGCTCTTCGTGGCGGGGCTCCTGTTCACGCTCGCCCGCTGGCGCGGGTGGTTCCAGTAGCCGGCGGACAGGCGGCAAGCCGCGGAGAGGCACCCGGCCGGAGGCAGCGGCAGACGTTTGCTACCGCGACGGCGCGCGGCACGCCATGTTGGTCCCGGCCCGGCTGCCGGGGGCCCGACGGTCTCACCTCTTCCTCCAGAGAGGAACCATGCCGCACACCCGCATCCTCCGCCGCATTCCGTCCCTCACCGCCATCGTCCTCCTGGCCGTGCTGCTCGGCCTCGCCGTGTCCCGCGGCACCGCGCAGCGCAGGCAGCGCCATGCGGAGCCGCAGCCGCACATGCAGGAGGCGCTCGACGCGCTGCGCTCGGCCGAGCACCACCTGCGCGAGGCCACGGGAGACAAGGGCGGCCACCGGCTGCGCGCGATCCAGCTGGTGAACCAGGCCGAGGCCGAGGTCCAGCGCGGCATCCAGTGGGACAACACGCACCACTGAGCCAAGACCCGGAAAAAGACCGCCTCACGCAGAGACGCGGAGTCACGGAGAGAACCGCCTGGCCTCTCCGTGACTCCGCGTCTCCGCGTGAGACGCGTTTCGGATTCCGCGGCCCCGGCTCGCGCCTTGCTCCTGCGGAGGCCTCCCGGTCTCGTTTTCCTCCTTCGCCAAGGAAGGCGCCATGAGCCTCATCGACCTCGTCCAGCAGCACCTGGGACCCGACGGCGTGCAGGACATCAGCCGGCAGCTCGGCACCGACCCCGCGACCACGCAGCGGGCGATCGACGCGGCGCTGCCGATGATGGTGGGCGGCCTGGCCAGCACCGCGCAGCAGCCCGGGGGCGAAGCCGCCGTGCAGGCCGCGCTCGGCGCACACGGCGGGGGTGGCGGCCTCGGCGGCGCGCTCGGCGGGCTGGGCGGCCTGGGGAGCATCCTCGGGGGCGGCGGCGCGGGGGGCATCCTCGGCTCCATCCTGGGGCGGCATCACGACACCGTGCAGGACGGCGTGAGCCAGGCGTCCGGGCTGGATTCGGCGAAGGTGACGCAGCTGCTGATCCTGCTCGCGCCCATCGTGCTGCGCGCCCTGTCGAAGCACCAGGCCGCGTCTCACCCGGGCGGGCTCTCGGCCGGGCTGCAGGATGAGGCGCAGGCCGCGCAGGCGAACGCCGCTTCGCCGCACGTGGGCGGAATCCTGGGGAAGATCCTCGGCGGGCTGGGTGGGTAGCCGCAAAAACGTCTCACGCAGAGGCACAGAGGCACAGAGGAGAGATGCGCAGCCTCTCTGTGTCTCTGCACCTCTGCGTGAGACGCGTTTGCTTGGCTCCGCGAGTACCGGCATATAGCTTTTCCAGCACCATGATCATCGCCCTCGCCTCGCCCCGCGTCGCCTCCTCCGTCGACGAGTGCCTGGAGAAGGTGGAGCGGCTGATGTCCGACGCCGCGGCCCGGGGCGCGGAGATCGTGTGCTTCCCGGAGGCGTACGTCCCCGGCCTGCGCGGGCTGGACTTCGAGGTGCCGCCGTTCGACCAGGCGCAGCAGGACCGGGCGCTCGACACCGTGGCCGGGTGGGCGCGGAAGCACGCGCTGGCGACCATTATCGGGATGGAGCGCATCACCGGTGCGGGGCGCCAGATCGCGGCCGCCGTCTTCGACGCCGGCGGCGAGCTCGTGGGGTGGCAGAGCAAGAACCAGCTCGACCCGAGCGAGGAGTGGTACTACGTCCCCGGCGACACCCGGCGGCTCTTCGAGGTGGACGGGGTGAAGCTCGGGATCACGATCTGCCACGAGGGGTGGCGCTATCCCGAAACGGTGCGCTGGGCGGCGGTGCGCGGCGCGAAGATCGTCTTCCACCTCCAGCACACGGGGTCGATGGGCGAAGGCTTCGACCCGCCGCAGTGGGGCGCGGCCGACGCGCCGTACTACGAGAAGGCGATGATGATGCGCAGCATCGAGAACACCATCTACTTCGCCAGCGTCAACTACGCCCTCCCCTTCCCCGAATCCGCGACGAGCCTCATCGACCCGTCGGGCCGCTGCCAAGCGTACCTCCCGTACGGCGAGGAAGGCGTGCTGGTGCAGGAGATCGACATCGCCGCGGCGACCGGCCTGCTCGCCACCCGGTACGCGCCCCAGCGGTACCCGGAGCTCGCCCCGGAGTGACCGCGGCGCGCTGAAGGTTGCCATGAATTCCCAATCGCTCGTCCCTCCCCCGCAGACGTCATCCTGAGACCACGCCGTCTTCCAAGATCCGGCAAGGGCCTGCAAGTTGTTTCACAATCGATGATTGCAGCTTGGCCGGCCTCAAGATGACGTCTTACTCATACCAGGTCAGACAAATGACCGTGCATTCGGCGACGCCAGCACGGAGATCCTCACACGGAGTCAACGGAGTCAACGGAGAACGACTCCGCTGACTCCGTTGACTCCGTGTGAGTCCATTCTGTTGATTGGAACGCACATCCAATCAGTCGAAACGGGATCACACCCGGAGGGAGCCGCGATGCCGAATGGCGACGACAAGAACTGGATACGGCTCTGCGCGGCGCTCGACGGGTTCTTCGCGCGCTACGGCAAGTGGCCGACGCGCGTCAGGGTCTTTCCGGGCGCGCTCGAGGATCTCCGCACCCACGTCCTGGGCCCGGAGGCGTTTGCCGTGGTCTCCCGCAAGGTGCGGCTGGTCCCCGACGAAGCGTCCATGCTCGCCGAAGACGACGAGGGCCACGCCTACGACTACGGGAAAGAGGGGTTCCCGCGCCAGCGCCCCGATCCATCGGCCAGGGAGTGGTTCCTGGCCGCCGAGTGAACGATCCCTCGGCTGAGCCACCTCCCGGCTGCGGTGCCGCGCGGCGGCACGGTAGGGGATACTCCATGCGCGCGCAGGTCGCGCCTGGGGCATTCATGTCCCAGCACTGGTGCACCTGGGCCGGGGCCAGGGCCCGCACAGGGCTGTCAACATCGGCATGAATTTCTCGCCAACACATTGTCCACAAATCACTTGCAAACGTACTTCCCTTCGCGGTGAGGCAGGGTCCGGTTGATGCGTTGGACGCACGGCGAGCGAAGCGCTCCGTCACACCGGGGGCGCTTCGTCTCATTCCCCCGGCGCGTGGCCGGCGAGGGCGGATCCCCCGCCCTTCCGGACGCGACGGGCGACGACTGGGTCCACTCCAATCCCTGGCAGCAGCAATGGCCATCTATCCTACGACCATCGAGAACGGGTCCGGCGACCGGATCACCTTCGTCCGCCGCGTGGTCTGCCCGTCCGGCGGCGACCGGCTGGAGGTGGAGAACGCCCTGCACCCCGGCGGCGGGCCGCCGATGCACGTGCACCACCACCAGACGGAGACGCTCACCGTCCGCGAGGGACGCCTCGCCTGGCAGCGCCCGGGAGAGGCGCCGGCGTACGCGGGGCCGGGCGAGACGGTCGTCTTCGAGCCCGGCGAGGAGCACCGTTTCTGGAACCCGGGCGAGGGGGTGCTGCGCTGCACGGGCACCATCGAGCCCGCCGGCAACGCGGAGTACTTCCTGGCGGCGCTCTACGACTCGCAGAAGCGCAGCGGCGGCAAGCGGCCCAACCCGTTCGACGCGGCCTTCCTCACGCGCCGCTTCCGCAGCGAGTTCGGGCTGACCGACATCCCGCCGCTGGTCCGGCGCTTCGTGTTCCCGCTGCTGCTGGCCATCGGCACGCTGCTCGGAAAGTTCGACCGCTACGCCGACGCGCCCCAGCCGGCGCTGGGATGACGGGAGCGCCCGGCGCAGCGCGGGCGTGAGCGAGCCCGTCGAGTTCCGCGGCCAGATTCCGGTCCCGGGCGGCTACGCCCACTTCGTCTGCGACGGCGTGGACCGGCCCACGGCCGAGCTGCTGCTGGCGAGCTGGTTCGCGTGGCTCGGCGACCGCGCCGCGGTGACCATCGCGCCCGCCGGCGACCCCCTGTCGGCGGAGCTGCGCATCCGCCGCTGGAAGTCGCGCGCCGACCGGGTGCTCTTCCGCTGGCGCAACGCCGACGAAACGCGCGAGTCGTTCGCCAGCGTCCGCGCATGGTTCGAGGCGGACCGGACCCCGTTCGAGCTGGAGCTGACCCCGAAGACGAAGCAGCCGCGGGCGCTGGTCATCGCGCTCGCGGCCGAAGACGTGTTCACCCCGGCCGCGGCGGTGGGGCTGGCGAACCGCGCGTTCGCGGCAGCCGGGCTGCGGCCGCCCAGGCGCTACGACCTCACCTGCACGGGAGACGTGCTGCGGGAGGGGGCGCGGCCCGTCGCCCTGGTCCCGCAGGACCCGGCGTACCAGGCGGGGCAGTCGCTCGGGCGCGTCCTGGGCGCGGGCCTGCGCTGGGTGCGGCGGATTGCCGGAGAGTGATGCAGATGGAGATGGAGGGCCCACCCCTCACCCGTTCACCGGAGACGATTCCATGGCAGCCGCAAACGATCCCACGTCCCGTCTCCTTGCCGGCCGCGCGGAGAGGCTCGCCGACCTGGCGGCGTCGAGCGCGGTGTTCACCGGGCTGATGGCCCTGGTCGTGGCCGTTCTCGGGGTGCTGAGAGGGCAGTGGGTGGCGGCGGGCATGTGCCTGGTCGCCGCCGCCGTGGCGTTTGCTGGACTCCTGAACGCGCTGTTCCGAGATTGAGCGCGTCGGCTCGCCACGACGATCGGCAATCGAAGCCGCGCATCGCCCCCACACGATTCCCATGCACCTGCGCGCACCGCTGCCGCTGCTCCTGCTCGCCGCGCTCGGCTGCGGCACCCGCCCGGACACGGCCGGCATCGACAGGACACCGGTCGATGCCGACACGGGGGTCGTCCGCGCGGCCGGCCCGCTGGTGGTGGCGGCCTTCCCCACCACGCAGGCGGAGATCGACGCCAACGCCGACGCGGGCGAGGCGCTCAGCGACTTCCAGTACACCCTCCCGGGCGTCGCCGCCGGGCTGCGGGCGCGCGGCGTAGCCCTGGCCGTCCGCTACGCGCGCCCGGTCCGGATCGCGGCGCCGGGGCGGACGCTCGCCTGGCAGGTGAGCGCGGACAGCGGCGGCGTGGGCTACCTGCTCCTCGCGCCGGGCCGCCCCCCGCACACGCTGTGGGGCGTCCACACCGATTCCGACCTCCTCGAGGCGGCGGCAGACTGGCTCGGTTCGTAGACACCGACACGGCAAACGCGTCTCACGCAGAGTCAGAGAGAGCGCTCCGGCCCCGGCCGGGGCGCTCGCCCGTACCCGGATCGTGCCTCGCGGCGGGGTGCGGGTTAGTTTGCTGCCGCTCACGCGCAGCGCATCACCCATCGCCCCCGTCCGCCCGTGCACCTGCTGAAAGAGCTGTTCGACGCCAACCGCGCCTGGGCCGCCCGGATCACGGCGCAGGAGCCCGACTTCTTCGAGCGCCTGTCGCACCAGCAGCACCCCGAGTTCCTGTGGATCGGGTGCTCGGACAGCCGGGTGCCGGCCAACGAGATCGTGGGCCGCCTCCCCGGCGAGCTCTTCGTGCACCGCAACGTGGCCAACGTGGTGGTGCACACCGATCTCAACTGCCTCTCCGTGCTCCAGTTCGCCGTCGACGTGCTGCGGGTGCGGCACGTGATGGTGGTGGGCCACTACGGCTGCGGCGGCGTGGCGGCGGCGCTGCAGAACGCCAAGCTCGGCCTGATCGACAACTGGCTGCGCCACGTGCAGGACGTGGCCGGCCGCCACCGCGACGCGCTCGCCCGCGTGGACGACGGGGAGGCGCGCGCCGACCGCCTGTGCGAGCTGAACGTGATCGAGCAGGCGCTGAACGTCTGCCAGACCACCATCGTGCAGGACGCCTGGGCGCGCGGGCAGGCGCTCACCGTGCACGGCCTCATCTACCGCCTGCAGGACGGCATCCTGCGCGACCTGCGCATGAGCGCGAGCGGCCCGGCGGAGCTGGAGGATGCGTACCAGGGAGCGGTGGCGGAGTCGCGCTGACACCCGCGACCCGGGTTCTGCGTACGATCCCCACCCCGCCGCGCGGCCGGATTCGGCGCGCCGGCGGCCGGCACCCGGAGGAAGCACCCCCGATGCTGTCGCGCGCACAACGCTTTCGCTTCGCCCGTTCGCTGCTCCGTCTGGCCTTCCGCCTGGACGAGCCCGAAGATCCCTGGCAGTGCACCGAGCTCGACGCATCCCACCAGGTCTTCGGCGCAGGCTCGCTCCACGAGTTCTCCTGGTACTTCGAGGGAGAGAGCACGGCCCTCGTATCCTCCTTCGAGGAGGTGTGCTCGTGGCTGCTCGGGTGCACCTGCGCGCGCGATTCCGACCTCTTCCGCGTCCGGGATTTCTGGCAGCACCCGGTCACCTTCGAGGCGCTGCGCAAGGGCGACTGCGAGGACCACGCGCTCTGGGCCTGGAGAAAGCTGCGCGAGCTCGGCTTCCGCACACACCTGGTGATCGGCTCCTGCAGCCGCGACGACACCGACACGGGAAGCCACGCCTGGGTGATCTTCCACGCGGATGGCGGCCTCTACCTGCTCGACGCGACCGCGAAGGACCGCAATCGGATGGTCTGGCCGCTCGATTCGGTTCGGCAGCACTACGAGCCGTACGTCTCGGTGGACGAGACCTTCACCATGTTCGTCTACGGCGGATACGTCCGGTACCTGCGGAGCCGCGGGAGCGCGAAGCGGAACCCGCCGCCGCCGGAGCCGTCGTGAATCGCCGGACGTGGATCATCGCGGCGGCGGCCCTGGCGGCGGTCGCGCTCGGGGTGGGGCTCGCCCCGCGCTTCGGAGGGAAATCGACGGAGCACCGGGTGCGCAGGTACTTCCCTGTCCGGGGCGCGCTCGATACGGTCTCGCTGCGGGAGGCGGTACTCCGCGCGGTCCCGATCGGCAGCCCGGAGTCGCGCCTCGCCTGGTTCGCCGAGGCGGCGGTCGAGCGCTCGCCCTTCGCCACCGCGTTCCTGGCGGCGTTCCCGGGACGCGCGCACGCGCCGGGGCCATGACGGCGCGGCCGGCGCTCTGGCAGTGCCCGGAGTGCGGGCGGCGGTTCGCCAACCGCAACCAGTCGCACGCGTGCGGACGGCACGACCTGGAGCACCACTTCGCCGGGAAGCCGCCGGAGCTGAGGGCGCTGTTCGACGCCGTCGTGGCCGAGCTGCGCGCGCTGGGGCCGGTCACCGTGCTCCCCGAGAAGACGCGCATCGCCTTCCAGGTGCGGATGTCGTTCGCGCAGCTCACCCCGCGGCGGCGGTGGATCGACGGCCACGTGGTGCTCGCACGGCGGCTGGAGAGCCCCCGCTTCCGCAGCGTGCAGACCTTCTCGCCGCGCAACCACCTGCACACCTTCCGCCTGTCGAGCCTCGCGGACGTCGACGACGAGCTGCGGGCGTGGCTGGCGGAGGCGTACCGGGTCGGCGAGCAGCGCCATCTCGACGCTCCGCCGGCGTGAACGGCATGGGCGGGGGATGGAGTCCGTTGAACCTTCGCCAATCGCAACGACAATGAGAGCATCCATCCTGCTGGCATCCGCGCTCCTCCTGTGGACTCAGCCCCGGCATGCGCAAGCGCAGCCGACTGCTCGCGCGCGGGCAGCCGCGGAGCGCGAGATCGCGGCCGTGGAGGCCGTATATCGGGCGGTGGAGCGAGCGACGCTGGTGCGCCGGGATTCGACCGTGCAGTGCCCGGACGAGCTGGAGGAGGAGGTGACGCGTTACGTGGACTCGGCGGGAACGGTGCGCCGGCTCACCTGGCAGGGCGGCACGGACGACCACGCGGAAACGCACGAGTTCTACTACGACCAGGCCGGGCGGCTCCGCTTCATCTTCTCGTCTTTCCGCGCGGTCAACGGGACCGGGGTGGAGGAACGCGTCTTCTACGCGCCGGACAGGCGGCTGCTGCGCCGGCGCAGGAACCGGATCGCGGGACCCGGCTACCCGTTTGCGTCGGTGGAGCCCGTCTGGCGTCCGAACCAGTGGCTGCGGCAGCTCTGCTCGGGGAGGTGACCGCGATGCTCTACATGGTGATCGAGCACTTCAAAGACGGCGACCCGCTCCCCGTCTACCGCCGCTTCGCCGAGCGGGGCCGACTCGCGCCGGAGGGGCTGCGCTACGTGGCGAGCTGGGTCACCACCGCGCACGACCGCTGCTACCAGGTGATGGAATGCGACGACCGGGCGCTCCTCGACCAGTGGATGGCCGCCTGGGACGACATCGTCCGCTTCGAGGTCGTCCCCGTCGTCACCTCGGCCGAGGCCGCCGCCGCGCTGGCGCCGCGTTTGTAGCCAGCGGATCCGGAACAACTGGAAACCTGCGCAAAACAAAAGACGTCATCCTGAGGCCGGCCAGGCTGCAATCTTCGATTGTGAAACAACTTGCAGGCCGAAGGATCTATAACCGCGTCAGCACGTGAGTCGATGAGATGCACCACCGCTCTCACCGGATCTGGTATGAGGGCGCTCGCTCGTGGGTTTCGGCGGGTGTAGTCCGAGGTTCGAGTATAGATCCTTCGGCCTGCGGGCTATAGTGCCACGTCGAGATCGGACGCGGCCGGCCTCAGGATGACGTCTTCTTATTGTGACGCAATGCTTTAACCCCGGTGTAAGGGACCGGGGACGCCCTGGCGCGGCCCGGGGCGGAAGATCTCGTTGATCTCGGCGAACGGCACCGCGTCGCCCAGGCCGTCGAACGAGCCGGCGGCGAGGCCCCGCGCGGCGCGCATGAAGGCGCCCCACGCCACGCGCGACAGCGCCGACCCCACCGACACGCGGCGCACGCCGAGGTCCTCCAGCCGCGCCAGGGAGAGCGTCTCGCTCGGTGCGGACATCAGCACGTTCACCGGCAGCGGCGCCACGGCCAGCACGATCGCCTCGATCTCGCCCGGGTCGCGGACGCCCGGCGCGTAGAGGCAGTCGGCGCCCGCCTCGGCATAGGCGGTCAGCCGGTCGATGGAGGTGCGCAGCGGGTCCGGGTGGCCCACCAGCCACGCCTCGCAGCGCGCCGTGAGCACCACCGGCACGCCCGACGCGTCGATGGCCGCGCGCGCCGCCTTCACCCGCTCGACGGCGAGGGAGCGCTCGTAGAGCGGCACGGCGCCGTCGCCCGTCGCGTCCTCCACCGAGAGCCCGGCCACGCCCGTGGCGACGCAGCGCGCCACGTTCTCGGCCACGCCCTCGGGCTCGTCGGCGTAGGCGTTCTGGAAGTCCGCGTTGACGGGGAGCGGCGTCGCCTCCACGATCTCGCGGAAGTGCGCCAGCATGGCGTCGCGCGGCACGACGCCCACGTCGTCCGACAGCGCGCGCGCGAACGCGAACCCGGCCGAGGTGGTGGCGAGCGCCTTGAACCCCAGGTGGCGCAGGTAGACGGCGCTCCCCACGTCCCACGGGTTCGGCAGCACGAAGCACCCCGACGCGTGCAGCGCCCGGAACGCCGCGACGGCGGATTGCTGGGAGGAATTCGTTGTGCTCATCCCCCGATGCTATCCGCCGCGGCGCGGCCCCGCCAGCCCATCCAGATTGCCCCGACGTACGCACCACGCAGAAATTGGAATCTCCGGCCCGTCCAACTGAATACCGGCTGCGCTCCGCGTCGCGCCGGGCCCTGATGGATCGCCCCACCTCGTCCATCCCACCTCCGCTTCACCTCCCTCCAGGAGGCATGCATGGCCGCCCGAAAGGTATTCGCAGACAGCGTGACCGAGCTCCCGGAAGATATGGGCACGACTCCCAATGGCCTGATGGTCAACGCCGCGGCGGCGAAAGACCACCACGACGAAGAGATGACGGTTCTCTTCTCGCTCGCCCTTCCCGAAGCGGCCCAGGCACGGCTGGAGGAGGCGGTGGCGCAGGGCGAGGTCATTCCGCCCGGCCAGCTGCAGAAGGACTTCACCGCCGACGCCGGCGACCGCGCCGCGCTGGTGGCCTGGCTCAAGGACCAGGGCTTCGAAATCGTGAGGGAGTCGAAGGACGGCACCAGCGTCTACGCGCGCGCCACCGTCGACCGGATCGCGAAGAGCCTCGACGTCGACATGACGCGGGTAACGAAGGACGGCATCACCTACACCGCCGCGCGCACCGCCCCGAGCCTGCCGGCCGAGGTGGCGAAGAGCGTGCACGCGATCATCGGGCTGCAGCCGTTCCGCCAGGCGCACAAGCACAGCCGCAGGTGCGTGCCCTGGCACGGCAACCGGATGTCGCTCCGCGACACGAACGGCGAGGCGAAGCCGGGGAAATCCACCCGCGCACGGAAGTCCGCGTCGAAGGGGGCCGCCGCCGCCGGACCCACCACCAACGTGCAGAACGCGCCGCCCTACCTGGTGTCCGAGGTGCTCAAGGCGTACAACGCGAACGGCCTGACGGTCACGGGACAGGGACAGACGATCGCGATCCTGATCGACACCTTTCCCGCGACGGCGGACCTGAAGGCGTTCTGGAAGCGCAACAACCTGCCGACGACCATCAGTCAGATCCAGAAGATCAACGTCAAAGGCGGGCCTCTCCCCGCGCAGGAAGGCGAGGAGACGCTCGACGTGGAGTGGGCGAGCGGGATCGCGCCGGGGGCGAAAGTCAGGATCTACGCCTCGGGCTCGCTGCGGTTCGTGGACCTGGACCTCGCGCTCGACCGGATCATCGCCGACCTCCCGACGCAGCCGGGAATGCGGCAGCTCTCCATCAGCCTGGGGCTGGGCGAGACGTTCATGGGCGGGCCCCAGGGCGAGGTCGCCACGCAGCACCAGAAGTTCCTGCGCCTGGCCGCCGCGGGTGTGAACGTCTTCGTGTCGAGCGGCGACGCCGGCGCGAGGCCCGACGTCACGGGCCACAACGCGGGTGGGCCCCTGCAGGCCGAGTACGAGTCGTCGGACCCGAGCGTGATCGGGGTGGGCGGCACCACGCTGACGCTCGCCGCGAACGGGACCGTCGCGAGCGAGGTGGGATGGACGGGGAGCGGCGGGGGAACGAGCATCTTCTTCCCCCGTCCGCCGTGGCAGAAGGGGAGCGGGGTGCCGGCCGGGAGCAAGCGGCTCGTGCCCGACGTGAGCCTCGCGGCCGATCCCAACCAGGGCGCCTTCGTCGTGCTGAACGGCAAGGTGCAGCAGATCGGCGGAACCAGCTGGAGCGCCCCGGTCTGGGCGGGGTTCTGCGCGCTGATCAACGAGGCCCGCGCGAAGGCGGGCAAGCCCCCGCTGCCATTCCTCAATCCGCTGCTCTACCCGCTGATGGGCACCCCGGCGTTCCGCGACATCAAGAGCGGGAGCAACGGGCAGTTCACCGCCGGCCCCGGCTACGACCTGGTGACCGGCATCGGGGTGCCCAACGTCAAGGAGCTGATCAACGCGCTGACGAAGTAGCTCCCGGCGGATCGCAGCCCTCCCCGCGTCCGGCCGTGGGCACGGCCGGACGCGGCTGCATCCGTCAGCGGCGCCCTCCGCCTTGCAGCGGGTGGCCGGCTCGCCCTACGATCCCCGGCGCTTTACGTGCTCCAACCCTCCACCGTCACCCCCTCGATACCCATGGTCTCATCGGAGTGCGAGGTACGCATCCTCGGCGCGGGCGACGGGGCCGTGTTCGACCGCATGTCGCCGGAGGTGTTCGACCACCCGATCGATGCGCGCTGGAGCGCGGAGTTCCTGGCGGATCCGCGCCATCACCTGGCCGTCGCCATCGACGCCGGCACGGTGGTGGGGATGGCGTCGGCGGTGCACTACGTCCATCCCGACAAGCGGCCCGAGCTCTGGATCAACGAGGTCGGCGTCGCGTCGACGCACCGGGGCCGCGGCATCGCGAAGCGGCTCCTCCAGGCGCTGTTCGCCCGCGCCCGCGAGCTGGGGTGCCGCGAGGCGTGGGTGCTGACGGACGAGGCGAACACCATCGCGCGGCGCCTCTACGCCGCCGCGGGTGGGAAGGAGTCGGCGCAGGTCATGGTATCGTTCGACCTCTCGTAGGGCTCCCCGTGCCTCCTCGTCTCCGTGTGATACCAATTTGACCGATCGACTGTGCATTCAGGGAAAGCGGTATGAGACGGCTGTTGCAGTTTCGGCCGATGACGCCATCCTGACAACGGACCCCCGTTCCGGTAGATTTCCCCTCCCCGGCCGGCTCCTCTCTCCCGCAGTCCCCCGCCTGCGTCATGACCGAGCTGCACGACCGCCTCGCGGCGCTCTCCCCCGCCAAGCGCGCGCTGCTGCAGAAGCTGCGCATGGCCCAGGAACACCAGGCCATCCCCCGCATCGCCGACGGCCCCGCGCCGCTCTCGGCGGAGCAGCGGCGGCTCTGGTACCTGGCCCAGCTCGCCCCCGGCCAGCCCATCTACACCATCCCGCTGGGCTTGCGCCTGCACGGCCCGCTGGAGGTCGACGCGCTGCTCGGCGCGCTGCGCGACCTGGTGGCCCGCCATGAGCCGCTGCGCACCGCCTTCCGCGAGAGCGCGGGGATTCCGGTGCAGGAGGTGCGCGACGGGGCGGTGTTCGAGCCGGAGCTGCTGGACCTGCGCGGCGACGAGTGGAGCGAGGCCGAGGCCAACTACCAGACCGACGCCTTCGCCCGGCACGTCTACGACCTGCGCGGCGGCCAGACCTTCCGCGCCCTGCTCATCCGCGAGGCCGACGACCTGCACCGGCTGCTGCTGGGGGTGCACCACCTGGCGGGCGACGGCTGGTCCGCCGCCGTGCTGCTGCGCGACCTGGGCGAGCTGTACGCGGCCCACGTGGAGGGGCGGGAGCCGCGCCTCCCCGCGCTGCCGGTGCGCTTCCGCGACTGGGCGGCGTGGCAGCAGCGCCCCGACCGCCCCGCGCCGGCCGCGGACGAGGCGTACTGGCGCGAGCAGCTCGCGGGCGCGCCGAAGGTGCTGGAGCTCCCCGTGGACCGCCCGCGCCCCCCGGTGCAGGGGTGGGAGGGGGCCAAGCACCACTTCGAGCTCGGCCCGCCGCTGGCGGAGGCGATGCGCGCGCTGGCCCAGCGCGAGGGCGTCACGCCGTACGCGGTGCTCGCGGGGGCGTTCGCGCTGCTGCTGAAGCGCTACTCGGGGGCGGACGACCTGCTGCTGGGCACCCTGCTCGCCAACCGGCCGCGCCCCGAGCTGGAGCCGCTGGCCGGCTTCTTCGCCAACACCCTCCCGCTGCGCCTGCGCCTGGACGGCGACCCCACCGTGGGAGAGATGGTGCGCCGCGCGCACGCCGCGGCGCGCGGCGCGCTGGAGCACGCGGAGCTCCCCTTCGACCGCATCGTGGAGATCGGCGGCGCGCGGCGCGACTTCAGCCGCCCGCCGCTGGTGCAGGCCGTGCTCACCGTGGCCGACTCCCCCGCCTCCGCGCTGGCGCTCCCCGGCATCGACGCCGAGCCGCTCCCCCAGGATTCGAGCACCGCCGTCTTCGAGCTGACCCTGCAGGCCGAGGACCGCGGCGACCGCTACGCCTGCACCTTCCAGTACTCCACCGAGCTCTTCGACCCCTCCACCCTCGCGCGGATGGCGCGGCAGCTGGAGACCGCGGTCGCCGCCTTCGCGGCCGCGCCCGGCCTGCGGCTCTCCGCCGTCGCGCTCGCGCGGGAAGACGAGGTGCGCGCCGTGGAGGCCCGCCAGCGCAGCACGCGCTCCGCGACCGACGGCCTCACCGTGCACCAGCTGGTGGAGTGGCAGGTGCGCGCCACCCCCGACGCGCCGGCGCTCGTCCACGGCGGCGGGGTGGTGAGCTATGCCGACCTGGGCTCGGACGCGAACCGCATCGCCCACGCGCTGCGGCGGCTCGGCGTGGGGCCGGAGGCGCGCGTGGCGGTGTGCCTGGAGCGCACCCCCGCGCTCCCCGCCGCGCTCCTCGGGGTGATGAAGGCCGGCGGCGCCTACGTCCCGCTCGACCCCGCGCACCCGGCCGCGCGCCACGAGGCGGTGCTGCGCCTCTCCGGCGCGAAGTGGGTGATCGCGAGCGAAGCGACCCGCATCCCCCTCCCCGCGCTCCCCGGCGTCGCCGTGCTCGACGTGGCGGAGCTGGACGGCGGCCGCGACGACGACCCCGACGCCGGCGTCACCCCCGCGAACCTCGCCTACGTCATCTTCACCTCCGGCTCCACCGGCGGCCCCAAGGGGGTGGAGATCCAGCACCGCTCGGCCGCGGCCATGCTCGCCTGGATGCGGGAGCTGCTGGACGACGAGGAGCGCGCGGCCGTGCTCGGCTCCACCTCCGTGACCTTCGACGTCTCCGTGGCGGAGATCTTCGGCACGCTGGCGTGGGGCGGCGCCCTGGTGCTGGTGGAGAACGCGCTCGCCCCGCTCCCATCTGTCCCCCCCGTCCGCGCGGCCGCCATGGTGCCCACCGCCGCGGCCGAGCTGCTGCGCGAGGGGCGCTTCCCGCCGGAGGTGGAGGCCGTGCTGCTGGGCGGCGAGCCGGTGCCGCTCGGGCTGGTGCGGGAGCTGTACACCCTCCCCGCCGTGCGCCGCGTGCTCAACCTGTACGGGCCCACGGAAGACACCACCTACACCACCTGCGCCGCGCTGGGCGCCGGCGACGCCCGCGTCACGGTGGGCCGCCCGATCACCGGCGGCCGCGTGTACGTGCTGGACGAGGGGATGCGGCACGCCGGCGTGGGCGTGCCCGGCGAGGTGTTCACGGCCGGCGCCGGCGTGGCCCGCGGCTATGCGCGGCGCCCCGCGCTCACCGCCGAGCGCTTCCTCCCCGACCCCTTCGGCCTGCCGGGCGCGCGCATGTACCGCACGCTGGACCGCGGGCGCTGGGGCGAAGACGGCGCGCTGGAGTACCTGGGGCGTGCCGACGCGCAGGTGAAGGTGCGCGGCTACCGCATCGAGCTGGAGGAGGTGGACCAGGCGCTCGCGGCGCACCCCGCCGTGGCCGAGGCCGCCGCGGCCGCGCGGGGCGAGGCGGGCGCGGAACGGCACCTGGCCGCCTTCCTGGTCGCGCGCGGCGGCGTGGAGCCGCCCGCGGCCGCCGGGCTGCGCGCCTTCCTGCGCGAGCGGCTCCCGGAGTCCATGGTCCCCGGGAGCTTCACCTGGGTGGACGCGCTGCCGAGGACCTCGAGCGGCAAGCTGGACCGCCGCGCGCTCCCCGAGGGCGATGGCGGCGCGGCGCCCCGGGCGGCGTACGCGCCGCCGCGCGACGAGCTGGAGGAACGGCTCGCCGCGCTCTGGGGCGAGGTGCTGGGGGTGGAGCGGGTGGGGCTGCACGACGACTTCTTCGACCTGGGCGGCCAGTCGATCCTGGCCACGCGCCTGGTGGCCCGCGTGCGCGAGGAGCTGGGCTTCGAGGTTCCCGTGGCCGAGCTGCTCACCGGGCCCACGGTGGAGCAGATGGCGCGGGTGGTCACGGGGAGGAAGAACCCCGCGCGCCTGCCGCTGGTGCCGCTGCAGACCTTCGGCGAGCGCCCGCCCCTCTTCGTGGTGCACCCCGCCGGCGGCCACGTGCTCTGCTACCACGACCTGGCCTTCCTGCTGGGGATGGAGCAGCCGGTCTACGCCCTCCAGCCGCGCGGCGTCGACGACGGCCAGGCGCCCATCCACGCGATCGAGGAGATGGCCGCCTTCTACGTGGAGGCCGTGCGCGGGCTGCGCCCCGGGGGGCCGTACCGGGTGGCGGGGTGGTCGTTCGGCGGGGTGGTGGCGTGGGAGATGGCGCAGCAGCTCCACGCCGCCGGCGAGGAGGTGGACCTGCTGGCGCTCTTCGACACCGCCGCGCACACCCCCGAGGGGATGATGATCAACGCCGGCGACCCGGCCGAGATCGTCTGGCAGACGGTGGCCGGGCTGGCGGGGCACGCGGCGGCGGCGCGCGTGGACGTGAACGAGCTGCGGGGGCTGGAGGGGCGCGAGCTGGCGCTGGCCATGCTGCGCAAGATGGACCTGCCGCGCCTCTTCCCCGAGTCGCGCGTGGACCAGGTGCTGACGCTCACCACCGTGCGCGCCGCCAACCTGCAGGCGCAGGCCGCCTACCGGCCGCGGCCCTATCCCGGCCCCCTGACCTACTTCCGCACCGCCGGCTCCGACGACGCGCAGGGGAGGTCGCCCGGCCTCGACTTCTGGGGCGGGCTGGCGGGCGGCGTGACCGCGCATCGCGTAGCCGGCAGCCACGGTACCATCCTGCAGCGCCCTTACGTAGCCGAGCTCGCCCGGGTGATCCTGGAGGCCGGCGCGAAGACGGCCTGATACGACGACTTATCTTATACCAGATCAGACAGATGACTGTGCGTTCGGAGACACCAGCACAGAGATCCTCACACGGAGTCAACGGAGTCAACGGAGTCAACGGAGTCGTTCTCCGTTAACTCCGTTGACTCCGTGTGAGTCCATTCTGTTGTTTGGAATGCACATCCAATCAGTTGAAACGGTATTACGCAGAGACACAGAGACGCAGGGAGCCGCCGTGGCTTCCCTGCGTCTCTGTGTCTCTGCGTGAGACGCCGTTGCTCAGCAGTGCAGCGGATCGTGCGTGGTCGAGGCGATCGGGTACCCCGCCACCGAGGAGTTGAACAGGTCGCACATCCCGCGGGCCATGATGTCGTTGTGGTTCCCGTAGATGTCGGAAGCCACCCCGTCGGGGAACTGCACGATGTGCGACTTGCTGATGGAGATGATGGAGCTCCCGGCGGTCAGGCTCGCCCGGTGCACCCCGAGGTGGTTCGGGTTGGTGGCCATCGCGTCCTTCATGGCGTACGCCAGGTCGGACTGCTTGCTGATGGTGCGCGCCGGCCACGCCGTGCCGCGGCTGTCCTGCACCCGGATCTGCACCGTGACGCCGCTGGGCGACTTCACCACGCCCTTCAGCACCGTGGCCAGCCCGGTGCCCGTGCGGTCGGTGTCGGTGATGATGCGCTGCAGGTACGTGGTGGTGGTCCCCTTCTCCAGCGCCGGGATCTTCACGTCCGTGGCGCTGCCGACGGTGCCCGCCACCATCTTGCTCACCGTCTGGCCGAAGTCGCGCCCGCCGCTCAGCGACGGCCGGATCCCGCCGGCCGCGCGCGACACCGGGGCGGCGGCCTCGGTCGGGCCAGTGGAGCCCTCGCCGCAGGCGGCGAGCAGCGCGGGGATCCCCGCCGCGGCGGCCGCGGCCACGGCGGTCTTGCCCAGGAACTCGCGGCGGTTGGCGGGGCGTGCGGAGCCGAGATCGGGAAGGACTGCGCCTTTGCTCTCGCTCATCGTTCCTCCGTGGAAGCTTGGGAGTTCTCCCGGGGCGGCGCGCGCAGGCTCGCGCGGAGACCGCGCCCGGCGGGGGATGGAGCCGGATTGGGGCTCGCGGCGCCCGGATAGGTGCCGGCGGACCGGGAGGTCGCGCCGGCGGGGCGCCGCGGGTCGTGCTCTCCGGCGCTTGCGTGCACGCCGGTTCGCCCACCCGTAGCAGGCGGGGAGGCATAGTATATCTGCCACCCCGTTCACTTCCAAGGCTTTCCGTCGCCACCGGGCGAACTCGGCCATACCGCATGCAATTCCGCGCGTTCGCGGCCCTGCCAGGAACAGCCGTGCGCCTCGCGTCACGATCCTCTGTGGCGTCACGAGGCGCGGCAGCAAGACAAATTGCCTGGTCGAAATGGCGGCGGATGAGGACCGGCGGGAAAAGTGGGACTTTCGTGCCTCAGTCCCGGAGGTACGGGAGGAGGAGCTTCTGCCAGGCCGCGCGGGTCTGCCCGTACTCCTCGGGGCAGCGCGCGGCGCGCTCCTCGGGGAGGGTGCCGTCGCGGGTCCACTCGGGGTGGGCGGCGGGGTTCTGGCCGTAGACCAGGCAGAGGACGTTGTAGAAGCGCTGGCCGTTGAGGGCGTGCTCGTCGGCGAAGGCCAGGTCGTCGAGCTGCTCGTCGTCGGGGAGGCCGCGGACGCCGTTGATGGCGGCCTCGTCGCCGCCGTCGCTGCCGTCCACCAGGATCAGCGCGGCGAGCTGGTCCACCGCGTCTTCCTCGCGCCCGGTGATGGGAAGGTCGAGCACGCTCACCAGCGCGTGCCCCACCTCGTGCAGGGTGGTGAAGAGGAGGGCGTCGTCCACGGCCTGGTCGCGGTCCTGGTCCTGCTCGAACATGGCGTCGAGCTCGTCCACCAGCTCGAAGCAGACCACCACCGTGCGGTCTTCCGGGCGATAGAAGGAGTTGGACTCGCCGCACTCCGCGAAGGTGAGGGTCACGTCCGTGGGGAGGCGGATCCAGCCGTTCATCCACTCCGCCACGTCTTCCAGGAAGCGGGCCCTGCGGAAGTCCGCCTGCCACGCGGCGAAGGTCGAGTCGCGCACCGGTCCGTACGCCACGCGGAACCCCGGGGGCGCCGGCCTGGCCGGCCGCAGCGGCACCGCGCGGAACCTCTCCACCGGCGCGCGCTCCGCCGTTCCCGCGCGCGCGCCCGACACGTCGCACGCCGCGAGCAGCGCGCACGCGAGCGGCAGCAGCGTGGAGAAGGCGAAGCGGGATCGCGTGGGAGAGCGCATCGAGTGCGAAGGCGAACGTGGAATCACGGTCGGCGCGTACGGGCGGGTAAATCTGTGCAAACTATCGAACTTGCGCCAGCTTCACGCGTGCGGGATGCACGATCGCCGAGGACGGGCAACATCGCCCGAGGCGCAGTCCGCGAAGGCGGACTTCGTGCCGTTCCAGCGCCGGGTTTCCAACCCGGCGACATCCGTGGCGACGCGCGCGTCAATCCGGCGTCAGCAGCACCTTGCCGAAGTTCTTGTGGTCCTGGATGTAGGCGTGCGCGTTGCCGGCCTGGGAGAAGGGGAAGGTGCGGTCCACCACGGGGTCGAAGGTGCGGGCGGTGACCAGCGCGACGATGTCGGCCATCATCTGGCCCAGGCGCTCGGGCTGGCCCCAGAGGTGACCCAGGTTCACCCCGTGCACGCCCTTGTTGGCGTTCATCAGCGGGAGCGGGCGGAACACCGGCATCTCCCAGAGCCCGCGCGCGGCGGCGACCACGCTCATCTTCTTCCCCGGCGCCAGCGCGGAGGCGCCGAACAGGTACAGCCGCCCCAGCGGGGCCAGCGCCCTGTAGCTCTTGCGGAAGCTGCTCCCGCCCACCGCGTCGAGCGCGATGTCCACGCCCTTGCCGCCGGTGATGCGCTTGACCTCGGCCAGGAAGTCCTGCGTGCGGTAGTCGATGCAGTGCGCCACCCCCAGTTCGCGCAGCCGCGCGTGCTTCGAGGCGCTGGCGGTGCCGATCACCTCCGCGCCCTTCCAGCGGCAGATCTGCAGCGCCGCCTGCCCCACGCCCCCCGCGGCCGCGTGCACCAGCACCCGGTCGCCCTCGCGCACGCAGCCGAGCCACACCAGCATGATCCAGGCGGTGAGGTAGTTCACCGGGATGGCCGCCGCCTTCTCGAACGAGAGCCACTCCGGGAGCGCGTACGCCTGGGCCGCGTCGACGCAGACCCGGTCCGAGTAGCCGCCGAAGCGGGTGATGGAGCCCACCCGGTCGCCCTCACGGATCCCCTGCACCCCCGCGCCGATGCGGTCCACCGTTCCCGCCACCTCGTAGCCGACCACGGCGGGGAGCTTGGGGGCGTCGGGATACAGCCCCATCCGCGCCAGCACGTCGGCGAAGTTGATCCCCGCCGCGGCCACGCGGATGCGCACCTCGCCCGGCTTCGGCTCCGGGTCCGAGGCCTCGCGCACCTGCAGCACCTCGGGCCCGCCCTTCTTCGTGATCCACACCTGCCGCATGAGCGCCGCCCGGGTCGGGGGGATGATGATCCCGCTGCCGGCGCACGTTGCCGCGCCAGGCTACCCGTGTCAACAAACGCGAAGAACGCAGAGAGCTGCCGTGAGCTCTCTGCGTCTTTCGCGTCTCCGTGCGAGACGATCTGTTGCTGGATTTCAGAACCGCAGGCTGACCTGCACGGCCATCCCGCCCGGCGCGGCGCCCATCCCCAGCGCTGGCTCGGCGCGGGCGCGCTTCCACCGCGTGCGTGGGGTCCAGGAGCCGTACAGCAACCCCAGCCCCGCGCCGATCGCGCCGCCGCCGACCACGCCCACCGTCGTCCCGATCACGCGTCCCGCCGTCCCGCAGTCGCGTCCCTCCGATGGCGGCGAGCCCGGAGCGCGATCGGCGTCGACGTGGCACAGCGCACCGCCGAAGAGGAAGCCGGTCACCGCTCCGGCCGCCGCGCCGTACGCGAACCCGCGCACCAGCCCGTGTCTCATCGCCTCCGAGCGAGGCTGGCGGCCGTCGCTGACGTCGATGCGGCGCACCTCCGTCCACGCCAGCGCCACCGTGTCGCTGTGGGCGACGGCGAGCCGCAGGCTGTCGGCCACGGGGGCGACGACGATTCCCTCCTGCCGGCCCTGCCCGGCCCAGACGCGCACCATGTCGCCGGGCTGCGCCTGCGCGCGGGCGGCGGAAGGCGCGGCGGCGGCGGCCAGGGCCAGGGCCGCGGCGGGAGCGAGGATGGGGAGCTTCATGGCGGGGGCTCCGGGGAAGGTGATGCGGAGAGGGCGTCGCTGCGGGTCTCACCTCGTCCGCGCTGCGTTCCCTCCACAACGCGCGATGGACGGGGAGCCGGACACCGTCAGAAGCGCAGCGTGACCCCGGCGGCGACGCCCCCGCCGGCGGCGGGCGCGGCCTCGATGGGGAAGGCGCCCTCGGCGCGCTCCCAGTGCTCGCGGCGGAAGGTGGGGCCGAACATCGCCCCCACCAGCGCGCCGAGAAGGGCGCCCTCGCCCAGCAGCGCGCGCTGGATGACGGGATCGTGCTCGCCGGGGGTGCAGGGCTGGTCCTCCGGCTTGCAGTGGATCCGCCCCGCCATCCGCCCGGCGATCCCGCCCAGCACGGCGCCGCCCACCAGCCCCGCCCCGGCGCCCATCACGATGGCCCGCCCCCGCGACGACTTGCCGCGGAAGCGCTCCAGCTGCGTCACCTCGCTCCGCGGGATCGCGTCCAGGCGCCCCGGCGCGCCCACCACCACGGTGTCGGGGGTGATGCGGGAGATGGTCCCCGCGTAGCGCCCCGCGGCGGAGACGATGCGCACCGTGTCTCCCGCCGCAAGCGTCCGGATGGATCCTCTGGCGGCGGCCGGCCGCGCCCCGAATCCGGGCACGACGAGGGCCGAGTCCGCCACGGGCCCCTGTGCATGCGCGGCATCCGCGAAAGCGATCGCAAGGACGAGCGGGAGCGTGCGGGCGAAAAGGGCGGATCGCATCACAGGAATTGCGGATGGAAGGTGCCGCGCGGGCGAGGGAAGATCCCCGCCCGCTCCGCAATGTGCGCGCCCCGGCGGGGTTGCACAACGACGCGAGCGTCCCTGTGGGGCGCGCCGCGTCAACCCAGATCTGCTGATCGACAGTGCATTCCTCATGGAACGGAAAGACAGTTTCACACAGAGGGACCAGAAGGACCAGAACTGAATTCGTTTCTCTGGTTCCTCTGGTCCCTCTGTGTGAAACCCATTCTGTTCGGCTGAAATGCACAATCAATCAGCCGAAGCGGTATCAGAGCCGCGGGTCCACCGGCTCCGACTCGAGCGCGAGCACGCCGAACACGCACTCGTGCACGCGGCGCAGCGGCTCGCCGCGGACGAAGCGCTCCAGCGCCTCGATCCCCAGCGCGAGCTCGCGCAGCGCCAGCGACCGCTTGGCGCCGAGCCCGCGCTGCCGCAGCCGCTCCAGGTTCGCCGGGTCGGTGTACTCCGGGCCGTAGATGATGCGCAGGTACTCCCGGCCGCGGCACTTCACCGCCGGCTGCACCAGCCCCCGCCGGCCGTTCGCGACGAACTCCAGCGGCTTCACCACCATCCCCTCGCCGCCCGCCGCCGTCATCTCCTCCCACCACGCCGTCGCCGCGGCCTCGCTCGCCGCGTCGTCCAGCTCCACCACGCGGTGGCCGGTGGGGAAGAGCAGCCCGTCCGCCGCCGCGCGGATGCGCGCGAGGGTCTCCAGGTGCCAGAGGTGGTCGCGGCCGGTGTGCACCGCGCCCTCCGTCGCGAGCAGGTGGAAGGGCGCCAGGCGCAGGTCGGCCAGCGACTCCACCGGCCAGCAGTAGCGCCTATACGCCGCGGCGTACGCGTCCACCAGCCGCCGCCGCTCCTGGTGGCGCGCCAGCAGCTCGGCGACGGGCGCGCCCCGCTCCGCCGCGCGGCCGAGGACGGCCACCGCCTCGCCCAGCGCCCCACGCGCGGCGGCGGCCACGGCGGCGTACTGGTCGCGCACCAGCTCTTGCGCCTTGGCCGACCAGGGCATCAGCTCGCAGTCGAGCACCGCCCAGGCGGTGTCCAGCTCCTCCCACAGCCCCGCCGCGCCGATCGCCCCGCCGACCGTCGCCAGCGCCTCGGCCTCCAGCGCGGCGTCGGTGAAGAAGCGGCGGCCGGTGCGGGTGTAGACGATCCCGATCCCCTCCCCCTCCACCCCGAAGCGGCGGCGCGCGGCGGCCTCGTCGCGGCACACCACCACCACCGCGCGCGAGCCCATGTGCTTCTCCTCGCAGACCACGCGCGCCACCCCTTCGCGGCGGTAGTAGGCGAAGGCCTCGGCGGGGTGCTCCAGCAGCCCGGGCGCCTGCGTGGTCTCCGACGGCGACATGGTGGGCGGGAGATAGACGAGCCAGCGCGGGTTCGCGGCGAAGCGGCTCATCACCTCCAGCGCCGCGGCCGCGTTCTCCTCGCGGATGGTGACGTTGCGATGCAGCCGCGTCTCCACGAAGCGCTTCCCGGAGACGTCCTCGATCTCCAGCAGCCCGTCGTCGAGCGCCGGCTCCTCGCCCGGCTGGGGGAGGAAGGGGCGCGCCGGCTCCGCGTACTCGCGCGCGGCCGGGACGGACACCAGCTCGCGCTCGGGCCAGCGCAGCGCCGTCAGGCTCCCGCCGAACACGCAGCCGGTGTCGAGGTTCAGGGTGTTGTTCACCCACGCCGCGCGCGCCACCGGCGTGTGGCCGTAGACCACGGCCGCCTTGCCGCGGTACTCGCGCGTCCAGTCCAGCCGGACGGGGAGCCCCAGCTCGTCGGACTCGCCGGTGGTGTCGCCGTAGAGCGCGAACTCGCGCACGGCGCCGGAGGAGCGGCCCTGCAGCTCCTCCTTCAGCCCCGCGTGCGCCACCACCAGGCGGCCGCCGTCGAAGACGTAGTGGCTCACCAGCCCGTCCAGGAAGCCCGCCACCCGCTCGCGGAAGGCCTCGCCCTCCCCGGCCAGGTCGTCGAGCGATTCCTGCAGCCCGTGCCTGACCTGCACGTTCCGGCCGCGCAGCGCCTTCACCAGCTTCACGTCGTGGTTCCCGGGAACGGCGAGCGCGCTCCCCGCCTCCACCATCGCCATCACCGTCTTCAGCACGGCCACCACGCGCGGGCCGCGGTCCACCAGGTCGCCGACGAACACCGCCTTGCGCCCCTCGGGGTGGCGGCGGACCCCGTTCTCGCCCGGCGCGTAGCCGAGCAGGTCGAGGAGCGCGTACAGCTCGTCGGCGCAGCCGTGCACGTCGCCGATCACGTCGAAGGGGCCGGCGTCGGCGCGGCGGTCGTTCCAGAGCGGCTCGCGGACGAGCGTCGCGCTCTCCACCGCCTGCACCGAGTCGAGCACGAACACGTGGCGAAAGCCCTCGCGCTGCAGCCCGCGCAGGCCGCGGCGGAGCTGGCTGACCTGCTGGGGGATCACGTGCGGCGGCACCTGCCGGTCGGTGCGCGCGTGGTTGCGCTCCGAGCAGACGCGCTCGGGAACGTTGAGGACGATGGCGACGGCGAAGACGTGGCACTCGCGCGCGAGCGCCACCAGCGCCTTGCGCGAAGCGGGCTGCACGCTGGTGGCGTCGACCACCACGATGCGCCCCGCGCGCAGCCGCCGCCGGGCGACGAAGTGCAGCACGTCGAAGGCGTCGGTGGTGGCGGACTGGTCGGTCTCGTCGTCGCGCACCATCGCGCGGAAGAAGTCGCTCGACAGCACCTCGGTGGGGAGGAAGTGCCGCCGCGCGAAGGTCGACTTCCCGCACCCCGACGCGCCCACCAGCACCACCAGCGAGAGCTCGGGGATGCGGATGACGGGCGCGCGCACGCCGTCGCGCGCGTCCTCGCGGCGCGGGGCGGCGGCGGCTGCTGCGTCTGCGTCTGCGGAGTGTGCGGTCGATTCGGTCATGGGGAGCGGTCTATCAGGGGGCGGATGAATCCGCAGCAACGACTACACGAAGTCCGCCTTCGCGGACTACAGGCCGCGGCGCGGCGGCAGTGAAGGCGCACGCGACAGGCTTTGGCGACCCCTCTTCATCCGCTGCGGCGGCCGCGCGCAGGGCGGCGCGCAGCTTCTCCACGCGGCGCAGGATGTACGATCGGTCGGATTCGATCGCGTCCAGGTCGCGCGCCGCACCGGCCAGGTCGCCGCTCCGAATGCGGATCTCCGCACGCTGGAGCAGCAGGCGGTGCACCCGGCATTCCGCCTCCGCCAGCTCCAGCCTCACGGCGAGCGCGGCCTCGGCCTCGGCCCACATCCCCAACTCCTCGCAGGCGTCGGCCACCAGCTGCCACGCCTCGTCGTCCAGGAGCGGGTCGCGCCCGACGAGCGCGCGGCCGATCTCGAGCGCCTCGGAGTGGCGGCCCTGCCGCGCGAATACGTCCCCCTTCAGCAGCAGCGCGCGCGGCTCTCCGGGGCGCTCGTCCAGCACGCCGCCGACCACCGCCAGCGCATCGTCATAGCGCGACTGGAAGTACAGCTCCCTCGCGAAGCCGGTTCGGCACGCCCACTCGGGCTCGCCGCGCTCCACCTCGTCGGCCAGGTTCTGCAGCGCCTCGCGCATGTTCCAGAGCAGGCGCTCGGCGTGCACCAGCCCGCCCCAGCCGGTGATGCGTGGGTCTTCGGCCAGCGACTCGAAGGGGAGCGCGATGCCGCCGTGGCGGGCCACCCACCCCTCCGTCTCCACGATCTCGGCCGCGTGCCGCTCCCGCAGGTAGGGAAGGACGACGGCGTGCGTCCAACGGTGCTGCATGGCCTCGGCGTAGCGCTCCACGGCCTCGCGGTCCGTGGCCGTCCATCGCCCGCGGGCCACGCGCTCGGTGTGGTCGTGGTGGTGCGCCACCTCGTGCGCCAGCACCGACAGCGCCTCCAGCCGCAGCAGCGCCATCCACGCCGCCGGGAGCGGGCGCGCCGCGTCCCACACGTACGCGTACAGCTCGATCGCCGCGGCGGGGGGACGGTAGCGGCCGAGGATCCGCCCGGTCCAGACGCCGGGAAAGCGCGGGTACGACAGCCGCCCGGTGAGCGGGTCCACCTTCTCGCCACGCGGGTCGCTCTCCACCAGCGCGGCCTGCGCTTCGGCGCCCAGCCGCATCTCCACCCGCGCCAGCCCGTCCGTCACCCCGCGCGGGAGGCGGCGCAGCAGCTCGCGCACGTCGTCCTCGCCCGCCGGGAAGTGCGCGTGCGGCCCGGCGCCGGCGACGACGACGGGGATCGTCTCCGGTGCCGTGTGCGTGCGCTCGCGCGGACGGCGGGCGGTGGCCGCACCGTGCTTCATCTCCCGCTTGCGGTGCAGCGCGCGCCGCTCGCGGTCGGCTGCCTCGGCGCGCACCGCCTCGCCCGCCAGCAGCCGCGCGAGCGAGGCGCGGGTCGCGTGGATGCTGCGCGACATCAGTCCGCCTCCGCCGCGGCGTCGTCCCGCTCCGGCTCGCCGGGGTCGGGAACGAGGTCGGCGCGGGTGAACACGGCCATCTGCGTGGGCGCGCCGACCTCCTCGTCCACCTCGCCGATGGGGCGGAACTCGACGACGTAGCCGTGGCGCGCGGCGACGGCCCCGGCCCATTCCCCGAATTCGGCGCGGGTCCACTCGAAGCGGTGGTCGCGGTGGCGGAAGCGGCCGGCGGGGAGGGTGGGCCAGCGCACGTTGTACTCGGCATTCGGCGTGGTGAGCACCACCGCGCCGGGCCGCGCCTCGCCGAACACCACGCGCTCGAAGGCCGCCAGCCGCGGCGGGTCCAGGTGCTCCACCACCTCCACCACGGCCGCCGCGCCCCACCCGGAGAGCCGCGCGTCGCGGTACATCAGCGAGCCGTGGATCAGCCGGATGCGCGCGCGCTGCCGCTCGTTCATCCGCTCCAGCTTCAGCCGCTCCGCCGCGATCTCCAGCGAGCGGTGGGCGACGTCCATCCCCAGGATCTCCCGGAACTGCGGCTCGCGGACGAGCTTGCGGAGCAGGTTCCCCTCGCCGCACCCCAGGTCGGCCACGCGCGCGGCGCCGGTCGCCTTCAGCGCCGCGACCACGGCGTCCAGGCGCTGCTCGTTCAGGCTGATCCGCCGCTCGACGGTCTCCTCCTCGGCGTCGCGCGCCTCCGCCGCCTCGTCGGCGGACGGGTCCTCCTGCGCCACCAGCCGGGCGATGGCGTCGCGCACCAGCGAGTGCCGGTGCTTCAGGTAGCGCCGTGCGATCAGGTCGCGCTCGGGGTGCATCGGCAGCCACCCCTCGCCGTGGCGCAGCAGCTTCTCCACCTCGTCGTCGCCCACGTAGTAGTGCTTGGCCCCGTCGAGCACGGGGACCAGCACGTACAGGTGCGTGAGCAGCTCCGCCAGCCGCTTCGTTGCGGAGAGGGTGACGGTGAAGTAGCGGCTGTCGCCCCACGCCGGCTCCGCCTCGTCCAGCGGCTGGGCGACGGCGTCGACGGTGTAGCCGAGCGGCTCGAAGAGGCGGCGCAGGAGGGCGTCGCCGCCGCGGCAGGGGAGCACGGCGATGCGCGCGACGAGGGGAATCGGCGTCTCCGCCAGCTCCGGGCGCTCGCGGCTGCTCCCCGCCATCGCGCTGCGCATCACCCGCGACAGCGCGACGGAGAGGAACGACGACGCGGCGTAGGGCCGGTCGTTCACGTACTGGTCGAGCGACCCCTCGCCCCGCCCGCGCCCGCGCACCAGCCCGACGGGGTCGACGTCCAGCAGCAGCGCCGCCGTGCAGACGTCGTCCTCCGCCTCGGCGTAGAACACGTGTGCCGTGCCGAAGCCCAGGTCGAAGCTCTGCGCCCGCGCCGGGTTCTTCCCCAGCAGGTACCCCAGGTCCGTCGCCGGGCGGTGCGTGGTGGTCAGCGTCAGCAGCATGGATTCACGTGGATGGTCGCACGCAACGACGATGGGTTGGAAACCCACCGCTGGAACGGCACGAAGTCCGCCTTCGCGGACTCGACCTCGGCTTCGTATCGTTTCCCCGTCATACGCCCGCCGCCACGCGCCCGCCGAGGCGGACGCGCAGCAGCAGGTCGTGCAGCTCGCGGCGAACGGTGGGCTCCGGCGGAAGAGAGCTCTCCGCCGACGCCTCCGCCAGCAGCGCGCTGAGGCGCAGGTACTCGCCGCGGTGGAACTCGACGTCGGCGTCCGCCAGCACCTCGTGCTCGCTCCCCGCGCGCTTCCGCGCGATCAGCCCCTCCACGTAGGGCAGGCGCATCCGCTCGTTGCACTCCGGGAGCGAGGCGTTCACCTCGCCGGTGCGCATCATGTGGATGCCGGTGAGGAGCACGCGGTACACGTACAGCAGCGGCTTCACGCGGCGCGGCTCCTCCTTCTCGAAGAGCCGCCACTGGTTCGCCGCGAAGCCGAGGTAGTGCCGCACGCAGCCGCGGGTCACGCAGCCGCGCGCGATCGCCTTCAGCTCCTCGTGCTCCGGGGTGGTGTGCACCACCAGCGGCGAGTAGAGCTGCTCCAGCACGTAGCCGTTGTTGCGCAGCAGCAGCCCGAAGAACTTGCGCGCGTCGTGCGTCACCAGGTCCACCTCGGCGCCGCCGCGGAGGTGCGAGAGCTTCACCGTCTCCTCCCCCGCCTCGAGCCCCGCGACGGACGCCAGCGGAAGCAGGTGCGCCCCGCGCAGGTCCCAGTCCGAGTCCGCCGAGGCGAAGCCGTACAGGTGCGCGCCGCTCACGGTCGCGAACAGCAGCGGGAACGGGTGCTCCTCGACCTCGGCCAGGAGCCGCTCGTCGCTTCTCACGTCCAGCATGGGTCCCTCCGACATTCCGAAAAGATTGCGATTCCACGAGTTCGACGCGGGCGCCGGCTCGGCGCCCTCTCCGGCTCGCTGGGGCTCGCCACCTCTCCCGTTCCGGGAGAGGTAGAGTTCCCAGCACCTGCGCAGACCCCGTCCGGCAGCTCTACGTCTCCGCTTGCACGGCACTGCGCAGGCTACACCGATGCCGCTGCCCCTCGCCCGGTACGGGAGAGGGAATTGCGCTCTCAGGCGCAGGGGAGAGGGCGCCGCGGCCGCGGAATCGCGCTGGACTCCGACCCGTCACCCACCCGTCGCCCCGCCGCCCCTCACCCCATCCCCGCGGCGCTCCTGCGCGCGCGGACCAGCCAGTCGTTCGCCCACGCGTAGTCGGGGCGCTCCGGGAGCGCGGTGGAGGCGTACGCCGCGTCGAAGTCGCGGTGCAGCGCCAGGCGCCACTCGTTCACCTCCTCCCACGGCAGCTCGGCGCGCTTCACCGCCAGCAGGCGCTCGCGCAACGGGCCTACGTCCACCGGCACGTGGCCCTCGCGCAGCGTGGTGACGCCGGCCACCAGCAGGCGGATCAGGTGCATGGCGTGCTTCCACTTCGGCTCGCCGGTGGTGCGGAAGTCCTGCTCCAGCCGCTTGAACTGGCTCATCACGTAGCCGTTGTAGGTCTGGTAGACCATCCGGCTCAGGAAGCGCCCGCGCTCCTCCAGCAGCTCCGCCGCGAGCGGCGACGCGAACTCCACCAGCGGCGTGTACAGGCACTCCAGGATGTTCGGGTTGGCCTTGAGCGCCAGCACCACGAACTTCTGCGCCTCCCAGTAGACCACCTCGGCGCCGCGGTCCTCGAGCTGCTCGGGGACGCCGTAGAGCGACCAGTGCAGTTCCGCGGGCGGCAGGTACACCCCGCGCACGTCCACGTCCGACGCGTCCGACGCCAGCCCGTACGCGCGCGAGCCCACCACACAGCGGTAGATCACGTGCTCGTACAGGTCGTGGTCGCGCAGCACGGCGGCGGGGTCGCCCATCTCCGCCGTCTGCACCTGCTTGCGGATGCTCAGCTCGTGGCGGCGGAGCGAGACCTCCACCCCGTCCGGCAGCCGCACGCGGTAGCCGTGGCTCGCGTCCGCCGGCGACTTGACGACCTCGCCCACGGCGCCCGCCGGGCAGATGAGCACGCCGGCACCGGTCGAGACGGCATGGCGCACCACCACCTGGGTGCCGGTCGGAATGATCAGGTGCGGATTCGACATGCTGCCCTTCTCTCAGCTCAACAGGCCCGCGGACTCGAAGGAGCCCCGGGAACCGCCCGGCACCCGGGGCCCAGTCCGCGAAGGCGGACTTCGTGCCGTTCCAGCCCCGGGTTTCCAACCCGGGGGACTCGACGCGGCGCCTCAGTCCTTGTACGGATCGATCTCGTTCGCGCCGGCCATCACCACCACCAGCGGCCGGAGGACGTGCTTGATGGTGATGGTGTCGCCCTGCGCCTCCAGCACCTTGGCCAGGCGGCGGTACACCTGCGGCGCCTCGTCCAGGCCGCCGCCGCGCAGGATCACCCCCTTCTTCGCCAGCCACTCCTCCACCATCTGCGGCGAGATCTTGCCGTGCTTCTTCACCTCGCCGCGGCGGGTGCGCTTCCCCGCGGCCTCGGTGCGGCTCATCACCCGCCCCGCGCCGTGCACGGTGCTGAACAGCGCCTCGCGCTGCAGCGCCGCCAGCTCGCTCCCCTCCGGCGCGGCGGTGCCCTCCACGATCACCGCGTCGTCGCCCATCGACCCGCCGATGAAGCCCTTCTGCCCCGGCCAGGCCGGCGTGGCGCCCTTGCGCACCACCACGTACTCCACCGGCTCGCCCTCGGGCGACAGGTGCGTCTCGCGCCAGGCGAAGTTGTGGTGGTTGTGCACCATCTCCTGCTCGGTGCCGCCGAGCAGCTCCACCACCTTGCGCGCCACCCACTCGCGCCCGGCGTAGGCGTAGCGCCCGGCCAGCTCCATCAGCTGCCAGTAGTCGTGCCCGATCCCCTCGCGCACGTCGAGCAGCACCTCCTTCTCCCGCGCGCGCTCGCCCCACGCGCCGCCCTGCGAGAGCGAGAGGAAGTCCGACGCGATCGTGTGCCCGAGCCCGCGGCTGCCGAAGTGCACGCCCACCCACACGGCGCCGTCCTCGTCCGCAAACAGGTCCACGTAGTGGTTGCCGCTCCCCACGGTGCCGAGCTGGCGCCGCGCCTTCTCGCGCAGGGTGTCGCGGTAGCCGCCCGTGTTGGGGACGGCATACCACGCCGGGTCGATGAAGAGCGGGTGGTCGACGGGCGCGTCGTCCGCCTCGTTCTTCCGCCCGATCCCGAACGAGAGGGTCGACTGCAGCGCGTCCGCCGCCTGGTTGGCGCGGCGGTCCGAGATCAGCCGGTGCGGGTTGCGCCGGATCTCGCCCAGCTCGAGCCCACGGGTGACGTCCTCCACCCGCAGGTCCGTGCGGATCGCGCAGTTCCCGCACGCGATGTCGAAACCCACGCCGACGACGGAGATCTTTTCCCGGTACGCCGCCACGCCGCCGATCGGCATGATGTAGCCGACGTGCCCATCTGCAAGCAGCACAACGTGCTCGGCGCGGCTCGCCACGTCCTGCAGCTGGCGGATCGTGTTCTCCTCGTGCTGCCCGAAGATCTTCATCTCCCTACCGCTTCCCTTCCTGGTGGTCCGCCGCGCCCGGACGGGCATGGCACATCGCGTCCAAATGCAGTCTTTTAACGACGATAGATTGACTTCGGTTTTTATTTGGTAGATATTACATCCGTTCCCCGGAACTGCGTCCAACCCTGCGTACCGCAAGGCGATCACGTCGGCGCAGACCGGCCGGTGAAGCACCGGTGCACGGGATCCCCGCACGGCGGAGTAAGCCCCTAATACGTCACCGTGCGAACACCTGGTGCCTCACTAGCGGAACCGCCGCGTCGCCGCCGGGCTCCAGAGCCCGAGCGTCGCCGGGACCGCACCGGAGGAACACCCGGGAAGGGAGACGGCTCTGCCCTTCCCGCATCCACAAGGCCTCAGCCATGAGGAGGCAACGATGGTACGAGTCACTCTCGACATCTTCTCCGGCCGTCCCAACCCCGTGTGGGAGCTGGACGACGCCGCGGGCGCGGACCTGGTCCGGCAGGTGGAAGCCGCGCGCGACCTGGTGGGCGGCATCGCCACCGGCAGCGGCCGGCTCGGCTTCCGCGGCCTGCTGATCGAGGAGACGGGCGGCGGGCAGACGCTGCGCGCCCGCGAGCTCCCGCAGCTGCTGCGCGTGTCGGGCGACGACCCGCGCGGGGTGGAGCTGGCCCTGCGCCTGCTCGGCTCGCTGGGCAAGCCCACCACGGTGCACGGGGCCGACCTGGCGCCCGGGCTCACCCCCCTTCCCGACCTGGACCTGCGCGCCCTGATCGAGGAAGACACCGCCGGCCTCACCGGCCGCGAGGAGCGCGGCGGGGTGCACGGCTACAGCGACGTCAGCATCGCGTCGCTGAACCCGGCGCCGGTGATCGCCACCGACGCCTCGAGCTGGACCACCCAGGCCCAGGGGAGCTGCCAGATCGAGGTGGCGGCGTTCAACCCGAACTTCTGGAACGTTTCGCCGGTCCTGACGAACAACAACTGCTACAACTACGCGACCAACCGGCGTACCGACACCTTCGCGCAGCCGGGGCGCGCGGCGGGGCAGCAGGCCACCACCATGAAGTGCGCCAACGTGTCGACCGGCGCGCAGGCCGACGGCGCGTACCTGGCCCCCACCTGCGTGCCCAGCGGGCAGGAGCCGCGCTGGTACATGGCCATGGTGGTGTGGCCGGGGGTGGACTACCACTGGTACCGCCTGCAGGCCGAGGGGTACTGGGGGCACAAGCCCGGCCAGACGGCGGCCCGGAACTACGACAACAGCAACGTCGTCATCACCAACCCCGAGACGGCCAACCGTGGCGGCTACCGCAACTTCTGCGGCTACTTCTTCGCCCGGAGCGGGATGGGGATCCGCTGATCTCCCCCGCCGGCGCCGGCGCGTGCCCCACTGGGTGCGCGCCGCCGCCGCGGCCCTGGCCCTGACGGCGGGGTGCACCCTCGGGTGCGCCCCGCCCCACCCGTTCCGGAGGGTTCCCATGCGCGTGGAAGCCGACCTCTTCAGCGGGCGCCCCAACCCGTCGTTCACCCTCGACGCGGAGCAGGCCGCCACGCTGGCCACCCTCCTCCGCGGCCTTCCCGCCGGCGGCGAGCGGCGCGAGCCGCCCGGCCTGGGCTACCGCGGCTTCGTGATCCGCGACACCGGCGACGCGCTCCCCGGCTGCACCGCGCTGCGCGCCTTCCACGGCACCGTCTCGGCCGAGTGCGGCGCGGAGACCCGCGAGCTGTCCGACCCCGCGCAGACGGTGGAGCGCTGGCTCCTGGACGTCGCCCGCCCGAAGCTCACCGCCGAGGTGGTCGACGTGATCCGAGGCGAGCTGTCGCGGCCGTAGCCGGAAACGATCGTCATCACGCAGGAGCCGCGGAGACACGGAGAGCGCTCCGCGGCCTCTGCGTCTCCGCGTGAGACGCCGTTTACCAGTTCTCGTCGTCGTCCCAGCGGCGGTCGGCCTTCTGCTCGCGGTGCTGGGCGTAGCGGAACGCGCGGTCCCGGTCGCGCTGCGCCTCGGTGCTCTCGGTGATCGCCTCGATCAGGTCGGTGCGCACCCACAGGCGCCGGCCCCAGATGTCCACGAAGCGCGCCCACCGCGGCCGCCAGCGCCGCGTCAGCTGCGCCCCCACCCGCACCGCCGTCTCGGCCGACACGAAGTAGGTGTCGCAGCGCGACTCGATGGTGTAGTAGTCCCCCGGCCGCGGATCCGGACGCGGGGCCTCTCCCTGCTTCTCCCTCGTCTTGTCCATGGTTCGTGCGTGGTGCTTCGGTAGATGGGCCGCGCGCCCGCTGCCGGCGCGCGCGGCCCGGCTCAGTCCTGTTTCCTCTTCCCGATCAGCCGCTCCGCCCGGCGGGCGGGCGCGGCCGGGAAGCCCCGGACCGCGCCGCCTACCGCGCGAAGTCGCCGATCAGCGCCGGCGTGGCGGCGTCGAACCCCACCACGTCGAGCATCGCCGGGTCGCCCGGGTCGGCGATGGTGAACCCGTTCGACGCCATCGCCACCACCACCAGCTTCGCCGCGATGCCGGTGGCCTCGCGGTACTGCCGCAGCGCCTGCACCGGGTGGACGTCGCCCGCCCAGGTCTCGCTGTCGGTGTAGATCACGAACACGTCCACCTCCCACCCCCGGCTGCGTGCCTCCAGCATCGGCAGCGCGCAGTCGGTGCCGCCGAACGCCAGGCCGGCGGTGGCCGCCAGCACGTCGTCCAGCCGCTGGCGCGGCGAGATCGCCAGCGTGGTGAGCCCGGTGGGGAAGCCCAGGTGCATGCTGCGCCGGTTCCCCGCCGTGAACGCGGTGAAGAGGTGGCGCGGCTCGGTGGCCGCGGTCACCAGCGCCATCGCCGCGCTCGCCTCGCGGCAGCTCAGCTGCTCCAGCCCGTGCACCGCGGCCATCATCGACCCCGACACGTCGAGCGCGAGCATCATCCGCTTCCCGCTCGGCTCCACCGCCCCGAAGGCCAGGTAGAAGGCCGCGTCGAGCGCGTCCACCACCCCGGCCACCGGCTCCCACGAATGCTTCCCGCGGAAGCCGCGCCCCGCGGCGTAGGTGCGCAGGGCCGAGAGCACCTGCACCGGGTGCACCCGGGCCCGCCGCAGCGCGTCGGCGTCGGCCAGCCGCTCCGACACGCGCCGCGCCGCCTCGCTCCCCGGCGCGAGCAGCCCCACGCGGGTGAGCGTCGCCAGGTTGCGGATCAGCGCGCCGAGCGGCATCCGCTCCAGCAGCGCCTCCCACACCGCCGGCTGGTCGAGCAGCTGCGTGGGCACCATCTCCCGCGTCATCCGGTGCTCGCGCACCAGCGCCGCGGCCCGCGCCGCATCCACGCCGTCGGCGTGGAGCTCCGCCACCGCGCGCACCAGCCGCACGGCCTCGGTGTCCGGCGCCACGTCGCCCAGCCCGCCGGTGACCGCCCGGCGGAGGAGGGCCCGCCGCTCGTCGCTCTCCGGCCGCGGGTGGGCCAGCCGGAGCGCGTCACGGTGCGACCAGCCGTCGCGCTGCGGGTACTTCAGGAGCTGGTACGCCAGCTCGCGCGGCTCCTTCGCCAGGTACCAGGCCCCCACGGCCCGGCGCACCCCGCGCCCCCAGCCGCGGAACGCCTGCACGTAGCGCAGCCAGTGCAGCAGGTGCGTCCCGGTGCGCGCCACCCGCGGGAGCGCCCGGAGCGCGGCGGCGCGGGTGGCCTCGTCGCCCGTTCCCGCCGCCATCGCCAGGGCGAAGAGCGCGGGATCGTTCTTCGGCGCGCGGCCGGCCTCGCTGATCTCCACGATCCGCGCGACCACCCGCGGCCCGTCTTCGGCGATGCACTGGGCCACGGCGGTGGCGCCCTCGACGGTGAGCTCGCGCTCGCCGACGTAGTAGGTGCCGCCCTCGGTCCCCAGCACCAGGAAGCGGTCGAGCCGCTGCCAGGGCGTCACCGCCCAGGCGTACCCGCCGGCCGAGTTCGGCACCTGCCCGGCGCCGGGGATCGGCGCGCTCTGCGGGGTGACCAGCTTCCGCAGGCGGGTCGCGAAATGCTTCGTGAAGTCCATCATCTTCCTTCACCCGCCTCCTTTCCCAGGCTGAGTGTGGTTCTCCGGGCGCGGACGATCCGCGCGCGGCACTGCGGAGGCACAGGCGAAGCCGGAAGGGGAGGGCGGGGCTCGAACCCGCATCGTTCCAGGATAACCCTCTTCCATCGGCCCGCGTGGCGGGCAAGGAGCGGAGAGGACTCGCTCCACCGCCGGCCCCGCCTGCACCGTCCAACGTCTTCCAGCGTCTTCTCTCGATCTGCCGCGCAGGCACGGACGGACGAAGGTCCGCGTCGGTCCCGGGCCGTATGACCCGGTCACTCCCGAAGGAGCGCTCTAGTGATAACCGACGGCGAGCGGCCCGCCCGCACCGGATACGGCAACCGTACGTCTGCTGCGAACGTCCACTGCGCGAGGGGGACCGGCGGGATTCGAACCCGCGACCTCTCGAGTTGTAGTCGATAACCCTTCACCATCGGCCCGGCGCGTGGCCGGACGAGGAGCGGCGAGGGTCGTAGCGCTCTACCGCTGAGCTACAGTCCCCATGTCCATCCCTGTGCACCTCCATGCGTGGCACACCGTCTCCCACGCTGTCCTGCCGCCGCACCCGCCGCGAGCAGACGAAGGTCCGCGTCGGCCCCGGGTTCGTAGGTCCGGGCCTTGAAGGGTATTTACGATAACCGAGCGCGAGCGGCCCGCCCGCGGATCGGTGCGGCGTCCTGCCCTCCCTCGCGGGAGGTCCATTTGCGAGACGGGATGCCCGGCGGGATTCGAACCCGCGACCACCGGCTCCCGTTGATCCTCCACCGTCGGCCCGCCGTGAGGCGGACAAGGGAGCGGGAGGAAAGGCCGGCGCTCCACCAGGCTGAGCTACGGGCGTCCACGTCTCGCTGCATCCATCGTGTTCGCCGGAACGGGGGCGGGATGCCCGGCGGGAGTCGAACCCGCGGCCACCGGATTAGATGATCCTCCGCCTGCGGCCCGCGTGTGCGGACGAGGGGTCGGGGAGGAGCTTCCGGTGCTCTTCCAACTGAGCTACAGGCATCCACGTCCCGCGCCGTTCCAGCGCTCCTGCATGCGGTGGGGACCGGGGGAAGCGCTCCGCCCGCGGTCCCGGTGGTCGCGTTTGCACCGGGAGCCTGGGGCTTCGCGCCCCGCCGGCCCCACCGCCGGTCCTGCCGTACCTCCTCTGGTTCCAGGTGGTGCGGGGGGGAACGCAGATCGCCCCGCCCGCGGTCGTGTGCGCGGGCGGGGCGATTTCGTCGCTCCCTTCGAGGCCGGGGGGTGACGCCTATGCCACGGCGCCTCGCATCCCGGTCCTCCCGCGCTGCTCCCTCTCCGAATCGTTCAATGTCCCGCCGATCGACGATCTCGTCCCCGTTGCTGGGCGCACGTCTCCCCACGTCGCGGACGCGCACTGCTCCCGCCTGGCGCGCGGCGCAGGGCCGGCGTCTTGGAGATGGCGCTCTTTGTGGGTGAAGCCGTCCAGCATCGTGCAGGTTCCTTCCGTCCCGACCCGGTCGGGATGATCGGTGAAAACGAAAAAGCCGCGCTCCGATGTCTCGCCGTGCATCGCTGCGCGGCGCGGCGCCTCGGCCCTGAAGCGGGCTCCGGACTGCCGAACGATCATCGGGACGCGACTCCCAGGGCGCGGAGTCTAAACGCGTGTCCACGGGCTGTCAACCCCCGCCACGAACTGATTCGTCTCACACGGAGTCAACGGAGTCAGCAGAGAAAAGACGGTTCCCTCCGTTGACTCCGTTGACTCCGTGTGAGACCCTTCCCTTGAAGCCGCCGCTCACCCGAAACCGTTGAACCGGAACCAAGCCCTTGGAAAATAGACGGATACGCTTTCTGAGCCATGAGCTGAGGAACACGCTCTTCATCGCCCTCGGGGTGCTGTCGGCGGGGATGGGGTTGAAGGGATTCCTCCTCTCCAGCCGCTTCATCGACGGCGGGGTGACGGGGGTGTCGATGCTGGTCGCGCAGGTCTCCGGGATCCCGCTCTCCATCCTCATCCTGGTGCTCAACCTCCCCTTCATCGCGCTGGGGTGGCGGATGATCGGCCGCGCCTTCGCCTTCCGCAGCGCGCTGGCGATCGCCGCGCTCGCGATCGTGCTGGCGACGGCGCACTACCCCGACGTCACCCCCGACAAGCTGCTGACGGCGGTGTTCGGGGGATTCTTCATCGGCGCGGGGATCGGGCTGGCGATGCGGGGGAACGCGGTGCTCGACGGAACGGAGATCGCCGCGCTGCTGGTGAGCAAGCGCAGCGCGCTGCTGCGCGTGGGCGACGTGATCCTCGGGCTGAACGTGGTGATCTTCATCGCCGCCGCCTTCTTCCTGGGCGTGGAGTCGGCGCTGTACTCCATCCTCACCTACGTCGCCGCCTCGCGCACGCTGGACTTCGTGGTCCACGGCATCGAGGAGTACACGGCCATCCTGGTGGTCTCGCCCCGCAGCGACGAGGTGCGGGCGGCGATCACGGGCGAGCTGGGGCGCGGGGTGACGGTGCTGCGGGGGCGGGGCGGGGTGAGCGACGCCGACCAGGACGTGCTCTACTGCGTGGTGACGCGGCTGGAGATCGGGCGGGTGAAGGCGGCGGTGCGGGCGATCGACCGGACCGCCTTCGTGATCATCCACTCGCTGAACGACGCCGAGGGCGGCGTGGTCCGCAAGTCCGGCGTGCACTGATCGGAATCTCACGCGGAGACGCGGAGACGCGGAGACGCGGGGAGGCACGGCGGCTCTCCCCACGTCTCCGCGTCTCCGCGTGAGATTACCCGGCCGCAGGAGCCGCGGGCTCTGCCGGCTCCGCGGGCTCGCCGACCACCGCGACGCCGGGGAGGGCGATGGTCCCCTCGGGCGCAGGAGGCTCGGGCGGCTCGGAGGAACTGGACGGCGCCGGTTCCGCGACGGAGTCGGGGACCAGGGTGGCGAGGATCTCCTGCAGGCGGGTGTTGAGCTTCCCCGCGTCGGCACCGGCGGCGATCTCCTGCTGCAGGCGGACGACCTGCCCCGCCAGCCCGATCCGCGCCTGCGACGACTCCAGCGTCGCGCGGTTCTGCGCGTCGGTCTCGCGGCGGGCGAGCTCGTCCTTCACGTCTCCGCGGAAAACCGACTCCACCGCATCGACCAGACGGGTGAGGATGCGGAACACCGCCGACGCCGAGAAGCCGCCCAGCAGCGCCAGCATCAGCTGCGACACGTCGCCGTTCGGCCCTGCCAGCTTCACCAGCGGCATCAGCTGCACCAGGATGAATCCCGCCATCACCCCGAGGAAGAACTTGATCCAGTAGCTCGGCTCGTAACGCGGGTCGTAGTTGCGCTTCACCACGTACTGGCTGACCTGCATCAGCACCGCGAACGAAGCGCCCATCGCCGCCGCCGAGAGCCACGCCAGCTCGTTCACGAGCAGCTTGGCCCCCGAGCTGTTCTGCACCGTCTGGATGCTCGCGCCCACGTCCGGGCTGAGGCCCACGACGATGTACACCAACATCGCGGCGATCGCCGCGATCATCACCCGCCGGACCAGGGCCACGGAGCCCATCATCGACACCCACCCACGGTCGGCCGCGGCGTGGTCGGGGCCGAGCAGCAGCAGCGCGCGCGGCGTGGCCGGCGCCACCAGCTTGCTGAGCTGGTCGTGCACCCTCACGACCGCGGCGACGTCGGGGGCCGCGCCCTCGCTCGCGGTGCGCGCCTGCTCCAGCGTGGCGACCGCCCCGGGGGGCATGCGCATCCCGGAGGCGAGCGCGTACTGCGCCATCGCCACGGACTCGTGCAGGAGCTGCTCGCGCAGGTTGGTCACGGGCGTAGAACGAGAGGCCATGGCCATGTGGGGGAGAGAGCGGAGAAGGAGGGGTCCAGCGGGGTGTACATCAGATTAGCAGCACCGGGGGCGGAGGTGAAGGGCCCCGCCGGAAGGCGCCGTGACGCGTCTCCGGCCGGAGTGGCGGCGCGGCGCGGGGGCGGTAGATTGCGAGCGGTCCACGCATCGGCTCCCGTCCCATCCTTCCCTCCCTCCATGGCGCGCTCCGAGACGGCGGCCAGGCGCGAGATCGACGCCTCGCACCGCATGATGCAGGTGACCGAGCGGGAGCTGCAGCGCATCCTGCTCGACATCCACGACGGCCCGGTGCAGCACATGTACGCGGCGCTCTCGCAGCTCGACCTGCTGCGCCGCGCCGTCGACGCCGGCGAGGCCGCCGCGGCGCGCGAGCGGATGGAGCGCATCCGCGTGCTGCTGGAGGGCGGGCTGAACGAGGTGCGCAGCTTCATCGGCGCCTTCCGGCCGCCCGAGTTCGAGGCGCGCGGGCTGGTGGCGCTGCTGGAGGGGCTGGCGCTGCAGCACGAGGCCATGACCGGCACCGACATCGTGCTCGACGTGCGCGGCGCCCTCCCCGAGATGCCGCTCCCGGTCAAGATCGGGCTCTACCGCGTGCTGCAGGAGGGGCTCTCCAACGCCTACCGCCACGGCGGCGCCAACCTGGTGACGGTGCGGCTGCGGCGGGTGGTGCGGCGCGGCGAGCCGCGGCTGCGCATCAGCATCAGCGACAACGGCCACGGCTTCGACCCCGCCGCCGTCCCCGCCGAGAAGCACTTCGGGCTGCAGGGGATGCGCGACCGGGTGGAGATGATCGGCGGGCGCTTCCGGCTGCGCAGCCGCCCCGGGCGCGGCGCAATGATCGCCGTGGAGGTCCCCACCGCGGCGGGAGACGAGCGATGACGAGCCCCGCGGCGGTGCGCATCGTCCTGGCCGACGACCACGAGCTGGTGCTGGAGGGGCTGCGCTCCCTGATCGAGGCCGAGCCCGACATGGAGGTGCTGGCCACCGCCAAGGACGGCGCGCAGCTGATGGACGTGGTGGCCCGCCGCCGCCCCGACGTGGTGGTGCTGGACCTGGAGATGGGGCCGGTGGGCGGGCTGCAGTGCCTGGACATGCTGCGCGCGGACCACCCGGCGGTGCGCGTGCTGGTGCTCACCGCCTACAGCGACGGCGAGAGCATGCGCGCGGCCTTGGAGGGCGGCGCCTCGGGGTTCGCGCTGAAGACGGAGCCGCCGCAGCAGACGGTGGCCTCCATCCGCCAGGTGTCGCGCGGGCAGCTGGTCTTTCCCATGGCGGCGCGGCGCTGGCTGCTGCGCGCGCCGGCGCCCGAGCCCAGCCAGCCCACGGACCGGGAGATGGAGATCCTGGCGCTGGTGTCGGAGGGGCTCACCAACGCGCAGATCGCCCAGCGGCTGCGGGTGAGCGACAACACGGTCAAGTTCCACCTGCAGAACGTCTACCTGAAGCTCGGCGCCCGCAACCGCACCGAGGCCGCCACCTGGTACCTCCGCCAGCGCGCCGGCGGCGGGCGGACGCGTGGAGGGGGATGAGCGCGCGCCGCCCGGGCTCACCCGCTCCCGGGATCGGGGCCGGGGCGGCGGGCCGGTTCCGCCGCGTCCTGGTACGGGTCGCCGGGGTCCATGGCGGCGAGCTCGGCCAGGAAGCCGCCGACGCGCGCGATGACCGCGGCGGCGAAGCGCTCGCCCTTCTCCGCGCTGGCGGCCCTGGGGTCGCCGGCACCGGTGTCCGCGGAGACCTGGGTCCAGCGGCGCGGCGCCCACGCCCACCCCTCGCGGAGGCCCGTGACGCGCGGCCGGCGCTGGCGCCCGTCGCCCGCCTCGGAGAGGGGGAGGACCAGGCCGGGCGCGACGTGCAGCATCACGCTCGTCTCCAGCTCGCCCGCGTGGTCGCCCGGCTCGTCGAACCAGCCGGCGGGATCGACCACGCGCCACCAGTCCAGCGCGCAGAGGAAGATGCCGACGCGCGGCTGCAGCTCGCGGATGATCTGGCGAAAGTCGTTGCCGCCGTGGCCGTTGAGCACCACCAGCTTGCGCACGCCCTGCCCGGCCAGGCTCTCCGCCAGGTCGCGCAGCACGGCGGCCTGGGTGCTGGGGTTCAGGTTCAGGCACAGGGGGATGTCGAGCTGCCCCGTCTGCACCCCGAACGGCACCGGCGGCAGCACGACCACGCGCGCCCCGGCCTCCCACGCCAGCCGCGCCGCCTCCGTGGCCACGTGCAGCGCCTGGACGGTGTCCGTGCCGTACGGGAGACTGGTAATTGTGCGCCTCCGTGGCGCCCCAGGGCAGCACCGCCACCTCGTACGCGGCCGCCGACACCGCCTTCCAGCTCGTCTCGTCCAGGCGGTACGGCCGGCCCGTCACGCGGCGCTCCCGGCCGGTGCGTCGCGCGGCGCGCAATCGTGCAGGTCGTTCGTCATGGGAGGAGGATCAGGTGTGCCCGGCAACGCATCGGCCGCAATTTAGCATCCCGGGACGTCGCCTCGCACGAATGCGCGGCGGTGGTGAGCGACAACATGGTCAAGCTCCACCTGCGGAACGTCTGCCTGAAGCTCGGCCGCCACCTGGTACCATCGCCAGCTCACCGACGGGCGCCGTGGGGTGGATGAGGATGAATCTTGCATGTACGAAATATAACGTTATGTTATAATCCGTACACGCACACGGGTATGTAACGATGCCTGGAAAGTCGTACGCCTCGCTCCACGACCTTGCCGCCGACCAGCACGGCTACTTCACCGTGCCGCAGGCGCGCGCGTGGGGGGTGAGCCGGATGGCGCTGGTGATGATGGCGCGGCGGGGCACGGTGGAGCGCATGAGCCACGGCGTGTACCGGCTCGTGCAGTTCCCCATCTCGCCCCTCGGCCAGTACATGGAGGCCACGCTCTGGCCGGGCGGCGTGCAGGGGGTGATCTCGCACGAGTCGGCGCTCTCGATGTACGAGGTGTCGGACGTGAGCCCGGCGAAGATCCACGTCACGGTGCCGCGGAGCTTCCGGACGCACCGCCTGGTGCCCGCGCACCTGGTGCTGCACCGCGCCGATCTCGACGACCTCGACACCGACGTGCTGGAGGGGATCCCCGTGACCACGCTCGAGCGCGCGGTGATGGACTGCGCCTCGGCGCATCTCGGGGCCGGACTGCTCCGCGAGGCGATCGCCGACGGCCGCCGCCTGGGTCTGCTGACCCGCTCGACGGCGCAGCGGCTGAAGCTGCAGCTGCTCCCGGCCTGAGCCATGTCCGCACCCGTGAGGCCTCCGCCGAAAACGCACCAGATGCTGTCGCGCTGGGCTGACGGATACGCGCGCCAGATCGGGGAAGACGTGGCGCGGGTGCGGCGCTGGATCGCCTACATGGCGCTCGGCGGCGCGCTGGAGCGCGCCGGGTTCTACGGCAATGGGCCGCGGTTCACGATCAAGGGCGGCGTGGCGCTCGAGCTGCGGCTCCGGGCCCGCGCGCGCGCCACCCGCGACCTCGACCTGATCGTCAACCATCCGACCGCCGCCCTGCTCGACGAGCTCGACGCGGCGCTGGCGGCGGGGTTCGAGCGCTTCTCCTTCCGCCGCCATGGAAGCATGCGCGCGCTCCCGCGGGGCGCGCAGCGCGTCGAGGTGGCCGTGCAGTACGGAGGAAAGTCCTGGTCGCGCATCCAGGTCGACCTCAGCCGGCGCGAAGCGGACGTGGTGGAGTTCGAGATGGTGCCGGCGCTCCACTTCCCCGACTACGCCTTCGGCTTCCCCGAGCACCTGCCCTGCCTCTCGCTCTACGCGCAGGCGGCGCAGAAGGTACACGGGATGACGCGCCCTTCCTCGGCGGGGTGGACCAACGACCGCTTCAAGGACCTCGTCGACCTCCTGCTGCTCAGCGAGCTGATCGAAGACGTGGCCGCCTTCCGTGTCACCTGCGAGACTGTTTTCGCCGCCCGGGCCACGCACCCCTGGCCCCCGGCGATCGAGGCGCCCGCCTCGTGGCGGGAGCCGTTCCGGGTGCTGGCGGAACAGGTCGCCCTTCCGGTGACGGACCTCGACGAAGCGCTCTCCCGCGCCCGGAGCTTCCTCGAATCCGTCGACTTCCGTACGGCTCCCTCCACGCCCGCCGCCGGTCCGGTCGGCGCATGAGCGGGTGCGGCACGCTGCCCCGTTCGCCCGCGCCCGCGCGGAGCACACCGACCCCATCCAGCCGAGGCCCATGCTGCTGACCATCCTGCAGACCCCCGCCGAGGCGCCGCTGCTGCCGTGGTGGGTGCTCTACGCGGTGCTCCTGGCGATCACCTACGCCACCTACCGCATGGCGAAGTCGCGGTGGTGGAAGGGGTGCCTGGCGGCGGCGCTGGGGTGGATCTTCGTGCTGCTCACCGCCGTGATCACCCTCCCCGAGGACCGCGCCGGCCTGGTCTTCCTGGTGACGCTCGCGCCGGTTGCCGGCTTCGTGGCGGCCATGCTCTCGGGCGGCCGCCGGCCCGGCGCGGCACGGGTGTTCACCGGGGCGCCCCGGGTGGCGTTCACACCCGAGGTCATGCAGGGGCAGCCCACCCCCCGCTCGGTGCTCAAGTCGAAGCTGATGGGCGCACGCTACGCCGCGGGGATGCCGCGCGACGCCAGGTACGTGGCGCGCGTTGCCTTCGTCGCGGGGCTGGAGGGGATCGAGCAGCGGCCGATGGACCTCTTCCTGGGCGGCGGGAGCCTGTGGGTGGCGCCGCTCAATCCCGGCGCCTCCCCCGTCCCCATCGCCCTGCGCGACGTGCTGCGGGTGGACGTGTGGCCGGAGGGCGACGCGCCGCCCACGCTGCGGGTGAGCTGGAGCCCGCCCGCCGGCGAGCTCACGCGCGAGCTGGTGCTGTCCGCCATCCCCGGGGTGCCGCCGCCGCTCGTCGGCCGCCAGCTCGGCGCCATCGCCGGCGCGGTGACCGACGCCATGCAGCACGACGAGAAGGCGGCGCTGGCCGCCCGGAGAGCGTCTTCCGCCGCGCTGCCGCCGCCGCCGCCCGTGGAGCTCTGCCCGCGCTGCGGCGAGGCCTTCGCAGACGGCGCGGTGCGCTGCGCCAAGTGCGGGGCGGAGCGGCCATCGTGGGTGGCCCGGGATTCCCGCGGGCAGTAGAATCACCCCCGTTTCCTGGAGGATGAACCCAGTTGGAGGGGATGGGGGAAAGATGACGCTGTCCGGGCGGATCGTGCTGATCACGGGCGCCAGCGCGGGGATCGGCGCCGCGTGCGCGCACGCCTTCGCGCGCGAGGGGGCGCGGCTGGTGCTGGCGGCGCGGCGCGCGAGCCGGCTGGAGGAGATGGCCGAGAAGCTGCGCGGCGCCGGCACCGACGTGCTCGCCCTGGAGCTCGACGTGACCGACGCCGCGGCCGTGGCGGAGACCCTCGGCGGGCTGGCGGCGGAGTGGCGCGAGGTCGACGTGCTGGTGAACAACGCCGGCCTGGGACGGGGGATGGACAAGCTCTGGGAGGGCGACCCCGCCGGCTGGGACGAGATGGTCGACACCAACGTGAAGGGGCTGCTCTACGTCACCCGCGCCGTGCTGCCGGGGATGGTGGAGCGGGGCCGCGGGCACGTGATCAACCTGGGCTCCGTGGCGGGGCACGAGGTGTACCCGGGGGGCGCGGTGTACTGCGCCAGCAAGCACGCGGTGGGCGCCATCACCCGCGGGCTGCGGATGGACGTGCTCGGCACCGGCGTGCGCGTGAGCACGGTGGACCCGGGGATGGTGGAGACGGAGTTCAGCGTGGTGCGCTTCCACGGCGACCAGGCGCGCGCCGACAGGGTGTACCGCGGCATGACCCCGCTCGTCGCCGACGACATCGCCGAGACCGTGCTCTGGGTGGCGACGCGCCCGCCGCACGTCTGCATCGACGAGATCATCATCAAGCCGACCGACCAGGCCAGCGCGACGATGGTCCATCGTACGGGCTGACTCGGCTTTTATCACGCAGAGACACGGAGGGCGCAGAGAGAACTTCGGTGTCTCTCTGCGCCCTCCGTGTCTCTGCGTGAGACCTAGCTGTTCCGTTCGTCGTCCCGGGCGAACTCGGCGTCCTGGATGTCGGGCGGCGGGAGCGGGGGCGGCTCGTCGACGTGATCGTCGACGACCGCGGGCGCGGCGGAGCGGGCGTACGAGGTGTGGAAGGCGCTCTCGACGCCCTCCTCCAGCAGCGGATCGACGGGGCCGCCCAGGTAGGCCGGGAGCGTGGCGATGTCGCGGCCGGCCATCCCCTGCACCCACACGTCCTCGCTCCGCTCGCGCAGCTCCACCGCCTCCAGCGGGATCAGCACGTGGCGGTCGTCCGTCAGCCCGAAGAGGTCGTCGGCCAGGTCCACGTCGATGTAGCGCACCTTCATCGCCAGCGGGTCCACCAGCATCTGCGTGACCACGCCCACCTTCTCGTTGTCGCTCCCGTAGACGTTCCACCCCTTCAGGTTCGGCGCGCCCTTCGACAGGCGGAAGTCCTTCGCGTCGCGCAGCGGCACCACGCGGGCGCCCTCGCCCGGCTCCAGCGGCTCGCCGACGCGGGAGCCGTAGTGGCGCGGATAGGCGCGGCCCAGCTCCTCCAGCACGGGGGCGGTGAGCGGCACGCTGGAGTCGTACGGGGGGAGGTGCTTGACCTCGGCGTCGCTCCACGCCGACTGGAGCGAGCCCTCGCCCCACTCCAGCGCCTCGACGGGGAGGAGGTACGGCTTCTTGAAGAAGCCGGGGTCCACCGCCAGGAACCGCACCTTCCCGGCCCGGTCGATCAGGATGTCCGAGACGGTGCCCACGTTCGCGCCGTTCGCGCTGGTCACCGCCCACCCGATGAAGTCGCGCGAGCGGAGGATCTCCGCCCGCGGCGCGTCTTCGTTCGCCATCTACGGCTCCTGTGTGGCGTTGTCGCTCCCGTTCTCCCGCGGCGCGCGGCCGCCCGGCAGGAAGCGGAACACCATCGACGCAAGGAAGGCGCCGAGCAGGGCGAGGCTGGGCTGCGACAGGCCGTTGATACGCAGCAGGGCGCCGACCGGCACGAACGACACCAGGATGAACCCCGCCATCACGCTGACGATGAGCTGGAGCCCGTGGCTCCGCTCGTCGTTTTCCCTTACCCGGGCCACGCTCGCCTGCAGCAGCATGGCGAACGAAGCGCCCATCGCGGCGGCCGAGAGCCAGAACAGCTCGTTCAGGAGCAGGGGCACCCCGTAGCTGTTCTGCACCGTCGCCACCGTCTCGCCGACGGACGGAGCAAGGCTCAACGCGACGAATGCACCCGTCGAGATCGCCGCCGTGGCGATCATCCGCTTCACGGGGACCGCCGACACCGGAACGAGCTCCTGCCTGGCGGCGACGGCGCCGGGAAAGGGCTCGGGCGCGAGCTGCTCGCGTACGGGGATCGTGGTGGAGGGGTGTGAAGCCATGGAGCCGCCTCCGGGATTAAGAGTGGCGGGAAGGGTACAGCAGCCGGGCCGCAGTTTAGCAACCGCTGCCCAGCCGGTAAAGCATTCCGTCTCAGCGCGGCGGAGAGGCGGGGATCACCAGCGTCTGACCGGGGCGCAGCGCGTCGCCGGTGAGCCGGTTCGCGGACTTGATCGCATCGACCGTCACGCCGTAGCGGCGCGCGATCCCGAAGAGCGTCTCGTGCGCCGCCACGGTGTGCGTCCGCCGCCCCCGCGCCGTCGTCCGCGTCTCCGCCGCGGGCCGGCGGGTGGGCTCGGCCGTCTCCTCCTCCGTCCTGCGCCTTCCTTCGCCGCGCGCGCTGTCGGCGGCGGGCGCGCGGGCGCCGGCGGGGAGCCGCAGCACCGTCCCCGTCGCCAGCTCGCCGACCACCAGCTCCGGGTTCAGCGCGCGGAGCTGCGCCGTGGTTACGCCGTACTTCCGCGCGATCCCGAAGAGCGTCTCCCCCGAGGCCACGCGGTGCGTGCGCGGACGCGTTCCGCTGCGCGGGCGCGACGCGGTGTCGGCGGAGGCGGCGCGGCGCGTGGTGGCGGTGTCGCGCGCGGTGGTCCGGCCCGTGCGGCGCGGCGCGGCGGCGCTGTCGGCGGAGGCGCGGCGCGTGCGGCGCGGCGGGGGCGCGGCGGCGGTGTCCTCGGCGGCCGTGGTGTCGGCGGGGGGGGCGGCGGCGGCGGTATCCTCGGCGGCGCTGTCGCCCGCGGCGGCCAGGCGCGCGGCGCGGCGGCGGGCGCGGACGGAGTCGGCGTCGAGCCAGACCACGTCGCGCGGGGCGCGCAGCGGCGAGACCTGCCCGCTCGCCTGCACGGCGAAGGGCGTGGACCAGCGCGGGTCGCGCGCCGGCGCCACGGAGGTGTCGGCGGTGGTGGTGGTGATCGTCACCGTGTCGCGCGCGCCCAGCCGGATGGTGTCGCGCTGCGCCCGGGCCGGGGAGGGCGCCAGCGCGACGGCGGCGAGCAGGAGGAGGGCGAGGCGTGCGCGCATGGTCAGGCGGGGCGTTCGCGGCGGCGGTGCTTCACGAACTCGATCACCGCGGGAGCCACGGAGAGGAGGAGGATGGCCAGGATCACCATCAGGAAGTTGTCCTTCACCGCCGGAATGTTCCCGAAGAAGTACCCGCCGAAGAGGAACAGCGTGATCCAGACCAGCGACCCGCCCGCGCTGAAGGTGATGAAGCGGGGGTACGGCATCTTCGACGCCCCCGCCACGAACGGGGCGTAGGTGCGCACGATGGGGATGAAGCGCGCGAACACCACGGCGCGCCCGCCGTACCTGGCGTAGAAGGCCTCGGTGCGGTGCAGGTAGTCGAGCTTGAGGACGCGCGCGTCCTTGCGGAACACGCGGCGCCCCAGCCGGTGCCCCACCCAGTAGTTCACGTTGTCGCCGCAGAACACCGCCAGCATCAGGCAGGGCCAGAGGTAGTACACGTTCAGCCCGCCCCCCGCCGCCGCCAGCGCCCCGGCCGCGAAGAGCAGCGAGTCGCCCGGGAGGAAGGGCGTCACCACCAGCCCGGTCTCGGCGAAGAGGATCAGCGAGAGAATGGCGTACGCCCACGGTCCGTACTGCGCCGTGAGGTCGGCCAGGTGCTTGTCGAGGTGGAGGATGAAGTCGATGAAGGTCTGCACTGCGCGTCGTCCCTTCGCCCGGCCGCGGGGCCGAAAACGGGTTCAGCGGCCGCGGGAGGGATCGCCCCGCCGCGTTGGATCACCGGCCGGAAGACTATCGGCTCCGGCACGCGTATTCAAGGGCGCCGCATGGATTTGCGGCGCTCCGGGCGCGTGTTAGCTTTGGACGGGAGGCGGGGTGCGCGATGAACCCCTCACCCCGGTTCGGGCGGACAAGGCCGGGTGCATACGAAGGTTCGCCGCCTCCGCCCGAACCGACCCTCTCCCCGACTGCGGGGAGAGGGTGACTGAAGGCTCGCTTCGCTCGCGGCCGCACAACCGGGCTCTCGTCGTTGCCCTTTACCTCTCCCGCAGTTTGGGAGAGGTCGAAAAAAGGCGATCGGCAGTTGTGATCGCCCTTTTTCGGGTGAGGGGGATCGAGGGGCCCTGCCATGCACCGGCTCTACGGATGACAGCGATGACCGACCACCCCCCCGACGCGCCGCTCTCGTCCGAGGAGAGCCTGCGGTACGCGCGCCACCTGATCCTGGACGGCGTGGGGCCGGCGGGGCAGCGGCGGCTCAGGGAGTCGCGCGTGCTGGTGGTGGGCGCGGGGGGGCTGGGGTCGCCGGTGGCGCTCTACCTCGCCGCGGCCGGGGTGGGGACGCTCGGCATCGCCGACTTCGACGTGGTCGACGTCACCAACCTGCAGCGCCAGGTGATCCACGGCACCCGCGACGTCGGCCGCCCCAAGCTCGACAGCGCCCGCGACCGCATCGGCGAGATCAACCCGCACGTCACCGTCGAGCCGCACGCCGTCCGCCTGAGCTCGGCCAACGCGCTGGAGGTGGTGCGCGAATACGACGTGGTGGTGGACGGCACCGACAACTTCCCCACCCGCTACCTGCTGAACGACGCCTGCGTGCTGGCGGGGAAGCCGAACGTCTACGGCTCCATCCTGCGCTGGGAGGGGCAGGCGTCGGTGTTCTGGGCGGGGCGGGGGCCGTGCTACCGCTGCCTCTTCGCCGAGCCGCCGCCCCCCGGGATGGTGCCGAACTGCGCCGAGGGCGGCGTGCTGGGCGTGCTCCCGGGGATCGTCGGCTCCATCCAGGCGGCGGAGGCGCTCAAGCTGCTGCTGGGAGCCGGTGAGCCGCTGGTCGGGCGTCTCTTGCTCTTCGATGCGCTGCGGATGAAGTTCCGCGAAATGCGCCTGCGGCGGGACCCCGCCTGCCCCGCCTGCGGCGACCATCCCACGATCCACGCGCTGATCGACTACGAGCGCTTCTGCGGGCTCGCCCCCGAAGCGCCTTCCGACAGACGAGACATGGACCCCCACGGCATCCCCGCGATCACCCCCGCCGAGCTGAAGGCGCGGCTCGACCGCGGCGACCGCATCACCCTCATCGACGTGCGCGAGCCGTTCGAGTGGGAGATCGGCAACCTGGGGGCGCAGGGCGCGCGCCTCATCCCCCTCGGCCAGCTCCCCGAGCGCGCGGATGAGATCGATCCCGCCGACGAGGTGGTGCTGCAGTGCCGCTCCGGCGCCCGCAGCGCGCACGCGCTCGAGTTCCTGCGCGCGCAGGGCTACGACCGGCTCTGGAACCTCGACGGCGGCATCCTCGCCTGGTCCGACCAGGTGGACCCCTCCATCCCGAAGTACTGACCCATGCCGCCGCGCCGGCCGCCGACGCAGCCCGGGTTCCTGCTGCTGGGGATGGCCCTGGCGGTGCCCGCTCTCGTCTGCGGCATGCTGGCCGCCATGGAGTGGCCGGGGCCGGGACCGCTCACACGCCTCGTTCTCGCCACGGTCGCGGTGCTGTCGCTGGTGGCGATCGAGGGATTGTGGTGGGTACGCCCCTGGGTGGGCCGCGCGGTGGACGCGTGGGCCGTTGCCTGCATCGCCACGGTGTTCCTTGCGGACCTGGCCTTTGGAGAAGGCGCCATGCTGCCGGCGTTTTCGCTCACGGTGCTCTTCGTGGCGGTGCCGTGCACGGCGGTCAGCCGCTACGTCCGCGGCCGCGCGCGGACGCTGGGGCTCGCGCCGTGAGCCCCGCGTACCCGCCGCTGCCGCCGCGCCAGCCGCCGGCGCAGCCCATGCCCCCCGGACCCGTGCCCCCGCTGCAGCGGTCGATGCCGGCGGGCTACCTGCTTCTGGGGATAGTGCTGCTGGTGATGTCGTTCATCTTCACGATCGGGGTGGCGGCCCCCGACGTCGGCGTACTCCTCCGCGCGGGGTGTGGGATCGTCGCGCTGGCCTCGGCCCTCCTGGTCGAGGCGCTCTGGTACGTGCGGCCGTGGGTGGCGCGGGCCGCCGACGCGTGGGCAGCCGCGTGCTGCGGGGTGGTGCTCTTCCCCGGCCTCGCCACGGCCGTTGCGGGCGGGGGATCCGCCGCGATCATGGTTGCCACGGCGATGTCGCTCTGCTTCGTGGCGGTGCCGTGCGGCGCCGTCCGCTGGTACGTGCGCGACCGCGCGCGGAAGCTCGGGCTCGCACCGGGGGTCGCTCCGTGAATCCCGGGTACCGGCCGATGCCGCCGCGTCAGCCGCCGACGCAGCCCGTGAGCCCCGGACCCGTGCCGCCGCCGCGGCGGTCGATGCCGGCCGGCTACCTGCTGCTGGGGCTGGTGCTGGTGGTGACGTCGTTCCTGTTCACGATCGTGGTGGCGGTCGACGACGCCGAAGTGCCCGTCCGAGCAGGATTCGGGATCGTCGCGCTGGCCTCGGCCCTCCTGGTCGAGGCGCTCTGGTGCGTGCGGCCGTGGGTGGCGCGGGCCGCCGACGCGTGGGCGGCGGCATGCTGCGGCGCGGTGCTCTTCCCCGGCCTCGCCGCGACCGTTGCGGGAGGGGGCTCCGCCGGGGCCGTGGTCTCCACGGCGATGTCGCTCTGCTTCGTGGCGGTGCCGTGCGGCGCCGTCCGCTGGTACGTGTGCGACCGCGCGCGGCGGCTCGGCCTGGCGCCGGGGTACCTCCCGTGAGCCTCGCGCCGCCGCGGCCCGCGCCACGCCCGCCGACGCCGACCGGGTCCGTGCTGCTGGGGGTGGCCCTGGCATTCGTCTGCGTCGGCTGCGCCGGCACCGTGGCGGGCCCCCGCGTCCCCGTCCTGTTCCGCCTGCTCCTCGGCCTGGTCGCGGTGCTGACGCTGGTGCTGGTGGAGGCGCTCTGGTGGATGCGGCCGTGGATCGTCCGCGCGGCCGACGCGTGGGCGGCGGCGTGCATCGGCACGGTGTTCTGCTCCGGTTTCGCCGTCGCCGTGTGGGGCGGCCTCGGGCTCATCACGCTGCTCCTGCTCGGCCTCATCACCCTGTGCTGCGTGGCGGGACCCTGCGCGCTGGTCCACTGGTACGTACGAGACCGCGCGCGGCGGCTGGGCCGGGCGCCGGGGACGCTCCCCTGAGCCCGGGAGGATGACGCAGGTGAATCCGTCCATCCAGGGGTACCAGCCGACGACGCTGCGGCCGGCGCCGCTGCCGCCCGGGTTCCTGTTCCTGGGGATGCTCCTGGCCACGCTGGGCACCGCCTGCGCGATCGCCCTGGCGGGGAGCGGCGGCGAGCTGGCCGGGCGCGCGCTGCTCGGGGTGGTCGCGATGCTGTCGCTGGTGCTGGTCGAGGCGCTCTGGTGGATGCGGCCCTGGGTCGTCCGCGCCGCCGACGCGTGGGCGGCGGCGTGCATCGGCGCCGCGGTCCTCTCCGGCTTTTTCGCCGGGTGGGGAGAGATGGGGCTCGAGGTGCTGTTCGGGATCGCGGTGCTGACGCTCTGCTTCGTCGCGCTGCCGTGCCTGATGGTGCGCTGGTACGTGCGCGACCGCGCGCGGCGGCTGGGGCTGGCGCCGGGGATTACGCCATGACGATGGACCGCTTCGCCCGGTCCCGGCGCGCGGTGCACGGGCTCGCCGACACTTCCGTGGACGGCGACTCGTAGTCGTGGCCATGGCGAAGCGGAGACCCGTCGGCCTGAAGATCCTGGCACTCTGTGCCGCGCTCTTCGCGGCTCTCATGGCGCTGCTCCTCCTCGACGCGGACGGCTACGCGGGCCGTGGGGCGACGGCGCTGCTCGGCGCGCTTTCGCTCACCGCCGCGGATGCGCTCTGGCGCGCGAGGCCGTGGGCGTTCCGCGCCAGCGCGGCGCTGGCGCTCGCGACCCTGGCGACCGTGCTTGCCGGGGGCGTTGCATCGGGCGACCTGGCCGGCGTGGGTGCCTGGCTGTTGCTGAGCGTCGTATTCCTCCTCCCGACCCTCGCGTACGTCGCCAGCGTGATGGCGACCCTGCACCCGCCGGCGGCCGCTCCGGCGCGGGCCCCTTCACCCGGACGGACGCCGTGACGCGCGGAGTGCGGCCGGCGAGGAACCGCCCCACCCGCTTCACCCTGCTCGGCCTCTACCTGTGGTGGAAGGCGGCGGAGGGATTCATGCTCGCGCTCGGCATGGACCGGTCATACGGCCACGTTCCCGGCGGACTGCCGCTGCTGACGGCGGTGTTCGCCGCCGTGGCCGCGGAGGCGCTCTGGCGCTGCCGTCCCTGGTGCGTGCGCGCGACCGCCGGCTACTTCTGCGCGGCGATCCTCGCGCCGCTGGCCGCCTCGGCCGCCGCCGGGGAGCTCGCGTCGGGCGACGAGGTGTTCGTCTCCCTCCTGACGAAGGGGATCTTCTGCGCCATCCCGGTGCTGTACGTGCGCATGCGCGCCTCGCAGCTCTTCGCCCCGCACCCCGTCCAGCTCCCTGTCCCCGCCGCCCGGCCGTAGGAGGGCCGGCTCGTGTCCGCGAATCGCCCTCTCCTTCGCCGCCTGATGCGTCCGCTGCGGCCGGCGGGGTTCGGATTCCTCGCCTTCTGCGCGCTGCTCTGCGCGCTCGTCATGGCGGCGGCGCTCACCAGCGCCGGCATGGCGCTCCCGGCCCGCTTCGCGCTGGGCGCCACCGGCGCGCTCGCCCTGGTCACCGCCGAGGCGCTGGCGTTCGTGCGCCCCTGGGCGTTCGGCGCGTCGCTGGCGTTCGCCGGGTCGTTCATGGCGATGATCCTCGTGGTGCTGAGCGGGATCGAGGCGGGCTTCATCCCGGTCATGGCGCCCGCGGGGCTGTTCATCCTCGTCGCGCTCTCCATCGTCCGCGACGGGCTCGGCGCACCCCCGGGAACGGCTCAGGGCAACCCGCGGCGGCGCGGGCTGCCCTGAGCGGCGCGGCGAGCGGAAGTGGCTACGAGTCGAGCACCTGGAGGGCGGCGGCGACGGCGTGACGGGCCGCGGCGTCGTTCACCGGGAGAGCGTCGTCCGCCGGGGCGGCCCTGGCGTCGCCGAGGTTCGACGGCAGCCCGTCCGGCCCCCCCTGCGGAACCGCGGCGGTGAGCGCGGCCCGCGTGCTCCTCACCTTCTGCTCCAGCGCCGCCTTGTCCACGTGCGCGGCGGCCTCCCCGCGCTGCGCCTCCTCCTTCTTCTCCTCGGCCTCGCCGGCCTTCTGCGCCTCGCGGTCCACCTGCTGCTTCAGCGTCTTCTCGTTCTTCTCGCCGGGAACGCGGCCGAAGTAGTAGCCGATGATCACCGCGATGATCGGCTCCAGCCGCAGCACCGCCGGGCTGTCGGCGGCGTCCGAATGGATCCATCCCAGCAGCGCCGCCGCGTACAGCCCCACGAACACGGCGGTGAGCGCCACCAGGATCCAGTCGCGCACCGTTTCGCTGGGCTGGGGCGGGAGGGGAGAGTCCGGGGGCGAGGCGGTGGGAGCCATGATCTTCTCCGATTCAGGTAGGTGAGGGTGTGGGAGCGTGCAGGTCCGCGTAGAGCGCGTACAGCATCCAGGTCGGGTCGGGATCGCCTTTCAGCGCCTGCCGGGCGCGGAAGATCGCCTCCGCCACCGGGGCGCCCTCGCCCAGGTGCGCGTCGAAGAACGCCTCCGCGAAGCGGAGCGCCAGCGGGGTGGTGACGGGCGCCAGGGTGCCGACGTACGCCCCCGCGCCCGCCCTGAGGAAGTTCCAGCCGAAGGTGGTGAGCCCGGCGGGGCTGAAGGTGGCTGCCGCCGAGGAGCAGGCGTTGATGAAGACGAGCGCGCCGGGCGCCGGCTCGAAGGTGAGCACCTGGTGGGGGTTCACCCGCCCCAGGGCGCCGGCTTCGATCGCCAGGAAGAGCCCCTTCTCCTCCTCCACCATGCCGTGGCAGAGGACGTGGACCACCCGGGCGCCCTGCACCAGCTTCTTGAGCTTCACCAGGTTCACGGCCTGGCGCTGCGGACCGTCGAAGTTCGTCTCGACCTGGTACCCCTTCGCCGCTTTCACCACCGTTCTCAGCCGCGGGAAGAGCGCCGGCCCGCCCACGCCGCTCCCCAGCACGTACAGCAGCCGGCCGGGGCCCGCCGCGGGCTCGGCCGCGGAGGCGGCCGGGGCGCCCGGGGCGGCGTCGGCGTCGGGGTCGCCGTGCACCGGCATCCGCACCAGCACGATGTCCTCGGCCAGCGGGCGCCCGGTATCCGGGTCGCACGCCAGCTCCCAGGGCACGGCGTCGAGCGCGCGGTCGTGGATCACCCAGTGCACCACCGACCCCGCGGCACGGCTCGCGACGAGCGCCCGCACCTCGGACGAGAGGATGTCGCCGCCGAGCTGGCGCCCGGCACTCTCGAAGTTGATGCGCAGCCCCTCCATCACCTCCTCGGCGCTGCCGGCGCCCAGCGTCTGGGGGTTGTCGAGCCCCTTCTCGATCTCGTCCACCTCCGCGCGCAGCGCCGCGAGCGAGGCCTGCACCGTCTCCGCGTCGAAGGGCTCGGACGAGCGGCCCAGCGGCACCAGCCTGGGAACGCCGATCCCCTTCTTCTCGTCGCGCACGAGGGTGTGGTACGCCACCCGCCCGGTGCCCTGCTCCGCCAGCGAGGCCTGCACGGTGAGCCCCAGCTGCGCCACGGGCACGCTCGCCGCGGGGTCGCGCCACACCACCGTTCCCTCCTGCTCCAGCGCGAGCCCCTGCGCGCCCTCCACCGCGCGCAGCCGCACCTCGATGCTCCCGGCGAGGTGGAACTCGTCGTAGACCATCAGCGACACCACGCCGCTGCCGGCGGCGCGCGCGCGCACCCCGAACACCGCGGCCTGGCTGTCGCCGTTGCGGGGGAGGCGGATGGTGCGCGTCCCGGGCGCCACGTCGAAGTCGGCGGAGTGCGCGTGCACCAGCACCATCGCGTGCGGCCTTCCCGCGGCCACACGCAGGTCGACGGGGTGCGCCTCGGCCGAGCCGGCCTGGACGAGGAGGGCGAAGGTGAGATCCCCCGCCGCGGGTTCGTTCGCGCGCGGCGCGAAGTCGACGTGCGTGTAGCGCGTGAGCGCCGCGGCGGGGAGCGCCGCGGCGGAAGAATCCCCCGCCGCCGGGCCCCCACGTGCCGGCTCCACCCCCCGAATCGGCTCTTCGTCCGCCAACCCCACGCCCTGCGGGACCACCGGGCAGACCGCCGTGGGAGACCGGAAGACAGTGCCTCCCCGGAGGGTCGTTTCGAAGATGGGAGACAGGTCCAGCGTCTCGTCCCTCAGCACGATCCGCCGCCGCTTTAGCGGAAAGGCTGCGGCCGGCTTGAGCCCCATGGCCACCAGGTAGACGGCGGCGGTCCTGCGGACCTTCAGGTCCCTGTCCTGCGCGAGCGCCTTCAGCAGCGGCACGCCTCCCGGCCAATCGACGCCGCCCAGCGTCCGGGCCAGCTTCAGCCGCACCTTCGCGCTCGGGTCGGTTGCCAGCTCCAGGCAGAGTGCGAGGCCGCTGTTCCGGTCCAGCGTAAACGGATCACATCCCTCGAGGATGAGGCGGACGGCGCGGCCTTTCAGGCTCGTCACCACGTCGTCGGCCAGCTCGATGCGGGCATCCACCGGGAGCTTCGCCACCGCATGGAGGATCGCGCCCGCTTCGGGCTCGGTGAACCCCGCGCGGGCGAGGACCTGGATGGCGAGCTCCTCGTACATGCGCCTCTGGCGTCCGGTCACGTGAGTGGTGAAGGAGAAGCGAGTCCAGGCCCCTTTCGGGCGGGACATGTGGCGCATGGGACGGCGCACGCCAGAGGATAGACGGACGGAAGGCGGCCCGTTCCCCCATGAAAGCTGGACCGTGCGAACCGGCACATTGTGGATCGAGGGTGCGCCTCGACATTCGCATCCTAAGCGAATTCGGCCCGGAAGCAAGCGGATCGCAGGCGATCGACGCTCCGGCCGACATCGCGAGGGTCCGACCGGGGACCTGGAGCGCTTTCTCCACGGTCCGGCGTGTCCGCGGCCGCGGCGTCCTCTCCGGCTCGCTGGGCTCGCCACCTCTCCCGTCCCGGGCTACCCATTACCCACAAATGTGTCGCGCATACGGCGATACATGAGGGTGAGATCCATCAGCCGCCGGAAGCCCCACCACAGGCACTGGACGCCTGGC